>Ga0116216_10002333_pt1 | contig 12675 bp, 5 predicted proteins | sample Sb_taG_11_FD_89696 | JGI IMG/M metagenome (GOLD analysis project Ga0116216, IMG submission 89696) | Peat soil microbial communities from Weissenstadt, Germany - Sb_50d_3_AS metaG | ecosystem: Environmental > Terrestrial > Soil > Wetlands > Peat | place: Germany: Weissenstadt | collected 2010-09-21
GACCCTCAATCGCCGTCACCCGATTTCGATCCCTCTCCGCAACCCACAGAATCAGAGGAGTTTACAACGCGCAAAAAATAAACTGACTTCAGCCGAAAAGCGCGTCACCGCCCGGGAGGCGCAAATTGTAAAAACGACCCTCAATTTGCGTCTCCCGATTTCGAGCCCCCTCCGCAACCCACAGAAACAGAGGAGCTTAGGAGGCCATGAAAAATAAACTGACACACCCGAAATGTTTGCGCCTCCCGGCCAACCCGGCGCTTCCGGCGACGTGGTATGATTCCCGCGTTGCCCTTTCTATGAAGCCCATCATCTTCATACCGCTCTTCACCGCCCTGGCCTTCGCGCAAACTCCCGCGCAACTGCTCAACGACCCGGCCGTCCGCGCCGCGCTTGAGGCCGCCAAGCGCAACGAGCCCCAAGCCATCGAGCAGGAAGTGCGCCTGTGCGAGATTCCCGCCCCGCCCTTCCACGAGGACGAGCGCGGCAAAGAGTTGAAGCGCCTCTTCGAGGAACTGGGTCTCAAAGACGTCCGCACCGACCGCGCCGGCAACGTCATCGGCGCCCGGCCCGGCAAGGCCGCGCATCCCAACCTGGTCTTCAGCGCGCATCTCGATACGGTCTTCCCCGAAGGAACCAACGTAAAAGTGACTCGCGAGGGCACCGTCTTGAAGGGACCGGGCATCGGCGACGATTGCCGCGGCCTCACCGTCATGCTCTCCGTAATTCGCGCGCTGAACGAAGCGCACGTCGAAACCCCCGGCGCCATCACCTTCGTCGCCGACGTCGGCGAGGAAGGTCTCGGCGACCTGCGCGGCATGAAGAGCCTCTTCTACGACTCACTGAAGGGCCAGATCGACAGGTTCATCTCGGTGGATGGAACGGGCCTCGGAATCACGCACATCGGCGTGGGCAGCAACCGCTACAAAGTGACTTTCAAAGGTCCCGGCGGCCATAGCTTCGGCGCGTTCGGCATGGCCAATCCCATCCAGGCCATGGGCCGCGCCATCGCCAAGATCGACGCGTTCGAAGTCCCTGCGCAGCCCAAGACCACCTTCAACGTGGGACGCGTGGGCGGCGGCACGTCCGTCAACGCCATCCCTTTCGAGGCGTGGATGGAAGTGGATATGCGCTCCTCCGATTCCGCCTCGCTCAAGGCCGTGGATACCAAATTCAACGCCGCGGTCAAAGAGGCCGTGGACGAAGAGAACCGGCGTTGGAACAATCGCGGCCCGGTGAGCGCCGCGGCGGAATTGGTGGGAGTGCGGCCCGCGGGCCAGACTCCCAAGGACAGCCCCATCGTACAGACGGCCATGGGGGTTTCGCGCGCGTTGCAGATCGAGGAAGTGTTGCGCGAGGGTTCCACGGATTCGAATGTGCCGATGAACCTCGGGATACCCGCGATCACCATCAGCGGCGGCGGAAGCGGGACCGGCGCCCACTCGTTGAATGAGACGTTCGATACCAAGGATTCCTGGCGCGGTACCCAACGGGCGGTTTTGTTGGCGATCGCGCTGGCGAGATAAATGTTACGTCGAAGTAGCACAGGCATTCTTGCCTGTGTAATCTTGTTGAGGTCGAAGTAGCACAGGCATTCTTGCCTGTGTAATCTTGTGAGGTCGAAAGGAGATACAAGTAATGTCCGGTATTGCCCTGTCCGGCGGCAGCAAGTTCAGCTTTCCGCTCGATCCGATCCTGGCGAAAGGCTCGGTTCAGATCGACGCGCTCCCCAGTCCGGCGCTGTTGGCAGCGCTTTTGAATCCGCAGGGAGTCCTGCCCACGGAGGATACGCTGATCGCAGGCGGCGACCTTTCCGTGGCGCCCGGCCAACCCATTTCGGTGGGACCGGCGAAGGTCGGCTTCTCGGCGGATGTCAATGCGGCCCTCGGCATCTTAACCACGCCCGGTACGCTGCGCGCCGCGCTCCTGAAGGAAGGGGACCTGGTGTCGGATATCGCCGAGTCGCTGACGTTCCCGGTTCCCCCCGGAGACGCGCTGCTCATGCTGCGCTGGGGTTACGACATCTCGGGTACCGCCTCCGGGACGGTGGCTCTGGCGCCTGGCGTGAGCTTCGCGCCGTCGGTGAATGCGGGCCGCAAGGGCTACTACGCCATCGTGCAGGGCGCGGCCGCGGGCGCCAACGCGCGAGCGGCACTGGGCGGCTTGATTTCCACCTGGAAGCTGCCGTCGCAGGTTCGGGACATCGGCCAGTTGCCGCCGGCCACCTGGCTGATCTCGGAAGTGGATGGATCGTTCGGCATCAAGGCCGACCTGAAATTCGGCTATAACTTCAGTTGGGTGCGCGAGGTCGCGGGCCTCGGCCTCAAGGGCGATATCGGACTCAAGCTGCAGGCCGGCCTGGACGCCACGTTGGGGTTCAACACGTCCGGCAAGTATGCGGTCGCGCTGAGCCGCGAATCCGCCGACGCAGCCGACCAGAAGATCCGTCTGCGCCTCTTCAAGCTCCGCGTCAACGGTTGGAACTTCGGCTTTGGCGGCTCCGCCATCGTCACACCCGTGGCGCCCCTTCCGGCCAAGTTCGCCGACCTGGCCTCGGCGATTGTGGGAACCACCGGCCAGCAGATCATGAAGTTGCTCGGCGACGTAGTAGACTGGACCGACCCCAGCAAGCCGTTGTTCGGACCCCTCGTCAACCTGGCCGACAACGAAGCCCGCGGCCTCATCCAGACCATCGCCGGCGTCACCGATCTGAATGCCGCATTCAACGCGGTGAAGGCCCGCATCCAGCAGGTATTCCAGTTCTGGGATAACCTGCCGCAGACGGCCACGCACCTGATCTGGTCGTTGCTGCCCAATAGTTCGGAGATTGTCAAGGTCGCCGGCGTGGCGCAGCAAGTGGCGGGCCTCACGCCGGACAGCCTGCTGGCGTTCGTCAAAAGTAAGATCGGCGACGTCGCCTTCCTGAATTCAACCGAGGGCCAGGCTCTCGAATCCATGGCGGCCAATGGCCTGTTCGCGGCGCTCAATGACACGGGCGCGCTGAGCGGCATCCAGAAGGCCGCGCAGCAGGTCTCGCAGCTTCTGGACGGCAGCGCGCTGCAGGCCCTGCTCACGAAATTGCAGGCCCAGGTGAGTACGCGCCTCGATCTCAAGCAGATCGAAACGGTGGTGGACCAGGCCACGCTCGATTCGGTGGACACCTGGCTGAAGGCCCGGCTGGAGGATTTTCTCGAGCAGAAGATCTTCGGTCCGGCGGGCGTCGCCGCGGTGCAGAAGCTCCGCGCCGGTCTCGCCGCGGTGCTGGCCAAGCAGGACGAACTCTACGCCAAGGCCCTGGAGGCCCTGTCGCACAATTACAATCTCTCTTTCAACGCGGCCTATCAAAGCACCACGACCTCCTCTGCGCTGATGGACGTGATCTTCGATTTCGGCGCAGCGGGAACGCAGGCGGCGGACGGGCTCGCGCTGGCGCTCGGCGGCAAGTTTGACGAGCTGCTCGCCGCACCGCTCGCCGGCGTCGCCATTCAGGAGGGCGTGCTGGCTTACGGCATTCACAAGGAGAGCCACGTCTCGCTGGCGCTGCCTTTCTTTTCCACCAAGGGCGCGGACATCAACGACTCTCTGGCGAAACTCAGCCACGTGGAAGAGGATGGCGGCCTGCTCTACTCGCTGGTGGCGTCCGACCTGGTGACCGTGAAAAACGATTACTCGAGCGCCCTCGCCATCAGCCTGAGCGTTCCCGGAGGCATCCACAAAGTTCGGGTTCACTCCACTGACTCGGCCACCTACCGCTACAACCTCAAGACGACGGTTCCGAAACTGACGTCGGCCGACCTGGTGAGCCAGTACGGCCCGTATGTGGGCGCCTACTTCCCTACGGAATTCCAACAGGCGTCGCCGGGCACCTTCGAGGATTGGGTGGAGCAGATAGCTGGCGCGGGCGTCGCGCTCGATAACGCCCAGGTCGCGCTGGACGTCTCGCTCGCGCCGCCGGCGTTGCTGGTGTGGTTGAATGCGCCCGCGAGCGGCAACGACCCCAAGTACAAGCTCATGGCGAGCAAGCTGCAGTCCCGCTTCAAGCAACTGCTGCACGATTACTTTTTCGCGGACGTCCACAACTACGCCAACGTCAGCGGCGACACCGCGGCCAAGGCGGTGCTTGTATTTGCCTCGATCCCGCCGTTCCCCGATGCCGGCTACTGGGACTACATGGATCGCAGCGTCCGGCGCAACATGCTTTCGAGCGCCGCCACTTCCGGGAACCTGCTGACCTTGCTTGAGACAGCGCGCACCCGCATCACGGCCGCGGGGGATCCGGATAAGGTCCTTGCGTTCTATCAGGACGATCAGTTGGGCGGGATTATGAACTCGGCCATCAACGGCCAGTTGATCGATTTCCTGTTCCCCGTCGAGGCCAACATGGTGGCACAGGCGCGCACGGCGGGCTTGAAGATGGCGAGTTTCCGTGCGAACCAGTTTGCCAATCCGGCGCAGGCGCGCAAGGACCTGGCGCAGTTCGGCCAGAAGCTCACCCAGGATTTCAACAGCAACCTGAAGACTTTCGCCGTCGGTAACGCCCTGCTTCCGCTCGGCACGCTGGCCTACACGGACGCCGTGTCGGCGCTCGATCCGGCAGCCGCCGCCCCGGCCACCGCGATGTTCAGCGTGCAAACGGCGGACCGCTCCGAGCGCGTAGTCCACGTGGTGTGAGCCAGGTGGGGCGGACGCCCCGTTTTTGTCGTCTGTCACTGGAGTTTCTACTTTTCTGTGGGGCAGGCCATCGTTTTTTGTGGCCTGCCTTGTTGGACAGATTGCGCAGTCTTGGTGGGGCAGGCGCTTCCGCCTGCCGACCTTCCAGTGGGGCAGCCAATCCTGGCTGCCGCCGGCTGAAAGGGGGCGGATGCCGGGCTGAAAGCCCGGCCAGCGCCGAGTCCGAGTCCGGATGTTTCTCGAGAGTGTCACTCGGGCTGTCACTCTGCGCGCCGGTAGACGATCGTCTCGCCGGTCCGCCCCACCTCGCGATACTGTCCCAGCCACTCGCGCAGGTCCGGATAGTTCGTAATCGCGAGCCGTGGATTCAAAAGGCCGAGCCCGTCCACGACAAACGTGGGGTGCGTGTGCGTTAGCACCACACGCCGGCGGGCGGCCGCTTCCGTTTCCACGGGTTCCGACTGGGTCAGGTGACGATCGGCAGGCACGCCCGTGAGCGGCTGTGAATCGAGGTACATGGTGCCCGCCGGCAGGCGCGTATAGGAGAATATCTCGGGACGATACCCCCAAACAAAAAGGGTGTCGCCCGTTTTGGCCATTTCACGGACCAACGCCGCCGCCGCGCGGCTATCCCGGTCCATGCCGATGTCGCGCCACTCGGGGTTTCGCAGGGCGGCGAGGTAGGAGGGACCGAAGCGCGTGGCCGGGATCAGGAGCAGCAGCGCGACGAACTCGCGCTTGCGGCCGAGCAGCGTGAACCCGCGCGCGGCCATCATCACGACTACGGGCAACAGGAGGAAATAATAGCGTGGAAAAAAGCGCAGACCAGTCGACAAACCGATCAGGGCGAGGCACAGCCATCCGATCCAGCCCAGCCACGCCGCGCGGCGTTCCTGGTACCGGCGTATGCCTTCGCGCCATAAGAACCGGCCCGCGGCAATCACGATGGCCGCGTGGAAGCCCATCCAGTTCAGGGTACGCACGATGCCGTTGCGGAGCGGCGACTCGACGAAGGGACTCGCGGCATAGAGGCGGCCCCACTTCCAGACTTCTTCCCAGTACGCGCCCAGCGCGCCCGCGCTCCACAACCATCCCGCCATCGCGGCGCTCACGGCGGCGAAACCCGCGGCCATCAGCGCGACACCTGCGGGGTCCCACAGGGCGCACGCGGCGGCCACGAAGAGTCCCTTGGGGCTCACCCAGAACGCCACCCCCGCCCACACACCACTCCAGAACGGCCGCCGCTTCCAGGCCATCCACATGGCGGCCAGGTGCGGCGCCAGCATCATCAGGTCGGATGCGACGGGAATCACCGATGCGGGCAGATCGAAGACCAGGAAGAAACCGAGCAGGCCCGCGGCCCAAATGCCTTCCCGCTCCGACCACAGGTCGCGGGCAAAGCCGAATGCGATCCAGCAGGCCAGCAGCGCGTACAGCGCGTTGCCCAGCCGCAGCGGCCATCCCGGACGCGCTCCCCAGAGCACATGCAGCGCCGGCACCAGCGGCGGCTTGTCGTACCACACGTCGCGATACACCACCTTCCCCGCGGCCATCTGTTCGGCAGTGGCCAGAGGCAGCGTGTCGCCTTCCCAGAGAATCGAGACGTGGCACATCCGCGACGCCACCAGCAGGGCGGCGAGCAGCAGGAAGAAAGGTAGAGGCTTGCTCAAGCGGTCACGGCGGATTTGGCCACCAGGCGCTCCAGCACTTTGCGGAATCCCTCGCCGTACTCCGGGTCGGCCAGCGCGAACTCCACGAAGCTCTCGAAGTAGCTGGGGAAATTTCCGATGTCGTAGCGTTTCTCTTCGGGAGAGAGCTTGACTGCCATGACTCGCCGTCCCTCGTCGCACATCAACTGGATGGCGTTGGTGAGCTGGATTTCGCCGCGCCGATCGGGCTCCACGCGGCGGATCATGTCGAAGATCACCGGCGAAAAAATGTAGCGGCCGGCGATCGCCAGATTGCTGGGCGCTTCTCCGGGCAGCGGTTTTTCCACCAGGTTCACGATCCGGAAGACGCCATCGGCGGCCTCTTCCGGCTGCACGATGCCGTAGTGCCGCGTCTCTTGCGCGGGCACCTCCTCTACGGCAATCACGCAACTGGCGCGTTTGGAATCGAAGACCTCCACCATGCGGCTGACCGCGCGCGACACCGCATTGAGCCCCAGGATGGAGTCGCCCAAGGCCACCAGAAACGGCTCCTCGCCCGCGAAATTCTCCCCGTGGAGGACGGCGTCGCCCAGGCCTTTCTGATGGGGCTGGCGGGTGTAAAAGAAGTTCGCCTTGAGGTCTTCGAAGTCGACCTCTTTGAGCATGTCCTGCTTGTTGGCCTCCTGGAGCGCGCGGAACAGTTCGGGATCGTGGTCGAAGTGATTTTCGATGGAGGCCTTGCTGCGGCCGGTGACGAACAGGATCTGCTGGATGCCGTTCGAAACCAGCTCTTCCACTACGTACTGCACGATGGGCTTGCGCGCGACGGGCAACATTTCCTTGGGCTGCGACTTGGTGGCGGGCAGAAGCCGCGTCCCGTATCCCGCAACCGGTACGACTGCGCTCTTGATCACCATTTGAATATAGCAGCGCACACGCGGTATATTGGAGCAAAGAAAAAGCGAAGCACGATGGAGGATATCCAGGAGCAGCTCACGGCATTGCGAAGGCGCATCGCGCGCATCGACCGGAAGTATGCCGCCCCGGGCGAGGGGCAGCCGGCGAGCGCCCAGCCGAAAATCGGCGAGCCGTTTCCCGCCGCGCGCCGCGACGACCGTCCCTCCCGTTACTTCATCGAGAACCTGATGAGCGGCGAAGTGGTCCGCACCCCGCAAGGCGAGCACTTCGAAACCGAGAAGCTGTGGGAGAGCCACCGCCGGCACGGAAGCGTCGACATCTCGGACCTGGCGGCGCTTCCCGAAGATCTGCTGGAACAGCTTTCCGCGGGCACCATCGCGCGCGCGCATCCTGTGAAATGGGCGTTCCTGGATACCGAGACCACCGGCCTTGCGGGCGGCACCGGTACGTACGCGTTTCTGATCGGCGTCGGCTCCATCGAGGCCGCGGGCTTTCGCCTGCGCCAGTTTTTCATGCGCGACTACGGCGAAGAGGCGTCGCTGCTGTGGCGGCTCTCGGAGCACCTGGCGCAGTTCGATGTGCTCATCACCTACAACGGCAAGGCGTACGACCAGCCGCTTCTGGAGACGCGCTTTCGCATGTCGCGGGCGCGCCATCCGTTCGACCGCATGGAACACCTGGACCTGCTGTTCGGCGCGCGCCGCTTGTGGAAGCTGCGCCTGGAAAGCTGCCGGCTGGTGGACCTGGAAAACCAGATCCTGGGGGTGGAGCGGCAGGGCGATCTGCCGGGCGAGATGATCCCCTACTACTATTTCGACTACCTGCGAACCAAGCAGGCGTTCCGGCTGGTGCCCATCTTCCATCACAACGCCATCGACATTCTTTCGCTGGCGTGCCTGACCGCCATCGTGCCGTTCGCTTTCCGCTCGCCGGAGGATGCGGCGCTTCGTCACGGCGCCGACCTGATTGGCCTCGCGCGCTGGCTGCTGCAGGCCGAGCGCCACGAGGAAGCGCTGCGCCTGTTCCGCCGCGCGGTGGAGATGGGGCTGCCCGATCCGCTGCTGTTCCGGACGCTGTGGGACATCGCCCAGGTCGAGAAGCGTCTCGACCGCGAGGACGCGGCGCTGGCGGTAATCGTGGAACTGGCGGGCTCGCGCAATCCATACCGCGTGCGCGCGCTCGAAGAACTGGCCAAGCATTACGAGCATCGCGAGCGGAACTATTCGATGGCGCTCGAAATGACGCGCAGCGCGCTCAAGATCTCGGACACGCCCGACATCCGGCGCAGGGAGGCGCGGCTGAAGGGCCGGGTCGACCGGCGGCAGACACCGCGGCTGGGGCTGTAAGTTCAGCGGCGAGTGGGGCAGGCCATCGTTTTTAGTGGCCTGCCTTCTTGCTGTCAACTGGCGACTACTTAATCGGCAGATTCGCGGCTTTCGAACTGACTCCGCCGGTGGTCAGCACCACTGGCTGATTGCCGGCGGCCAACCCCGAAGGCACCGTGATGTTGATCTGGTATTCCGCCGGGTAGCCCGCGAGGCCGCAATACGATACCGGCGCATTCTGTCCGCCCACTGTCACGGTGCACGGACTCTTAGTAGCCGGCAGCGGATTGAAAGTCGGAACGGCGCCGCTGGCCGGCTGATTGTTGACCGGCCCCAATCCGTTGCCGTACAACTGCACGGAATCCCCGGCGTGCGCCGGATTCGTCGCCGAGATCGGAGTGGGATTGGACTTGTAGGTGGTCGCATCGATGGCTGCGGCGATTCCGCCGTTCTGGAACAATTGCGGCGCATACGTCACCAGCGGAATGGTCAAAACGTTGCTGTCCACAATGCCGTCCACAGTCACTTTTACCAGGGCTGAAGCCGCGCCCTGCAGCTCCCAGGGGATCATCACGTTGAGCTGCGTTCCGGCCTGGCCGACAAAGGTGAAGAAAGCCGGTGCGCCGTTGTAGTCGGCGGGTTTGCCATCGTAGGATCCCGGGACGTCGAAGCTCGCGGTGACACCGTCCAGATTCATGGGATAGGGGAGGAACGTGGGTGCATCGCCGCCCAGGAATGTGTTGTTGCCGACGAAGTTGGTATCGGCCAGGTTGGTTCCGTAAATGGAGATGTACGAACCGGCGGCGATACTGGTGTTGCCCACCGCGGATTCGCTGACGCCGGTCACCTTGGGAGGGTTGATGATGAGGCCGGTGAAGGGGATCGACATACTCCCGGCCTTGGCTGTAACCGTTGGAGAGTCACTGGCGGAAGGGCCGCCGAACACTTCGACCCAGGCGATCCCGTAAGTGTCGGAATGGCACGTGGCCGCGCTGCCACTGCTGTCCGGAGTACACGCCGGATGGCCGCTAACGCTCTTCAACGTGGCGCTCGCGGGCGGCGACACGGAGAAAGACACCGGCGCATTGGCCACCGGGACCCCGGAGGCGTCAATGAGCTTGATCTGGAGCGCGCCGCCATCGCCGTTCGGAAGTGTCTCGAAACCGCCCTGCGCGAAGCTGTCGATCTGCCCGAACTGGATGGCCTGCATGTCGTTGACTACGCCGCTCGGTACGAGGAGCAGGTACGGCAAGTGGAGCGCCACGGCCCCGCCAAAAATGCTCAACCCCCCGGTATATTCGCCCGCCGGGGGAACTCGTGCCGAGACCGTCAGGGCAACCATTGCCGACGCGCCTGCGGCTACGGTGACGCTGCGTGGATTCACGGTCACAGCCGCGCCGGTCGCTGCCCGGCCGTTGCTATCTATGGGAGGGCTTACGGTTACGGTAAGCACTTCCGGCGTGGTCCCGAGGTTGGTGATCTGGATCTCTTTGGAGACCGGCACCGCGGTGACGGCGCCGAAGGAGACGGACACCGGGTTGGTGCCGTCAGATGTCACCGCCTGGGAGATGACTGGGCTATTGGTTGCCGCGCCCACATCGAGGCGGCCGGCGCCGATATTCAGAGCGTCCACGTTGTCGCCCCAATTGTCGCCCAGCGTTGACGCGTCCTGGACTGCCGTATTCATCAGCAGGGCCTTGATCTGGGCGGCCGTGTAAGTGGGATGAAGTTGCATCAGCAGCGCGGCGGCGCCGGCCACCATAGGCGCGGAGAAGCTGGTGCCGGAGGCCGCAATGTAGCCATTGGCGCTGTACATGTCGCTGGACTGATCGAACCTTTGGGTCGCCATGTACATGGCGTTGGCGCCGAAGAAGGAGCCGTCCTGCAAGGCGGTGTTGGTAGCGTTCGACGTGGGGCCATCGGACAGATCGGAGCCGCCCGTCGAGACGATATCGGGCTTCAGGGCCAGAGTGCCGGGGACGGGCCCGGGCGACGAAAACCCCAAGAGTTGGTTGGCGGCCAGCGGCGGCTGGAAACCCGGGACATACAACGATTCGGCCTGCTGGTTGTAAGCCGTCACTTGCATTTCCGTCCCGGCCGGGTCGACCAGCACCGAACTGCCGGGATGCGCATCGATGTAGCTCTTGAGATTCTGACCGTCGCTCTGGGCGATCATCACGATGGGGCCGAACAGCGGAATGTTTCCGGAAGAGTCCTGAGTCTCCACCGGTGTCGCGGCGGCCGGCGTGTTCATGTAGAAGATGATGCCGAGCGCTCCGGCATTGGCCGCGTGGGTGGCTTTGGTGTTGAAGTCGCAGTTGCCCTGCTGGATCAAAGCGATTGCGTTGTACAGGGCGAACGCCGGGAAGGTGGTGCAGGCAAACCCGTCGTTGCCCGCCTGGGCCGCGTCCACTACCGGGAATGTCCAGGCGCCCGCGAACGTGCCGGAGGCAACGTCGGCCGAGTAAGCGTCGCTGGTCTGGGCCAGGATGTTCTGGAAGTTGAATGGCGCTCCCACCACGTTGACGCTGGGCTGGAATACGTGCGAGTTCATCGTGGCGCCGACCGCGATCACAGACGGAGCGGTGGCGGGTGAGCTGATCAGGTTGAAGCCGGTTTGTCCGTTGTTGAAGTAAGCGTACCCGTTTTCGCCATCGTTGCCCGCGGCGACGGTGATCAGCATGCCGTGCTGCGCGGCCTGCTCGAAGTTGAAGGCCAGCAAGTCGCAGGGCACGCCGGCGGCTTGCCCGCAGACGGACCCGGTATCGAGGGGACCGTAGGTGGCGATCACCCCCGACGACAGGTTGACGATCTGCATGCCGTCATTGAAGGCATCGTTGAGGGCCTGTATGTAGACACTCTCGAAATTCTGCCCGGCGCCGCCGCCCGGCATTCCCGGAGAGTTCTCCACGCGGTAGTTGCCCAACCAGGCTTTGGGCGCCATGCCCGAGAAGGGGACGGCGGGACCGGTGATCTGGTTGCCGGCGATCACCGAGGCAACGGCGGTTCCGTGGCCGGAGCGGTCGCGCGGCGAGTAGTCGTCGGGTCCCGAGTCATTGGCCACGGCGGTAGGATCGGTGCTGCTGCCGGCCGACAACTCGCGCACGTAGCTGCGCGCCACGATCACCTTGTTGTTGGTATAGTTGCAGTCCGCCGGAAAGTCAGTGGTGCACTTGGGAAAGCCCGGGGGCATGGAGAGCGACGGATCTTGAAACGCCGGATGGGTCTGGTCGATGCCCGAGCCGATGACCCCGATCATGATGCCGGCCCCCGCGTTGGATTGCCCGCCCAGGGCCGTCCAGGCCACCGGCGCATTGGCCAGCGTGGTGGCGGCGTTCAGCCGCGGTTTCACCGGGCGCATTTCGATGACGCCTTTGACTCCGGGCAGGGACTTCAGCTCGGCGGCGCGGTCCGGCGTGGTGGCAACGAAGATCGCGTTCGACAGAGTGTCCACCGCCCCAACAACCGCAAACTTTCGCGACGCCAGCTCCTGTTTCAGGTTCGCCTGGCGGGTCTGGATCTGCCCCCGGTAATTCTCAGCCGCGGCGGAGTGAGTAGCCGCGCGGGTGGTAAAGCGTTCGCCCACCGCCGGGTCTTCCAGGACCAGGGCGTAGTGGCGGAGGCTCCGCTGCTGCTGCGCGGAGGCGGAAAGGGCCAGCAGAAGGCAAATTAAAGCAGCTTGTGACTTCCGGTAGTTCAGCGTCATAACTTTCCCGCGCAACCATGCTCTCGCGGCGTCCAGGTCGCGAGGGTCGACGAAGTTCAAATAGCTTGCAACAATCGTGAGGCTGAAGAGAGGAATGTTCAGCGCGTATTCGATTGCCGCATGAAGACAGATACCGGCCAGCAACACCCAATACCGAAGCGGCCTGATCCATACCAGCGTTCCCAGCGAAAACTCGATCGCCAGGGTAGACCAGGTCATGAGCTTGATTACCGCGGGGTTGTCCGCGCCGGGCACATAGAATTGCTTGAATTCGCTTAAATGCAAGACGTAATACAAAGCGGTCCCATCGACCCAGGTGTGGCCGAGAAGCTTCCAATAGAACGTGGACAAGTACACCAGCGCAGTCTGAATCTGGATCATGCGTTGGGCCCACGGGAGCACCAGC
>Ga0116216_10002336_pt1 | contig 12670 bp, 12 predicted proteins | sample Sb_taG_11_FD_89696 | JGI IMG/M metagenome (GOLD analysis project Ga0116216, IMG submission 89696) | Peat soil microbial communities from Weissenstadt, Germany - Sb_50d_3_AS metaG | ecosystem: Environmental > Terrestrial > Soil > Wetlands > Peat | place: Germany: Weissenstadt | collected 2010-09-21
TCTTCTTTCATCGGACTAGTGTGGTATATACGACCAGTCGCAAGGCTGTCTGATGCTGACTTGCAATCCAGTCCCCGGCGCACGTGATCAGGTTAAGATGAGAACCGCTTTCATCTCCAAAAATCTGATGAACGGGAGCCTGCTGCGGGTGGTACAGTGCGATGCGTGTTACGCGAAAGCGCACTGTACCACCCGCTGCATCCATGATCATTACGGTGTCGCCGACATGTAGATCACGCAGGTTCCAGAATACAGCAGGGGAGCCACCTGGACGATCAAGGTGCCCATCGATTACCGCGCTTCCCACTTCTCCTGGCCGTGGGCCAGCGTTATACCATCCCACATCATCCCACGGGTTAAGCGAAGGTGTCGCCAGGTCGCCATCGTGAAGCACGCTAACCGTCTCCACAGCAGTATCCACTCCAATTGAAGAAATGATTAAGCGATAGGGGCTTACCGGCTGGACCTGCAAGTGCATATTCTGCACTACAACAAGGGCTATAGCCAATACACACAAAAAGCAAATTACTTTCCGCATAGAGTCAAGATCTCTCTTCCATCTATACCACGCAGAACTGTGTGGGTGCCTGGACATCGCGGCGCAGGGACCATGCGGCTTACACCCAAAACTATCAGCCCTATCAGCGCGGGCGAGACCGGCGCTGGCGGCCAGAGAAGAACTCCGTGCCGATTCCCGCCGCGGCTACAACAGCCAGAATAAGTGCAATCCAGCCGAGAGGCTCCTGCAGTATATTGTTCGCAGGTGGCTGGGCATTTGGATCACTACCCGTTGGCGGCATCCCCGGCACACCTGTACCACTGAGGGTCACCGACTGTGGGCTGCCGGACGCATTGTCCGTGAGCGCCAAGCTGGCGCTGCGAGTGCCTTCAGCCGTAGGGGTAAAGGTTACACTGATGGTACAGGAAGCCCCGGCCGCCAACGTACTGGAACTGCTGGGACAGGTATGTTGCTGATGGAAATCACCGCTGTTGGGGCCGCTCAGCCCGATGCTGTGGATGGTCAGGGCGGCGTTGCCGCTATTGGTCAGCGTGACGGTCTGCGCCGCACTGGTGGTGTTGACCTGGTGGTTCCCGAAGCTCAAACTCGTTGGACTCAGGCTCACTACTGGTGCCGACGCGGTTGTGCCAGAGCCGCTCAATGCTACCGATTGCGGGCTGCCTGATGCATTGTCCGTGATCGCCAAGCTGGCGCTGCGAGTGCCTTCAGCCGTAGGGGTAAAGGTCACGTTGATGAAACAGAAAGCCCCGGCCGCCAACGTACTGGAACTGCTGGGACAGGTATGTTGCTGATGGAAATCACCGCTGTTGGGGCCGCTCAGCCCGATGTTGTGGATGGTCAGGGCGGCGTTGCCACTATTGGTCAGCGTGACGGTCCGCGCCGAGCTGGTGGTGTTGACCTGGTGGTTCCCGAAGCTCAAACTCGTTGGACTCAGGCTCACTACTGGTGCCGACGCGGTACTTTCAGCTGAAACAGGGGCCACCAACCCTCCCCAAATAACGCACACAGCCAGTACAGCACCTATCAGTGCAAGGCGGAGCATCAATTGTTGCCAGAATTGGGTAAGCTTCACGAGTTACTCCTTCCGAAGATGTAGGTAGCCATGCACTTCCATCAAGGCTCAACCTGCGGATCGCTCCGGGTTGGCCTCTACAAAAAAGCGAACAACTTGCACGATCAACATGAGACGATTCGCTTTAACAGGGTTTAAACTACATGTCAAGGAGGGTGCATGAAGAATGAAAGACTTCTCTTGAGAGCCGCTCGTTGTGAATACCTTCTCTCACTTTTGACGGGTCTTCTTTCAAAATGGCTGAAACCCTGATCGTGATGATCGAAGAAAACTTGAATCTGAAACTTCTCCCCCATTGTCATATCTTCTTTGCCCCTTCCCGAATGAGGATGGACCAGCGACTCAGAGTAACGAACTTACGGCATAGAGTTTGAGATAGTCTGATACTAAGTATATCATGCATGCCGCAGAGCTTGCATGGGTGAGAGCCAGTTTGGCGCTTGCAAGGCCGATCCAGTTGCTCTAAATTTTCCGTACGTGTCCTTGCTTGAGTGCTCCCATCCATCCCGTAAGTTGACAGTTTGACTGTCAGGCCTGAAAGGTCACTCGACGCTGAGAGCAGCTTTCGATTGAGAGTAGTCAGCTGGGTAATGGCTTCACATGAAAAGAAGAATGCTACTGCCTGTAGTATATCATACCAGGTAGGCGGCAGTTGGGGGATATTCTGAGGTGCTTCTAATGCCATGTTGCTGGTTTGTGCTGTTCATCCTCATCCGTCATGTATTCCTGTCAACCGTGCGTGTTCCTGTCAAAAGTACTGTCATTCCAGGGTGGTTAAAGATTGCTGATAAACGTGACATATCCTCATCGATCCTATCGAACGAGGCTCTGCAGCACTTCTCGTGCTAAACTCTGCAGTTCAAATGAGAAACTCCTGCTGAGGGAGGTTCTCAAGCAGATTTCCTCGAAGCCTATTGATCAGATGAGCTTTGATAGCACAGAAAGTGACGTAGAGCCTCTCGTTGATTCCTGAACCTTGAGCATCGAACGAGCGGATAGTACCTGAACATGTGTCTTATATTGGAGTGGAATAGAACTCACGGCTTCACGCTGTTCCAGGATGTGGCATCGATTTCCATTGCTCTTGTGTTCATCAGCAGAGCTATGAAAAGAACCATCATCCTAGATGATGTCAGTACTCTCTGGTTGGATCAAGTAGACCATGAGTAGCTACTCGAGTGTATTCATGTTATAATCACATCAATGCCTGGTAATCGATGGAGTGTGGGAAGAAATGCGGTTGTACATACACCACGTACGAAGGAGCAGGGAGCATGTTCGATGTCTTTATTTCCTATGGACACCAGGATCAGGCCTGGGTACACACGCTGGCCGAGAACCTGTACCGATCTGGCCTGGAGGTCTTCTATGATGAGTGGGAGATCGCTGCTGGAGATGTGTTGGTTCACAAGCTAGACGAGGGCATTCGCACCTCCTACAACGGGATATTGGTAGTCAGCCCGAACTCGCTCTCGCGCCCCTGGGTGACTGAGGAATATGCGGCCATGCTCACGCGTGTGGTGGCCGGACAACAGCGCCTGATCCCGGTGCTGCTCGACGATGCTGAACTACCTCCATTGCTGGCTTCCCGCGTCTGGGTGGATTTTCGCCATGCTGATGGCCCCGAGTACGACCGCAGAGTGCGCGAGGTGATCGCTACCCTACGCGGAGAACGACCACTTCGTCCCGAACGCGATGCGAACATAGCCCCTCCTCCTGGGACAGGTTTCCGTCCTGAAGGCCCACGCCTGGCGACGCTGCACCTGGGCACGCAAAAGGTCACACTCTCCAGTATAGAGAGTGAAGTCAGCCACACTCCCCGCGGGCTGGCTGCGGGGGATGTGCAACGCGTGTGGGAATTGAGCCAGGCCCGCCAACATCCAGGGGCGGAGATCGCTCTACGTTCGGCAGATGCTGGTGTGGCAGGTGGTGAGTCACTTCTCCACCAACGCTCACTCATCGCTGGAGGAATCCTCACCCAGGCGTTCTTGAGTGGTCCTGTAGGGGAGAGGCTCACCACCTTGGTGAATTCGACCGTTCAAACAGGCGGCTCACTTGAACTGGCCCTGGACATTGAGGATGGATTAGCTGGACTTCCCTGGGAGACTTTACGTCTGCCAGCCTCTGAAGGCAGTGAGCCAGGTCCCCCGCTGGCGCTGCACCCCCATGTTGAGCTCTACCGGAGTGTAGGTGGTCTGGGAACGACCCCTTCCATGGCGATTGCTGGGCCTCTGCGAATCCTGGTGGCGATTGCCAGCCCTGAGGCAAACAACACGAGGGGGGAGCTGCTCGACTACGAAGCGGAACTCCAGCGTATTCTGGACGCAGTAGAGACACCCCGGAGGGAGGAACGCGTGTATGTGCGTATCCTCAACCAGGGAACGGTGCGCGCGCTACATGAGGCGCTGCAGCTGCAGCGTTTCCATGTATTGCACCTCTCCTGCCATGCCCGTCCTGGCATCCTGGTCTTAGAAGACGAGGACGGCAAAGAAGATCGCGTCGATGCCGCTCGCTTCGCAGCCGACGTGCTGCCACCCGATCGAGGTGTGCCCCTCTTGGTGCTCTCGGGTTGCTCCACCGGGGTGCCTGAGGAGGCTGGCACGGGCGAAGTGGCTCTGTCCGGGTTTGCCCGGCAGCTCTTAGAGCAGGGAGTGCCGTCGGTGCTGGCCATGACGGCCTCAGTGAGTGATCCCTACGCCACGCGCCTGGCCGGGGAACTCTATCACACCTTGAGTACGGTAGAGCACCCTGATGCGCTGACCGCGTTCAGCCAGGCGCGTCGCACCCTCGAGCAGGAGCGAGAGCGGAGCCAGGACAGGCGCGTGCGTGCGCTGGCCGAATGGGCTACGCCTACGCTCTTCCTGCATGGGCAGGCGCTTCCCCTCTACGACCGGCACGAAGCGTTTGAAGTGCTGGCGTTGCCCCTCGAGCCTCACTACGGCACGCAGATGGTGGTGCGCCAGGTGGGGGAGTTTGTCGGCAGGCGAGCTGAAGCTCGCCAGGCTCACCAGATCTTACGCAAGCAGTCGGGTCTGGTCTTGCATGGCCTGGGAGGCGTTGGCAAAAGCACGCTGGCTGCGCAGATCGTGGCTACCCTGGGAGAGGAGGCTGGCCTGGTGGTAGCGCTCTCAGGCCCTGTCGGCACGGAGATTATCCTCACGGAAGTGGGCAAGCGGCTGTTAGGGCTGTGTCTGCACCGCCATTTTCCTGAAAGCCATCCCCTGCGCGAGCTCGCCTTCGTGCTGCGCGACCCCAGGCTGGCCTGGTCCGAGCGCCTGGAGCTGCTGGCGCAATTGTTCTGTGCAGGCGAACCCCTGCTGCTCCTAGTCGATAACTTTGAGGACAACCTGCGGCTGGAACAGGGACGCGCCCTCCTCACCGATACAGATCTGGCTTTCTTTCTCACTAGCTGGGTAAACACGCCAGGGCGAGCGCGTCTGCTCATTACGAGCCGCTATCCGTTCGTACTCCCCGAGCAGGCTGAGCGCCGTCTGATGTTTCAGCACCTCGGCCCGCTGTCGTGGGCTGAGACGCGCAAGCTGATCTGGCGTTTGCCCGGTCTCGACACCCTTTCGCTCGCAGATCAACAGCAGGCGTACCTGCAGGTGGGTGGCCACCCCCGCACGCTGGAATATCTGGATGCGCTGCTGCGAGGCGGACAGGCGCGCTTTGCTGACATCGCCCTGCGTATGGAACGCGCGCTGATCGAGCGCAACCTCACTCCCTCTACGGTCTGGCAGCAGGGTCAACGAGGATTGGACGCGGCGCTAGCAGAGGCGATCACGCTGGCCGTCGATGATGTGGTGCTCAGCCAGCTGCTGGATAGCCTGACTGCGGTGCCCCTGGCACGGCACCTCCTCGAAGGGGTGGCAGTGTACCGCCTGCCGGTCGACGAGACTGGTCTGGGCTGGCAGATCGGAGACGAGCAGCCGCTCTCTGCCGATCCCGATCGCGATGCACAGCTCTCCCGCTTTACCGAGGCACAACAGGCAGCGCTCACGGAAGGCCGCAAGACCACATTAGAGACACTCGGGTTGAGCAGCGACGAGTCGGAGCTGCTTCAGAAGGACCAAGTCGAGTTGGCCCGTCCCCCCCTACAGATCCCTCTCGGAATGGAGCAGGCCAAAGCCATCCTGCTGGACCTGGGACTGCTGGCTCCCGTGAGCGGCACCACAGAGCCGACATACCTCGTGCACCGCTGGACGGCTCAAGCTGTGGCGAATCTGGCGGCAGAGGAGCAAAGCGTGGATGCCCATCACCGGGCCGCGCGCTACTGGCACTGGCGCGTCACCTACTGGCAGCAGAGTCAGGAAGACGAACTCGTGCAGGAGCTTGAAGCCCGCTTCCACCACCGTGCTGCTGGCGAGCTGGACGAGTCACTTTATGCCACCTTACAGGCATATCAGCAACTCCTCACGTGGGGAGCCTACAACTGGGCGGAACAACTCTGCCTGGAAACCCTCAGCTGGGTTACCGAAGACTCGTACTGGGCCGCGATGTTTATCCATCAGCTAGGGATCCTGGCCCAACGCCAGGGGAATTACGAGGAGGCGAGGCGGCAGCTCCAGCGCGCCCTGCAGATCAGAGAACAACTGGGAGACCAGGCTGGTATGGCCAATAGCAATCTCAACCTGGGTGCCCTTCTGATGGAAACTGGCAAAGTGGAAGAGGCGGTCACATATACCCTCTCCAGTCTCCGCTACTTCCTCCAGGCTGGTGCACCTCAGGCAAGTACTTCCCTCCATTGGCTGGCTCAAGAGCGAACACAGCTGGGCGAGACACAGTTTAGAACTCTGGTGCGCAACGAGGTGGGAGAGGAGCTCATCGAACCCCTTCTCCAGCTTCTGGAAGCCCAGGATGAGAAGTGATAAATGTGCAAGCTGTCTTCTCAGATGAGTTTAAACCGGCTCATCACAGACTGGAAATGAAAGGGAAGGTAAGCAGATAGTCGCAAGTTCATCACTACTATTACGAGCGACTGGAATCGAGCGATGACATTGATGGAGTTGGAAGTCGTCCCGTGAGCGACAGTAGGGCAATGGCAAGAGGCCCATCAAGTCATCGGTACGATGAAGGATAAGAGGCAGAAAGCGGAGGTGTGGAGGGGACCTGGTTGTACTACTCTCTCCTTGTGGCGAGAATGAAAGGGTACTGAACCCCTTGCAGCATTGCTGGTTGGTTACAAAATGATGGGAAGAAGCTTTAGACCAACTGCCATGAGCGTATAGTTTTTTTGAAACATCCTGAACTCTGTATTAGGATTTAGTGATGCTTTCAGATAGATAGACAACTTTTTCCATGGGTACGTATCTTAGATCATCGTTTTCACTATTCGTGGCTATCATCATCCATTTTCATAGAGTATGCTCGAAGTTGTCATAGTTTTTGATCATCTTCAAAACTTTTTCATAAGCAAAGAAGGCGGATTATGTCCGCTGTTTCCCTTCGAACCTCATCTGTTGTACGCTAAAAAACGTGCAAATTTGCGCACGTAACGGCCAAAAAACACACCACATAATCTCCCTCACCTCATTTCATCTATTGTAAAAGAATCACACACATGAGAAACCTGTCACGTTATTTCTCCATGAGGAGATAATCTATGATTTCCAATCCTGTTGATATTCCTGAAGTCCTTGAAGCATTCAAGTACTCTCTCCATGCCGAAGATGCCAGTAGCAATACTATGAGCGCTATGTTTCGGATCTCTCCCATTTTGTCTCCTGGTACACTCAGACGTTCTGTGATGTTCACATCGATGAGATTACCCCATCGGATATTCGTGCCTATCGCGAGTTTCTCCAGGAACAGATGCCTCCAACTGCTCCTGCAACGATTAACCGGCGGTTGGCAGCACTTCGTCGCTTCTTCACCTGGGCTAAAGAGAATCGCCTGACTGATTCTCAGCCCACAGAACGCATTCGCAATGTGGAGATGGTATCTCAGGGGCCAAAATCGCTTGATCGCAAGCAGTGGCATCGTCTCGAACGAAGTGCTGAGCAAGCCAAAGGGATACAGTGTAAAATACGGGTAGGAAATGGCTCTGTCTCACTTTACGTGAACAGCTCGAAGGTGATAGAATAGAAAGAACTTCTCCATCGTCTTTTCTCCCTTTTGTGAAAGTAGACCTATGTTGCCCATAACCACCTTTTTGTTTCCTTCTTGCCCTGATCTGCTGCTTGAGGAGATTACCTGTGAAGGTCAAACCCTCTTCTTGAAGGTCCGTTCCTCGAAGAAGGCCGTTGCGTGTTCTCTATGTGAGAAAGTCGCGGTCAAGGTTCATAGCAGGTATACACGCACGCTCGCAGACCTCTCCTTGCTGGAATATGCCGTGGTGCTCCGTGTCCAGGTGCGTCGGTTTTTCTGTTCCAATCCCACTTGTGCTCGCACAACCTTTGCCGAGCCGTTTGCCGATCTTGCAGTGGCCCATGCACGTCGCACGAGCCGACAAGCCAGCAGGCTCAGTGCCATCGCCAAAGAACTGGGAGGCCGACCTGCGGCTCGTGAGAGTAAAAACGTGCAGATGCCTGTCAGCGTCCATACCCTCTTGCGCTTGCTCCGCCGCTCTCCCGTGCCCGATGCTCCTCCCCCACGCGTGCTTGGAGTGGACGATTGGTCCATCCGCAAGGGGCAGACCTATGGCACCATCCTGGTTGATCTGCAACGACATCGCATTGTGGAGCTGTTGCCTGACCGTGAGGCCGAGACCTTGGAAGCCTGGTTGGCGGCTCATCCCGGAGTCGAACTCATCAGCCGTGACCGTGCAGGAGCCTATGCGCAGGGAGCGCGCAAAGGAGCTCCCCAGGCCCAACAAGTGACCGATCGCTTTCATTTATTGCTCAATCTTCGTGACGCACTCAAGCGGCTCTTTGAGCGCAAACATGAGGTGTTGCAGGAGGAGGCAGACCAGCACCACGAGTTCCTCACGTCATCAGAAGAGGTTGATACTCCTGATAAAGCGGCTCCAATTCCCGCACCGCTGACGCCAACGGCTCTCCAGCAGCAAGCGCGGCGGGCGCGGCGTTTGAGTCGATATGAAGCAGTGATGCACTTGCATCAACAAGGGGCAAGTCAGGTCGCCATTGCTGCTCTCGTTGGACTCAACCGCGACACCGTTCGTCGCTACCTGACTGCTTCGGGCTTTCCTGAGATTTCGCGCCCAGGCAAACGAAGCCACCTTGATCCATACAAAGACTATCTCCAGCAGCGTTGGGCAGAGGGTGAGCGTAAGGTGAAGCGTCTGCTTGTCGAACTTCGGGAGCGGGGATATCGGCAGGGTGAGACGATTGTCTACGAGTATCTGCGAACGCTTCGACAGCAACCAGAAGGGGTGAGCGCCTCTGAGATGCGGAAGAACGCCGCCGTTCGTTCTGCTACTCAAACAGCGCTCTCAGCACGAGAGGCGGCATGGTTGTTTGTCTGCAATCCACAAAAACTGCGAATAGCCCAAGCCGTACGTCTCGACCACTTACGTGTGACTCATGAGGATTTGGGGCTGGCTTACCAGTTGGCACAAGATTTTCGTGTCATGGTGACCAAACGACAAGTGCATGTTTTAGGACGCTGGTTAGAGAAAGCCAAAGCCAGTGACATCAAGGAATTGCAGAGTTTGGCGACGGGGATCTATCGGGACTTTGATGCTGTTCGGGCAGCTTTAGCGACCGAGTATAGCAACGGACAAACGGAGGGCAAAGTCAATAAGCTCAAGTGCATCAAGAGGCAAATGTATGGACGTGCGAACTTCGATTTGCTACGCCAACGCATGCTCCTTTGTGGGTGAGCCGTTCACGTAAAGTGAGACAGAGCCACTTGACAAACGTAACTTACACCAGCGTCGTCGCTTCAGATATGCTGCGACGGATGTGGGGGTCATCGTCAGGAACTCGGATTTGACAGTCCCAGTCTCACCTTGCGTACAGGACTTGCAGACCCATGACGCACATACCTTCCCTCGTGTTCCGCTTTAATGGCATGCTACAGTCCCCTTGATCTTTCGACGCTAGGTTAGCCATTGTCCTAGAGGATTTTACTCTCAACCTCTCCTGTCTTCGACAGGAATTCCATAGGACCCGACACGGCGCACATCCAGTCCCCAGATATGGTTGGGTGCATTCGCCGTGATATTCGCGAGGAGATACGGATAAATCGCCGCGGCTCGCGCACGTTTGCTCAAGTTGGGACCCGGATAAATGGTGGCCAGTCCCATCTCCCGCATATGCCTGGCCACCGCCTTGTGATTGACCTGTTGGTCTTCTCGCTGCAATTGGGCCGTGATGCGCCGATACCCATAGTAAGGATGGGACGTATACAGTTCGTCAATGCGGTGCTTGAGCGCGATCTCTCCAGGCGAGGGAGGCACGGGCTGATAATAGAGTGCGGTGCGATTGAGTCCGAGCAGTTGCGCTTGCAGTCTGATCGGCAATTCTCGCTGCTCCCACTCGACGAGCTGCCGGCGCGCTTCTCTATCCAAGCAGCCCTCGAGATTTTTTTTCCAGCCACCGCATCTGGGTGGTTAACCGTCCGATCTCCGCATATAAGCTCTCGCGCTCTTGTTGCCACTCGGCTTCTTTCTCGGCTGCTTCTCGGGCGGCGTCATCGCGAAAGACGCCTGGCAGGCCGGCGAGGGCCTGGTCGCGCCAGCGATAGAGGAGATTGCTATGCACCTCATATTCGGCTGCGAGTTGCCCCACCGTCTTTTCCTCTTTGAGCAGTTCCTGGACGACTTTCGCCTTGAATTCTGCCGTATACTGCTTCCGTTTCTTTTTCTGCATCGACTGTTTTACACCTTACGAGCCCTCGAATTTTTGTCGCGATTTATGGGGTCATTATAGGAAAAGCGCAGTTTTCTTTTTTGCAACACGGCCGCACAGTCAACCTATGGTATGATAGTAAGTGGAGATGCAACGTTCAAGAGCGTAATCACACCAGAGAGGAAGGCAGGAAACTCATGTGGTCTGGCAAAGAACCCGAGACGCTCACCCTTGCTCACTGTTCTTTCTGTGGCAAGAGGCAAGACCAGGTAACTCAGCTCACTCCAGGACCGGGACACCTACGTATTTGCAATGAATGTGTCGACCTCTGCCGGGAGGGAGTTGAACAGGGACACCCACTTTCCCAATGGCGGGAGCGGCGAGAGTGGCAGACAGAACGTACTGAACCAACCGTGATCAGTGAGCCCATCCACGCCCCTTATGAGGCGATCAGACGAACAGTGCTTGATTATATTGAAGGCATAGAAGAAGGCGATTCTACCAGGATCGAGCGCAGTACCCATCCAGATCTCAAGGCAAGGGGCTTGCTGGTAGCAGAAGAAGGCGCCCAGAGCCTGATCACTCTGACGTTCGCCGAACTCCTAGAGCTGAGGAACGCTTCCCGGCAAATGGGGAAAATGCCGCAAGCTGCTCAAACTGACATGCTCATCTTCGATCTGGGAGACCGGATAGCAACAGTGAAGCTTACCGCGTGGTGGGGAACCGATTACCTGCACCTGGCAAAAGATCATGAGCACTGGATGATCGTGAACCTCCTGCGAAACGTGCATCCCCAGGACAGTACCTACCTTGATACCCTACATGGGTCTGTGTAAAAAGGAACGCCATGCAAGCACGCGACATCGAACGCTACCTAGTTGATTTAGGAGCAGCATTGAAAAACCGAGGAGTCAAGAAACCGCTTCGGATGATGCTCATAGGCGGAGCCTACATGCTGCTTCTTGAGAACGCACCCCGTTCCACAGAAGATATTGACATTTTTTGGCTCGAAGAAGATGCATTTGAACGCATGCGTGAGGTTTTAAGTGCCTGTATGCTCGAAGTCGCGAGAAAGCATATGCTGCCGCCCAACTGGTTCAACTTCCTCACCCAGGTGATCCTGATGCAGGATATCTATATTCCTGACGGCACGCTCTGGAAACGGTTTGGACCACTCCATATCTATATCCCGCCGAGAGAATACATTCTTGCCCTCAAAATAACAGCCGGTAGACCCAAAGATCTTGATGATTGCGCCATACTCCTTCCAAAAACCGCTATTCAAACGATCGAGCAAGCACAGGAATTGCTCAATTCGTACATTCTCCCCGAAGCGCAAGAAGAACACGCTGAACAGATTGAGAAGTCGCTCGACACTCTTTTTTCGGGGAACACAGGACAATGCCATGAAGAAAGGGGGTAACTCTCATGACACTCAGCATGTTTGAAATTATGGCCAGGGCATACCAGGACAAGGAGCAAGAACCACCCCTTATGCCCGCGATCATTCAGACCATGACACAGGCTTATACTGACATTTGTCAAGGAGAAGATCCCTGGACCGCCCTGGGCAATTTTACCAACGCCTGGTACGATTACGCGAAAGGGATGAGACCCAGCCTGGTGAGTCAGCCTCTCGTCTCTCCTAACCATGACACAGAGTATACGCGCCATTGGGCTGCTTTTTGTGCAGCCTCCGTAGAGTTTTTATGCAATCGTTATCAACTCCCGTGCCCAGAATGGGTCCATGATCCACGGTATATTTTGTCTCAGCCGTGGTCTGGAAGTAACATCTTTCCAGACATCACACCACAGAGCATACAAACGACTCCCCTCCCTTTCGCCAAACGCAATATCTTCTGTGGCAGTGGCCTCTTCAAAAATAAATACGAACTGTTCGAGTGGATGCTTGAGGCAAGACGTCAAGGCATCACCAATCCGAGAGAAATCCGCAGCTACGCCCGTCAGAAAGAAATCAGCATTCACGGGATGTAATCTCTAAAGCAGCAACAATGTGCTCTCACTGCTTTTCAAAAAGGAGAGTGCAGTAGAAAATTTTCTACTGCACTCTCTAAATAAACTTTTCGGAATCGACAGGCGTCAGGTGATCCCCAAGAAGCCCAGCGTGACAGGCACGATCTGCCAGTTCGTCTTCAGACCACCGGGTTGTTTTTTGTTGTGTCTCGTTTTTCAAAAACGGATGGTTCAAGGAGCCACTACAACCCTATCCTGGCTCCTTTGCTCATCGGGTGGCGAGAGAGCGCTGTGCGCAAGAGACGCCATCAAAGGTAGAGGGTATGAAAGGTGAGCACCGAACCGGGAGGCACA
>Ga0116216_10002342_pt1 | contig 12655 bp, 10 predicted proteins | sample Sb_taG_11_FD_89696 | JGI IMG/M metagenome (GOLD analysis project Ga0116216, IMG submission 89696) | Peat soil microbial communities from Weissenstadt, Germany - Sb_50d_3_AS metaG | ecosystem: Environmental > Terrestrial > Soil > Wetlands > Peat | place: Germany: Weissenstadt | collected 2010-09-21
GACCGGCAGGCATTAAGGAGCGCGGAAGGGCTCGGTCAACGCTCCAAGAGACCGCATTTGCGTCAGGCGGGCACCGTCGGCGCGATTAGAAAGTGCGTGAGTGTAGGGATCGTGTGTTGTGCTTGGCTCAATTGTTACGATAGGATACGATTACGTTACCTTAGTTTAACGCATCTACCCAAAAACAGAGGGGTTCTCCGATGGCTAGCCGTCGCGATCTGTCACCCATGAACTTCAAAACCATGCATGTACCCGATGTTCCGCAAGGACGCAACGGGAAGCACAAGCAGATAGTCACCCGCATCCTTTCCGACCTCGCGCGGGTGGAGCGAGGGATGGCTCTCAAGGTGCCTCTTGCTGCCCTGGCGGAGAGCAAGGAAAAGGTACGCTCGGCGCTGAACCGCGCCACCCGCAAAGCCGATCTCAACGTCGCCACCGCCAGTGACGAGGAGTTCCTGTACGTGTGGAATGAAAAGACTGCGGAATAGAATCAGCCGGCGGCGCGGGGTCTAGTGCTCCAGCAATAAAGAAAAAGCGCCGCTTGCGCTGCGATGGCGGCGCAGGTATCGAGCACCACGTCCTGCCAGCGGCCGGTGCGCGAGGGCAGAAAGCTCTGATGCCATTCGTCGATGCTGGCGACCAGCGCCGTTCCCAGCACCGCCAGGTTGGCCCACCGCAAAGCCCATTGCGCGGCGCTCACCTGCGGCAGGGTTTCACGCCACGCCCGGAACAACAAGATGCTGAGCAGGCCATAGCCAAAGACGTGGCCACCCTTGCGAATGAAGAAGTGAACCGGCTCGAAGCTCGCGTGACTGAGGCCGAACAGGAAATGCAGCAAAGGATAGAGCAGCCGTCCGGTGTTGTGGGCAGAGGCTAGTTCCGTCGATTCGATGGCGATGACAATCAGCCACAGGACCGCGGCGAGCCAGACTTTGAGAACTTCCTTGCGAACGGGCGTCAAGCGCGATCAGCCTTCGACCACACTATTCGATCGCATAGTTGGGAGCCTCGCGCGTGATCATGACGTCGTGCACGTGGCTTTCGCGCAGACCGGCGCCGCTGATGCGGACGAAACGCGTTTTCTGCAGCAGCTCGGGAACCGTCGAGCACCCGCAGTAGCCCATGCCCGATTTCAAGCCTCCCACCATCTGGTGCACGATCATGGCGACCGTGCCGCGGTAGGGAACGCGGCCCTCGATGCCTTCCGGAACCAGCTTGTCGAGGCGGTTCGACTCGCCGTCGGTCGAGGCGGCGGATGACTCGCCCTCGGTGCTTTGGAAGTAGCGTTCACTTGATCCCTGCGCCATGGCTCCGATGGATCCCATACCGCGATAGGACTTGAACGAGCGGCCTTGATAGAGAATCAGCTCGCCCGGACTCTCGTCGGTGCCGGCAAACAGCGAGCCGATCATGACCGCGCTGGCGCCCGCGGCGAGCGCCTTGGTGATGTCCCCCGAGTACTTGATGCCGCCGTCGGCGATCACGGGCACGCCGGCGTCCTTCGTAGCGCGATATGCCTCGGCGATGGCTGTGATCTGTGGGACACCCGCTCCGGTTACGACTCGCGTCGTGCAGATCGATCCCGGCCCGATACCGACCTTGATGCCGTCGGCCCCGGCGCGAGTGAGTTCACAGGCGCCGTCAAATGTGGCCACGTTGCCGGCCAGAAGTTCCACGTGCGGCAGTTTCGCTTTCACCTGCTTCACGGCATCGAGCACCTTCGTCGAATGGCCGTGCGCGCTGTCGACGGCGAGCACGTCGACCTTCGCTTCCGCCAGTTCCTGGGCGCGTTCGAGAAAATCTCCGGTTGCGCCGATGGCAGCTCCAACGCGCAAACGTCCCTGGGAATCCTTGGCAGCGTTGGGATACTTCAGTTTCTTCTGGATGTCCTTGACCGTGATCAGGCCCTTCAGAATGTATTTGTCGTCGACGACCAGCAGTTTCTCCACGCGGTGCTGGTGCAGGATCTTTTCCGCTTCTTCGAGTGTGGTGCCCACCGGCACGGTAATGAGGTTTTTCTTGGTCATCACGTTGTCGATGGGAATATCGAAGCGGGTTTCGAAGCGCAGATCGCGGTTAGTGAGGATGCCCACCAGCTTTCCGTTCTCGGTGATCGGGACGCCGGAGATTTTGTACTTGCGCATCACTTCAAGCGCGTCCGAGACCTTGTCGGTGGGATGCATGGTCACGGGGTCGACGATCATGCCGCTTTCCGAGCGTTTCACCTTGTCGACTTCGTTGGCCTGCTGCTCGATCGACAGGTTGCGATGAATGATGCCCAGCCCGCCCTGCTGCGCCAGCGCGATCGCCATATGAGATTCGGTGACAGTATCCATGGCGGCGCTCACGATCGGAATGTTCAGCTTGATGTTGCGCGTGAGGTGGGTCTGCGTGCTGGCCTGCGCCGGGATCACATCGGAGCGCGCGGGCAGAAGGAGGACGTCATCAAAGGTGAGAGCTTCGGGAACGGGAAAATGAATCATAAGTTTTCGCGATTCGCCCAGCTGTGCGGGTGATGCTTCATTGTAGAGAGCGCCGGAAGATCAGGCAAATGGACAGTGGAGAACACGACGTACCTGCACGCTCGTCATTTCGACGCACGTTATTTCGACGGAGCGGTCTGATTCTTGTGGATCTGGTCGAGCAGTGCCTGGAAGCGCGGGTCTTTTTGCAGCGGCTTCAGATTGTCGTCGGCGGTCAGTTGATCCGCGTCGGAGAAGCCGAGTTTGACGGTTTGTTCGAGGTGATCTAGTGCTGCGTCGTTCCGGCCGAGGACGGCCAGGGCATCGGCATATTGGTAGTTGGCATCCATCAGCGCGCTGCCCTCCGACTTCGAGGCCAGTTGCAGCAGTTTCTCGAACATCGCAATGGTTTCGTCCGTCTTCTTCTCAAACGCCAGGGTCCCGGCCAGGTTGGTCATAGTGCGCTGCGTATTTGGGCTCGTGGGGCCTAACGTTCGCATGTCAATCGCCAAAGCTTCGCGCAGCAACTTCTCCGATTCCGACAGTTTCTTCTCCATGCCTAAGGTGACCGCCAGGTCGCTCATGGAATCGAGAGCGTCCGGACTTTCGGGCCCCTGCGTCTTGCGCGTGCGCTCCAGGAGGTCGCGCTGAATGGCCTCAGCCTCGGAGTAGTGCCCTTCCAGTTGCAGGTTGTAGGCGAGATTGGAGAGCGCGGCCGTGGTATTGGGGTGGTCGGGACCGAGCACGCGAGTCGATGCCGTGAACGAGTCGCGAAACAGTCTCTCGGCCTCCGCATAGCGCCCTTCCGCCTGCAACACGATTGCGAGATTGGTCATGCTCCAGAGCGTGCCTGGGTGGTCCGGTCCCAGTGCGTGTTGTTCGAGCGCCAGGGTTTCTCTGCCCTGTTTTTCCGCGTCGGCCCAGCGGTGCTGGTCGGCTAGGTTCTTGGAAAGGCTGCGCATGGAGCGCAGGGTCGCTCCGTCCTGTGGACCCAGGGTTCGCTGCTGGCTGGCGATGGTGTGGCGGATCAGGCTCTCCGCTTCGGCGAACTTTCCCTCTTGCGTGAGAGTATCGGTCAGGTAACTCTCGGCGAGCAGGGTATCGGCGTTGTCCGCGCCGAGCGCTCTTTGTTCGCCGTTCAGCGCCTCGCGGAGTATCTTCTCCGAGTCGGCATAGCGTCCCAGAGATTCATACGTCACGCCGAGGAACGCCATGGATTGCAGGGTTTCCGGGTTCTCCGCTCCGAGCGCGTGGGCTTGAATATTCACGGCGTGCTCCAGCAGCGTGCGCGCCTGATCGTAGAGTGCGAGCCCGCGATAGGTGACGCCCATGGTCTGCATCAGGCGCGCCTGCACCACCGGGTCCTGGCCGAGGCCCTGCTCGATCTGCGTCGACGCCTTATCGAGCAGCTCGCGCGCAGTGACGCTGTTTCCCCGCGACTCGGTCGGATCCGAGACGCTGAAGATGTGCGTCATGAAGTCGGAGACCCGTTTTGAGGTTTCGGCTTCGCGCCTGGCGCGGTTGCGCTCAATGGTCATGCTCACGGCGAAGCCAACAATCAGCAGCAGCAACGCAGCCGAAAATACGACCACGAGCCGGTTGCGGCGCACAAACTTACGCGTGAGATAGGCAACGCTGGGCGGCCGGGCCGCGATGGGCACGTCGCGCAAATAGCGCGAAAGGTCAGCGGCGAACTCGGCCGGCGAACTGTAGCGTCGATCCCGCTCGCGCTCCAGCGCCTTGAGCGTGATCCAGTCGAGATCACCGCGCAGTTGGCTGACCAGCTTGTGTTGCTCCATGCCGGTTTTCTGCGCCGCTCCGGTGGTATCGGTGCTGACGCGGGTGCTGGGGCGCTGCGGGTCCTCCTCGTGCAGTTGGCGCAACACTTCGTGCAGCGGCTTCGTCTTCCACTTTCGCGGATCAAACGGCAGGGTTGCAGTCAGCAGTTCGTAGAGAACCACGCCCAGCGAGTACACGTCGGTGCGCGTATCGATATCGAGAATGCCGGGGTCAGCCTGCTCGGGGCTCATGTAGCCCGGCGTGCCGATCATGCCGCCGGCGCTGGTCAGCATGTCGAGCGTCGCGTCTTCGTCGGCCACGCTGCTCGGCGTGGCCTTGGCAATGCCGAAGTCGATGATGCGCGGCACCGGCTTGCCGTCGACTTCCGTGACCAGAATGTTCGAGGGCTTGAGGTCGCGGTGCATGATCGCCTTCTGGTGGGCATGCTGCACGCCTTCGCAGACCTTGATCATCAGCTCGATGCGCTCGCGCGGTCCGAGATGCTTCTGGTTGCAGTACTGGGTGATGGGCAGGCCGGAGACATATTCCATCACGAAGTAGGGCTGACCGTCGGTTGTAGAACCGGCGTCGAAAACCTTGGCAATCGCCGGATGATTCATGATGGCCAGCGTCTGCCGCTCGAGATCGAAGCGCAGCATTGCTTGTTCGCTGAAGCGCCCGGCCTTCACGACTTTGATCGCAACCTGGCGCTTTACCGGTGACGACTGCTCGGCCAGCCAGACCGAGCCCATGCCGCCTTCACCGATCTTCTGGAGCAGACGGTAGGGCCCGATCGCACCCAGGCTGCGCTCGACTGCTGGCGAGGGCGTACCGGGCGAGAGCGTAGTGGCATCGGAGTCGGGAGGAGTCTGCAACGTTTGCGCATCAGGAGAAGCTGGCTTCGCAGAATCGTTCACTCAGACCCTCAATTACACAGCCAAACGTAGGACACCAAGAGTACACCTAGCGGGCAAGTCTGCTTCTCCATTCGGCTTAGGGCAGGTTGTCCGGCGGCGGTTTGTCTTTTTCCCCTCCACGGGCGTATATTAGGGTACTGAGAACTGCTGTGTACCGGCATTTGGCGAAGCACACCAGTGGGCGCAAGCCCACTTTTTAGTTGAACCCGCGGTCGTGACTGCCATCGCCTGTAAGCTACTGCATTCATGGCGTTTGACGTTGCACGTGTGCGGGAAATTGCGGACCGCGTGGCGGCCTCGAGCGGACTCGAGGTGATTGAGGTGGAGTTTCTCGGCGGGGGCAAGGCGGGAATGTTGCGGGTGTTTCTGGACAAGCCCGCTTCGGGAGCCAGCCCTCTGGGCGGAGTGACGCACGCAGACTGCGCCAACTTCAGTCGAGAGTTTGGCACGATTCTCGATGTTGAAGATGTGATGCCCGGCTCGTACACGCTGGAAGTTTCGTCGCCGGGGCTGGATCGCAAGCTGATAAAGGCGTCGGATTTCCAGCGCTTTACCGGAAGCCGCGTGAAGCTGACAACGCGCCAGCCGGTGAATAACAACCGGCACTTCGAGGGCCGGCTGGAAAGTTTTGACGATGGCCGTCTGACGCTAGACTTGAGCGTGGCCAGCCACAAGTCGCGCAAGAAGATGGGCGCGGCGGCCGGGCAGAAGATTGAGATCGAGTTCGCCAACGTGGAGAAGGCGAATTTAGTGCCGGAGATTTAGAGGGATTGAGTAATTGGGCAATTTGGTAATTGAGAAATTGAAAATCATCGCGTACGAACTGTGCTCAGGGTTTCAATTTCCAAATTACTGAATTACCCAATTACGCAATTGTTTTCTTATGGCTAGCGAGCTCTACAACATCATCGAAGGCGTAAGCCGGGAAAAGGGAATTGATCCGCAGATTGTAGTCAGCGCGGTGGAAGACGCCATTGTCATGGCCACGCGCAAATACTACAAGTCGCAGGAGAATCTGCGCGCCAAGCTGGATAAGGAAACCGGCAAGATCAACGCCTTCGCGGTGAAAACCGTGGTCGAGAGTCCCGAGCAGGTGGAGGATCCCAACCTCCAGATCACGCTGGAAGAGGCGCGCAAGACGGATCCCAACCTGGAAATTGGAGGCGAACTGCTGATCCCGCGGGTGACGGAGGGGATCCTCGGCCGAATCTCGGCGCAGCTGGCCAAGCAGGTCATCTTCCAGAAAGTGCGCGAGGCCGAGCGCGACACGGTTTACAACGAATACATCGGCCGCGTCGGCGAGATCGTCAACGCGACGGTGAAGCGGGTCGAGGGCCCCGATGTGATTTTCGACATCGGCAAGGCGGAAGCGCGCATGCCCCGCAAGGAGCAATCGAGGCTGGAATCGTTCGCCATCGGCGAGCGGGTGCGCGTGGTGATTGCCCGCGTCGAAAAAGCTTCGAAAGGCCCGGGCGTGGTGGTTTCGCGGGCCGCGCCTGACTTGGTTCAGCATCTGTTCCAGACCGAAGTCCCGGAAATTTATGACGGCACCGTGGTGATCCGCGCGATTGCCCGCGAGGCGGGCGAGCGCACCAAGATCGCGGTCATGTCGAAGGACAAGGATGTGGACGCGGTGGGCGCGTGCGTGGGCATGAAAGGCATGCGGGTGCAGTCGATTATCCGCGAACTGCGCGGCGAGAAAATCGACATCATCGAGTATCACGAAGATGCCGTCACGTTCGCAGAGAAAGCGTTGCAGCCGGCCAAGGTGAGCCGGGTAACCGTAGTCGACAGCGGCGAGAAGCATCTCGAAGTTGTGGTAGATGACAGCCAGCTCTCTCTCGCGATCGGCAAGAAGGGGCAGAACGTTCGCCTCGCGGCCAAGCTGCTTGGCTGGAAGATTGACATCAAGAGCGAGGAAGAAAAGCGCCAGGAAGTCGAGCAGCAGATGGCCGCGATGGCGCCGCCAGTCACCACTCCGCTCGAAAACGTGTCCGGTCTGGGCGAGGGGCTGGTGGAGAAGCTCAAGGCTGCGGGCGTGACCACCGTGGAATCTCTCGCTGATATGACGCCTGAGCAACTGGAGGCCATTGAGGGTATCGGTCCCAAGACGGTGGAAAAAATCAGCCTCGCGGTGAATAATTACTTCGCCAGCCTGGAGCCAGGCGAGGCGGCGGTGGAAGGTGAAGCGCCGGCGGAGGGCGCCGAAGGCGAACTCCCATCTGAGGTTGCCAGTGAAGTTCCTGGAGAAGCGATCGTGACGGACGCTGCTGCGGAAATCGAACAGTCTCCAGTGCCGGCGGATGCAGCTCCTGAAGGTGAAGCGGCTTCGGGCGAAAAAAAAGAAGAGCATGAGCTGCAGGACGGCTCTGCTCCCCAAACAACCGAATAGTCATGGCGCGCGAAGATTCATGCGACCGCGTGCGAGTACGACAAATTAACTCCGTGAGGCCGAAATGAAGACCTAAGCACAACGCGGAGTAGAAGAAAGGCCGGATGAGCAAGGTTCGAATCAACGATCTCGCCAGAGAGCTGGAAGTGAAGAGCAAGGCCATTCTCGACGTGCTGGCGCTCGTCGGGGTGACCGAGAAAAAGACCCACTCCAGTTCCCTGGAGGAGCACGAGGCGGAGAAGGTGCGGGCCCACATCCGCGGCTCCGCTGAGGCGGCGGGTTCGGCCGCCCGGGCCGCGAAGCCTTTGCGGGGCGAAGAAGAAATTAAGACCAAGATTGACCTGTCGCACATCTCCCATCCGGGAGACGTACTCAAAGCTATATTGCAACAGAAGGAAACGGTAGCGCCGCCGGCGCGCCCCGCAGTTCCGCCGGTGGCCGCGAAACCGGTCGTCGCGCCACCAGTGGCGAAGCCGGCTATCTCTCCTGCAGCGGCGGTTGTACCCCCTGTTCCTGCGCGCCCGGTTGTGTCTCCAGCAGCGGACAAACCTGCGGCTGAAGTTTCGCCAAAACCTCCCGTTACTGCGCCGGTTCGCCCGACGCCGCCTCCGGCGGCAGTAGTCGCGCCGCCCTCTCCGGCAACGCCATCAGTCTCCGCTTCGGCTGTGCAGCAGACTCCGGTTGCTTCGCGTTCGGCTGCACCACCAGCGGCAGCAGCGCCATCGCCGCCCGCGCCGCGCATGATCGTGCCGCAGACCGGGCCGCGTCCGGTATACAAAGCTCCGCCGCCACGTCCGGTTGTGCCGGCTGCGCAGGCGGGAGCGCCCGCGGCCGGAGCCGTGCGTCCTGCCCCGGGACGTCCCGTGCCCGGACAACCGATTTTTCAGCGCCCGCGGCCGGCAGCACCGGGGGCAGGCGCGCCGCGTCCGCTGCGTCCTGGCGAACGCCGCCCGATGCACCCTACGCGCTCTTCTCCAACCGGTACTCGTCCCATCGGGGTCGGTCCGGGCCTGCCGCCTCCCGGACCGGTTCGTCCCGGCAGCCGTCCAGGCGCCCCGGCGCGCCGGCCCGGCCAGCGCTATATTCCGCGTGGCGTAAAAGAAGGGCCGATGAAGGGCTACGTTCCGCCGCCGCGCATGGTGGTGTCGAACGAGCCCCAGCCCATCACGCGCAACATCACCATCACCGAAGGCATCAGCGTGAAGGACCTGGCAGAGAAGCTCGACATTCGCGCCAAGGACCTGATCTCGCGCCTGCTGGCGCGCGGCGTTTTTGCCACCATTAATCAGACGCTCGATGCTGAACTGGCCAGCGAGATGGCGCGCTTCTTCGGCGCCGAGACGAACGTGATTACTTTCGAAGAGCAGACCGCCAAAGACATTGACGCGGCTGCCGCAAGCGGTGAGGAATCCGCCATCGAAGTCACGCCCCGTCCCCCCGTGGTCACGATCATGGGCCATGTCGACCACGGCAAGACAACCCTGCTGGACTCAATTCGCCTCACCAACGTCGCCGAAGGTGAAGCGGGAGGCATCACGCAGCACATCGGCGCCTATAAGGTCCGCATTACCGACAAAGAATCTCCCGCCTTGGGGCGCGAAATTGTTTTCCTCGACACGCCGGGTCACGAGGCATTTACGCGCATGCGTTCCCGTGGGGCCAAGGCGACCGATATCGTGGTGCTGGTGGTCGCGGCCGATGACGGCGTGATGCCGCAAACCCTGGAAGCTATCGATCACGCCCACGCAGCCGAGGTTCCGATCATCGTCGCCGTGAACAAGATCGATAAGCCGGAAGCTCTGCCCGACCGCGTCAAGAAGCAACTGGCCGATCGCGGCCTGATGCCGGAAGATTGGGGCGGCAAAACCGTTTTTGTCGATGTATCGGCAAAGAAGAAAACGAATCTGAACCTGCTGATGGAAATGATCTGCCTGGTGGCCGATCTGGCGGAGCTCAAAGCGACTCCGGAACGCGCCGCTACCGGAGTCGTGCTCGAAGCCAAACTCGATCGGGGTCGTGGACCAGTGGCCACGGTGCTGGTGCAGAATGGCACCCTCAACGCCGGGGACAATTTTGTAGTGGGCAACGTCTACGGCAAAGTTCGCGCCATGTTCGACGATCGCGGAGCCGGGCTGGACTCTGCTCCTCCGTCAACCCCGGTTGAAATTCTGGGCATGGATGGCCTGCCTCAGGCGGGCGACCAATTTGTCGTGGTGGCCGATCGCGACAAGGCCCGCGGCATCTCCGAATACCGCGAGCAGAAGGCCCGCGAAGCGGCCTTGGCCAAGAGTTCGCGCGTATCGCTGGAAGGATTGGCCGAGCAGATCAAGACGGCCGGCACCAAGGAACTGAACATCATCCTCAAGGGCGACGTCCACGGATCGGTCGAAGTGCTGAGCGATCTGCTCTCAAAGCTCTCGAACGACAAGGTGCGTTTGAAGCTGCTGCGCTCGGGCGTCGGGGCGATCACGGAAACCGACGTGCTGCTGGCTTCTGCGTCGAACGCCATCATCATCGGCTTCAACGTGCGGCCGGAGCGCAAGGCGCAGGAACTGGCCGAGCAGGAAGAAGTCGACATCCGTCTGCATTCGATCATTTACGAACTGCAGGACGAGATCAAGCGCGCCATGAGCGGCCTGCTTGAGCCCACGATCAAAGAGACCTACCAGGGGCGCGCCCAGGTGCTGGAGACGTTCCGCATCCCGAAAGTCGGGACGATTGCCGGCTGCCGCGTAACCGACGGCCTGCTCAAGCGCGACTCCGAAGTGCGCCTGCTGCGCGACAACGTGGTCGTATTCAAAGGCAAGGTTGGATCGCTGCGCCGTTTCAAAGACGATGCCAAAGAAGTGCACAACGGCATGGAGTGCGGCGTTTCGATCGCGAACTACGGCGACGTCAAGATCGGTGACGTGATCGAGGCCTTCGCGACGGAGAGAATCGCGGCGGAAGTCATCGCGTAAGAGCGGGGGCTAGTGGCTAGGGATTGGAGGCTAGGCTTTCTGATCCCTAGCCTCTAGCCCCTAGTCCCTCCATGATTGCCTTCCTCACCCTCGAACTCCACATCGAAGCCGCGCAATCGCTCAAAGATCGGCGCCAGGTGGTGCGCAGTGTAAAAGACCGTCTGCGAGCGGCGTTCAACGTGTCGGTCGCTGAGCTTGATGCAGGCGGTCTTTGGAATCGCGCCACCATCGGGGTCGTCAGCATCTCCGATTCGCGCGACTACCTTGACGGCTTGATGAAGAAAGTGGAACGGCAGGCCGCCCGCATTGCCAACAATCGCGGAGCCGATCTGGCAGATTCGTTTCTTGAATACTTCTAGGTTTCGGCGCAGATCGGCTGAAAAACGCAACAGCGCTTAACACCCTGTTACCTCCGTTACTTACCGCTCATGGGCCAAAGCACGCGACAATAGCGCAGCAGGGGTACGCCGATCCCCAACATTTGCACGCTCTTTTCTGATATTCTCATGCGTTTTACTTCGAGGAGCGTGCAGTGGAAAAGCGCGGGGCGCAGCATCATCGCGGACGTTTGGGCGAGGCCCTGCGCGAAGAACTGGAGACACTGGTCGAGGGCGAACTCGGTGATCCGCGCATCGGCTTGGTCCGTGTGACCGGCGTGCATCTGGCCGAGGACGGGCGTTCGGCGCAGGTTCTGGTCGACGTCGAAGGCGATGACGATGAGGCCGAGCGAAGTATGCAAGGTCTTGACGCCGCTAAAGTGTACATCCGGCGTGAGCTGGCGGGCCGGTTGCGATTGCGGCGGTCGCCGGAATTGATTTTTCGGCTCGACCGCGCCGAGCGTGAAAACGCGCGTGTAGAAGAATTGTTAACCCGGGCAAAAAAGCGCAGCAAAGCCCGGGTTGATCCGTCAAAGGCGAGCAGTGGAAAGAACGCATAATATCCTCGAGGATGTGCTCCGGCAGATCGGGCAGCGCGAACGCTTCGTGCTGACGTCACACGCCCGCCCCGACGGCGATGCTGTCGGCTCGGCGCTGGCCTGCTGCCAGGTGCTGCGCGCCATGGGGAAGCAGGCCGATGTCGTCTTGCACGATGGCGTTCCGCGCATCTATCGTTCGCTTCCATTCGCCGATCAGGTGGTGCAGTCGAATCGGGTGACGGGCGGCTACGAGGCTGCCATTATTCTCGAATGCGACAGCATTCATCGCACGCGGCTGGAAGGGCTGGAGGACCGGTTTCTCATCAGCATTGATCACCATGTCAGCGGACGGCCTTTTGCTCACGTGAACTGGATCGATCCTCACGCTGTAGCGACCGCCGAGATGGTCTTCCGCTTGGCGCGTGAGGCGAGTGTGAAGTTTTCTCCCGACATTGCAACCTGTCTGTACACGGCCCTGATGACCGACACCGGATCGTTCATGTTTCAGGGAACAAATGAGAATACCTTCGCGCTGGCGCGCGAGCTCGTGCTGGCAGGAGCCGATCCGGCCCATTGCGCGCGAGGCATTTATTTTGCGCATTCGATCGCCAAGATTCGCTTGCTCGGCGAGGCGCTGCGCAATCTCCAGGTGGAAGGGCACATCGGCTACGTCTGGGTGACGCAAAAGCAGATGGAGCGCTGCGCGGCAAAAGAAGAAGACTGCGAAGGTCTGGTGAACTACGTTCTCTCCATCGGCGGAGTCGAGGTGGCGGCGTTCTTCCGCGAGCTGCCCGACGGACGATACCGCGTCAGCCTGCGGAGCAAGGGAAAACTCGACGTGGCGCAGGTGGCCGAAAGCTTTGGTGGCGGAGGCCACGAATGCGCCAGCGGCTGCTCACTCGACGGCCCGCTTGCCGAGGCGGTGCGCCAGGTGCTAGTGCAGCTTCGCCGAGGACCTTCCGTACAATAAGAAGTCTGATTGCCGATTGCCGATTTTCGATTTCCGAATAAAGACCTGTGAGTCGGCGGCAGTTGTTCTTCAATCGGCAATCGCAAATCGAAAATCGCAAATCGTCAATTTCCCTCATGACCCTGCGGACTCGAACAGACATCCTGCTGATCGCCGGTTTCTGCGGGTTTCTCTACTTCTACGGCGCCGGACAGTTCGGGCTGATCGGGGCCGACGAGCCGCGCTACGCGCAAGTGGCGCGCGAAATGCTCGACCGCCA
>Ga0116216_10002345_pt1 | contig 12636 bp, 9 predicted proteins | sample Sb_taG_11_FD_89696 | JGI IMG/M metagenome (GOLD analysis project Ga0116216, IMG submission 89696) | Peat soil microbial communities from Weissenstadt, Germany - Sb_50d_3_AS metaG | ecosystem: Environmental > Terrestrial > Soil > Wetlands > Peat | place: Germany: Weissenstadt | collected 2010-09-21
ACGTGCAGGGAAGCTGGACAATTTACTCCACCAGTCTTAAGGACGGCGAGACGGTCGTGAAACACGTCCAAATCGCACAATATGGCAACCGGATCACGGGATACTTCGAGGGGCCCGAGCAGTCCGGTCCGATTCAAGGAAAGGTGAATGGACATCATATTGAATTCAGCACCGTAACCCGCACCGTCCTTACGTTTCGAGGACAGATCTATGGCGACAACATGTCCGGTCTGTACGGAATTCACGGCAAACATGCACCATGGCAAGCGGTGCGTCCCGCCACGGTTGCCGTGCCAGCTCCGCCGGCCACTGGAGCCGTTTATGCATCTCAGCCGGTACTGATACCTCCAGCGCCGGCTCCCGCACCCATACCTCAACCTGCTCCGCAGGCGGCGCCGAGCTACGCTGAGCCCGGCGGGTCCGCACCGATACCGGCGGCGCTTTCGGCGGATCAACTCAACGCTTTGGTTGCTCCGATCGCCCTGTACCCCGATGCGCTGGTGGCACAGGTACTCGCAGCTTCTGCGAATCCCGACCAGGTCGCATACGCCGACGACTGGCTGGCACAAAACAAGAATCTGACTGGTACGGCGCTCGCGCAGGCTGTCGATCAGCAATCTTGGGATCCCAGTGTCAAGGCTTTGACGCAGTTTCCCTCCGTGCTGAGCAACATGGCGCATAACCTCTCGTGGACCTCGAGCCTCGGGCAGGCCTTCGCCAATCAGCAGGCAGATGTGATGGCAGCGGTACAAACGATGCGTGTTCGGGCACAGGCAGCGGGGACGTTGCAGTCCAATTCGCAGATCGCGGTCACTCAGCCAGCGCCGAGCACCATTGTGATTCAACCCGCGAATCCGCAGGTCGTTTACGTTCCGCAATACAACCCGACGGTGGTTTACGGCACGCCCGTGGTGGTGCCGCTTTACGTGCCTCCGCCGCTGCCTGTAGCTGCAGTTGGTCTCTACTTTGGATCTGGCATCAGCATCGGGGCCACGTTCGTCGGCGGCGGGTGGGGCGGAGGCTTCGGCTGGGGCTGGCATGCCTGGAATGTGAACTGGGGTGGCGGGGGCGGCGGCGGAGGTACGACCATCATCTACAACCACACTACCTATATTAACAACCACGTTTGGAACAACAGGAATTACAACGGCTATCACGCGTGGGGAGGCGGAGCGGCCGGATCGCAAAACCATGCCTGGTATGGCGCCAACGGCACCTTTCACCCGGACGGTAACTACAAGCCGGGTGCAGATACGCACTATGGTCCCAACGGCGCCTATCACCCGAATGGCTACTTCGGTCCCAATGGCGGCTGGCACTCTGACGTTCCAGGCACGGGTCCAGCACATATGCCAAATGGCGGAAACAACGGCAATCACGGCTTGATCGGCGGGAATGGCGGCGTGCAGAATCCGTCCGCCGGCATGACCCAGAACGCGTCGGGAGCGAGACCCAACACCGGGAATCAACTCCTCGCTCAAAACCGTAACAACAGCAACCGCTTCGCTGGTGCTGAACAAAACCGTTCTCGTTTCAGCGGAGACGGTGCGGCCAACCGCGCCGAAAGCAATCGGGGATGGGGCAGCATGGCTGGGCGCCGTCCGCAACGCATGGCCAGCGAGCGCGCACCCATGCAACACCGATCTTTCGGCGGCGAGCGGCGTCGTTAGCCGAGACACGAATATCCCTGGTAAGACTCATAAAGATCAAAACCTTCAAAGGAGATTGAAAATGGAATCGAATGCGAACAACACCGCGAAATGGAAGCAAGTCGCTTTAATCGGAGTGCTGGCGCTCGCCGCCATCGGCATCCTGGTTGTAAAGCTCGGAACAAAGAATTCAGCGTTAGCCCAAGAACCCCAGATGACCTTTCAGTCGCCGGCGGAAGCGGGTGCCACGCTGGCCAAAGCAGCAAAGACTGCCGATGAGGAAACCTTAGCCCACATTCTGGGCATGGAAACAAAAACTCTCCTGGGTACAGGAGGTGAAGAAGCAGACAAGGCGGCCATGGAAGCCTTCGCCGCCAAGTACGCGAAGATGAATCGTTGGGTCGACATGACTGATGGCAGTCGCGTGCTCTATGTCGGGGCGGACAACTTCGCTTTCCCGGTGCCCCTCGCGAAAAACTCGTCGGGCCAGTGGTACTTCGATGCGGTCGCCGGAGCCCAGGAAGTCAGAGCGCGTGACATCGGGCGAAACGAACTGCTCGCGATCGACGCCTGCGCTGCCATCGCCAACGCCCAAGAAATCTACTTCGCCAGCCTAGGCGTGTCGCCAGAATATACGCAGCGCATCATAAGCTCGTCAGGTAAGCAGGATGGGCTGTATTGGCCAGCATCCGACACGCAGGACGCTAGTCCACTCGGGAGCTTCAGTGAATTTCCGAAGTCCTCATTGGGTTCGAATCCTCCGCAAAAGCCTTTTGTGATCGACGGCTATACCCTGCGCATCCTTGCTGCTCAGGGCGACGAAGCCCCCGGCGGAGCTAAGAGTTACGTCGTAAATGGGAAGATGACCGGCGGCTTTGCCATTCTTGCAACGCCTGTGCAGTACGCCCAAACCGGATTGATGACATTCATAGCCGGCCGCGATGGCATCGTTTACGAGAGGGATCTCGGTCCTGACACCGCTACGTTGGCGGCTTCCATTCAGCAATACAACCCGGACCAAAACTGGACGCCCGTCGAGTAGTTGGTAACCGCAACCCGCGCGCACAGCCGTGCTCAGGGTCAAGCTCATCGGGCCGACGGTGACATTATCTACTGAAGTGTTCCACCGGTGTGGATTGGTCACACAGAGTTCCTCTCTGCGCCACAAACTAGCTCAAATCACCTCGACCGTCGGCTCGGCGACACCCTTGGGGCTGCCTCGACGACGCGAGTTCATTCCAGCCGGAAGCGGGTGACTGCTATAACGAAGCTCTTTCAGTCGTCAAAGGCAAGATCATCCCTCAACTCCAGCGCCGGACCGGGCTGGTATGCGGATGGTCGGCGTGACATCGTTCGCTGTGAAGAAACGGTGATCCCGACAGGGATCCAGCGATCCATCCGGAATGGAAGCAATACTGTCGTTCTTCGCCTTCCCCCGACACCTGTGGCGAAAACTGCGCACCACCAACGTCATCGAACGTTGCTTCGTCGAAGTGCGCCAGCGCACCCGGCCCATGGTGTGCTTTGTGAACGTAGAGAGCGTGGACCGAATCATCTACTCCATTTTCCAGAGATTCAATCTGGAATGGAAAACCCGCACCCTTTCCCTATTTACACAAGCAGCTTGACGTCACCCAGTCTGAGGTGCGGCTTGACTATCCTATTGATCTGCGAGAAGCTATCGCCATTTGGCGTGCTGTCACGCGGTGGCCCGCAGCCCCGGGGGGGACGTGAGTTCGGCAATCTCTTCTCTTATTGTCGCAGCCGAACAAGGAGACATCCAGGCTGGGGAAGCACTGTTTGCTGCCTTGTACGCCGAGTTGCATCGGCTGGCCAAGCGTCAACTCGCCCGCCATGGCTCCGAGGTAAGTATCAGTGCCACAACCCTCCTGCATGAGGCCTATTTGGACATGGCTGCGCGCGACGGCCCGTCGTTTCCCGATCAGGCACGATTCATGGGGTATGCGGCTCGAGTGATGCGGGGACTGATCATCGATCATGCCCGAGAACGGCATGCTCAGAAGCGCGGCGGCCTGTTTGAGATTACTGCGCTCGACACCGATGCGATGGAGAATGCGGTGAACCACCAAGAGCTTGTCCGAATTAGCGAAACCTTGGACGAGCTTGGCAAAGTGGAGCCTGCCCTCGCCGCGATCGTCGATTTGAAGTTCTTTTGCGGCTTTTCCTTCGTGGAAATCGCCGCCATGCAGGATATTTCCGAACGAACCGTGCAGCGCAACTGGGAAAAGGCTCGTATTTATCTTCACCAAAAAATTCGCGCGGATTTGGAGATCTGAAGAATCGATGCGCACCCTCAGTCCAGAACACTGGCAGATTATAAGTCCGTATCTGGACCAAGCCCTCGCCATGACCGGCGATGCGCAAGCCGCATGGCTATTGTCGCTCAGACAGCAGAATCCTGAACTAGCCGCAGAGTTGGCAGCATTGCTGGGCGAACACCGCATGCTGGTAGAGGAAGGTTTTCTGGAGAAAGGTTCGCCCGGGTGGTCGAGTGCGCCAGGCCTTGCCGGCCAGACCATTGGGCCCTACACGCTGATCTCGCAGATCGGCCAAGGCGGAATGGGAAGCGTCTGGCTCGCCCAACGCAGTGATGGCAGGTTCGAGCGGCGTGTGGCTGTGAAGTTTGTCAACTTGGCTCTGGCGGGGAAAGGTGGAGAAGAACGCTTCAAACGAGAGGGCAGCATTCTCGGGCGATTGGCGCATGAACACATTGCGGAGCTGGTGGATGCGGGCGTCTCTCCAGCTGGACAGGCATATTTGGTTTTGGAATATGTCCAGGGCGACCCCATCGATCAGTATTGTGACCAGCACAAGCTCGACGTCGATGCACGCGTTCGCCTGTTTCTGGATGTGTTGGCGGCAGTGGCGCACGCCCATGCGAATCTGATCGTCCATCGCGATATCAAACCTTCGAACGTGATGGTCACCACCGGCGGTGAAGTCAAGCTGTTGGACTTCGGGATTGCCAAACTTTTGGAAGGCGAAGGCCAGCTGGGCGCCGCAACCCTGCTGACTCACGAAGCTGGCTCGGCCCTCACTCCCCAGTACGCTGCGCCAGAGCAACTCACCGGCCGGCCAGTCACGACTGCTACCGACGTCTATGCGTTGGGCGTGTTGCTCTACGTGCTGTTGTCTGGCCAACATCCCGCGGGCTCAGGACCGCACTCGCCCGCAGAACTGGTAAAGGCTGTGCTCGAGATTGAGCCGCCGCGCGCCTCGGACGCAATTCCTGCGGACAACAGCAATCTCATCGCTGAAAGACGGGGCACCACCCCAGATAAACTGCGCCGTGGACTTCGTGGAGATCTGGACACGATTGTTGGCAAAGCTCTGAAGAAGAATCCGCAGGAGCGATACGCCTCGGTCACTGGATTTGCCGACGATCTTCGGCGTTATCTGAAGCACGAACCGATTACCACACGACCTGATACGCTTGCCTATCGAAGCGCCAAATTTCTGCGCCGCAACCGCGCCGTGGTGGCATTCAGCGCCGCCGCCATTGCACTCGTGATTGGAAGCTTGGCAACCGGGTTGCTGATTGCGAATCGCCAGCGGAAGGCTGCCGAACGGAGATTTGAGCAGGTGCGCCAATTAGCCAATAAATTCATAGCACTCGACAATGACATCCGAGGTCTGCCCGGTTCGACGAAGGTCAGGATGGAGATTGTTTCTGACTCGCTCCAATATTTGACTTCGCTGGGCAGCGACGTTCATCGCGACAAGGACCTCGCGCTCGAGATCGCATACGCCTATGTACGCGTGGCCCATGTTCAAGGCGATCCGACCTCGCCGAACCTCGGCCAGTTCCCCGAAGCCGAAGCAAGTCTTGAAAAAGCTGAGAACTTCGTCGATTCCGTACTCAGTGTCGATCCCAGCAACAGAAGAGGATTGTTCATCGCGGCGACAATCGCCCATGATCGCATGGTCCTGGCCGACGAGCAGGATCGCAGGGACGAGTTGGTGGCTTGGGCTGATAAAGCCTCGGAGCGAGTCGAGCGTTTCATGAGTCTCGGCAATGTCGACCCAAAAGATGTCTACAGCATGGCGTATTTTGAGCAGAACATTGCCTACGGCTATGACAATGCGAGGCATTTTCAGCGAGCCTTACAGGCCAGTCGACGCGCCCTGGAAATTTCGGAGCCGGTCGCATCAGCCCACCGAGTTCATGGCAGCATCCTTGGCGCGTTGACAATCGCGCGCTGGCAGTCCGGAGATCTGGACGGAGCATTGCAGACGGCTCAAGAGGCGATTCAACTCGATGAGAAGCAAGCCGCTGGCGGGCACGCATCCCTGCGTATCAACCTGGCCAATTCTTTGTACACCAAGGCAATGATTCTGGGAAAGCAGGATGCGGAACCGAGTCTCGGCCGAAGTCGAGACGCACTTGCCGTCTTGCAACGAGGGCTAGACATCGGTGAAGAACTGGCAAAAATGGACTCTATCGATTATCTGAGCCGCCGTTCGGTTGCAACCACCGGCCTGGAGATCGCTAATATTCTCCGCCACAACGAACCGCAAAAGGCTCTGGTCGTCTATGACCACGCTCTCGCCCGCATACGAGAGGCGAAAACCAATGTCAGCACGCAGCTCACTGCAGCGGACTTGCTGGCTGGTTCTTCTTACGCCCTGCGCTGGCTGGGCCGGGACGAGGAAGCCAGACGGCGCATAGAGGATGCGTTTCAGTTGCTGCGTGACGCTCGCCAATATCCCGCCGATACCGTCGAACCGATGAGTAGACCCGATCACGTTATCAGAGCAGAGGCCGATGACTATGCCGAAACCGGACAACTCGACAAGGCCATTTCAGCCTATACGAAACTGCTCGACAAACTGATGGCATGGAAGCCCGATCCGCTGAATGACCTGCGCGACGCCACTTGTCTTTCCCGTACCTGGACGGCGCTTGCCAATCTTCTCCGCCGAAGCGGGCGGAAAGATGAGGCCCTGCAGCTTGAGGCACAGCGAACAGAACTCTGGAACCATTGGAATAGCAAGCTTCCCAATGCTCAGTTTCTTCTTCGCCAATCGTTGAGCCAGATTACCCTTGGCGCTCGTTTGCGGCCCCCGGAGACGCTGGGACAAATAGGACCTGATCCAGCCGCTCTTCGATGAGGTTGCCGCCGTCGAAGCTTTGTCTTCACGATTTTTTTCCCCTTTCCTGTCGTCTTTTCCCCGCCATTTGCGATTCCTTGTTTAGAGGCCAAGAACGGTCGACGTTCTTCCTGTTCCATAAGGTCTCTAAATTCGCTCGCGGAGGGTCTCTATGTGCAACACTCTAAAATCGCTTCGTGCCTGCATCGTGATCGTTCTGTTTTGCTCTCTTGTAGGCGCTCAGTCCACGAACTCGACACAATCGCCAGTCGTGCCGCCACTCGTAAAGTTCAGCGGAGTACTAACTGATGTAAACAGCAAAGCTTTGGCCGGTACGGTCGGTGTAACGTTTTCTCTCTACAACGAAGCCCAAGGTGGCGCCCCGCTCTGGGTTGAAACTCAGAATGTAACCCCCGATAAAGCTGGTCACTATTCGGTAATGCTCGGGTCTACAACCACGGCAGGAATTCCTGCCAGCCTGTTTGGAAGCGGCGAAGCCCGTTGGTTAGGAGTACAAGCGCAGGGGCAGACTGAGCAGCCCCGCACTCTGTTGATCAGCGTCCCCTATGCCCTCAAGGCGGCGGACGCGGAGACCATCGGCGGTCTGCCACCGTCGGCCTTCGTGCAGGCCTCGGCGGCTGGATCTTCAGCTGCGGGTGTCACGAACCCGGGCGCGCCGGCAATCAGCGGCAGTGGCACGACGGGCCATATTACCAAGTGGCTGAGCGCCTCCAAGCTGGGCAACTCCAATATCTTCGACAGTGCATCTGGCGAAGTAGGCATCGCAACTACGTCGCCGGGGGCCGCTCTAGATGTTAACGGTTCGGCCATCGTGCGGGACAATGCAACGGTGAACGGCAACCTGACTGCGACCGGGGTGGTGACCGGCAGCAGCTACCAGATCGGTAGCAATCTGTTTGCCTGGGGCTCATTCAGCAACTTCAATGCATTCCTGGGCTTCGGCGGGAATAGCGCGACGACGGGCACAGGCAACACGGCCAGCGGAGTGGCCGCGCTCCAAACCAACACGACGGGGTCCAACAACACAGCCAGCGGCGCCTATGCGCTCGACGGCAACTCCGGGTCCAACAACACTGTGATCGGCTTCCAGGCGATCTACGGAAGCGGCACTGGGTCCTTCAACACGGCTCTAGGCGCGCTCTCCGGCCTGACCAACGACTCGTCAGATATGACCGGCACGAACAACACTTTCTTAGGGATCGGAACCGCTATCGGCACCGGAACCGTCAGCAACGCGACGGCTGTCGGCGCCAATGCCGACGTGACGGAGAGTAACGCCCTGGTGCTGGGCAGCATTAACGGCGTGAACGGCGCCACCGCCAGCACCAATGTCGGCATTGGCACAACGGCTCCCTTGGCCGCGCTGGATGTCGCCGGCGGAGGGGCTGTGCATACCTTCATCGGCAATCCCAACTGTGGTAGCTTCGCCGGAGTCGGCTTCGGCGCCAGCGGCTTCGTCGATTGCCAAAACTACTCCATGGTGGGCGACGGCACGAACACTTTTATTGCCGCGCCAACCGGACAGATTCTTTTCCGTGTGGATAAAAACTCGTACACAGCTATGTTCATTGGATCTAGTGGCGCGGTTGGAATCGGAACCCTCTCGCCTGACAACAGTCTTTCCGTGAATGGCAACGCCGACAAGACTGGCGGCGGTTCCTGGGGAACGTTTTCCGATGGCCGGCTCAAGAATCTGAACGGCAGCTTCAAGACCGGCTTGAGTCAGGTCTTGAAGATCAATCCCGTGCGCTATCGCTACAAGGCCGACAATGCGCTGGGCCTCCACGATACGGACGAACATATCGGAGTGGTCGCCCAGGAAGTCCAGAAGGTCATCCCCGAGGCGGTGACGGAAAACAGCAAAGGCTACTTGATGGTGAACAACGATCCGATCATCTGGACGATGCTGAATGCGATCAAAGAGCAGCAAAGGCTGATCCACAAGCAGCAAGTGCAGGTTCAGCTCCAGCAGGCGAAGATCGATCGGCTCAGTCGGCAAGTGCGCGCCGTTCAAGCCGTCCTCAAGGCAAGCCAGCGCGCGGACGCAGGTGTCCAGACTGCGAGCGCGATGGTACCGCCGATCCATCATTAAAACAGAGCGGGCGGGCGCATTGCCGGCCTGCGCCTCTTCTTGGAGCCGCTCGCTCGACGGGCGGCTTTTTCGCATTCTCGCCGCAGGTAAGTGCGCCCGCTCCAATTGGGCAGCTGATAGTACAGCCAGTTCCAATGGAGTATTCGCGACCGTTGGGTTTGGGGACGGAGCAGCCGTCCCCGCCCCCGCCCGTCCCAAGGACTGTACCGGAACAGATCAGGTGTCGTTGCCCGCGACGCCTTTCTACGCTCGCGCCCCATGAATTTTCTCGGCACGACTGTCGTCTTTTGCCATCCGTTTCCGATTTCATAAGTAGAGGGGAAATTCGTTAGGGGTGAAGAGGAGGATGGCATGCAAAAACAACTTTGGAAAACCGTGGGACTTCTGGCAGCAATACTGGCAACTTCAACTGCCTTGGGTCAAAGCAACCGAGGTGACACGACTGCGGATATCCCATTCGCGTTTACGGTGGCGAATCACACACTGCCAGCGGGACGCTACAACGTCACACGCCTGGGCGAGACGACTCTCCGGATATCCAGTCCCCATAACCAAGGTGCAGTCGTGTTGACTCACGCGGTAGAAGGTAAAGCGCCCGAGAGTCAGGGCGCGATAGTCTTCCATCGCTATGGCGAATCCTATTTTCTCTCCGAGGTGTGGGTCGCCGCCGGCGGGATTGGCCGCAAGGTTTTCCCGTCTCGGGCCGAAGAGGAACTAGACGTAAAAGGAGCCAAGATGCAGATCGCAGTTCTGCAAATTATCCGATAGCCAACTGGTAACGAGGAATCTGCAGTTGTCAGAAATCTAAGAATCAAGGAGGTAGTCTATGGCTGCTAATCCGAGTATCGGCAACCTCAACTTGAGCATGAATGCGCCGCAAACCCAGAATCTGGTTAGGGAGCAAAGGGCAACTGAAAGCTGGACGTCACTCACCCTGAAACAGAGGCTCGGAAAGCTGCTGTGCGAAATATTCGAAGGACACGAAGAATACCTTGGGGTCACTCCGGATTAGCACCCCTGCCTTCAGCGCGCTAGGGCTGAGGGACAGAAAGCGGATAAGGGGAGGCGCGTTCTGCTAATCCGAGGACGAGGCCTGCTGCGGCCAGGAGCACGAACAGCGTCCGTCGAATCTCACTCGTGGTCTCGTCCGTGAGGTAGGCTCCGTAGGAGCGGTGGTTGTCTTCTGGTCCAGGGTCGCTGAGAGCCAGGCGCTGCATGATGGGCGTCAAGGCTCGTGAGTGCCTGGGTGAGAGTGATTCCAGGTTTCAGAAGACCTAAGGCTTGCATGTCTTGATGATCACTGCGCTGAACCGTGGAGGAAGCGAAAAGGCCAAGCGGTAAGTAGAGGTCCAGCGGAGGCGAGAGGAATTTCAGGCCGGGTTGCAGTATTTCGATAGTCTGATACGACTTGCCGTTCAAGTCGAGTGGAGTGCCGAGCACTTTGGGATCGCCGAACCGGAAGTTATCGGTTGGTCCGTCGGATTAGCATCGACAAACGCCCTTGTGTCCACGAATGGAGTAGTTCCCGGTTGTCCGCATACCGGAAACTGGGATCTCAAGCTCAGAATGTTGCTCGGTGTCCGATAAGCTGTGACTCATCCCCCACGAGTCGTTAGGATCGAGTTCAGACTATTACAGCTGGGACGGCGAGTGTAGGGTTGGTGAGGGGGTATGCGATTCAATCACTCGCATCGTTCCGCGTAGCTGCTCTTCAGAAAATCATCGGCAAATCTGCTGCCTTTCATCGACGCCGCGAGCAGAAGCATGTGTGCCTGTTCGCAGTTCTGGGGGACTGCCTCTCCCTTCACGTAAAGGTTGGCCAGTGCGACTTCAGCGGGTACGCTTCCCCGCTTGACAGCATTCCACAACTCGGCAGGATCATCCTCTTTCGCTGAGTGGACTGCCTGGGCGGCTCCTTGCTTTGCCGTGACGAGGTGCTGAACTCCTCTGGCTGAATTGGTGACGATGTGTCGTGGGCCAGCGCTTCCGAGCTTAGGCTGCTCTAGGGCCCCGGTAAGTTCAGCCGCTGGGCCGGATTCTTTGCCTTCTCGGGCCTCATGGAAAAACCACGCAAAAAACATCATCGCTATTGAGGCAACGATGATAGGGATCAGTCTCCTGATCCCCGGTTTGGAAGGCTTTTGTTGGCTATCTGAACTCGACACGGCGATATCGTCGTCGGCTCCGCTGAATTCGTCATGAATTGCTGAAAGCGCCTGGAGGGGTTCAATCGCTGGTGCGGGCGTCCCGCACATCACACAGACTGTTTCACTTCGGTGGTACCGATATTCACACGAGGCACAGGTGATGGGTTCGTCGTCTATAGTGTCGGACACGGTCATCTCCTTGGGGCGGGAGTTTATCGTCGTGGCAATTAGATTTTATCCAGCTTTGTGAATAGTACCGAGTGACGGAGGTAACGCCTAAGCATGCTCAATAGCCGCTCCCTGTCCTGGTTGCGTAGGTTCGGTGCCTTCGCACGTGAAGGCCAGAACTGAGTGGACAAGAGGCCTCAGCGATTGTCTTGGGAACATCCCTTTAAATCTGTGGCACTCTGTCGCAATTCCTGGCACTTCGTACAAGTTGCTGATTCTTGGTGCGGCCAATCTTCGGGACCAGCGGAACCAATTTGTTTCCGCCTTCGTTTCCGCTATTTACGTTGTGCCGTTAGGTCCACTTGGGTCCAATCACCAGAGGCCTTCGTCACCTAAAGAAAAAGTCAAAACGTGTAATGGTCTGATAGCAACAGTTGGTGTTGTGACGCTACAATCTTTTCGTGCGGAGAAGAGGAAAAACTCCGATTAACTTCAGGCACGGGACCCGTTCGGGAGCCATTCGGAAGGATGAACTTACTTACTGGCGGTTGCAGCGCAGTTTTTTTGGATGAATCCAAACACGTCGTTAAACCAAATTGAACTTCCGAGCCACGTGAAGCTGTGACCATCAAAATTGGTTTTGCCATAAGGCGGATAAATCTTAATTTCGGCTGTCTTTCCTGAAGCAAGCATTTCCTTGTAGAGGACTTGACTTGGTTCGAGGGTATAGTCGTTCTCAGCTTGAAAAAAGAAAGTCGGTGACTTTGAAGACCGAGCATTCTCCTTCATGACTTCTTGAAGGGCTGGTTCTTCTTTCCAACTCATCGCTCCACCCGATGCATCGACGGCTGCGCAAAAGGAATAGCTAGCGGCACCAAGAATTGTTTCGATTCCGCCGAAAGACTGTCCGGCAACTGCGATCCGGTTTGGCTGCACAAATTTTTGCTGTTTCAGCCATGCGAGGGCCGCCAACTGATCACTCAGATGATCTCCTCTCAGCAGGTCAATCATTGTTTTGACGGCGTCCTCATGACCGCCTGATCTTTCGGCCGCTGCGATTTGATCTCCAATGTATGGACCTGCTTTGGCACTCAAGCCTTGTCCGCGTCGATAAGGCATAAAGTAGACCCACCCCTTAGCAGCATAAAGGGGACCCATGGCCGTGCTGGCAGCGTCACTGAGCATTCCTTCAGCGCTTCCATGGTTATAAAGAACTGCGGGAAAAGGACCTTCGCCCTTTGGCTTAAACAATTCGCCACCTAATGTGAGCTTACCACTTGGAAAGCGAATTATTTCGTAGGGCGTCGGTGGTTCAGCCGCGAGAGAACCACGGATTCCCACAATGACGGCGACCACAAACAAAATAATACGCATACTTCCTCTCCTCTGCGCGAAAGTGGGACTATAGAGAATTTGACGGGAGACCTCAAGTACTCTTTTCGTCAGA
>Ga0116216_10002346_pt1 | contig 12629 bp, 8 predicted proteins | sample Sb_taG_11_FD_89696 | JGI IMG/M metagenome (GOLD analysis project Ga0116216, IMG submission 89696) | Peat soil microbial communities from Weissenstadt, Germany - Sb_50d_3_AS metaG | ecosystem: Environmental > Terrestrial > Soil > Wetlands > Peat | place: Germany: Weissenstadt | collected 2010-09-21
AACGACAAATACATTTGTCGTTTGGGTTCGTTATATACTGCGAGCATCCCCAACCAAGGAGGGAACCTTGAGGAAGCTCGTTTGCCTTTTATTCGCCGCAGTCTTACTCTCCGCCGCCCCGCCCAAACGCGGAGTCACTTCCGAAGACTATTTTGGGTTCGAATCGATAAGCGACCCGCACCTCTCGCCCGATGGCCAACAGGTGGCCTACGTCCTCACCACCGTCGACCAGAAAAAGAACCGCCGCGACAATTCCATCTGGGTGGTCGTGATCGATGGCCACTCCTCTCCGCGGCGCCTTTCGGCCGAAGGCTTCAACTCCAACTCGCCGCGATGGAGCCCCGACGGATCGCGCCTCGGCTTCGTTTCGAACCGCGAGGGCGAAGGCTCGCGCCCGCAGCTCTGCATCCTCCACATGAACGGCGGCGAGGCGCAGGTGCTCACTCACTTGAAGAACGGCGTCAGCGCGTTCCAGTGGTCGCCCGATGGCAAGCGCTTCGTGGCGCTCAGCCGGACCGGTGCCAGCGACAACCTCGCGCCCGCCGCGCGCAAGAGCGACGTCCGCCACTATACCCACATCTCTTACAAGTTCAACGACACCGGCTGGTATGACGACAAGCGCAGCCACCTCTGGGTTCTCGACGCCGCGTCGGGCGCGGCCAAACAGATCACCTCGGGCGAAGACTGGAACGATACCGACCCGCAGTGGTCGCCCGATTCCACGCGCATCGCCTTTGTCTCCGACCGCACCGGAACCGAGTATGACAACGGTCACAATAAAGACGTCTGGGTGATCTCGGCCGAGGGTGGTCCGCTGGTGAAAATCTCCGACCACGAATTCGACGACACCCAGCCGCGCTGGTCGCCCGACGGCAAACAGATCGCCTTCGCCGGCCAGACCCAGCGCCGCCAGTTTCCGAAACTGTACCTCGCCTCCGCGGCGGGCGGATCTAAGTCCAGCATGGTGGCCGAAGCTCTCGATCTCATCCCCACCGATCTGCACTGGGGACCGGGCGCCCGGGAACTGCGCTTCGAGTCCGGCGTCAAGGGGCAGATGCACGTCTTCCGCGTCGATCTCGATGGCCATAAAGTCGCATCCGTGACCTCCGGCGAGCGCGCCGTCCGCGCCGTGGATTTCAACGAGAAGGCGCGCGTGATGACCTACCTCGCGAACGATTTTCTGCATCTCGACGACCTGTACGCCGCCGCGCTCGATGGCTCGGGCGAGCGGCAGATCACGCACCTCAACGCCGCCCTCTGGCCGGCGCTCGATCTCGCCGCCGTCGAACGGCTTCCCTACAAAAGCACCGATGGCTGGGATATCGATGGCTTCCTCGTAAAGCCCGTCGGCTGGCAGCCCGGCAAAAAGTACCCGATGGTGCTGAGCGTCCACGGCGGTCCCGCCGGCCAGTACGGCGTGGATTGGTATCACGAGTTTCAGGTCTACGCGGCCAAGGGTTGGGCGGTCTTCTTCTGCAATCCGCGCGGCTCCACGGGTTACGGGCAGAAGTTCGAGCGCGGCATCGTCAACAACTGGGGCGGCATGGATTACCAGGACGTGATGAGCGGCGTGGATGCGGCGCTCAAACAAAATCCGTGGATCGACGCCGACCGCCTGGGCGTCACTGGCGGCAGCTACGGCGGCTTCATGACCAACTGGATCGTGGGCCACACCACACGGTTCAAAGCCGCGGTCACGCTGCGCGGCATCTCCAACTTCATCTCGGACGATGGCACGCGCGACGGCTCCTACGGCCACCAGGACGATTTCAAAGGGTTCCTCTTCGACGAGCTCGAGCAGTACTGGGACGCCTCCCCGCTGCAGTACGCCAAGAACGTCAAGACCCCGATCCTGATTCTGCACTCGGACAACGACTTTCGCGTGCCCATCGAACAGGGCGAGCAGTGGTTCCGCGCCCTGAAGCACTACGGAGTGAATGCGGAGATCGTGATGTTCCCGCGCGAGAACCACAACCTGACGCGAACCGGCGAGCCGAAGCACCTGGTCGAAAGCCTGGATTGGCAGTGCTACTGGTTCGACCGGTTCCTCAACGGGAACGCCAACGCCAAACCGCCGGATGCGCTTTGAAGCGCAACGGCCGCGGCGCGGTACCATACAGCACAGGAACTGCTCGCGCCGCGGCCGTTTTGCGCGAGTTCCTCAAAGGACCCGAATGCGGTTCGGCAAGCCCAGCACGCGATCCGTCTCCATGACAAAGGCGATGCGCTTGCGGAATTCGTCGGGCGTGATCTCCGTTCCCTGCGCGTCCCGCGGATGAATCACCGTCACCTCGCGCGGATAGACGGCCAGCAGCAGATCGCCGGTATCGTAGTGGCGCAGCACTCCCGGAATCAACACCTCGGAGATGTTGCGGTGCATAGGCTGTTCGATCACCATGCGATAGTCTGCAAGCGTGTTCTGCAGCACCACGCGGCCGATGCGGTCATCCAGCACGGCGGCGTGCAGCGCCACCATGCCGTACGGGCCGTTTCCGTACACGGTAATCCTGGACCGGTCGACGTCTTTGCGCGCGCGCAGCCAATCGGCCGCGCGGAGCGTATCGTCCACGCGGATTCCCAGCAGCGTCTTGCCCACCAGGAACGCGCGCAGCGAGAGCAGGTTGAAGATTCCGAGGTAGGGCGACTTGACGCTTTCCGTACCGGGCGGCGAAGGACGCGGATCGACCGCCATCACCACGTTTCCTTCCGCGGCCAGCCGTTCGAAATCGCTCGCCGGCCACGAGCCCAGCAGCAGCACTCCAGGCCTCACGCCGTCGCCCTCAGGGGTGGCGTGGAATCCCGGCGCTTCGATCTCCGGTCCCGTGCCCGCCCCGGTCAAGGTACGGATTTCCTGGCGCAGGCGCGTCCGCAGTCCATCGATATCGACCCGCGTGGCCATCGGGCGATCGCCCGGCAAGTTCCCCTGCGCGCGCTTGCGATTCAACGAAGCAACGGTCTCGCTCGCGAGCGACGTCGCCACCTGGCCGGTGGGCGTGCAAGTCAGGTCGGCGGATCGTTCCGGGCGCAGCGGTGTGTAAGTCACCTCCGCGGCAGTGCCCTTGAGGTATTTCGCCAGGAAGCCGAGGATGGACGAGCCGATCGGCGCCAGGTTGCCGTGCCCGGCCGGGCCGGTGATCCACTGGATGCGGTCCGCGGCGCCATACAGTCCGTATATACGGCGGGCTCCCTCGTAGGTCTGGCGGGCGCCTTCGAACGGAAACATGTCGTCCGTGGTGGAGACAATGGCGTACGGCTTGGGAGCGGCCAGTTCCACCCAATCGCCGAAATCCAAGCCCTGCTCGATAAAGTGCGGAATGCTCTGTTCCGCATCCTGGTTGCCGGTGGGCGCGTTGAGCAGTTCCTGGAACGACGTGATGTAGCAGGCGGTAGCCGCCACCTTGACGCGGTCGTCGAGCGCCGCGAAGTACGCGGTCGCGGTGCCGCCGCCGGAGCAGCCGAAGGCGCCGATGCGCGCCGCGTCGACGTCTTTGCGCATCGTCAGGTAATCCACGCCGCGCATGGCATCGTTCACCATGTAGCGCGCCAGTTGGTCGCCAATCAGCAGCATTGGCAGGTTGGCTTCGCCGTGCTCGCCGGTGGCGCCGCCGATCTGCGATGCCAACTGCACGAGGTCGAAATATTGCAGCCGCTCGCCCTGCCCGAGCGGATCGTACGCCATCGCCAGGATGCCCATGCGCGCCAGGTTGCCGCCCCACGTGTACTGGCTCACTTTGCCCGTAGCTTCGTGGCCCGGAGTCAGCAGCACCGCCGGAAACGCACCGCCGCCGCTGGCCGGCACGTACACGTTGGCGGTCACCCAAAATCCCGGCAGGCTCTCGTAGGCGATCTTCTCCACGCGGAAGCCGTCGCCCGCCAGCGTGCCGAATTGTTTCACGTTCACCGGGCCGTGATCCTCGGGCAGCCCTCCGATGAGCTGAAGGATCTTCGCGCGGACTTCGGTCTTGCGCCCCTCCGCATCCGCGCGCGTGCGCAGTCCGGCGATGGCTGTCTTCCGGGCATCGAGCTTCGTCTGCGCGATGCCGTTGAGGTAGTGGATGAGCCTGGCGCGCGCGTCATCTTGCAGCGCGGCCAGCGGGCACGCGAGCCAACAGGCGATCCAAACCGGGAGAGCCTTCATGGACTACAATCTACACCATGAGAATGTTGGCTTGTGTTCTTCTGGCTCCGTGGATTGCGAGCGGTCAGACGCAGGTGCGATCTGCGGAGATCGCCGCGGACCGCCGCGTCACCTTCCGCGTCATGGCCCCGGCCGCCCACGAGGTCACGCTCACCGGCGAATTCCAGAGCGGGTCGAAGCCGCTCGAAAAGAACAGCGCCGGCCTGTGGAGCATCACCATCGGACCGCTGGAACCCGAGATCTACAACTACAATTTCACCATCGATGGCGTGCGCACCATCGACCCGAACAATCCGCGGGTGAAGACCGGCTCCACGCCCAGCACCATCGCCAGCATTCTCGAAATCGGCGCCGGCCACCCGGCATTCTACGACGCGCAGCCCGTGCCCCACGGCGAGATTCGAACCCATTGGTACGAGTCGAAGTCGCTGAACACGGTGCGCCGCCTGACGGTCTACACTCCGCCGGGATACGATCGCGACACGCGCACGCGCTACCCGGTGCTCTACCTGTTCCACGGCGCCAACGCCGATGAGACTGCCTGGACGCGGCTCGGCCACGTGAACCTGATCCTCGATAATTTGCTGGCGGCGGGCAAGTCGAAGCCGTTCCTCGTGGTGATGCCCTTCGGGTACGGCGTTGAGCCAGGTACGCCGCCGCAGCCGGGCGGTTCCTCCAATACCGCGCTCTTCAGCCGCGACCTTCTCGAAGATGTGATCCCCTTCGTGGGCTAGCATTACCGTGTGTTGGGCGACCGCGATCACCGCGCGATCGCCGGGCTCTCGATGGGAGGCGGCGAATCGCTCGAGATCGGGTTGAGCCATCCCGAGCTATTCAGCTATGTCGGCGGGTTCAGCGCGGCCGTGCGGCCCGCGAATTTTCAGCAGACCTTCGGCGGGCTGACCGCCGGCTTGCAAACCGCGAATCACAAACTGCACCTGCTGTGGATCGGGTGCGGCACCGACGACAGCCTCTTGGCCGCCAACCAGGACTTTTCGAAATTCCTGGACGCGGCCAACATCCAGCACGTATTCCGCAAGAGCGACGGCGCCCACACCTGGATGGTCTGGCGCCGGTACCTCAACGAGTTCGCACCGCTCCTTTTCTGATCGCGCAAAACGGCCGCGGCGCGAGCAGTTGCTGTCCCGTGTGGTACGGCGCCGCGGCCTTTGCGCTTCTGTCTTCTGATCGCGCAAAACGGCCGCGGCGCGAGCAGTTGCTGTCCCGGATGGTACGGCGCCGCGGCCTTTGCGCTTCTGGAATGGTAATAAGTCTCCGCTTCCCGCGTCGCTGTGAAATGTGAGCAGAGACCTATGACCAGAAGAACCCACATTACGCTGTTGGCCTCGGCCATCGCCGCGGGCTCCTGTGTTTTCGGAAAGGACAACAATACGATGCGAGACATTTTTGAAGCCAGCCAGAAGGACAAGAAAGGCCTCATGCTGTACGTCAAGGGCCAGACCATCCCCGGTGTCGTGGTGAATATCACCGGCGACACCATCGAGCTGAAGAGCCGGGAATACAGCCGCATCGTGGTCCGGATCGAGGCCATCGACGCGGTTGCCATGTCCTGAGCGCCGACTGCAAGTAACCCATTGCCTGTTTCGTGCATCCTTATTAAACGGAATGGTATGTGAAAAGATCTCGCGGCGGAGCCTGCTTTCCGCACTTTCGCTGTTGCCTGCGGCGCGTTACCTGCGGGGCCAGCAGACCCCCACGTTTTCCGCGGGCGTGAAGGTGGTGAACGTCTTCGCCACCGTCCGCGACCCGAAGGGGCAAATTGTCCGTGACCTGAATAAGGACGATTTCCTGCTGGACGAGGACGGACGCCCGCAAACCATTCAGTATTTCACCCGCGAAACCGACCTTCCCTTGACCATCGGCTTGCTGGTGGACACCAGCGGGAGCACGCGGCGCGTCCTGCCCGATGAGCGCAACGCCAGCTACCGTTTTCTGCAACAAGTATTACGGGAAGACAAAGACCTTGCGTTTCTCATTCACTTTGACTTTGAAGTAGAACTATTGCAAGATCTTACGGCATCGCGCCAGAAGCTGGAAAAGGCCCTGGATCTGCTCGAAACGGGAACCGGGAGGCAGGCCAACCGGGGGCAGAATCCGGGCGGCGGCTATCCTGGTGGCGGAGGCGGCGGTTACCCCGGCGGCGGGGGTTATCCCAGTGGCGGGGGCTATCCAGGCGGCCAGCGGCGCGGCGGAGGCGGCACCTGCCTGTACGATTCGGTGATGCTGGCGTCCGACGATGTCATCAAGAAGCAGACCGGGCGCAAGGCGCTGATCCTGCTTACCGATGGCGTGGACAACGGCAGTAAGGTGTCGCTGTTCACGGCGGTGGAAGCGGCGCAGCGGGCCGACACCCTGGTCTACTCGATTCTCTTCGAGGACCCCAATGGCAATGCCGCTCCCATGCCGATGGGTATGGGCCGCCGCCGCGGGATGGGAATGCCCATGCCGCGCGGCAACCAGCCGGACGGGAAAAAGGTGCTGCAGCAAATCTCGCGGGAGACCGGCGGGCGCTTCTTCGAGGTCACGAAGAAGCAGCCGATCGACAAGGTATTCGCCGCCATCGAAGAGGATCTGCGCAACCAGTACAGCATCGGCTATTCCCCGGACCGGCCGGAACAGTCGGGAAACTATCGCCGCATTCACCTCGCCACCAAGCAAACCGGGCTCGTCGTGCAGACCCGCGAGGGCTATTACCCGTCGTAGGGCGAAACTGTGATAATGTCGGCCTCATGAGGTGCGGCAGACTGTTGTGTTGGGTGTTGGCGGCAGCCACCCTTGCGGCACTGGGGGCGGCACAAGGGTTCGCGCCGGACGAGGTGCGCGCGCACCGCTCACCGTATGTGCCTCCTCCGCCGCCCAACGTCCTGCGCACCCAGGTCAACCTGGTCGAAATTCCGGTGGTGGTGCGCGACGGCAAACACCACGCGGTGGCGGCCCTCAAGCAGGGCGATTTCCAGATCTTCGACGCCGGTAAGAAGCAGACCATCACCACGTTTTCGGTGGAGACGTTTACTCCTGCCGCGGCGGGCGAAGCGGGCACTGCACCTGTGGCACCGGCGCCGGTTCCTGTGGCCCAAAAGTCCGAGAAGGCCGAACACCCTCCGCGTTACGTGGTGATCTGTTTCGACAACCTGAGCACCAAGTTCGCGGACCTGTATCGCACCAAGGCCGCAGCCGAGCGATTCGTCCAGAACGGTCTTGCACCCGGGGACCTGGTGACGGTTGTCACCACGGCGTCTTCGCAGGACACCACCTTCACCGCCGACGTTTCGAAACTGGTCGCGAGCATCGAGAAGATCACGCCGCAGCAGCGGCTTCCGGAGGCACTGTCGACCTGCCCGCGAGTCACTCCTTACCAGGCGTACGTGATTGCCAACCACCTGGACAACGAGACCTTGGCGGGCGTGGCGGCAGAAGATGCGGCGTGCAAAGGCTTACGCCCCGGGCCCGCTCTCGAAGATGTGAACACTTTCGTTCCGATACTCTGGGAGCAGGCCAAGGCGAACACGGCGAACACGCTGTACTCCATCCAGAGCGTGGTGGACGCTTTGGGCAAGATGCCCGGCCGGCGAATGCTGCTGCTGGCATCCTCGGGATTTCTATCGGGCAACCTGGAGTACCAGGAGGACGAGCTGATCTCGCGGGCGGTGCACGCGGAAGTGGTGATCAATGCGCTCGACGCCAAAGGCCTGTACGCTTACAATCCCGGAGGGAGACCCATCGACGCGCCGGCCCCCCGCGGCCCTTCGCAGAGAACAGCGATTGCCGAGATGAAAACCGAGGGGCGGGGGATGCAGGCGCAGGACGACGGGATGGCGGTGCTGGCGCTGGGCACGGGAGGCGCGTTCTATCACAACAGCAACGATCTGGATCGCGGCTTCCATGAACTGGGCGTGCTGCCCGAGGTGGTGTATGTTCTGGGCTTCACGCCGGAGGATATGACGCCCGATGGACGCTACCACAGCCTGAAGGTGAAACTGACTTCCGGCCACTATACGGTGCAAGCCAGGATGGGGTATACGGCGCCCACCAAGACTCCGCCGCCGCAGCAGCATCCGCCGTCCAGGCTGGACGTGGAAGCGCTGGCTTCCGACACCCTTTCGGAAGTTCCGGCGGGCATTACTTCGGAGCCTGGCTCGCCGCAAAATGGCAAAGCCGCGCTCACAGTCGTGATGCACATCGACACGGGCCATCTCAAATTCGAGACACGCGCGGACCGTCATGCGCAGAAGCTGACGCTGCTGGCGGCGCTTCTCGACAAGGGAGGAAATTTCGTCACGGGCGTCCAAGCCGAGGTGGAGCTGTCGCTGAAGCCGGACACGTTGGAGCGGCTCGCAGGGCCGGGGATGAACCTCCGGCTGACGATCGAGGCGCCGGCCGGAACCTATACGCTGCGCGGCGTGGTGCAGGAGGGGCTGGAAGGGAAGATGAGCGCGTCGAGCCAGGCGGTGGAGCTACGGTGAGTCCAACGGGGTGGCGACGGGCGTCAGTTGATCCACGCTGCGCAGGGCGGGGAACATCCACGCCCAGAGGACCACGATGGCAATGGTGCCTAACCCTCCGGCGATCACCGCGGGTACCGTGCCAAGCCACTGGGCAGTGAGTCCGGATTCGAACTGACCGACTTCGTTCGACGCGCCGATGAACACCATGTTGACCGCGCTGACGCGGCCGCGCATTTCGTCGGGCGTGCCCAACTGCACCAGGGTATGGCGCACGATGACGCTGACCATGTCGCAGGCGCCGACCAGCAGCAATGCGGCGACGGACACCCACAGGTTGCGGGAAAGTCCGAAGACGATGGTGAAGACACCGAATCCGAAGACGCACCAGAGCATGGCGGCGCCCGCTTTGCGGCGCAAAGGCCAGTGGGCCACCACGATGGCCATAACCACGGCGCCCGCGCCGGGCGCGCTGCGCAGCACGCCGAGGCCGAACGCGCCGGCGTTCAGGATCTCCTTGGCGTAGATGGGCAGCAGGGCGACGGCGCCTCCCAACAGCACGGCAAACAGGTCGAGGCTGATGGCTCCCAGGATCAGTTGGTTGCGCCGGATGTATCGCAGGCCTTCGAGCACGACGCCGGCTCGCGCGCCGCGCGGGCGCTGCTTGCCTTCGACGCGGATCATGGAGGCGAGCACGAGGGCGGTGAGGTAGGTGACGGCCGCGCCGCAGTAGACCGGGACGGGGCTGCCGGCGATTCCGTAGAGCGCACCGCCCAACATGGGGCCGGTCACCATGGCAGCCTGGAAAATCGACGAGCCCCAGGCGACCGCGTTGGGGAAATGCTCGGTGGAGACCAGCAGAGGGAGGAACGCCTGGCTGGCCGGCCCGTTGAACGCGCGCACCACGCCATTGAGCAGCAGCACGGCGTAGATGGGCCAGGTGGAGGAGATGCCGCGCACGGTGAACGACAGCAGCAGCAGCGAGCAGATGGAAAAGGCGGCGAAGCAGGCCTGGAGGATGCGCTGGCGCGCGACGCGGTCGGCGGTTTGCCCGGCGACCAGAAACAGGAGGACGCCCGGCAGGAACTGGGCGAGCCCCACCAGGCCGAGGTCGAGCGGGCGATGGGTCAGTCCGTAGATCTGCCAGGCGACCGCTACGGCCTGCATCTCCGACGACATCTGCGCCAGGAAGCGGGCCGTCATGTAGCAGCGGAAGTTGGGGTAGCGGAATGCCACCCGGCCCGTGGTCGCCATGACTCTCCATTGTACTGGGAGGGGGTAATATCTCCGGGGTAATATCTTCGGCTTTTGGGCGTCGGTGAAAGCATGTCATCCAAGGGACAAAGCAAGATTGCGGCCACCTGGTCGAAGATCGAAAAGTGGCTGGATGAAAACGCGCCGGCATCGCTGGCAAGCCTGCAGCCGCCGGCGTCGGCGGAACCGATCGCGGATCTCGAGAAGCAGTTGGGGCTCCCGCTTGCGGGCCCTGGCGGGAAACTGCCTGGGGAGCTGAAGGAGTCTCTCCTGGTGCATAACGGCGCGAAGGCCGAGGGCAGCGCATTCTGGGGCCTGGTGGAGGGCTGGATGCTGCTCTCGTGCGAGGGCATCGCCTCGTGGTGGCGGACCATGGCGGAACTTCAGGATGGCGGCGACTTCAACGATTGTGAAGCCGAGGGCGACGGCGAAGTGAAGTCCGACTGGTGGAATAGGCGTTGGATTCCCATTCTCGAAGGGCCGGGCGGGGATCTTTTGTGCATCGACATGGACCCCGACGAATGCGGCACCGAGGGCCAGGTCATTCGGTTCTTGCATGACGAACCGGACCGCGAGGTGTGCGAGACGAGCCTGGAGTCTCTGCTGCGGAAGTTCGTAGTGGACCTGGAGAATGGCGATTACATGGTGACACGGAAGGGCAGCTTGAGCGTGAGGCTTTAAGCTGTTGCCGCCAGATCCACGAACTGCACCCAGGGCGATAACGCGCGGCCGAGCGAGCGGTAGGCCGCCAGCAGTCCGTCGTCATGCAGGCCCGCGCCGGCGAGGGCGGGGAAGATGGTGCTGTCGGCGCTGTACTTCGTGATCTGCTCTTTGTGCCAAGTGTCGGGGTGCGCGACAAAGGGCATGAGGTAGTGGAACGCGGTTTCGATTCCGATGCCTTGCGGGGTACGGAATTTCCAGAGACTCACTCCGTTGGTCTCGGCGATGCGGCAGAGTACCGAGAAAGCATCGAGGTTCATGGCCGAGTAACTGAGTGACTGCGTGCGCGCCTCCTCGCGCGGGCAACTGCCGTCGGGTTGGACTTCGGTGGGCACCAGGTAATTGCGGTAGTGGTCCCACGCCATGGTCTTAGCCTTAGCGGCGGCGTCGCCAACCAGAGAGGCGTAGGCGGCGGCCTGGGCGGTCCACCAAGTGGCGTGATTGTTTCCCGATTTCTTTTCGTCGAGGCCCTTCTGGCTGGTGGTCATCCAGTGCAGGTAGTCGGCGAACCAGCGGTGGACGCCGTCCACGACCTTGGCGTCGAGCAGGCCATCCTGTTCGAGCAGCGCGACGCCTTGCGCGGCGTGGATCAGGGAGACGGTGTCGATGATGCCGGTGCCGCGGCCGGTATTGATGCCGCGCACCGCCTGTCCGTATTCCAGGTTAGGATTCATGCGGGTTTTGGGGTCGAGGAACCACGTCGACAGGACGAGGGACGCGTGCGCGGCGCAGCGCTTGTCGCCCAGGAGGTATGCGCCCATGCCCAGGGCGAGCGAGGCGGTACACATGTTGCCGAGGTCGTTGCGGTTGCCCATGAAGCGGGCGGGATTGCGTTCGCCATCCTTGCGGATGTACGGAGCCTTGGGGTTCTTGGGGTCGGGCCACCAGTAGGGGCCTTCGCTGTAGTAGTCGTTGGGGCCGGCGGTGACGTTTTCGGGACGGTGGGTGGTCACGCTCCAGGGGCCGGCCTTCAGGGCCGCCTCGGCATTCTTGCGGATGGCCTCGCGTGGCGCGGCGCGTTGCATGCGGCGCGCCTGGGCGGAGGAAACCAGGATGCATCGGTCATCGGGCGCGGCCATGGCGGGCAGCGCCAGGAGGGCGGGTGCGGACAGACAGAAGTTCCGGCGGGTGAGCATGATTTATGGTATCGCCGGCGCCACGCAGGTGAAGTTCGCGGCATCGTCGGTGCTGCCCGAGCCCTTGTATTTCGCGACTTTGGGAAAGGCGCACAAGGGGCGCGTGCGGTCCACTTTCCCGCCGGTGGAGTGCGCGGCGACGATCTGATCGGGAGCCTTGCCGTTCTCCACCCAATCGGTAATCGCGGCCATGCGGTCGAAATCGGAAGGGCCGGGACCGCCGGAGCAATGGCCCACGCCGGGCATCATGAAGAGGCGGTAGAACTCCTGCGTATTGCCGATCTTCGTCTGCACGCTGGTGAAGTAGTTCACGGTATTGAGCGGGGAAATCGCGGGATCGCTCCAGCCGTGATACTGAATGAGCTTGCCGCCGCGATCCTTGAAGCGCTTGAGGTCGGGATCGATCGCGTTGACGTCGCCGCCTACTTTGCGGTCCGCAAGCGCCATGCCCTTGTCGAACTCGAAAGTCTTCCAGTCCCAGTCAGGATCGTCGAACACGAAATTGCGGAAGAAGGGCACCTGGATGCCGTGCTGCGCGTTGCGCGGGGGCACATCGGCGCCCACGATCCAGGTTCCCCATCCGAGTTCTCCGCCGCGCATGTGTCCAGGAAAGACCGGCTCGCCGGTGCGCGGATTGCGGGCGCCGTCGTACACCTTCTTCAAGCCTTGGATCTGCGGCGCGGTGAGACAGTCTGGGGTGTCGGCGTCCTTGCAGGCGAGCACCGCGGGATCGAAGCGGCAGGCGCGCGGGTCTTCGAGAACGCCGTCGGCGACGCCATCGGCGGCATCGCAGGCAGCCATCACGGCGCGGGCGATGGCGGGGAGTTTGTTGGCGGGGATGAAAGTGGCGGGGTCGGAGTGGATGGCCTGCGAGATCCAGTTGCCGCCGGCCTGCAAGTGCGTCAAGTAATTTGCGGG
>Ga0116216_10002348_pt1 | contig 12626 bp, 4 predicted proteins | sample Sb_taG_11_FD_89696 | JGI IMG/M metagenome (GOLD analysis project Ga0116216, IMG submission 89696) | Peat soil microbial communities from Weissenstadt, Germany - Sb_50d_3_AS metaG | ecosystem: Environmental > Terrestrial > Soil > Wetlands > Peat | place: Germany: Weissenstadt | collected 2010-09-21
GGACCGACAGTACATCGTTGAGTCCAAGGACCACGGCAACCGCCAGCGGCTGCGGGGTTTGGTGTTGGTGTGAATGGCACGGAACGGCAGGGGGACCGACAGCGATCTCAACGATGTGCTGGCGGTTCGCCGCATAAGAACCTCAACGATGTAGTGGCGGAAAATCATCAACGATGTACTGTCGGCTCGCAGTCAGCCTTCTTGATATCGGTTGTGCGCGGGTGGCGATTGGTCAGGGTGCCATCCCCCCGTCCATCGAGGATTGCCGGCGACAGATCGAGCACCTCGAGGTCGAAATCGGCGGCGCTCGCAACGTCGACCACATTCTGACACGTTCCCTGCTCCCAGAGATCTCTCAGGAAATCCTGACCCGGATGGCCCAGGGATTGCCCCCCTGTCACGGGCTCACATCACCGTCACCGATCAGCGCGAGTTCCAGTACAGTCTCGAGCGAGCAACGCCGAGGGTAAGTCGAAACCTGCACGTGCATGTCGTCCGTCGTCAATTGCCCGACACCCGACCTGGAGCCCATCCTCTCCCTTCGGCTCCGAGAGCTCGGGGCTGATCATGCTCAGAGAGGGTCGACCCTCGGCCAACAGGCTTGCGGGTTTTTCCTTGAGCCTTTGACGTCTTGAAGAGTATTGTAGACTGCGGAAACCATGCACTGATGCTCCGATACCGCGAATGGCTTGAGAAGGAGAGAGGATCACGGCGATGGCGACGGCAACCTCACCACGACTTACCAAGCCCCGGTTCTCAGCACTCATCCTCGAGGGCACGGCGCTCTCCGTGTCCCTGGTCCTGGTTCTCTGGCTCCTGCTCTGGTTCATGCGGCAAAGTGCCGGTTCGGCACAAATCGATGCCTTCTTCATGCCTCCCGAGGGTGCCCTCGCGGAGGAAGTTCCTTACCAGGGCATTGATGTACGCCGCTTGCGAGGATTTCCGAAGTCAGATAGTCGCTGGGAGAGGAAGCCATCGGAATTGCTCGAGCCCGTCAGGGAGTGCATCTCTCAAAGAGGCCAGGCCGCGGTCATTTACGTCAACACGCCCGTTGTCGCGTCGGAACCGGGGGCTGGAGGTGGCCAGGCTTCCCTCGAATCAGTCATTTCGCTGATCAAGACGGTCGCCAGCGAAAGCCAGCGCGACGTCGTCCTGGCCCTCGATCTCGCACAGGTCGACAGCGACCGGGACCTTGGTGTCTTCGGTAACTCCCCCTACCACGATCTGGCCGAGCAGATGCGGGAAATCCCAGTCGGGCAAAGAAGCATCTTGGTCCTGACCTCGTGTGCTCCCGCCCAGAAGAGCTGGAGCGCGGATGGTTTGGGCCAGTCGGCATTTTCCTACTACCTCCGCAAGGGCCTCGAAGGCGATGCTCGGGAGTGGGATGGAAGCAGCGGGGGAAGGGTCACCGCGACAGGTTTGCACCGTTACGTCCTGGCCCATGTCTCCGCCTGGGCGAAAAAAAATTGCCGGGCCATCCAAACCCCCATGCTGATACCGGTGGGGAACAGCCCAATAATGGTCACCCTTCCCAGCGTGCCGCTAGTCGACGCATCAAAGACCCCAGCCGTGGATCTGGCGAACTCCCCTGCGCCGACTCCTTCCAGTGCACCCAAGGAGAAGGAAGCGGCCAAGGAGGGCCCCGCCCCCAAAGATAAGGAGAAGTCCGTTCCCCCCGAACAAGAGTTAAGCCCTCGTCAGTCCCTGCTCAAAGATCTCTTGAGCGAATGGAAAGAACACGACAGGCTTCGAGATCAGCAGCCTCCTCCCTATCGCCATTTCCCGGGAGCATGGCGCTACTATCAATCCAGGCTGATCCAGGCGGAACGCAGGATGCGCGCCGCCTGGCTAGACAGCGACCGCCTAAACCAAAGCAGTGAATTGCTCAGTAACGCCAGGGATCAGCGTTTATCAATTGAGGAACACCTGAAAAAGCAAAGCAGCGACGAGGGGGAGTTCCCGTTCCATCCCGGGATGAACACAAAGGAGGGAAAAAAGGAGATCGACGAAGCGCTGGCTTACCTAACCGGTATTCCAATGGGAGGAAGTTCGGCCACCTTGCCTCAGCCGGCCCAGGGCGTCGCGGGGAAGGGAAATGTGCCCCCGGCTCCGCGCTGCCTGCGCGATGTCACCGAAGGTGGCTATCCCCGATACCTGGAGCTGCAGCTACCAGTATGGGCCTCTCTCTTCACGGACACATTTCACAGACCCGAGTACTTCAAGAATAGTGATCGTGCCGACCAATTGACCCGACTGGTCGAAGAGCGATCGAAGGCGGAGCAAGCCCTTGCGCTCGATCGCCGCGGTACTCTATACGTGAAGGCTTTGATCGAATCGGGAGATCGAGATCGACGCCAGCTTCAGGATGAGCTATTTGCGATCAGCGGCGGCCCAGGTGGCGCCCAAGCGGGGAAGTTTACCACTCAAATCAACAGGGTGAGAGTCTCTTATGATGCCGCCCTGAGCATGATCAAGGTGTTTCACGAGGCAAGAGAGGTGCTTGAGAAGGTCGCCGCCGAATTCCCGGAACTGGCGGATTGGAGTATCCGCAGCCGATCCCATGCGCTGGCGGGCGATCGTACAGTATCGGGCGACCCCATGACACGCTCGGTGAAGAACGTCATCGAGAGTGTCCGAAGTCTGATTCAGGTTCTCGACCAGGAAAGTCCCGGGGATCAGGGCCAGACTTCGCACATTGAGCAGCTCATGAAACGGTCCGGCGAGTTGAAGAACCTCGCCGAGCCGGCGCGCGAGGCCCTACAGGCCCTCGAGAGCGATTTTGAGGAGCGTACGCGACCGGAAATTGCCAATGACTGGGTCGCGCGCGACCAAGCTCTGCGATCGCCGCTGCTTCGCCTCGATCGAAGAACAGTCCTCCTCAGGAAGGTCCTTGATACGAACGAGGACGTCCATGTCGGGCCGCCGGAGGAAAGCACGACGGAAGCCGCCACCGAATACCCCCACGATCCGGGCTTCTGGGTTCGCGCGGCTGGCCTGGCGGAACTTGATCTGGCACTTCATCAAGTCAGCCGGGATCCTGGCCACGAGCAGGATCCTGATTCCCGACGACTCAGGGACATCTGGTCGCTCATCAGTTCCACTTCCGGGGGTGGGCAAAGCGCGACGGCCCCGTTCAAGTCGTTCTCGGACATCAGCGGGGATATCCGGCAGCGCCGAGGCCACGCCGCGGCTGCTCAGCCCGATCATTCACGAGACAGCAATCGGACGCCCGAGGAGATCGAGCAGAAACTTCGGCTCGAGGACCGCGTGACGCGTTTCCTGCCCGCGGGAGAGATCCACCAGCGCGGGCCAAGCGCCATCGATGGGCCCGTGGCGGACTATGAGCGATTCGGGCAATATGTCACCTTGGTGACCCATCTCGATCGACTGGCGGGGGATTTCGTTTTCGTCCGCAAGCTCGATGAGCTTTGGGACAGAATCGAGAACCTGGGTAAGTCGCTGGGAGTGAGGGCCAGTCTCGAGCGACAACGCGCCAGCCAGTCGCTGAAAGTCGAAGTGACCCCTCCGGGTACGACACTGAAGATCGAGGACAAGGGCGAGGTCTCGTTCCAAGTTGGACTTTCCCAGACCGAAGAGCGAATCGGGGTCGGATTGATACCCAAGGGGAGAGCCTTCATCGGCCTGGTCAGGCCGAACGATGTTCCCGGCTGGGACGTGGTCCAGGTGGGGGCCACGCCCGATGTTCCGGGGACTCTCGTGGAGGTGCCGCCGCCCATTCCCCCCCCCGATCCAATCCTTTGCCAGGTAATCCAGAATGACCTTCGCTCCGAAGACTTGAAGAAGCTCGATCTGGAGGCCACGGTTTTCTATCGTGGCCGGGTTGATGCACAGGGCAAGTTCTCGATCGTCGTGGCCCCGAAGGTTTTCAAGGAACTCGTGGTGGTTTCCATCACTCAGGACCCCCTGCTCCTGAAGAACAAGTACGGCGAGGACTTGGCCGCTCTGATTAAAGATCAATTCAAAGACCACCCGTATGAAGGATACATGCACCAAGGTAAGGATCTGGACTACATCTTGAGCATAAAGAGTGTGGCGCCCCGCGGTATCAACGTGCAATGCCAGCGATTCCTGCTGGACTCCAAGGCTGAGAACCCGATGAAGGTGGATGAAAAACCGCTGATCAAACAGTTGAGACCCGGGGAGAAACCGATCGAGTTGCGGGGCCGCCTTACGTCCCAGGACGTTCCGCTCGATAACCTCAAGTACCTGCGGCTCACCGTCAAGGACGAGCATGAGAAGGACCTGATCGACCCTCTGCTCGTCAAGTTCAAACAGATGCGGGTTAATGAGTATATGGAGTTCAAGGAACTTACGCAGATCGATGAGTTCGAGGGGCAGCGTATGCCCTGTTACGTCGTGAGATACATCAGGAAGATGACAGACCCCGTGACCGAGCCGATTCTCGGCAGCGAGATCAGTTGTACCATCGAGGGACGTCTGGGGAAGAAGGTGAGGGATGACTTTTCGATTTTCCCGGGAGAAGGAGTCAAATCCACGCATCCCAGACAGGAAGGCGCCAAGCAGTGGGAATGGTCTGGGAAGATCGAGAACGTGGATCTTCCGGAACAGACCGTGCCGATTCAACCGTAGACGGCTTCTTACTATCGGGACGGCGAGGCTCGGATGAGGCAGGCTCGGGAGGAACCTGGCCGTTTCAAAGATCACGAAAGGCAATTGAGATGGCGATCGGTGGATGACATTGCTGCAATGAAGCAAAGCTGCGCATAGATGCCAGGCCGAAGTCCGAGGCGACGACGCGACGTGGACAGGCTGTTGGGAGCACCCATGGGTTCTGATCGACGGAATGACAAAAGAGATGAGGTTCACAAGACGGTTCCCGTTTTCGGAGTCTCCGCGACCGAGGAGTCGCTAGACAAAACGGATGGCCCGTCGGAAGAGTCGACGGCGACTCGCTTGCCGGTTCCCATCTCTTCGCCCCTGAGTGATTCAGGAGCCGAGTTGCCCAGCGTGATCGAACCGGGTGTGGTCTTGCTCAAGAAGTACCGCGTTCTGAAAGAAATCGGCCGCGGCGGGATGGGTGCGGTCTGGCTCGTTGAGCATATCGACTTAGGAGAGAAACGCGCCCTTAAGGTGATCCATGCGATCGTCGCGGCCGACCCCGGGGTTCGAGACCGGTTCAAGCGAGAGGCCCAGATTCTCGCGAAGCTGAGACACCCCAACGCCGTGAGGGTTCACGATACCGGAGTCGTCGGGCAAGTCCCCTTCATCGACATGGATTACCTCGAGGGTCAGACCCTTAGGGAACTGCTGAAGCCCGGCAAGCCGATCCCGATCGCCACGATGGCTCCCGAGATGTCCGTCATGTGGTTGCTCAAGGAGGTCTGCGCGGTCCTCGACAGGGCCCACGCCCTGGGAATCGTGCATCGCGACCTGAAGCCCGAAAACATCATGATCATCAGGGATCCCCTGAGTGGCAAGCCCGAGCTCAAGGTGCTCGACTTCGGGATCGCCAAGATTGTGCAGGTGGAAGACGACGGCGGCCCCGGCTTGACCCTCAACACGGAAGGAGTGCTCGGCACACCAGCCTATTGCAGCCCGGAACAGAATGATTACGAACCCGAGACCAATCATCGCCGGGCGATCGACAGGAGAAGCGATATCTACTCGCTGGGAGTGATCCTGTTCGAGATGCTCACCGGCTCCCGTCCCTTCAAGGGAAGTTACGTCCAACTGCTCTACCAGCATGCTAAGGTCGAGCCTCCCCACTTCAAGGAGGTCGCACCCGAACTCGACATAGCGCCGGCTCTCGAAGCCGTCGTGCGGCGGTGCCTGGAGAAGAGCCCGGACAATCGGCCCCAGTCCGCTCATGAACTGTATGACCAGTTCAGCCAGGCGATCCAGGTGATCGACACGCCTCCGCCGCCGCCGGTGCCGCCCCCGGTACCCTGGCCAGGATGGTTGGCCAGACTATGGCCTGCCTGGTTGACCCGACGAAGGGCAGCCGTCCTTGGACTCCTCCTTCTGGTGTCTCCCCTGGTGTGGTTCAAATGGCCACACCCGACTCCAACTCCAACACCGAATTCCATTCCCCCCGAAGTCATGGGGCGGCTCGCCAAGGCTGGATTTCGGCCTGGCCCGGCGACGGAAATTGCGGAGGATGGATGGCCCGCGGTCATCGCTCGATCGGAGGGCGAGCCCCGGACCATGATCCGGCACGGAAGGGTTTACCTTCCCCAAGGCTACGAACCGGAATCGGAGGGGACCGACGAGGGTCTCCCGCGCGTGGTGAAAAGCCAGTACGGGATTCGCTTCATCTTGATCAAGGGCGACTCGTTCATGATGGGGGCGCTCAACAACGGCATTGCTTTCACAGACGAAGAAAGGCCCAGTCACCATGTGATTCTGTCCACGTTCTACATGCAGGAGACCGAAACCGCGATCGGAGAGTTCGACCGATTCTGCAAGGAGACCGGCCGCGGACCCAACGACCCCGATCTGGAGACTTTCCATGAGGTGCGAAACTCGCTTCTCAAGGATATGAGTGAGGAAGCTTGCCGGAAGCGGCCAGCGTCCGGGGTCTCGCGCAAGCTTGCCGAGTTGTATGCCCACTCGGTGGGGGGGGAGCTTCCTTCAGAGGCACAATGGGAATTCGCCGCGCGTTCGGGCGGTCAGTCGCTCAGTCTTTATGTTTGGGGCAACGAGGACGATGCAGCGAGTCCGCGCACGCGCAAGGTTAACCTCGACAACAATCTCACGGGCAAGATCAGCACCTGGGACGTTGGCACATCGACCGGTGATCGTACCAAGCAAGGGATCCAAGACCTGGCCGGTAACGTCCGCGAGTGGTGCCGTGATGTCTGGAAGGTCTACAGCGACACCGGTACTTTCCTTGATCCAGTTCAACGATTCACCGATGGCCAAGGCGATCCCAAGTACGTCATCAGAGGTGGGGCCTATGACACGCCACTCGAAGCGGCTCGCGTGACCTATCGCAGCGACTTGCCTAATCTCGAATACCGGGCAAGGGACGACGATGCTTTTCTTGACGTTGGTCTCCGGGTTGTCCTCGAGGTCTTCGTGACCGAGCACCTGACCAGCGCGGGGAAGTCCGGGCCCGGGAAACCCCAGGAGTCTTCTCGATGAGAACGAGGAAACCGGCAATTTCACTGCTCGCATGGCCAATAGCGCTGAGCTTGTTATTCCTGGCTTCCTCACCGGTTTCCGGTCAACAAGAAAAGAGCCCACGGCGTGGCGGTCCTCAGTTGTGGGCCATGTTGATCGGAATCCAGCAATACGAGGAAAGCCTGGCTTTTCCCCGTTGCCGGGGAGCCGCCGCGGACGCGGCCTCTCTGGCACGCTGGCTGATCGATACGGCGGGCTGGGGACCAGATCACGTGCTGCTCTTGACTGATCGAGACCTCTCGACCTTGGGGTTCATGGATCCCGCCCGCCTGCCCGAATATCGGCCGCCGACGAAGGCCAATCTGGATTGGGGGGCTCGCCACTGGCTGGCCGAGCGGGCCAAGCCCGGCGACGTGGTGGTCGTCTTCTTCGCCGGTCAGGCGGTGGGGCTCATGCCCCGGCCGGATGAGCCTGCGGGCCGACCTCATCGCGACTACCTGTTGCCGGTCGACGTGCGTGCTGCCGACGTCGACACAACCGGTTGGGTTCTGGGGGATGCGATCGACGAGCTCGCGGCGCGGGGCCACAACCCGATCGTCTGCCTTCTCGACACGTCGCCAGCCGGCCGGATCCGGTCCCCCGTGCTCCTCGGCGACCCTCCCCGCGTGGCGCCTGCCGAGCGCCTCTTGAGCGGGATCAGTCGCTGGCAAGGCGTGACGACCTGGATCGCCGCCACCGAGAAGCCGTCCGGCCAGACCCAAAACGGAGAGGGCTTGCTCACCAAGGCGTTCCTCGAAGCCCTGGGAACCAGGCCAGAACCCCGCAACTTGCAGACCTGTCTCTATGGCCTCAGGCGCGACCCCAGCCTGGCAAAACAAGGATTTCGCGTCTCCGGGGGATTCGAGGCGAACCTGACTCTCTGGCCAGCCGGGGCCATGCCCGGGCCGCGCCGGGACCCGCCGCTCCTGCAACGAGGCCACGCCGATCGAGTGACGGCCGTCGTCTTCTCGACCGACGGCAGCCGGATGATGACCGCCAGCATGGACTCCACTCTCCGGTCCTGGCACGCCGAAAGCGGCACGTTGCTGCGGATCTGGCCCTTCGTGACCAATGGCTTTCGGTGTCTGGCGCTCAGCGCCGACGGCCACCTCCTGGTCGCCGGGGGAGGCAACGGAGACGTCCGGTTCTTCGACCTCCAGCGAGACACCGAGAGGTCCCTGGCGGGCGCAATCCCGCACACCGGAGGCGTGGATCACGTGGCGATCTTACCCGTTCCGGCCCGCCTCGGATCAGCAGAGCCGAAAGTCGTCTACCCCGTTCTAACCGTCGATAATAAGGGCCGGTCGCTGATCTGGGATGCAACCGAGCCCACGGTGCGGCGTCTCAACCTTGCCTGGGAGCGGGGGGGCAGGTTGCCAGCGGTGGCGACGCGTCCCGGTCGCGTGGCCTTCGCGCTTGTAATCCCCGACCGGGCCGGCAATGAGTCGATCCGGACTTTTGATTTCCGCGGCGAGCGTGTCAAGGATCTTCCTTCTCCGCCAGGACGGATCTCGGCCATGTGCCTTGGCGATGATGGCAGCCGGCTGTGGGCTGGTACAGAGAAGGGAATTCTGGCGGAGTTCGATCTCGAGAAAGGAGACCAACGTCCGCAGCGCAACTTTGAGGGAGCGGTGACACACCTGACGGCGACGCCCCTGGCACTCGTCGTCGCGGCTGGGGTCTCGATTCATCTCCTGCCCTGGAATCGAGACGCTCGGGAGCTGAAGTTGGGGATGGAGCGGCCGATTGCACGTATGGCTGTCTCGGCCGACGGGCGCCGCGTGGCTGCCTGCGATCCGACTTTGGGCACTCTTCGTGCCTGGGAGATTGACCTCGACCGCGCCTTGGCCAGCGACCTGGAGCTTGACCGGAAGTCACGGGGGAGAACGCTCTCGCTGGCGTTCTCCCCGGGGGGAGACAGACTCGTCTCGGGCGATGGTGACGGAGGGATTCGAACCTGGGAGCTACCGAGCGGCCAGGCGCGACGGGCGATCCCGGCCAGTCGCGGGCGTGTCAGGCACTTGGCTGTCTCACCCGACGAGAAAATGCTACTCCAGGTGGCTGAGGATGGAATCGCCTTGATCTGGGATTTCGCCGCTGGCCGCGGCACGCGGCGGGTCCCCGGCGTCTTCACGCCAGCCGGTGGGTTCTTGCCCGCAGGCGACCTGGTGTTGATTGACCAGGATGGTAACGTTGTCGTGCACGACCGTGCCACCCTGACACGGCGGCCAGTGGTGTTCGAGCGGCCCTTGGCCGAAAACAGCACACGGCCCTCGCGCTGGCCGTTTTCCAGTCTTGCGGTAGCGTCCAATGGCCGCGTTGCCGGAGCAAGCCACGAGGGTCCACTTGCGTGCGTCTGGACGAGTGCTGATGGCCGGCTCACCCTGAGGCAGCCGATCCGCGACCATCGGGGCGGGATCACCGCCGTGAGCTTTTCCGGTGATGGCCAGGCCTTGCTCACCGCGGGCGACGATGGCCTGGCCAAGCTCTGGGACATCAGCGGAGGAGAACCAAAGCTCGAGCGGGTCCTTGGTCAGAAGGCCCCGGTCCCGGCCGGCTCCTTCTCCCCAGTGACAGTGGCAGCTCTATCGCCCGTGCCTGGGGGACCGGTCGCGGTGGGCCGACAAGATGGGCGAGTCGAGCTCTGGAATCGGCTGGCTAAGCAACCCTCCCGGGTCGGACGGCTCGATGGACACGTTCGAACTGTGACCTTTTCGGCTGATGGAAAGCTACTCGCTGCCGGCGGGGATGACCGGCAGATCATGCTCCGCGCTGTCGGTCGGCTTGGCCAGCCGATTCCCCTGGGCGCCGGCCCGAATCATTTCGAGATGATCAATCAGTTAGTCTTCTGGCCTGGTGGTCGGCTTCTGGCAAGTGCGAGTGATGATACGACGGTTCGCCTCTGGCGGCTGGCTCGACCGAGGTTAATGGGCACCCTGTCGGCAGCGGGCGATGGCGGGGACTGGGTTGTCTTCACTCCCGAGGGACTCTTCGACGCCTCGAGTGAAGGTGAACGGCGCGTCACCTGGCGGCTCGAAGGGACGAACGGAGTGGGCGACGAACTGCCAGCGCGCCTCGAACAGTACCGGGAACGACGACACGTCTTCGATCTGGGAGACACGCTCAGTCGCGGGGAGGAACCCAAGGAACCTGCGGAGATCCCTCTGAGCAGTCCACCGCAGATCATCGTTGAGCCAGTTTCTCCTCCCAGCCCTAAGCAAAGACGCGTCGATCTGAGAATCCGCGTGAGCGAGGAAGGGATCTCCGACCTCCGGCTGTATCAGAACGGCGTGGCAGTGCAAGGGGGACTGAGGCGCAATGGGAGGACCCTGGAAACGAGCGTGGTGCTGGTGAGTGGCCCAAACCGGATCTACGCCCTGGCGGGACGGCCGGGCAGCATCGATGGTCGATCGAATCAGCTAGACCTCGTTTATGATGGGCAGACTCCCGGCCGGACTCACATCCTCGCCCTGGGAGTCAGCCGATACAGTACGCAAGCCCTGCAATTCGCCGACAAGGATGCTCGGGCAATCGCCGGGTTCTTGCGCCAGAAGAAGCTTGAGGGAAACCCCCCTCCAGCGAATCAACCCGTCGTACTGGTCAACGATGATGTGAGCTGGGAGACCGTCAGCAAGAGCTTCCAGGAATTGCGACGACGCGTTCGAGGGCGCCCGGAGGATACGGTAGTCGTCTTCCTGGCGGGTCATACCGACGTGCGCCAAGGATACTTCTGCTTGCTGCTTCCGACGGCGATCTTGCCGGACGGTCCCCCGATCGTGGCCCTGCGCGGCCCCGCCGGTGACCAGTCGCGAACACCTCAAGCGAAGTCGCCGATCGAGGACTCCAGCGTCCTGCCTTACGGTATGATTCACAACAACCTGGCGTACCTCGATGCCCTGAATCGGCTGGTGATTATCGACGCATGCCAGGCCGAAGCCGTCTTCGACGATCCCCGCGTACGCACCAAGGTTCGCCGCACTCTGCGCAGTCTCGCCGAAAGAGATGCCCACGTGGCACGCACCTCCTATATCCTGGCTACCAGGCGCGGCGAGCGTGAACAAGCAGCCGAGTCGGAACTGCTCGAGCACGGTCTGCTGACCTACGCGCTTCTTCGGGGTATGGGCGATACGGACCTGCGCAAGCTCAAACCTGAGTTGCCAATCTTCACCCAGTATCCGACCGCTGACCTCGACCGAGACGGCTGGGTGGCAACCGGAGAACTGCGGCAATATTCGGAGATGATCGTCCCGATGCTCATCGAGAGGTACCCTGAACTCGTGCTCCGCGGGCCCCGAGAGAATCCGGACCGGAATCCGCGGGCCGCACTCTCCCAGGACTCCGAGGCATCGTTCTCGTTCCCGCTGATCGAGGCTCCTTCGCCTTGAACTGCGCGACCACGCCAGTTCATGAGAGGATTGTCGGACTCATCAAGCAATCCCGGAACGGTCAATCAGTTTTCTCGGGAGTCGACGGCAAGCGACCGGCCAGATCCTCGAGGGGAGGCGACTGGGGCTCGAAGATCCGGATCCGGCCGGCTCGCTGGAGTTCTTCCGGTGTGTAGACACCAGCGAATTGACGGCGCTCGGTCAGTTCTTGCACCCGGCCCAGGACCGCGGACTTGAAGTCGTCGAGTGTCGGAGAGCTTCCGGGGCTGGTTTGCGGACCCGACTGTCCTGCGACCGTCACGGAATCGAGAACCGCTTGCGCGAACGCACCGAGCCCGTAACCTTCAACTCGCTCGCTCGGTGCTTGCTTCGAGGCCAGAAGCACGATCATCCCTCGTTTCGTCAAAGCGCGAATCCAGTCGTGAAGGAAAATCGGGCTCTGACCAGGGAAGTGACCCAGGTCATGCAGCCCGTCGAGCAAGAGCACGACCAGGCACCCCTGCGAGGCAACTTCGTCCAGCCGTTCGGTAATGGCCAGGGAGGGGACCGACGAATTCGCATCAGGCCTGTCCGAGGAATCGATGCCGAGCACCAGCGAGTTTACCGAACTCAGATTCAACACGTGTGTCTCAAGTACCAGAAAAACCGTGTCGCCAGCCCGTAACCTGCGGTTTCTCACGTCGGCAGCGAGATCATCAAACACTTGGAGGATCCGCCGAGAAGTAACTGCCGGTCCAGTGAGGGATTGAGCATCGCTGCGATTCTCCGCGAACAACCTCTTTTCCCCGGGAGCCGCTAGAAAGCCCGCCAAGCGACGGGCGTCTGCGGTGGCGAAGCGGACTTGGGGGATCTCGCGCCCCTGGAACGACTCGATTCCGATGGATCGGATCACCAGGCGAGGTTGGGCGAGTTGTACAGGGCTGGGAGTTTGCAGGCGGATCACCAGGTTCTCGATCCCCGTAACCCCCTGGTCGTCCGTGGCCACGACACTCACCGAGTTGTTTTCCGGCTGGAGTGTGATTACCTCCTGGTGCTCGGCTTTGGGCACGCCCGGATCGTAAGGATGAGGAGTGTATCGCTTGGTACCATTCCGCACGA
>Ga0116216_10002350_pt1 | contig 12624 bp, 11 predicted proteins | sample Sb_taG_11_FD_89696 | JGI IMG/M metagenome (GOLD analysis project Ga0116216, IMG submission 89696) | Peat soil microbial communities from Weissenstadt, Germany - Sb_50d_3_AS metaG | ecosystem: Environmental > Terrestrial > Soil > Wetlands > Peat | place: Germany: Weissenstadt | collected 2010-09-21
CCGGCCGCGTTGTCGGCGATCACGGCGAACGGGATCCGCTCCCGCGCGAGCTCCCAGGCGGTGAGCCTCGACCCTTGGAGCAGCGGGCGGGTCTCGTCGACGTAGACGAACAGCTTCGCGCCCCGGTCGTTCGCGACGCGGAGGGGCGCGAGGGCGGTGCCCCACTCGACCGTGGCGAGAGCGCCGGCATTGCAGTGGGTGAGGACGTTCGGCCGGTGTCGGAACAGCTCGGCGCCGGCGAGACCGATTTTCCGGCACTCCTCGACGACCGTGGCCCGATACGCGTGGGCCGCGGCGAGCGGATCCTGCCCGGACGACCACGCCGCCCGGACCGTCTCGACGCCGACGAAGAGGTCGTACGCGGTGGGTCGGGTCGCGCGGAGGAGCTTCGCGGCCGCCTCCGGTCCCGCGCGCCCGCCTCGGGCCGCGAGCGCCATTCCGTACGCGGCCGCCACCCCGATGGCCGGTGCGCCCCGGACCTGCATCGTGCGGATCGCTCGGGCGACCTCCGCGGTGGTTCGCAGTCGTAGGACGACCTCCCGTCCCGGGAGTTCGCGCTGGTCGAGGAGGGCGAGACGCCCTGCGTCCCACCAGAGCGCGCGGACCCGCATCGACCGCCTAGGCGTCGAAGGTGTGGAGGAGGTCGATCCACGCCGGACCGACGCGCTTGTTCTCGCGGAGCGCCTCGTCGAACGGGACGCCGACGACCTCGCCGCCCCGCAGGACGGCGACCTCGCCGGAACGGCCGGCGACGAGAAGGTCGACCGCCTTCGCCCCGAGCCGGGTCGCGAGGATCCGGTCGAACAGGGTGGGCGGGCCGCCGCGCTGGATGTGACCGATCACGGCGCTCCGGGTCTCGATCCCCGTTCCCGATTCGATCCGCCGCGCGACCTCCGGCCCGGCCTCGCGCTCCTTGAGGAGCTCGTGGCCGAACTCGTCCTTCGCTCCGGCGGTCCCCTTCTTGGGGCCGAGGTCGACGCCTTCGGAGACCACGACGAGGGCGAACCCCTTGCGGGCGACGGCCGAGCGGACGTGCCGGAGGAGTCGCTCCTCGTCGTAGGGCTCCTCGGGGAGCAGCGTGTAGTCGGCGCCGCCGGCGAGGCCGGTCGCGAGCGCGACCCAGCCGGCGTGGCGGCCCATCACCTCGAGGACGATCGCCCGGTGGTGGCTGCCCGCGGTGTCGCGGAGCCGTTCGAGGGCGTCGACCGCGACGGTGGAGGCCGAGTCGAACCCGAACGTCCAGTCGGTCGCGGCGACGTCGTTGTCCATCGTCTTCGGCACGCCGACGACCTTGCGGCCGCGCTTCGCAAGCTCGCGGCCGGCGCTCAGCGTGTCGTCCCCCCCGATGACGACGAGGGCGTCGATGCCGCGCCGGTCGAGCGTGGCGAGCAGCTTCTCGGCATCGCCGGGCTTCGCGAACGGGTTCGTCCGGGAGCTCCCGAGCATGGTGCCGCCGCGGCCCACGACCTCCGAGACGTCCGCGGGAGCGAGCTCGCGGGCGAGGTCGTCTCGGACCCCCCGCCACCCGTCGAGGAATCCGACGACGTTGTGGCCGTTCGCCGACGCCCGGTAGACGACGGCGCGGACGGCCGCGTTGAGCCCCGGGCAGTCCCCCCCTCCGGTGAGGACCCCGATTCTCACGCCGCCACCTCGAGGTACTCCCGGGGTGCCTTCGTCAGGAACCGGTAGCCCTCGTGGGTGACCACAATGTCGTCCTCGATGCGGACGCCGCCCTTCCCCGGGAGGTAGACCCCGGGCTCGATCGTGATGGTCATGCCGCTCTGCAGCGGTTCCTCGACGAGCGCGTTCATCCCGAACCCGTCGTGGACCGCGAGCCCGATCGAGTGACCGAGTCCGTGGGTGAATCGTCCCTTGAACGGCGAGGCGTCGATCACCTTCTGGGCGGCGAGGTGGGGTTCCTTGCCGAGAGCCCCGGCCCGGACCACGCGCAGCGCTGCTTCCTGGGCCGCGAAGACCGTGTCGTGGACGTTCTTCATCTCCTCGTCGCGCGGGCCAAAGTGGAACGACCGGGTGATGTCGGAGGCATACCGCCGGTAGAGCGCCCCGAAGTCGCAGACGATCGACATCCCGGGCTCGAGCTTCCGCCCGCGGGGGGCGTAGTGGGGCTCGGCGCCGTCGGGACCGAATCCGGCAATCGTGGCGAAGCTTCGGCCCGAGCCGCCCTCCCGGCCCATAGCGTACTCGATCTCGGCCGCGAGCTCGAGGTCGGTGAGACCGGTACGGAGCATCGAGGGGATCTTCTTCGCGACCACAGAGCCGATCGTGGCGGCATGCTCGAGCCGCTCGATCTCGGAGGCGTCCTTCACCATGCGGGTCGCCCGGATCGCCGGGGAGGCGTCGACCCACTTCGCGCCGGGGAGCGCCTTCTCGATCTGCAGGAACGTCTCGTGGGTCAGTTCGCGGTAGTTGAGACCGACCGTGCCGGGACGAGGGAGGATCTTCTGGACGATCCGCTCGCGGTCGGCGTTGTCCTTCATCTCGTGGACGGTCACCGACGCGTCGTGCTTCGCCGCCTGGTGCGCGCTTTCCGCCTCGAGGACCGATGAGATGACGTCGAGGGACCCGTCGGGGTGGGCGACGGCGATCGAACCCTCGAACAGCCCCGACGGGACGTCGAACAGGTAGAAGAAGCTCTGATCGAGGTGGGGGTCGATCGAGTTCGCCAGGACGACGGCGTCGGGCTGGGGGTCAATCCGGCCGAACAGCTTGCGGACGCGGTCTTTCATGCCCCCGTCACACGGACGGTGGGCTCAAGAGGGTTGTGCCGGGGTCGCCGGGAGGTCCTTGCGCGATAGGTGGAGTTGGCGCGCCGCCAGGACTTCGTCGACGCGGCGGACCGAGGTCGAATGGGGAGCGTCGTGCAGGTGCTCGGGGGTGTCGTGGACCGCCCGGTCGAACGCTTCGGCGAACCCGTCGAGCTCCCGTCGGCTTTCGGTCTCCGGGAACTCGATCATGAGCGCCTCCTCGACGAGGGACGGGAAGTAGACGGTCGGCGCGTGGTACCCCTCGTCGAGCAGCCGCTTCGCGAGATCGAGAGTCCGGACGCCGTTCGCCTTCAACGGGGCGCCCGAGAGGAGGAACTCGTGCTTGACGAGCGTTCGGAACGGACGCGGGAGGAGGTGGCCGAGCTTCTTTCCGAGGTAGTTCGCGTTCAGGACGGCCCGACGGCTGATGTGGCGGAGTCCCTCCTCCCCGTGGGAGAGGAGGAACGCATACGCCCGAAGGTCGAGGCCGAAGTTGCCGTAGCCGGTCTTGATCTTGCCGATCGATTTCGGCCGGTCGTAGTCGAGCCGGAACGCGCGGCCCTGCTTCACCACGCGCGGCACGGGGAGGTACGCTCCGAGCGTCTCCGTGGCCGCGAGCACCCCCGCGCCCGGCCCGCCGCCGCCGTGCGGCGTCGCGAAGGTCTTGTGGAGGTTCAGGTGCGCGACGTCGAACCCCATCCGCCCGGGGTTCGTGACGCCGAGGATCGCGTTCAGGTTCGCGCCGTCGTAGTACAGCATCCCCCCGACGCCGTGGACCGTCTCGGCGATCGCGCCGATCTCGGATTCGAACAATCCGGCGGTGTTCGGGTTCGTCAGCATGAACGCGGCGGTGTGCTCGTTGACCGCCGCCTTGAGGGCGGCGACGTCGACGCACCCGTCGACGCTCGGGATCTCCCGGGCCGTGAAGCCGGCCATGTGGGCCGACGCCGGGTTCGTCCCATGGGCGGTATCCGGGAGCAGGACCTCGGTGCGCTGGGCGAGCTCGCCGCGGTCCCGGAAGTACGCCCGGACCATGAGGAGCGCCGCGTATTCGCCGTGGGCCCCCGCCGCCGGTTGGAGCGAAACTTCGGGGAGTCCGGTGACCTTCGCGAGCGCGGTCTCGAGGCGCCAGAGGATCTCGAGCGCCCCCTGGACGGTCTCGACCGGTTGGTACGGATGGAGGGAGGCGGCCGCGTCCCGCCGGGCGAGCTGCTCGGAGACTTTCGGGTTGTACTTCATCGTGCACGAACCGAGCGGGTACGGCATCGAGTCGATCCCGAAGTTCATCTGCGAGAGACGGGTGTAATGCCGGACGACCTCGAGCTCGCTGAGCTCCGGCCAGTCGACGGCCCGCCGGCGGCGGAACCGGTCCGGGATTCCCGGGATCGGGGCGGGCGGCTCGGGAGCGCGACGGGCGGCCCCGGCGAGCTGCCAGACCGGCGGCTCGTCGTAGCGCGCCTGGCGGAACGTCATGCCGCCCCCGGGACGTGCGCGAGGGCGGCGCGCGCGGCCTTCGCGTACTTCGCGATCTCCTTGTCGCCGGAGAACTCCGTCGCCGCCGTCAGGTACACCTCGCCGAGCGGGTTGACCGCCCCGGGCCGAGGGTCGGCGAGCGGGTGGCCGCCGAGGACCTTCTTCCGGCGAAGCCGGTCGAGGAACCCGGCCGCGGTGCCCCGGGTAACTCCGACCGTGAACTCGTGCAGGTAGGGGGAGTCGAACCGGGGGGCCTTCAGCCCGTCGATCCCCGCGAGGGCCCCGGCGAGCGTTCGCGCGCGCTCCGAGAGCGTCCGCTCGAGGTCGGCGAGCCCCTTAGGTCCGACCGTCGTCGCGTAGACGACGAAGGCGAGCGCGAGGAGCGACTGGTTCGTGCAGATGTTCGACGTCGCCCGCGACCGCCGGATGTGCTGCTCGCGGGTCTGGAGCGTAAGGGTGAACGCCGGTCGGCCATCGGCGTCCCGAGTGGCACCGACGATCCGTCCCGGGGAGAACCGGAGGTGTTCGCGCCGGCAGGCGAACAGGCCGAGCAGGGGGCCGCCGAACGACGGACTCGCGCCGAACCCCTGGCCCTCTCCGACGACGATGTCGGCCCCCCACTCGCCCGGGGGCTCGAGCACCGTCAGCGCGAGCGGGTCGGCGACCACGGTCAGTGGGACGGCGCCGATGGTGGACTTGAGGTCGAGGAGACCCTCGTCCACATGGCCGAACCCGTTCGGGACGTCGACGAGGACGCCGAACACGTCGCCCGATCTGGCCTCCCGCTTCGTCCAATCCACGTCGAGGCGGCCCGTGACCGGGTCGAACGGGATCTCCTGGATCCGAATCCCGGTGCCGGCGGCGTAGTTCGCGAGGACGCTCTTTTCTTCCCACGGCAGGCTCGCCGGGACCAGGTACCGGTCGCCCTCGTGGATGCGGCGCGAGAGGAGCAGCGCCTCGCCGGCCGCCGTGGCGCCATCGTAGAGCGACGCGTTCGCGGCATCGAGGCCCGAGAGCTCGACCCAGAGGCTCTGGAACTCGAACAGCGCCTGCAACATCCCTTGGCTGGCCTCGGGCTGGTACGGCGTGTACGAGGTGTAGAACTCGCTCCGGAGGAGGATTGCGTCGACGGCCGCCGGGAGGAACCGGGGTGCGATCCGGCCGCCGAGGAAGTTGGCGAAGCCCGTGTACGGCCGGTTCCGGGCGAGCATCTTGTCGATCGTTCGGACGACGTCGATCTCCTCCCGGCCCGCGCCGACCCCCATCCGCCCTAGCCGCACGCGGCGCGGGACGTCCGCGAACAACTCCTCCGCGTCGTGGAGACCGATCTCGTGGAGGAGCGCGGCCTCCGTCTCGGCGTCGTCCGGGATCCAACGAGCCACGAATCGTCCCTCGAGAGCCGCACGAGCCGGGTCGGCCACAAAAGGGCTTGCCCGCCTGAGCCCGGATCTGGGCGGGGCCGTCGCGGAAGCGTCATTACCGCGCCCCCGCCCACGCGGACGGTGGGGTCAGTGCCGGCGAAGAAGGGGGCCCGGAAGGGCCAGGAGGACCGAGGCGCCGCCGGAGGGGCGCGACCCGGCATGCCACCCTCGGCCGCGATTCTCGACGCGGCGTTCCACCGCGCGTACAAGGCGACGCCGCACGGCTCCACACCGCTCGACCGGTCCCGGCGGCGGGCGCTCCTGAAGATCGTCCGCACCGGCGCCGTCGTGGTCCGTCACCTGCGTGCGACGGACAAGCGATTTTCCAAACCGGGGCTGACCGATTTCGAGCGCACGCTCATCGCCGACCGGTTCGGGCCGGGGACGCTCGAGCACTCCCGGCGACGGGTCGGCCGGGCGGTGGAGCGGATCCGGGGTCTCGTCGCCGAGGAACAGCGGTTGCTCCGCAAGGCGTCGAGCGTGGAGGCGTTCGGGGAGCTCGTCCGGCGGATGTACGGACGCACCGCGAGCTTCGTGCGCGAGGTCGACCCGGACCTCGTCCAGCTGACCGAGGTCGCCCGCTTCCTGAAGGCCCGACCCCAGCTCGACCCGCTCGCTCCGACGGTCGTCGTCGCCGGCTTCCCGAACGTCGGCAAGTCCTCCCTCGTCGAACGCCTGTCGAGCGCGCGCCCGAAGGTGGCGGAGTACCCGTTCACGACCCTCGCCCTCGAGGTCGGGCACGCCGACGTCGGATTCGACCGGCTGCAGATCCTCGACACCCCCGGCGTCCTCGACCGGACCGGCCGAAGTAGCCAGGCGGAGCGGGAGGCCGAGGTCGCCGTCGAGCACGCCGCGACCCTCGTCGTGTTTCTGATCGATCCCACGGAGAGTTGCGGATACCCGCGCCCCGACCAGGAGCGCCTCCTCGCCCGCTGGCGGGAGGAGTTGCCGAACATCCCGATCCTCGTGGTGGCCACCAAGGCCGACCTCGGTCCGTCACCCGGCGACTGGTTACGGGTCTCCGCGAAGACGGGCGAGGGAGTCCCCGAACTCATCGAGAGGATCTCCCTCGAGCTGCGGGGGCGCCGGGCGCTCGAGTCCCCCGCCGATTCGATCCCCGGCGTGCAGGACATTTGAGCCGTCCCGTGGGGACGCTAAGTATGGAGCCGAGCTCCGGGGCAACGATGCCGTGGCGGTCGACCGGGGTGGCTCTCGCGACGCTCGCCGCGGGGACCAAGCGGGAAGTGCTGATCGAGGGCGCGACCGTGCTCCTGGCCCGGGTCGGTCCGGGCGTGTTCGCGATGGAAGGGATCTGCTCCCACCAGGGCGGTCTGCTCGCCGACGGCGCGCTCGAGAACGAGCAGGTCACATGTCCGCAGCACGGCGCGATCTTCGACGTCACCACCGGTCAGGTCATCGCCGACCCGGACGGTGTCGTCCCGCCGACCGGCATCGCGACGGCCCTGCCGAAATATCCGACGAAGGTCGAGGGCGGCATCGTCTGGGTGGAGCTCCCATAACGTAGCCATGACCGCCGAGGGCGACCCGATCCGGACGAAGTCCGTCGCCGAACCTCCCGCCGCGTCGGACGGTCGACGGCATCTCGTCGAGCGCCACTGGCCGGAGGAACTCGCCCGCGAGGCGGCCCAGATCGACAGCGTCCTCGACCGGCTGGCGCCGTCCCCGACGCTGAAGGCCTGGCACGAGCGCGAGCTCGAGAAGTTCGAGGAGTTCAGCCTGAAGTTTAGGATGGAGCTGATCGGTGCCGACGCGGAGCTCGACAAGCTCATCGACGAGGCCGAGCACGGCCCGGTGACCCTCGTGCACGCCGCGGAGAAGAGCACGCGGTCCCACGCCCACGTTCTCGCCGACGTGCTGCGCGAGCGGCTCGCCGCTAGACGGTCAGGCGCTCGCCGTTCTGCGGAACCAGCACCTGAGTCGTCCCCTCGAGCGCCTTAGCGAGCTTTTCGCGCTCGTCGCCGTGCATCAGCACGACCGTCTTCGCTCCGGTCCCCCGGATCATCTTCACGAGCTCCGAGTGCCCGGCGTGCGCCGAGAAATCGAACTTTTCGATGTCGCACGCGGGGCGGACCGTCACCTCGTCGATCGTGAGCGTGCCGTCATCGAGGAGCTGGCGGCCATTGGAGCCCGGGACCTGGAACCCGGTGAGGAAGATCGAACTGTTCGCATCGCGGTGCAGCTCCCCGATGTAGTGGAGGACGGGGCCGCCGTCGAGCATTCCGCCCGTCGTGACGACGACGTCGGCGTCCCGCAGAACGTGCCGGCGCTGGCCGGCATGCTCGACGAGGTGGACCGACTCGGTCGCGCGGTGGAACTTCTTCGCGTCGGCGAGGTACTCCGGCGACGCCGAGTAGATGTGGTTCACGCTTCGGGCCATGCCGTCGAGGTACACCTCGAATCCGGAGTGGGCGAGGGCCATCAGGACCTCTTGGGCACGGCCGACGGCGAATGCCGGGATGATCGCCTTGCCACCCCGCTCGACCGTCTCGGCGACCCGGTCGCGGAATCGGCGCTCCGTCTCCTTGCGGTCCGGGTGCTCCTTGCCGGCGTACGTGGACTCGACGACGAGCACGTCGCACTCCACGGGCTGCGCAGGCCCGACGAGGTGGGTCCCGATAGTCTGAACGTCTCCGGTGAAGAGAAGGTCCTTCTCCCCCCGGTATCGGTACATCGTCGCGCCCGGGATGTGGCCGGCCGGGGTGAGCTCGACTTCGATCCCCTTCTTCCGGTACGTCCCGTGCCGGTCGATGGCCACGAAGTTCTGGTGGAGGGCGCGGATATCGCCCGGGTCGTACGGTGGGAGGTACCCCTCCATCCGTGCGATCTTGAGCGTGTCCTTCGCGAGAAGGTCCGTGACGGCGATCGACACCGGCGTCGCCACGATCTCCGCGTGCGGGAGCCGCGAGAGGAGCGGCATCATGCCGGAATGGTCGAGGTGCGCGTGCGAAAGGAAGGCCGCATCGACGTGCAGCGGCGCGGGTCGCGGGTACGACGGTGGGTCGGTCGGCGTGAGGCCGTAGTCGAACAGTAGGGTGCGGCCCTGGTCGCGGACCACGAGGCCGAGGGAGCCGATCTCGGAGGCTCCACCGAGGAATTGCAGTTCCATTGCGCGGCCACTTGGGCCGCCGACTTAACGGTTGGCCAGCGGTCGAACGGTCGGCGAAGCTATTACGAAAGGTCCGGGTCGGCCCGACGTGCCGGACCCACGGCCACACGACCTCGAGGTCCTGTTTCGGGTCGCTCAGGCGGTCCACGCCGGCTTTCGGCAATCGTCGACCTCGCCGCACCGCGCGGATGTGGTCGCCATGGGCGCGGACGGCAGCCCGACGGAGGAGGTGGACCGAATCGCGGAAGCTCAGATCCTCGCGTGCCTCGACGCCGAGGGAGTCGACTGGGACGTCCTCTCAGAGGAAGCCGGACTTGTCCGTCGGGGCGGATCCCAAGTACTCGTCGTCGACCCCATCGACGGAAGCCACAACGCGCTCCGGGGGCTCCCGTACGCGACCGTCAGCCTCGGGCTCGGCTCCACCGACCTCGGCGGGATCGAAACGGCCGTCGTGCGCGACCTTTCGCGCGGCGTGACGTACTGGGCGGAGCGAGGCCGCGGGGCGTTTCGAAATGGGCATCCCCTACGGACGCGAGGCTGGTCCCAGCGTTCGGAGCTGTTCTTCCTGAACCTCGGCCGACATGCAACCCCGCGCGTGGTCCAGCTCGCGGCCCGGGCGCGGCGCGTGCGTTCACTCGGCTGCGCCTCGTTAGAGATGCTCGCCGTCGCCGAGGGCGCGGCCGACGCCTACGTGTTCGAGAACGACACATCGACCCGGAACCTGCGCGTGACCGACATCGCCGCGGCGTACCGGATTCTGGTGGAAGCCGGAGGCGAGGCGACCGACGTCGAAGGCCGCCCGCTGGCCCGGTTTCCGCTGACGTTGTCCGAACGTACGACCGTCTTCGCCTGGGGCGACGCCGAATTCAGCGCCAAGGCCCGGGCGGAGGGGTATCTGTGAAGGTCGGCATTACCGCGAACCCCGGGAAACCGCACGCGCTCGCGCTGGTCCGGAAGACGCTCGGGCTCCTCGAGGGCCGGGCCGAGGTCGTTGTCGCGAGCGAGACGGGGGAGGCGATGCAGCTCGACCTCCCGACGGCACCGCTCGACCGGCTCGAGGCCGAGGTCCTCATCGCCATCGGGGGCGACGGGACGTTCCTGACGGCGTTCCAGCGCTCCCGCCTCCCGATCCTACCCGTCAACGCCGGCACCGTCGGCTTCCTCGCAGAGGTCGACGGCGACGATGCCGCGGCCCTGGAATCCGCCATCGGCCGGCTCGTCACCGGGCGCTACTCGGTGGAGGACCGGATGAAGCTCGCGAGCGAGGTCGGCAAGGTCGCCCTCCCCGATGCGACGAACGAGCTCGTCGTGCACACGAGCCAGGTGGCGAAGATGCGGACGTTCGAGGTCGCGGTCGACGGTCGGCCCGTCGGGCGTCTACAGGCGGATGGGATGATCCTGGCGACCCCGACCGGCTCGACCTCGTACGCGATGTCCGCGTTCGGCCCAATCCTCGACCCGTCGGTCGAGGGGATCGTCGTGACGGCGCTCGCGCCGTTCCGGGCGGCGCAGCGGGCGCTCGTGCTCGACCCGATGCGGACGGTGTCGGTCCGGCTCGCCCAAGGGGGGAAGGATGGAATCGTCGTCGTCGACGGCCAGCACGAGCAACGGCTCGACGGGGGCGAATCGGTCACCGCCTACCGTTCCCCGCGACCGGCGTCGTTCGTCCGGTTCGGGTCGAGATTCTTCCAGCAGTTGCACGGCAAGCGGATCCTCCCGTGGGTCGACGAGCCCGGGGACGGGGACTCGAGGAACGATGCCGATCTTCCGGCCCACCCGTAGGCGTCGTCCCGGGGCCCCGCCGCTCGGGGCCTCCCCGACCGCGATCACCCGGAGGTGCCTCGACTCCGCCCTCGCCTGCGCGACCTCGGCGTACCCGAACGAGTTCGGTGGTGTGTTCCGGTCCGACGAACCCGGGGTGATCACCGACCTCCTGCTCGTCCCGGGGACGACGGCGGGCCGGCGCCACGCCAACTTCCAGCTGTACATGCTACCCGCCGACCTCGGAGTGGCCGGCACCGTGCACAGCCACCCGTCCGGCGCGCTCCACCCCTCCGAAGCGGACCTGTCGCTCTTCCGCCACTGGGGCCGCCGGCACGTGATCTTGGGCTGGCCGTACACGAAGGGGATGTGGCGCGCCTACGACGGCAACGGCAACGAGACCCATCTCGACGTTATCGGGCCAGCGACTCGGCCCGTCGCTCCGCCGTTCTATCGGCCGCCGACGACCGCACCCGCGGCGCCACCGCCGTCCGAGCCGGTGCCCGACGCCGAATGAGCGGGGATCGCCGGCTCCCGAGGACGCGACCGATTCTCGTCCGAAGATGGCGACCGGCGAGGCTCGTCGCCCGGACGCCTCCGCTAGGGATGCGATGGGGGTGTGACGGCGCTCGCGCGGTGGCCCAGCGCGACGCCCTCGAGGCGGTCGGGCCTCAATCGACGTCGACCCCGTTCCCCTCAGGATCGTCCGTAAACTGCGGGTCCGCGGTGAACCGCACGGACGCATAGGCCGCGTTCGTCCGCTGCACCGTCTGCGGGTAGATCCAGGTCGTGCGGTTTGTGGAAAAGATCAAGGGGGGCCGCGGGCCGGCGGTGAAGTTGAAGAATTGGAGCGGAAGGCTCGCCTGACAGTCGGAGGTGACCAGGCATCCGAGGCGGCCGCGATCCTCCATCAAGTGGAGCAGCGAGAAGAAGCTCAGGTTCTGGCTGACGACGGTCCCCGGCTGGGTGTACGGACTGATCACGAGCAGCGGCACTCGGAATGAGAGCTGAACACCGTTGACCACGGGCGGGGCCAGGTGGTCGTAGAATCCGCCGTACTCGTCATACGTGATGAACAGGGCCGTCGTGTTCCACTCGGGAGACGACTCCACGGCGTCGACGACCGAGGCGACCCAGGCCTCGGCCGCGGGGACGCTGTTGGGGGGATGGTCGGACTGTTTCGCGTACGGGATCAACCAGGAGAGGGTGGGAAGGCGGCCCGACGACGCGGCGCCGAAGAACGAGGTCCCGGGCACGAAGTGGCCCCGGACCGACGGGGCGTAGGATTCCTGCTTCGCGGCCTGGGGATTCCAGTAGTCGAACGCGTTGTCGCTCGGCGCGCCCCCAACCTTGGTCGTGACGTTCGACTGGACCGTCCAGTTGCCGAGCGCGTAGTCGTAGTAGTCCCAGGACGTGGTGGTGTTCTTCAGGAGGTCCTCGACGGAGCTCGTGTTGTTCGCCTGGGCCAGGTAGAGCGACCTCACGGTGGCAGGGGGTGCGCCGGGGGTGGAGTTGCCGAGGGCGTTCTTCAGGATCTCCGCGGGGGCCTGCCCGGCGACAAGGTCCCAATGGTTCGGCAGCGAGTACGCCTGGGCGGTCGAAAAGAAGTGGTCGCCGAGGCCGTACTGCTCGGCGAGGTCCCAGTAGAGCGGGATGGTGGAGCCGTTGAAGTGGCCGAACGGGGTCGTCCCGGAATGTTCGGCCAGGTAGAACCCGTTCATCGACCCGTTGTTCCAGGCTTGGTGCGACGGGGCGTAGCCGTGGAGCATCGGCTGGGAGATCGACCAGTTCGCCTTCGTGTCATTGTACGGGGTGATGCACCCCAGAGAAACGTTCGCGGGATTGTACGGGACGCACGTACCCGCGGGGATCCCGTCCACCGTGGACGGGCAGTACGGGCCGACGGCCCCACAGTACGTTCCGAAGTAGTTGTCGAACGCGTGGTTCTCCAGCATGACGACGACGATGTGCTTGATGTGCTGCTCGAACGCGGTGAGGGCGGTCGGGATGGCACCGGGTCGAACGGGACCGCCCGCGGCGGGAACCGGGAGTTGCCAGACGGCGCTCGCCACGAGGA
>Ga0116216_10002354_pt1 | contig 12598 bp, 17 predicted proteins | sample Sb_taG_11_FD_89696 | JGI IMG/M metagenome (GOLD analysis project Ga0116216, IMG submission 89696) | Peat soil microbial communities from Weissenstadt, Germany - Sb_50d_3_AS metaG | ecosystem: Environmental > Terrestrial > Soil > Wetlands > Peat | place: Germany: Weissenstadt | collected 2010-09-21
ACCCCGACCACATCGATGCTTCATCGAGGTCGGGCGCATCTATGGACAGCGCCAAGTTGATCACGGTCACGCTCCGCTCCTACATCTTCCGGAGCGAAGTTCAACGGATGGTGATGCTAACGAGAGCTCTTCCGGTCAGGGTCGTTACATCACGCATCGCGCGATTCCTCACTTCGCTCAGACGTCCAGGCGATCGGCGATCGAGTCGAAGTGACCGGTGTTGCAATGGAGATATTGTCCAAGTGGCAATGCTGAGCTCTGCCTTTTTCCGGCCGAGAAGACTCGCATCTCGCCCTCCAGTGGGTCGAACAACTCGGGGCCGACCTTCAAGACGCGGACTACCCGATCGAGGCCAGAGCACTCGGTCGCACCCTGATCCGCTGGAAGCACCAGATCGCGGCGTGGCACAAGGCCCACGTCAGTAACGGACCGACCGAGGCCGTCAACAATCTGATCAAACGGGTGACGCGAGCGACTTTCGGGTTGCACCTCGTTTCGCAACTACCGCGTACCGTCATTGCTTTACGCCGGCAAGCCCAACTGGGATCTGCTCGCCAAAATCACACCCCGTTGAAATCCGAAGCGCCACTTTAATGACCGGATGACGTCGTTCTACATGTCGTCACCGAGCGGCCTCCAGATCGAATACGGATGGGCTGGCCTACGAGTCGATGCTGGGACCTGGGTGGAGTACGCTTAAGGCGGCGTCGGAGGTGCCAGTCTCTGGGGTCACCAACCGGTCGAAACCGACGAGCACGGCGCTGTCTCTGGCGGCCTTACGCGCGCCGTCGACTGAGGTCGGCAGCTCGGTTACAGAGCCGAGAGCGCGCAACAGTTCGGCTCTTAAATTAATGTCGTGCGGGGTGCTGCTCCAGGATCCGAGCCCAGATGGCCCTACGAGGAAGGAGGGAGAGCCGCTGACTCGTCATGGAAGGCCACCCGCCCAGCGGAACCACTTGAAACGGAGTCAGTCCCGTGTCCGACGTCAAGCCCAGTCCTCGTTTCGAATCAGTGCCTGCGAGCCCAACCGTACCCAAAGATGAGCGGCGCTATCTGTGTTCCCCCGCCTCCTGACATTCTGTTCTCACAGTGCATCGAACTCAGTTTGGGTACGCTCAAGAAGGCTCGACCCGTCTATCACTGTGTTCATTAGCTTGCCAATCGACGGCGACTCGATCTCCACCACGTCACCCGGTGCCAAGAACAGTTCCGTCCCCCTGCTCCCGTCTGCATTCGTCACGGTCCGGTCAGCGGCCGTACCTGCTGACGTGCCTCCACATATGATGTCGCCGGGGACCAAGGTGAAGTCCCGAGACAACATCTCGATGATCTCTGCGAACGAGAAGATCATCTCCGCAGTCGTATAGGCTTGGCGAAGGTCACCATTCACGCGTGTTTCCACTCGCACACTCTGCGGATCGGTGTTCCCGACCTCAATAGCCGGCCCCATCGACACAGAGAAATCGAAGTTCTTGGACAAGTTGTAGCTAAGCGGGAACGGCGTCAAGGGGTCGTCCCGAATGGCCCAATCATTTGCAAGCGTAAGACCCCACACGTAGCTCGCCGCGTCCTCTGCCCGTATGTTCTTTCCCTGCCGACCAATGACTACGGCTACTTCTCCTTCATAGTCGAAGTAGGCGGTACGGGAGGGGATCGGGATCTCGTCCCCCGGTCCGGCTACATCGACGGGAACCTTCCAAAATCCCCACTGTCCGCTCGCTCGCGACTCGGCCAGCACGCTGTCGATCGTCACCCCAGATCTACCTAGTAGGTTGACGTACATGCCGAGCACGTGTTCGGCGTAGTTCGCCCCTGCACACGCTATGCGCCTACCAGGCCACGGGGCATGCAACTCTGCGAGCGTTGCTGATCTCACCACGTCCTCGTGCCCGCGCTCCAGAGCTATCTCCGCACACTCGTGTGCCTGGTCCAGAACGCCCTTACCTCCCCGAATGAACCCCTCCAGTGTGCGAGGAATCTCTGAGCTCACGGTACAGACATCGACGACGTCACCGTCTATCAACAACCCGGGACGCCGATCGGCGCCGAAGACTACGACCTCCATAGCACTCCGCCGCCTACTCGCCTGCGCTCAGTCGTTCTTTTGCCCACGCACGGAACTCCGGAGAATGCGTATGCAGTTCCTGCGCATTTCCCTTCAGGTCATCAAAGACGTGTAAGCCCGTAAGATCCCACACGTCGGCGCCGGGGTCGCCGAAATCCTGCGCATAACCACCGGGATGAGTAGCCGTGATCTCCCACCAATTGTCATCACAGTCAGTGAAATAGAATGAGTAGTCACCATGAGCATGCGTCGGCTTCCGAATCGAACCCAGGCCGTAGTCTTCTTTGACCTCTTGCAAGATGGCGAAGGCCCGATCCACTTCGTCGGCGGAAGCGACGTCCAGACCGTTGTGCTGGAGCAAGCCCATTGGATGCCTCTTGGCGGCTCCTTTAACGACTACGTAGGTGTGTTCGGTCCCTTTGCGGATAAGAAGTGAGTTGTGGCTTGTCTGGATCACCTCGAAGCCCAGAACCTCTTCGTAGAACCGCCGGCTCTTCTGCAGATCAGAGGACTCGAGAGTGCCATGCCCAATGCGCAGCACATTGATGATCGGGTCCCGCTCGGACTTGTCAGTAATCGTCATTGGTTACCTCCATCTCAACCACAAATTGCGGACGAGCAAACAAATCCCCGGGTACATCTTCTCCTGGGCGGTCACGAAGCTCATAGCTGACGAGTCGGTCGTCAACCTTCGAGTGCGACCCATTCCGTCCCGGTGAATTCCGTTGGGGCATGGTCATAAACCTCCGTGTGATAGAGGGCGCCGTCCGACTCGACGACCATCGCCGCAGCTGCGCCAGCGCCCGGTCCACCCTCTCTTGCGAGCTCACGGCTCCAGTGGGTCTCGAATGCCTCGCGGTCAGCCCAATGCTCGACCATCGCTATGCGCTGTGGGTTGGTCACGCTCCTGAACATCTCATACTGCAGGCAGCCGGACTCGTCCAACACTTCAGCAAGGTGATCTGTCCATGCGTCAATAAAGGTCTCCGTCGACTCTTCGGCAATCTGCATTTGGACAATGAGGCGTATTCCAGCCACGATCTATCGCTCCTTGGTAGAACCCGTTACTCAGCGGCGGCGGCATAATGAACGGTAAACGTTGGCTCGGCAACGGCAAACGACTCCCAGAATCCTTGGCGTGCAATGATTACCTCGAGCACGAAGCCTCCTAGGTGCGCCGCCGTATCCAAGTAGAAGTACTCACCTAGTCCCTGCGCCGCTCCGCAGTTCATCTCGCCGCTTTGCACTACTCGGACGCCGATATCCTTCAGCCATCGATCCAGTATCTCGAATTCCGCATCGCCGGAAAGCTCCGTGGCGTAGAAGTGATGAATACCCTCGCCGACGCGGTCGAAAAAGTCTTCCTTGTAATGGATCGGGGGCACAGTCACCTGCAGAACCTCTAATGCGAAATCTGCCACAGGTGTGAGCGACGTGAGTATCCGATGTTCGACTGGCGCACCTTGGTATGTCGCACGACCAAGAGTGACCATCGGAGCACACGCCCTGGGGGCAGCGTTCGGGGTCCCCACCTCGAAGAATGAGACCTCAGGTAAGCCCAACAGGTCGGCATACCTGCGCATCGAGGCAACGACGTCCTTCACGACCACCCCGAGGTGCATTCCGTCGACGCGGGCCAACGGTATGGGGTGGACGCTTTCTGGGCGGCGAACTTCATCGCTCAGATCCCACGCCTCGTCTGGCTCTGCCACGCTTGCCCAGTCGTCCACCAGCGGCACCAATACCATCAGATAGAAGCCGCCGAGGGACTCACGCGTGTCGAACAGATGCCATTGGATAGCTCCATCGATCGTGTCGGACTGACCGACCTTCACCCCTTTAGAGGCAAACCAATCCTTCAAGCGGATGAACGTGTCAGGAGAAACGCTGGTAGTGCAAATGTGGTGTATGCCCTCCCCGCGAGTGGCAAGGAATTCATTGAAGGTGCTCGCGTCACCGCCGTGCGGTTCGATCAGCTGAAACGCGATCCCCGTTCCGGCATGAACTCCGTAGGCGCACGTAAACGAATGGTTTACACGGAGCCCATGAGAGAGTGTCTCTCCAAGGCGTTTGGGTCCGCAATGGAAGACCTTCCACTGAGTAACTCCGAAGAGATCTGCGTAGTTCCGAGCGGTATCGCGAGCATTACGGACCACGACACCGGTGTGATACAGACGCTCCACACTCAGGCCCTCGCCCGTTGCTTTATTCACCAGATTCACGACCCCCTGAACGTCGCTCCATAGTGTCGGCCCCGGTTGAGGAGGACTCAAGCACGGCGCGAACTTCGTCCAGTACCTCTCTTATGGTAGGCATACCGCAGTACCACACCAACACGAAGCAGATCTCGAACAGCTCATTGGGGGTGATACCACTGAGAAGAGCCAACTTGACATGCTCACGTAAAGCACCCCGACTTCGCATCATTCCGATATCGACGCCCAGAACTGCGAGCGCTCTGTCCCGCATACTCAAGCCAGGCCGCTGATAGAGGTAACCAAACGAGGTTCCGACCGCCCAATCCAGCAGGTCCCCCTGCACATCCCGCTCGGCACTCTGATGATTCGCCAGGACGCCGTCGGCGACCCTGTCGCCGGCAATCTCTCTCAGTAGAGCGACCCCGGCGTGGAAGCGCTCTTCTGCCTCTGGCCCAAGCGGAACGGTGGTCATCGATCACCCGAGTCATTCAGGACGGACTCGACGAGGTGCACCAAATCGGCATGGCGTACACATGCAAGCATCTGTAGTTCGAGAGGGTCGAGCCAGTTGCTCATTTCCGAGCCAAGGTCCTTCACCTGTAAACGAGGCCCGGCCGCCGACAGATCCAACTCGACAAGGACCGACGCGAACTCGTTCTCCAGACGAACCGGTCCGGGATTCAACAGCACCGCTCCCCAAGTTCTATCCGCACGAGGGCGGGAGCCCAACGGGCACGCTTCATGGGAAGAACGTCATGGCATCGAGAGGCCCGTCGAGCTGGCAGAGCACGACCTTCTTTCTTGCCATCAGCCAGGAATCGGCCGATTTCCGCAGGAGGTACTCGCATCTGGACGGGTACACATTGACGTTCAGTGAGTCGCGACGGGAGGACCCGCTCCTGTATTCATAAAGAAGAGTATTGCATCGCAACACAGCCTCGCTGTCGTCCGATTGGACCTCGATGTTAGAGACGAAGCGCACGGTGTTGGACGGCGGATCTTGGGAATGATTCAATCCGCTCTCCACGATTCGATATATGCGCTCGGCGCACTCGCGTCGATCCTCGTAAAGGATGGAGAGGTGGACCCGCGGATCCGCATCTGCCGTGTTGACCGGGATCCAGTAGACGAAGTCTTCAGAGGTGAGAGCCAACCAGGATTCGAGGTCAAGCTCATCTAGCAGACGAGCTTCGACGGACAAGAACGCCTGCCCCTCGGACCAATCCATCAGGCCGTCCGCATCCGCTCGAGCCAACCACCATAGATAGACCGCTGCGACAGTTCGCTCTGGTCGTCACCGACCAGCTCCCCCTCTCCGCCCAGCCGAGCCGAAGCCGAACCACGGCTGAACCAGACCCAGGGAGTCAGACCTTCACCCATCGCCCGATAACCCTCCTGCATCCTCGAAAACATCTCGTGGTCGTCCGGCCCGACGTACCCGGCCGGACCATACAGGTATCGGTGGTCCCGAACCCTCTGCTCGTTGATCCGTTCCGTCACTCCGGGCACATCAGGGAAAGCGACGTGATGTTGGTACACCTCGGTAAGGTGCGGATTGATCGGTCGAAACACACGAATATTGTCCGCCGTAAAAGCAGCGTTCGGGAAGAGATGCCACCGAGCCCATCTCCGTAGAACCTCGTCAGTGCGCTCTTCACCAAGTCGGTCTATCACGGCTCCGACGTATTCCTTCGGAGTCGTGTCACGCCAAGGGCGAGGATAACGGTCGGACTGCATCTCGGATATGCCATGACCGTGCCCAGCATCGATCGTCGCCAAGGTCGAGAGGTCGCGTGGCCTCCAGCTGAAAGGCGTTCCCGTCTTGCGCTCGATAAGGACACTGGTCACCTTGTGCAACGAGTCGACGTGATAGCGCTCGTCGGCCCCCTCGAGCCCCAGCTTCCAATTGGCATCATAACGGTGCTTCCACACTCCGCCCGTCACCACGATCTCGCCCGTCGGCGAAGCGTCCATCCAGTCGTCGATGTAACGTTTCGTGACACCGAGAAAATCGGACAGCGGAATAACATCTTCGTGCAGACTTCCGAAGACAAGGCCACGGTACGTGTCCAACCTGGCGATCCGTCCCAACTGGCGGGGTATATCCTCAATCTCAGACTGGGCGTAGCCCGAACGCAGGGTCACTCCAACAAGTTCGCCTGTATTCCGGTACATCCACCCGTGGTATTCGCACCGAAGGTAGTTCGCATTGCCGCTATCACGTTGGCAGACGGTCGCCCCACGATGTACACACCGGTTGATCAGCCCGTGAATGTCGCCATCCTCGCTGCGCGTAAGAATCACAGGAATCTGGCCCATATACGTCGTTTTGTAATCCCCGGGTTGTGGGATTTCTGATCCGTGGGCTAGATACACCCAGCCGCCCTGAAATATCCTCTTCATCTCCAGGGCGAAGATCTCCGGGTCTGTGTAGACCGAGGCGTGGACGCGTCCACGCTCATAGTCGACTAGATCGCCCAGCCGCTCCTCGAGCCTCTGATCCCCGTCTATCATCTCACCCGTTATAGTGACAGTCGAGTGTTACGCGGGACATTATTTGCCGCCACCGCCTCCACAGAAGGACTCGGCCCTTGGAGCTCTGGAGCGCAGGAACCGGAGCAGAGTCTGCCTCGCGCACACAGTGGCTTCGGCGCGTGCGCGGGCCGGTCCGCCAAGGTGCACGGCGACTGGCTCGACACCCCGGCCGCCAGGCGGGGCGGGAACAGATCAGGGTGGTCGACATCGACCGGTTCCCGGCCGACGCCAACGCCTTGCGCTCCCGGCCGCCCGACGCCACCTGGTGGTCGACCACTTCAATGCGCCGAAGCCAACAACAGGCTCAAGCGGTTCAAGAAGGCCACATTCCAGTTCACCAACCTCCGCCACCACCGCGTACGAGTAGTCCTCTACGGCGAACCACATTGGAAGCTCCTACCGCTCATCCGGCTATATGCCAACGGTAGGGCAGACCGGACATCATGCTGGTGCGCTCGTCGCGTCCCCGCGGATGAGGGCGACGGCCGCGCCGGTTGATCTACTCCGGAGCGGAGCATCTCCCGCTCCGTCCCGGGCGATTCCCCGCGACAGACAGCCCACTACGGGCTAGGAGCGTGAGTCCGGATCGGTCAAAGGGCCCGGACTGACGCCTGAGAAACAACTATTCGGGCCGCCCGGATTCGTCCTTGAGCGGAGAAGGCGATCGAGAGACCGTTCTGAAAGTGCGTTCGAAGCCTCTGCTGCCCATTCACGTTCCTATGCGGTTGCCCGGGCCAGTTTGCGCAGGTTGTGGCAGAGCGAGTGCAGAGCCCATTCGCCTTGGGCACCCTCAAGTCCGCGTAGACGGAGGATGCCCGCCCCTTGTCGGACTTTCATCTGTCCGAAGACCCGGCTCGACGATCGCCTTGCGTCTGGCGCAGTCGGCCTTTCCTGCTTTAGTGCGAAGTCGGCGTGCCATCTTCTCTTTGACCGTGGCGTCTTTTGGGATAGGGCCACGTGGCGCGGCTGGCATCTGCTCGTCATGCTTGAGGCGCTCGGTGGCGATCAACACGTCGACGCCGGCGTCGGTGGCATCGATCACGTTCTTCTCCGAGAAGTAGCCGGGTCGTCGACGGGTGGGATGCAGCTTCATTCGTCGCTGCGATCAAGCGGATGCTTGAGCAACCAGCAATGCTGTTCGTGTAGACGAGCGATGCCTGATCACTCCTACAAAGGCCTCGGCATTCGGTGAGCACGAAATGCTCTTGTCGGGTCGTGACGGCTCAGGTAATGCGGGATGCAAGCTTCGTGCTTCACTTACTAGTGTGGAGAGGCGGGCCCGTACGTTCTTACGGCACCCGGCTCGATGTTCTCGCGCAGAGAAAGGTGGATCCGCAATGAGACGCTCGCCGATCGCAGGGATGGGATATATCGTTGTCCAGACGACCGAAGTGGAGCGCTGGCGCAGCTACGCCGCCAGTCTGCTCGGCATGATGCCCTCGAAGCTCCCACTGCCCGAAGGAATGTACGCCTTCCGCATGGACGACCGTATGGCGCGCGTCATCGTGCAGCCCGGCGACAATGATGTCGCCGCTGTTGGCTGGGAGGTCGCCAGCCGCGATGACTGGGATGAACTGCTCCAGCGCCTCGAGAAGGCCGGCGTGAAGGGTGAAACCATCACCAGCGCCGAGGCGCAGCAGCGCGGTGTGACTACGGTACACCGGGTGAATGACCCTTCGGGAGCGGTGGTGGAGTTCGCGCACCTCCCGATGCTCGATGCGATCGACCGCTTCGTGTCGCCGACGGGCGTACGTTTCGTGACCGGCGATCAGGGTATGGGCCACGTAACCAAAGCCGTCGCAAACTATAAGGACACAGTTGACTTCTACATCGGTCTGCTCGGCTTCCGCCAGCGCGAGACCATCGACAAGGCGATCCAGGCCTCGTTCTCGAGTCCGAACCCGCGCGAGCACTCTGTCGCCCTCGTCGACGGGCACGGCGAAAACCACTTCCACCATTTCATGGTGGAAGTCGATTCGATCGACGACGTTGGCCGCTGCCTCGACCGCGTTATGAACGGCGAGGCTAAGCTTACGGTCGGTTTCGGCCGGCACTTCAACGACCGAATGATTTCGTTCTACATGGCTTCGCCGAGCGGCCTGCAGGTGGAGTACGGCTACGACGGTTTGCGGGTCGATCCCGAACTATGGGTGGAGAACACCCAGGGGGGCGTTGGTGGCTCCAGCCTCTGGGGCCACCACCCGGTGGAGGGCGCGCACCACGAGGCGGTGCGCGAAGGGTTTCAGCGCGTGGACGCATGACCCGGACGAGATCTGCCGAGGTCGGCGACCGTGCGGCCGGGGGATGGGTCGGCGTCCCAGCCGGATCAGAGATTGAATGTGCGGCACTGACAATGGCGAGATCCCTAGCGCGACCGTCAGAAATCCTCCAGCGCCGTCAATTCTTGCCGCGTCGCCGCCAAGAGTCTCGCGCATTATGGACAGAGGTGCTCTCCTTGGGGATCGCTAAAGCTGCCGGCCGCGCCCAGGGTCAGAACCGTTGCACGTCAACAAATCCACGACGCGTAGGCAAAGCCTCCTGAAATGTCAGCCTCAATGTATTCGGGGCGTCGTCTTTCATCGAGCGCGCCTAATAGGGAAATGAGATTGAGGATTTCCCCGGCGGCATTCCCGCTGTAGCGGATCTGCTCCTTGGTCGTCTCCGCGACGAGCTGGTCGAGATCGCCGATCGTCACAAGTTCCGTCACTCTCTCTACCCATTGCGGGTCGGGAACGCCAACTGTGGACCCAGCGTGGACCCTAGGTCCACCGATCTCCAGACTAATGGCGCCACTCGATACGAGTACAATCCTCCTATCCGCGTACACCTCGTCAAGAGTTTCGGCAATGGCGCGACCCAATGCCGCGGCCCTGCGAGACGAGATCAGCGGATCAGCCAAACCGTTTATGTAAACAGGGACTAGCGGAACGGTCATGTCTGGTGTCAGGAAGTGAAGGGGGACGGTTACTGAGTGGTCGACAGTGAAACGCTGCACAGCCGATACGTCGAATTCCTTTTCGATGAGAGATGAGTGCAACTTTCTCCCCAGCGTAAGGTCGAGAGGAATCTTCGAGTACAGGACATGTCCAGGCGGGTGATCACTCGGCCCGTTAGTTTCTTCGCCCACCCCGATCGCGATGCTGGGTACGTGGTTAAAAAAGAACGTATTGAGATGGTCGGAGTCAAGCATGACCAACACGTCAGGCTTGAGATCGAGGAGTTGCTGGCCCAGCGCGTCCAAGATGTCACAAGCCCGTGGATGGACTTTGGCCAGCATAGCAAATACCGCCTCGGCTGGATTTGCAGGAGGCTCGCCGCTCCGCTCCGATTGCTGGTATGCCCTGAGCCCCGGCAGAAGCGGAAGGTGCGGTGATTGAAATGCTCCAACTAGAGTCATTCGTTCCCCCTGCGAGTGCATTCAAGGACGCGGGCAACAGGCGACAAAAACCCGTGGGATCTACAATGGCTGGTGAAGAAGTCCCCCCTCTTGGAATGGCCGATCCAAGAGGCTCTTGTATCTTTCTAGCTCAGGCGCGACTTTCTCCTGGAAATGCTTCGCATGAAGGTCTTCGGATGTCCATCGTTCTACCATATAAAACCGATTCGGATCGTCTATTCCTACAAAGACCTCGAATGACTCGCACCCATCCGAACCGCGCGCGACCTCGCGACCTTGCTGCAGGCTCTCCCTGAGCTGATCCGCAAGTCCCTCTCGAGCATGCACTTCCGCTATCACAATTATAGCCATTTCTCCTCCCTTTCTTTTGAACAGAGTTAGTTATTACGCGGTCGAGCACGACGTATGCTCTCGCTGTAGCTCCCTGGGTTGAGCCCACAGACGCCCCAACTGGCGAGATGGGCCATCAAGAACGCGTCGACCCCCAGCTCATAGAGCGTTTTCACGTCACCACCCAAGAGCGCCACCCGTTCAGCTTCCGAGAGACCGCAATCCCGAATGGCTTCGGCTGGGTTCTTCAGGATCGCATCGCAGAACTCCTTATCGTGGACGACCCGCCAGCAGACGAGGTTTACGTCATAAGGTGCCATTCGTTTTCGCCTGTCCTCCCCCCTTTGTCCTGGAGTCGTCATTTGATCCCACCTGGAAGACAAACTCGAGAAGTCCCTCTTCCACGTAGTTCGGGTAGATATCCGGCGACACCACCTGGGCGATTTGGCCCGGGTACCCGATGGCCGTCCGGACCTCGGGGCTCATGTAGTACCCGCCGGCGATGGCCAGCTCAAGCGCCCTGCGCGCTTCCTCATCGTCAACTGCGAGCTCATCGAGGCGCTCTGGCGACGAGAGCGCTGACTCGAATACTGCCCGATGGAGCGGCTCGGCGAGGTCTGGCCTCGCCTCGATCACCTGGTCCAGGAGACGCCCAGCGATCCCCACTTCGCTGGGCGCCGGCCGCGACTCACTGCCCGGAATAAGGAGATCAGCCAAATCCGATAGGCGAGCACGTTCGCTGTCGTCAAAGGCTGCAACTCCGACCCGTTCTTCTTGGTGTTGACCCGAAGCTATCTCCAAAGTGCAAGGAATGAAGACCGATCGAGCCGGCTCGGGTCTACGGATTTGCGATCGATTCCGGATTAGGTGCTCAGCGGTCCTCGACGCCAGCGCGACGATCGTACTCGTCGGATTAACGCCCCCACTAGTCACAAAAACACTTCCATCCACGATCCCGAGGTTTGGGATCTCGTGCGCGAGTCCAAATCGATCTACCACGGATGTGGCCGGGTCGTCGCCCATTCGTGCCGTACCCAGGAGATGCGCACTCATCGGGACGTAAGGGATTACCTCGCACTTCGCCGCTCCAGCCTCGTTGAGGGCTTCGACGGCTCGTCCGGCGTGCCACGCGAGCAGCCGTTTGGAGTCCTCCGGCATTCGATATGTCACCTTTGGGATCGGAAGACCAACGGCATCAGTCTCAGTGGCAGACAGTCCTACGGTGTTCCCATCGAAAGGAAGGTCTTCTCCTATCAAATCCATGTAAACCGCATGACCCAGCCGCTCTGCGACGTGCGCATGGTGGGCCGGTCCCCAAACGGGTGCTCCACCCAGGGGAAGGGCCTGAGCGAGGGGGCCGCCAGTCGGGTGCATTGCCCATTTACAGGTACCCAGAAAACCACGGTCCTCGTCCGATTCATAGAAATGCTGAGACGCTATCCACGAACCGTTGTGACCTTGCCAACTCTCCAGCGCGTCAGGGAAGATCCCCGTGATGAGCGACTGCGCATGAAGCATGAGGTTCCGTCCTAAGAGACCCGAGCCGTTTGCTAAACCGTCGGGAAAACGGCTGCATGCCGATGCGAGAAGCAGGCGAGGGGTACCCACCCCGTTAGCAGCGCACAGTACGACGTCGGCACTTTGGAAGTGCCCCTGCCCTGCGCTGTCGAACCATTCGGCACCGGCGACCAGTCCGCTGTCGTCGAGCACGAGCTGACTGATTCGGGCGCCGGTCTCGACCCGCCCCCCACCGGCGACCACATGGCGCCAGAAAGTTAGATCCGCCGTCCCTTTTGCTCCCTCCCCACACCCTTGATTGCAGGTTCCTCGCTGCACACACGGATTGCGGCCGTCATACGGGGCAGAGAGAATCGCATTTGTCTCGGGCCACCAGCGCCACCCGAGCCGCGTGAATGCCCGAGCCATGAGAAGGCCTCCTTTGCGGATCGGCAGGGGGGGGAGCGGGAAGTCGGCGCCGGGGGGGTACAGAGGGTTCCCGGCGAGACCGGAGGCACCTACCTCCCGGTCAGTTCGCTCATAGTACGGGAGAAGATCTTGATACCCGATTGGCCA
>Ga0116216_10002355_pt1 | contig 12594 bp, 12 predicted proteins | sample Sb_taG_11_FD_89696 | JGI IMG/M metagenome (GOLD analysis project Ga0116216, IMG submission 89696) | Peat soil microbial communities from Weissenstadt, Germany - Sb_50d_3_AS metaG | ecosystem: Environmental > Terrestrial > Soil > Wetlands > Peat | place: Germany: Weissenstadt | collected 2010-09-21
CCTCTCTCCCGCTTGGCTCGGGATTCGGAGTACGGCGCAGCAATCCAATTCTCGCTTCTCGCCATCGTGCTCCCGGCTCTGGTGACAGTCGGCGCACCATGGCGCCTACTGGGGCTGGCCGGCAACAGTTCGCCCGACATGTCCCCGCGGATCGTCGACCGGGTAGCCGACCACCGGCGTCGGCACAGAGAGCTACCGTGGTCACTCGCGTTCATCGCGGCCGACCTCTGCGTCGTGGTGGCCTGGCATGCACCCGGGGCGGTGGCCGCTGTGGCGCAGCACGGATGGCTGTTACCGCTAGAGGGGGCCACCCTCCTCATCTTCGGGTTGGGCCTCTGGCTGGAGCTGGTGACATCACCCCCGCTGATTCCTCGCTCGGGATACCTGCGTCGGGCAGTGCTAGCGGCCTTCGCGATGTGGGCCTTCTGGATCCTCGCCTACGTCGTCGGCCTCTCCAACCACGACTTCTACCGGAGCTTCCACCACGTCGGGGGCAGTCTCAGCGCCGCCGCCGATCAGCAGATCGCCTCCGCCGTGCTCTGGTTCTTCGCCGCCTTGGCCTTCGTCCCGGTAATCTTCTGGAACGCCCTCCTATGGCTGAAGACCGACGAGGACCCCGATGCCGAGCTCCTGGCGCTCACGCGGGCCGAACGGCGGCGGGGAATGCCACCGGCCAGCGGGGGTGTCGGCGGAACGGCCCCGACCTCCTGACCCCGCCTCAGCCCCCGCCCGTCCCACCAATGGCGGGGAGATCAACCGGTGGCAGGTGGATGTTGAGTGCTCGGTTCGCCGCATCCTCCTGCGAGATCGCGCTGCTTCGGTCTGTCGCCAACCGTGCCTCCTCGGTCGACAGGCTGTGCAGCGACGCAGCGTTGGAGGAGCTGTTCATCAGCGCCTGGACGTCCTCTATCGCTCGCAGGGAGTCCGAGGTGGTCCACAGCAACGCGGCTGCCACGAGTTGGCCGAGGTGCTTGCCGGCCGGTGTCCCCGGAACCTGGATGTTCGCCAGGTCATAGATGTTCTCGTTCGTAAAGGAGCAGGCCGCCTGGTCGTCGCTCAACAATCCCGGCGTCGGTGCGCGATCGGCCGGCGTCAGCGCGTGGGCGGCCTGCAACTTCCAGATCCCGATCGCCTGGTGGACAGCCAGGGCGCACCCAGCGAGGTCGGTGTTGACCTCGCTCATGACACTCCGTTCGGCGTTGATGTCGTCGGCCCTCGAGGTGCTGACGGGCAGATCGCTCAGAACGGTGATGAGGAGCACGACGAAGACCGTGAGCCCGATAAGCAGGCCGCGGTGGCGCTGCCAGAGCGGTGACTTGGGCGTCGGCGGGGTGGGATCGGTCACTGGTTGATCAGCCGCCCGGCATAGGTCGCGATCCCCTGGCCCCATCGAGCGATGGTCGCCGGAGGAAGGCTGAACGTCCCGGTCGTACTCTCGTCCGCGACGGGGGTCGCCCGATAGCGCAGATCTCCACGGCCGTCCATGAAAGCCATCACGTCGTTGTGGGCTTCCAGGCCAGTCTTCTTGTCCACGGAGATCGACACGCCGTACGCCTTCCAGACTGCGTTGAGCGTGGCCAGTGGGCCCGTGACCATGTGCCAGTTCGGCAGAGCACTCAGCCCGGTCTTGCTGAGCACGGGGGCCTCCGCCGACTGGGCCAGAGCGGTCGGGTCCGTATTGACGGTGACGAACTCGACATCAGACGCCGCCGCACCCAGATCCGCATCGGCCTGCACGATCTCCGCCGCGACGACGGGGCAAATGTCGTTGCACGGCGCGTTGAAGAAGGAGAGGATGACGACCTGTGGAGGCCCGGCCGGCACGGGTATCTGCTGGCCGGCCTGATCGGTCAGCGTGAACGGGGCAGCGTGGTGTGGGGTGAGAACGCTCAGGCCCATGAACGAAGCCAGAGAAGAAGTGAGCGATCGGTTCGGCGAGGGGATGGTAGGCGTGGCCACGGGCACAGTCGTCGCCACGTGCTGCGGCGTCGTGGTTGCCACGGGGTTGAGCCCGGCTGATGAGAATAGGTGCTCGCCGACCAGACCGCCGACGCTCACAACCAGAGCCACGCCAAGCACCCAGTAGACGAACTTGATCGGGATCCCTGGCGCGCCTTCGGCGAGCGCCGCAGCTCGGTCGATGGGAGGAACCGCAGGGCCCGGATCCGGATTGGGCGCGGCCCCAGAGGTCGGCGAAGGCGCGTTGCCCGCCTCCGTGCCACTCGGCCCACTCATCCGTGCACCCCGAGGCGAGCCATCCAGCGTTGCAACGAGGCGACCGACTGGGGACCGAGGGCTACCCCCACCACCCTGCCGGACGCATTGAGGAAGTAACTGACGGGCAGTGCCTGTACGAGGTATTTGGAAGCAACCGTGGCGTGCGCGTCCACGGCCACGGGATAGGTTGCGCGGGCGGACGCGAGCAACCCAGTTGCGGCCGCCTGGGAGGTCTCGTTGGAGTCCACTCCGATCACCGCCACCCGCCCTGTGGTCGTGCGAGCGATGGCGGCCATTGCGCCGAGTTCCGCCCGGCAGTCTGGGCACCACGAGGCGAAGAAATTGACGACGACCGGCCTTCCCCGATAGGCGGACAGCGACACGGGGTTACCGCCGTTGAGGTCGGGCAGGGAGAACACGGGCGCCGCCGTGCCGGCCCTCAAGACCGGCGGCGGTGGAGTCTTCAAAGCGGCGCTTCCGATCGTCGCCGGATGAGGGGATCCTCGGACGATGACGAAGATGACGAAACCGACGAGGCAGGCGGCAGCCAATGCGGCGATCCACTTGAAGACCTTGTCCGGCGAGTCCTTTCGGCGCTCGGAGTCTCCGGACCGCGTCATCGCATCATCCTCCACCAAGGCGCCCTCTGTCCCCCGAGTCCAAGTGATCAGGCTACTCAGCGTGGTTCTGCCTTTCGGGGTCGGCAGAAGCCCGTTTGTGCGGTCGCGACCTGCTTCGCTGGGTCGTCCGTTACCACTCGGCCTTGCGCTCCGCCGGATCCAATGCCGCCCTCTGCCGCTTCCGGGCGGCTCGTTCTTCGGGATTCTCGTGGATCAGATGCCACCACGCTGCCACCGCGATCCCGGCGAAGATCGGCCATTCGAAGGTATAGAACCAGCTGAGACCGTTGCCCGAGAGCGCCCGGCTCGCCTGCCACCAGGTGGCTGCCCCACAGGCGGCGACGACGAGCCAGAACTCGACATGGAGCAGCAACGCCCTGCCAGAGAACCATCGATTCACAGTGCTGAGCATCGTACGTCCGGGTCTGGCCCGGACGTGCCTTTTCCTGACCGGGTCAACCCGAGTACTGGGTACCGTGGGGTCCGGTGACACCAAGATCGCCGGGGTCCCGGCCAACGAAGCGCACCGACACCCTCGACACCTACCGCGCCAAGCGGAACCCTCGGCAGACACCCGAACCGATGGGCCGGCGTCCGACCACCCGCAAGGGCCGACCGAGGTTCGTGATCCAGGAGCATCATGCGCGCAGCCTCCATTGGGACCTACGCCTCGAACGTGACGGGGTCCTCGTCTCCTGGGCCCTCCCCAAGGGCCTCCCAGAGTCTCCCGACCAGAACCATCTCGCCGTGCACACCGAGGACCATCCGCTCGAGTACGCCACCTTCGAGGGCGAGATACCGCGGGGAGAATACGGAGGCGGCCGGATGCTCATCTGGGACAAGGGCCACTATGACGTCGAGAAGTGGTCCGACCGCGAGGTCAAGTTCGTCCTCCACGGTGCGAGGGCATCCAACAGTTACGTCCTCTTCCAGACGAATGACCGCAATTGGATGATCCATCTGCACGGTCCTTCGACCCGCGCCGACGCCTTGCCGACCTCCATCAAGCCCATGCTGGCAACGTCCGGCCAGCTGCCTGCGGACAGCACGCCCTGGGCCTTCGAGATCAAGTGGGACGGCGTGCGGGCGATCCTGTTCGTCGAGGGCGGCCGGGTCCGGGCCCAGAGCCGCAATGACCTGGACGTCTCCGCCGCATTCCCCGAGCTGGCGGACGTCGGAGACTTTCTCGGAATGACGACCTGCGTGCTCGACGGCGAGATCGTCGCACTTGGCGCGGACGGCCGGCCGAGTTTCGGCAAACTGCAGCACCGGATGCATGTCGCCAACCAGCGCGAAGCCCGTCGGCGGGCGGCTTCGGATCCCGTCACGTTCGTCGCGTTCGACGTCCTCTACCTGCGCGGGCACTCGCTGCTCTCCGAAGGCTACGAGCAACGGCGGGCCGCGCTGGAATCACTGCAGCTCTCGGGCGAGAGCTTTATCACAACCGAGTCCTTCCGTGACGTATCCGGTCAGGACGTCCTCGCTGCTGCCGTGCAGAACGGGCTCGAGGGCGTAGTGGCCAAGCGCCTGAACTCGCCCTACCGGCCGGGTCGGCGGAGCGCGGACTGGGTCAAGGTCAAGTCCTTCCGGACCCAGGAAATTGTGATCGGAGGCTGGACCGATGGCCGTGGCGAGCGTGACGGGAGCTTGGGAGCGCTCCTGTTGGGTATTCCGAGTGCTGAAGGGTTGCGCTACGTCGGGAAGGTAGGGACCGGATTCAGTGCGGCCGACCGCCAGGACTTGCTCGACGACCTCCGACCGATGGTGTCGGGCGACAGTCCGTTCACTTCCCCGCTTCCACGCCTTGACGCCGCGGCGGCACATTTCGTCCGCCCTGAGCTTGTCGGCGAAGTCTCGTTCGGCGAGTGGACAGCGGCCGGCCGGCTCCGACACCCGACCTGGCGAGGCCTGCGACCGGAGAAGGCCCCGCACGAGGTCGTCACGAAGAGTTCGTGAGCGCCTCAAAGTCGGTGACCCGGACCACCATCGCGGGGCGAGAACTGTCGGTCTCCAACCTTGAGAAGGTCCTCTTCCCAGAGTGCGGGTTCACCAAGGGTCAGCTCATCGATTACTACGTGCGGATCGCTGACGTGATGCTGCCGCACGTGAAGGAACGGCCTCTGACGATGAAGCGCTTTCCTGACGGGGTCGAGGGCAAGTTCTTCTTCGAGAAGCACATCCCCTCGCACGCACCGTCATGGGTCCGTTCCGTCACCGTCTCCTCCACCGATGGGCACGAGCCGATCTCCTACGCTGTGGTGAACGATCTCCCGACACTGGCCTGGGCGGCGAACCTCGGAACGATCGAGTTCCACGTGCCGCTTTGGCATGTCGGGCGGCATCGCAAGCTTCCCGCCAACCCCGACTTCATGGTGTTCGACCTCGATCCCGGCGAGGGCGCTTCCATTGTCGAATGTTGCGTCGTCGCCGAGTGGGTCATTGACGAGCTTGCCAAAGAGGGTATGGAAGCCATCGCCAAGACGAGCGGCTCAAAGGGTCTTCAGCTGTACACGTCGATCAGACCCAGAACGACGTGGGATGCGTTGCGCCATCACGCGCATGATGTTGCACGCAAACTCGAGTCAGAGCATCCGGACCTGATCGTGTCCAACATGCGTAAGTCGCTGCGACCGCGCCGCGTCCTCATCGACTGGAGCCAGAACCATCCGGCAAAGACAACGATCGGTGTGTACTCGGTTAGGGCGAGGTCGATCCCAACTGTCTCGACGCCGGTGACTCTGGCGGAGGTCCGCACATGTGCCAAGAAGGGCGACCGTGCACTCCTTCGCTTCACCACGGACGACGTACTGCGCAGGGTGCAAACGCATGGGGACCTCTTCAGTCCCCTCGCGTTGCCGTGAGCGCGACGGAACTTCCGACCTCATGCGTCGTACCCAGAGTCGACACCTTTGAAACGCGCTCTGCTCGGTCCGCTGGCAAACGGCGACGTAGCCGCAACTATCCACATGGGAGGAAAGGCTGTGGAGGACCTGTTGCTCGTGTCGGACGGCGCAGGTCAGTGCGACGTTTCAATCCGTCAGAGGTGGATGGCGCAACGACTTGGCAATAGTGGGGATACCGTCGCCCACGTCCGCCTCGAGCTCGCTCACCTGTGCTGGGCGCTCTGCCCTGGGTACGCGAGATGCCAGGGAGGTAAGGCCAGGGTCCGGAGCTTCCACATGACGAGGGGCCGAGCCCGGCGAGACTCAGGCGTGCGGCGCAACGGCGCAGGCGGCGATTCGGGAGACCACCCTCAGCGCTCGCGGCGCAGCCGGGCGAGCACCTCGTCCACGACCTCCGACGTCGAGGCTTCTCCGCCCAGATCGAAGGTGCGGATCCCATCGGCCGCGGCACCCAGCGTGGCACGGCGGATGGCGGCCGACGTCCCGGTGACCGCGGTATCGCCCTGCGCGGCGTGGTCGAGCACCGCAGCACAGGCCAGAAGCATCGCCATCGGGTTGGCGACGTTCTTCCCCCGCAGCGAGGGCGCAGTGCCGTGCGGGGCCTCAGCCATGGCCACGACGGGCTGCATGTCGTCGTCGAGTGCCAGCAGCACCGACTCCGCGCCGGCGATGGATCCGAACAGGGCCAGGACGAGATCCGAGAGGCAGTCGCCATCGCGGTTGAGGGCCGGGACCACGAGCGGGCTGCCACTCGACTCGGTGAGGAGGCCCGCGTAGGCGGCATCGATCAGTGTCGGGCGATACATGACCTCGGGATATCGGGCCGCCGCACTGTCCATCTCCTCTTTCAGCATCCCCTCGTACACAGTCGATACGGTCCACTTCGGGCCGCCATAGACGCACGCACCGAGCTGCGACGCCGTGCGGAACGAGAACTCCGCCACAGAACGGCACACCGAGCGGTCGATGCGCTCGGTCCGCCAGGCCTGCTCCGCTCCGGTGCCCGGATCTCCGGTGCGTCCCTCCTCCGCCCCGTATGCATCGCCCACCGCCATGCGGACCACGACGATCGGGTGCACGACGGGAGCCGGCGGTGCGACCCCAGGGATCCGCCGTCCCGTCCGGACGATGACGGATCCGCCAACGCCCTCCCTCAGGATGCGGTTCGGGCTCCCGACGTCGCCGGTCGTCTCCGGGGTGATCGTGGCTGCCTTGAGCCCCAGACCCGTCTCGCGCATGGCCGCCGCCGCATCGCGGACCACGGCATTCGCCGTGGCGCGACGGTTGTCGAGGGACAGGTCGAACCGGATCAGGTCGAGGTCGAAGCCCACCACGTCGGGGGCGAGGACCCGCAGCGCCTCGTTCAGCAGCTCCTGGCCGGTCTCGTCGCCGTCGCACACGACGATCTGGCGGCGAGGGGACACGACGTTCAGGGTCGCACGAAACCGGCTGCTCGTGCCAACGCCGCGCGCCCCGAGCGGCACCGACTCCCCCCGATGCATGAGAGCCGCCGTTCGGGGAAGGGTAGGAGGAGGAGGACCGGATGACGGACGGGCAAGCGGCAGAGCCGCCCCAGGGCACACCGAGCAGCCGCGCGCTGGGTGCGATGGAGAGCGCCGTGCGCCGCGCCCGGGAAACCGCTGGCGGTGCGTCGGGCCCGCCTCCCCGGCCGCAGAGGCGCACGGCCGACCCGCCTGCCGCGACCCCCGCAAAAGACCAGCAACTCGATCGCTGGCTCGTCACCGCCGTGGTGGTTGTCGCAGGGCTGCTGCTCGCTGCAGCGACTGGTCTCGTGGTCTCGCTCGCCACCGCCAACGGCGGCCCGAAAGCGGCAATTTCGCCCTCGACGGTCACGACGCCGAGTCATGGCGCAGCGGTCCTTCCCGCCCACCACTCCGCCGGGCCCGGGGGAGGCTCACCTGCCCGGCCATCCCCCTCGTCGGACGTGACGACCACGACCCCGAGCACGGTGCCGGTTTCCCCGGGTGGACCGCCGGTGATCTCCGCTCTCACTCCGTCGAGCGCAACCGCGGGGCAGGCCGTCCAGATCGCAGGTTCGAACTTCCTGAGCTCGAACGGCCAGATCGTGGCCTCGTTCAACGGTCAGGTGGCACCCACGAACTGTCCCACGCAGAACACCTGCAACGTCACGGTCCCGCCCCCGACGGGCCTTCCGTCCGTGCAGGTCACGATCAACACTGCGGGGGGGACCTCCAATGCGGTGACCTTCACGTATCGCTGACGGTCCCTCACGATCCCATCTTCTCTACGAACCAGTCGCGAGCCAAGCCGGCGACGGTCTCCAGCGCGCCGGGCTCCTCGAAGAGGTGCGAGGCCTCCGGTACGACGGTCAGCAGGCTCTCGCACCGTAGGTCTGCCTGTGCCCTGCGGTTCAGGTTCAGCACCACCTCGTCGCGTCCTCCCACGATGAGCAGTGTCGGCGCTCTCACCGCCGGGAGAAGTGGCGCCGCCAGGTCGGGCCGCCCGCCCCGGGACACGATCGCCGAGACACGACAGTCAGGTTGGGCCGCGGCCCAGAGCGCCGCGGCGGCTCCGGTACTGGCCCCGAAGAAGCCGACTCCAGCCGACGCCACCCCGGGCTGGACCCTCGCCCACCGGCTGGCGTCATCGAGCCGGCGGGCCAGCAACTGGACATCGAACACGCAGGAGCGGTCCAGCTCCTCCTCCACGGTCAGAAGGTCGACCAGCAACGTGGCGAGGCCGGCCTCGTTCAGGACACCTGCCACATAACGGTTCCGCGGGCTGTGACGGCTGCTGCCGCTCCCGTGCGCGAAGACCACCGTCCCGATCGGGCCGGCCGGGACGGTCAGCCGGCCCGTCAGCGTCACGTCGCCGGAGGGGATGTCGACTTCCTCGTCCCGGAGGAGATCGTCGTCACCCGGGTCGCGCCCACTCCGGCCGCCATCTCCCGCTGCGGCGAGGCGGAGAAGGTCGACAACCTGATCGTCCGTTGTCTGCGAGAAGTCCCGGTACCACTCCCCCACCGCATAGAAAGGCTCGGGAACTTCGACGCACAGCATCTGGTCGCAGACGTCGCGGAGTGCCATCACCGCAGAGCGCGAGGCGACCGGCACTGCGAGCACGACACGTGCCGCCCCATGGGCGCGGGCGACCTGACAGGCGGCATGGGCCGTTGATCCCGTGGCGATGCCGTCGTCGACGATGACGGCACAACGCCCGCGGAGGTCCACCCGCTGGTGACCACCCCGGTACTCGCGGGCACGCCGCTCCAGCTCGGGGCGCTCGCGACGCTCGACCATCTCCACGTCCGAAGCATCGAGGCCACAGGTACGCAGGACCTCTTCGTTCTCGACCCGCACTCCTCCCTCGCCGATGGCACCCATTGCCAGCTCGGGCTGGAAGGGCACCCCCAGCTTCCGCACCACGATGACGTCGAGGGGCGCCGAAAGCGCCCGGGCGACTTCGAAGGCCACCGGGACGCCGCCGCGCGGCAGCCCCAGAACGACCGCGTCGTCCTCGCCGATGCCGGCGCCCCGCACCACCTCGGCCAGGTGCTGACCGGCATCCACCCGATCACGGAACCTCATGACCACCTCCTCGGTGCCCCTTGCAGTGTCTCCCGTACCCGCGTTGGCGGACTAGAGCCGATGGTCCCGTTGGACCGACCCGGTCCGACGTGGGCCGAGACGGTCTGGACGCCGTGAGTCTCGAGGAGAACACCGGTCCTGGCTCAGGGCGGTCGCTCCGCCGGCGAGCTCGACGACCCGTTGGGCGGCCCGCTCCACTGCCCGTGAGGCCGCCGGGCTGAGCCCGGCACTCCCGTCGAAGTCCTCACCTGAGACGCCGACGAGGACCACCCGCTGTGGCGCCGTGCCCATGGCGTCGGCGATGCGGAGCGCATCGATCACGCCGAGACCGTGGCTACTGGCCCTGGACCGCGTCCGGCCGGACACACCTGGTGCGGACGCCATGTCCACGTCGATGGTGCACACTCCCCCGGGCGCGTCGATGCCGTCGACGGCGTCGACGAGGATGACGAGGTCCGCGCCGTCCCAGGCGCCGAGGAGGTCCAGCGGTGAGGCCAACGCGCCAAGCATGTCCACGCCTTTGAGCTCACCCACTCGATCGAGCACCGCAGGGCCTGCGGCGTCGTCCCCGCGGAACTCGGAGCCGACGGCCGCCACCACGACGCGCCGCGGGCCGGCGGAGCTCATGAGCGGATGACCGTCACGTCGAGAAAGTGCGTGGCACACGAGATGCAGGGGTCATGGTTGCGCACCGCCTGCTCGCTCCTCCACGTCAGCTCGTCGTCGGTAAGGTCGAGCGATGCCTGTACGGTCCGGCGGATGTCCGACTCGATCGTGATCTGGTTCTGCGACGTGGGTGGCACGATCCGCGCCTCGGTGATCGAACCCTCCTCGTCGATGTGGTAACGATGGAAGAGAAGGCCGCGCGGCGCCTCGGTGGCACCAGTGCCGACACCACCACCCTCGGGGACAGGGGCGTCGGGGGGGTCCGGCGGCTCGTAGCGCTCGACGAGATCGAGCGCCTCGCGGCAGGCAAAGACGATCTCGACGGCGCGCACGATGATGCTCTGGAAGGGATTTGTGCACCGGGGACCCAGACCGGCGCGCGCCGCCGCCTGGGCGGCCACGTCGGGCAGCTCCGCCGAATTGAGGGCGTAGCGGGCCAACGGTCCGGTCAGGTACTCGAGCCGGTTCTCGAGGCGGGCGTGCAGAGCGGTCGAACGGGCCACGTGCTCCTCGACGACCAGATCGGCGAAGCCGGCCGGAGTCGTGTCCAAACCGTCCGACGAGGCAACTCGGCCCGATTCGAGCGGGTAGCGACCAGGCTCGCGCAGCGCCACGAAGCGGTAATTGCCCTGCACATCGGGGAAGTCGAACCGCGCGACCCATTCCACTGTTGCCAGCGCTTTCTCGAGGGCATCGGTGAGCGGGCCCGCCAGGGCGGCCACCTCAGCTCTGAGGGGAGCGCGGTAGAACCCCCCGACCTTCACATTGACGGGGTGGATGGCCCGCCCGCCGACCGTCTCCATGATGCGGTTGCCCATCTTCTTCAGGGCAAGGCCCCGCTCGAAGGCCGGCCGGTGCAGCTGCGCCATCTCCACCGCGTCCTGGCAGCCGAGGAAATCGGGGGCGTGCAGCATGTGCACGTGCAGGGAGTGACTCTGCATCCATTCACCGCAGTAGAGGAGGCGACGCAGGTCGGCGATGCCACGCCCGACACCGATCCCCAGGGCATCCTCCACCGCAGAGCAGGCGCTCATCTGGTACGCCACCGGGCAGATGCCGCAGATGCGGGCGGTGAGGTCGGGCGCCTCGGTGGCACGGCGACCTCGCAGAAAGGCCTCGAAGAACCGAGGTGGCTCGAAGATCTGCAGCTCCACGTCCTCCACACGCCCGTCGCGCACCTCCACGCGCAGCGAGCCCTCGCCTTCGACGCGCGCCAGTCCCTCGACCGAGACCGTACGCCGGCGCTCGTCCGCAGGAGTCACGTCGCCGCCTCCGTCGGAGAGGTTCCGGCGCGCGCCCGGAGCGTGACCGCCTGGCGACCGAATACCTCGTTGCCCACATAGAAGGTGGAGAAGAGGCGCGACGCGTCCACGGGCGTCATGCCGTGTTCGAGCAGATGCTTCGCCAGCGCATCGGTGTTCGCACCGCCGACAGGCCCGAAGCAGCCGTAGCAGCCCCGGCCGACCGACGGGCAAAGCGCACCGCAGCCGGCCCGGGTCACCGGTCCCAGGCACGGCGTCCCGTGGGCGACGAGGACACACACCGCGCCCCGGCCCTTGCACTGCTGGCACACCGTGTGATCCGGGATGACCGGGCGCCGCCCGACGAGTGAGGCCGTGATGACCTCGAGCAGCTGGTGACGATCGATCGGACAGCCGTTGAGCTCGAAGTCGACCGGCACATGGGCGGAGATCGGCGTCGAGGTCGCGAGCGACGACACGTACTCGGGGTGGGCGTAGATCGCGCCGACGAACTCACCCTCCTCGGTGGCGTTCCGCAACGCCTGGACGCCGCCCGAGGTGGCACACGCACCGATGGTGATCAGCCGGTGGGATGCGGCGCGCACCGCCCGGATCCGCTCGGCGTCCTCCGCGGTCGTGATCGAACCCTCGACCAGGGAGACGTCGTACGGGCCATCGACATGGGCACGGGTCATCTCGGTGAAATGTGCGATCCGCACCGCACCGGCGAGGGCCAGCAGCTCGTCCTCGCAGTCGAGCAGACTCAGCTGGCACCCGTCACAGGAGGCGAACTTCCACACGGCCAAAGTGGGGACCCCTTCTGCCGTCACCGGTTTCGCTCCATGAACAGCGCATCGGCCAGCCCGCCGTAGCGGACGATCGGGCCGTCGCGGCACACCAGCAGCGGCCCGAGCTGGCAGTGGCCGCACAGGCCGATGCCGCACTGCATGTTCCGCTCCAGCGAGACCCGGACGCGCCCGGCGTCGACCCCCCGGTCCACCAGGGCACGGCCACCGAAGCGCATCATGATCTCGGGCCCGCAGAGCAGGGCCAGCGACCCGGGCACTTCGAACGGCGCGCCCGGCAGCAGCGCGGTGACGACGCCGACGAGCCCCGTCCATCCCGGCGCCGCCACGTCGACGGAGATCCCCACGTGGGCCCCCGCCTGCTCCCAGGCCATGAGGTCGTCGTGAAAGAGGATCTGGTCCGGCGAGCGGGCGCCGGCGAGCACGAAGACACGGCCGCGGCCAGCCCCCTGGCGCGCCACGAGGTCCCGGACCGCCCCCCGCAGCGGCGCCAGGCCGATGCCGCCCGCCATGACCACCACGTCGGCGCCGTCCTCGACTTCGTCGATGCCCCACGACGTCCCGAACGGCCC
>Ga0116216_10002357_pt1 | contig 12586 bp, 15 predicted proteins | sample Sb_taG_11_FD_89696 | JGI IMG/M metagenome (GOLD analysis project Ga0116216, IMG submission 89696) | Peat soil microbial communities from Weissenstadt, Germany - Sb_50d_3_AS metaG | ecosystem: Environmental > Terrestrial > Soil > Wetlands > Peat | place: Germany: Weissenstadt | collected 2010-09-21
ATGGCGTCGGCTTGAGGGGAGCGGGGGCGCGAATTCTCATGCCCGCTCAGGCGCGCGCGGAACCGCGCGAGGCCCGAAGGAGGGGGCTGCGCTTCACTCATTGAGCGTCGGGCTGCCGACGCGCACGGTGGCCGGTCGCAGCGAGGCGTCCTCGTAGCCCTCGCCGCGAAGCAGGGCGCGCACCGCGGCGCGCAGGCGCTGGGGGTCGAGCGGCTTGACGAGGAAGCCGTCGGCGTTCGAGCGCCGGGCGAGGAATACGTCGGGCCGACGGTCGAGCAGCATCAGCACCGCCACCGGGTCGGCGCCGCCGTAGGACTCCAGATTGCGCAGCTCCATGGTGATGGCCATGCCGCCCATGGCACCGATCTGCAGGTCAACGACGACCAGGTCCACGCCCCCCGCCTGCACCCGGGCGATCGTGTCGAGGCCTGTGGCGGCCTGCTCGATGAGGAGGTCGGGACCGGCGAGGGCCGTCTCGAGCTCGCGGCGCAGCGACGCCAGGTCACTGGCGATAAGGACGGTGGCCACGGCATTCAGCGTAGCGGAGCAGTATTTCGCGGGCGGTGGGCGCAGGCGGGCTCGCTCAAATCTTCCCTTGTGCTCGCCGCCGCCCGCGGCTTAATCTGCCAGGCAGGGCATTGACGGGGGAATGGGCATGGGAACTTCGTCGTTGGATTGGGCGAACGCCGCGGCCTGCAAGGGGAGCGAGGGCTCACTCTTCTACTCTGCGGACAGCGCCGAGCGCAAAGAAGACCGCGTCGAGCGAGAGCAGCTCGCCAAGCGCATCTGCTCGGGGTGTATGGTGCGCGAGGAGTGCCTGCGCGCCGCGCTCGACCGCCACGAGTCCTACGGCATTTGGGGTGGACTCAACGAGTTCGAGCGTCGGGCCCTAACGCGCGCGTGAGCTCGTCCAGCCGAGCTGGGCTGGGCTGACCAGCGTCAGGACGATGAGCAGGGCGAACGTCGTCACGTGCACGGCCGTGCAGTAGAGACAGATCGCCCCGATGATCATGACCTCGGCGTAGATGAGCCAGAGCACGAAGCACATGGCGATGACCGCCAGGATGAACCGCGTCACGTGCACCCATCGGTGGCGCGAACGCCACGCCCAGGGCGAGTTGATCACCGCCATCCCCGTGTAGTTGGCGAGGCCGAGAATGGCGACCGGGATTCCCAGTAACTCGGATTGGGCCGAGGTCGTCACCTTCGCGCAATCGATGACGCCGTTCGACGTGCACGCCAATAGTTGCTTGTCAAAGTGCGTGATCGTGAGGTACACCGACAGGCCAAGTCCGATCAGACTCAGCAGGAAGGTGACAGTCTCGGCCCAGCGTGGAACGCGCAGTTCCGCCCCGGTCACTTCATGCCCATGGCCTTCGCCGCGGCCTTGACGCCCGTGCTGGTGCAGACGCTGACCGGACGGCCGTTCGTGAGCGAGCAGATGGCCGCCGTCTGGTAGTTCGCCGAGGCGATGATCGCCTCGGTGATCGGGCTCGTCGCGTTACTGAGGCCGGCCGCGATTTCGCTGCGGGTCGAACCCGACAGGGTGGCCGGCGAGAAGCTGGCGCCCACATCGAAGTACTTGTTGTCGTAGCTCATGAAGGGAATCGATTGGTCTTCGGCCGCGGTCAGCCCCTTTATGTACTTGGTCGAGTCGTACTTCTTGAAGAGCGTGGCTTCGGCCGCGGTCGGCGATTGCAGGGTTGCGTAGTAGTTCGTCGCGGCGTCGATGTAATTGGTGTACTGCTCGACGGACTTGAAGACGAGGTACTTGGACTTGTAGGTCGCGTGAACGAAGGTGAACGTTGGCGTATTCGGGTAGATGTCCTGTGAGTAGCTCGACATGTTGCCGAGTCCGCCCCAGGTGCCAAAGCGGCTGAGGGCGATGATCGCCGTCCAGCGCTGGGCGGCGCAGTAGGGGCAGTACTCGGCGCCCAGGTAGAAGACCTCGGGCACCGTCTGGCCGCTGGCGTTGGTCGCCGTGAGCGCGGGCTGGTGCGCGACGGCCTGGGGCGGCGTCACCTGGGCTACCGGTGAGGTCACGCCGACGGTGTTGAAGACCGAGGCGGGAACGTGGGTCAGCTCGGCGAAGGTGGTCGGGTCGGTCGGCTGGAAGGACTTCGAGCTGCCGTCAGCGCTCGGGCTGTGGCTGGCAATCTTGATGACCACGAGCGCCACGACGATCACCACGACGAGCCCGACGGCGAGCCACGTGAAGAGCCCGGCGGGACGGCCACCCTTTGCGGGGGCCTTCACTGGCGCGGGGCGCCGCTTCTGCGGCGGGGGCTTCTTGGCCACGGTGCTCCTCCTGAGGTTCGACCAACCAACTTAGTGGACGCCCAAAGGGTGATCTAGGGCGCTCCATGAATCGTTAAGTTCCTCTTATGGCCGACGCACTCATTCCTCGTCCTGCGGCCACAGTGCTCACCTTGCGCGACGCCGCAACCGGTTACGAAATTCTTATGCTCCGCCGCAACATCAACAGCGACTTCGTCGCCGGCGCGCACGTCTTTCCCGGCGGAGCCGTCGACGCCGCCGACGAAGACACAGCGGACTTCACCTACGGACTGAGCGACGGGGCAGCGTCGAAGCGTCTCGAGGTCGGAGGTGGCGGTCTGGCGTTCTACGTCGCGTGCCTGCGTGAACTCTTCGAGGAGGCTGGACTGCTCCTCGCCTGCGACGGGTCGGGGCGCGAAGTGGACGTTACGAGCCCCGCGGCGCGCGCGAGACTCGCCGAGCATCGCCGCGCGCTGAACGCTGGTGAGACCGATCTCGCGTCAGTTCTCCATACGGAGGGACTGCTCCTTGACCTGAGAGGGGTCGAATACCTCGCCCACTGGATCACCCCGGTTGGCCTGACGCGGCGCTACGACACCCGGTTCTTCGTGGCGCTCGCCCCCAGCGGCCAGGTCGCCGCGCACGACGCGGCCGAGACGACGGCCCACTCCTGGGTGCGACCCGTGGACGCCCTCGGCGCCCACGCCCGCGGCGAGTTCGAGATGATGCTGCCGACGGTGCGCAACTTACAAGCCATCGCCGACCTGGCTAGCGCCCGCGACGTGCTCGACTACGCCCGCTCGCTCGAGTCGATCGCCTGCGTCGAGCCTCGCGCCATCCAGCGAGAAGGGGCGATAGTCATCCTCACCCCCGGCGACGAGGGATTTGCGCCAAGGGACTAGGCGCGCACGCGCCGGCGGGAGTGCCAAAACGGCGAATCCTTCGCTAGCATGGCAGCAGAGATTCGAAGGAGTTCAGCCAAGATGACGACGACCAACGTCAATTTGACCCAGAAGGTAACCGAGCCCATCACGCTGACCGACGCGGCGATCACCAAGGTTGCCGAACTGATCGCGGCGGCGAACGCGGACGAGCCGCTGGCCCTGCGCGTCGCGGTGAAGCCGGGTGGCTGCTCGGGCTTCAACTACGACATGTACTTCGACTCAGAGATCGCCGAGGACGACATCGTTCGGGCCTTCGGCGACGTGAACGTCGCGGTCGACCCGGCGAGCGCCGAGTTGCTGACCGGAGCGACGCTCGACTTCACCGACGGGTTGCAGGGAGCGGGTTTTCACATCACGAACCCCAACGCCACGCGCACCTGCGGGTGCGGCAACTCCTTCAGCTGAGTTGGCCCAACGCCCCTACTCGCACTGGCGTCGCGCGGGCGACTTTGTCATCATCTCCGGACAGCTCGGCGTGCTCCCCGACCACGCAACGACGACTTTCGCCGAGGGCGGCACGGCGGGCGAACTGCGCCAGGCGCTGATGAACGCCGGGGCAGTGCTCGAAAGCGCCGGTGCGGCACTCGCTGACGTCGTGAAGGCGTCGCTGTTCGTGACCGATATGGCGGACTTCGCCGCGTGCAACGAGGTGTGGCTCGAGGTCTTCACTGACCCGCTGCCGACGCGCACCGCGGTCGCCGTCGCCGCGCTGCCCTACGGCGCTCGAGCCGAGGTCGAGCTCTGGGCGTACGCGCCCGAGCGCTAGACGTCGTACTCGTCGGGCGCGCCGAAGCGGTAGCCGACCGAGCGCACCGTCTGAATTAGGTGCGCGTACTCCTCGCCCAGCTTCGCGCGCAGTCGGCGCACGTGCACGTCGACGGTGCGCGCGCCGCCGTAGTACTCGTAGCCCCAGACCCGGCTGAGCAACGTCTGGCGCGTGAAGACCCGGTTGGGGTTGGTCGCGAGGAAGCGCAGCAGCTCGTACTCCATGTACGTGAGGTCCATGACCCGTCCGGCGATGCTCGCCTGGTAGGTCTCGAGGTTCATCGAGAGCTCGCCGTGCTCAATGCGCGCCGCCACCGACTCGTTGCCGGCCCGGCGCAAGCGATGACGCAGTCGCGTCGCCAGCTCGCTGACGTCGAAGGGCCCCACGACGAAGTCGTCGAAGAGGTCCTCGCGGAACGTCAGGTCGTCGAGCTGGTAGTGGTCGAGCAGCAAGATAATCGGCTCCACGGCGCGCTCGCGCTGGCGCAGCTGGCGACAGAGGCTCATCGCCTCGCTGAAGGGCAGGGCCGCGGCGTTGATCACGGCACCGGCGAAGCCCTTGGCGGGCTCGAGGGCCGCGATCTCGTTCAGCCGGGCCGACGCCGCGACGGCCGGGCTGACCCCGGTGACGTCGAAGGCCTTGCGCACCGGCCCCTCGCACGAGGGTACGCACAATACGACGTCGATGGTCACAGCAGCGGGAGGTAGCGCTCGAGCTCGAAGGGCGTCACCTGGCCGCGGTAGGCCTCCCACTCGGCGCGCTTGTTACGCAGGAACCACTCCACGAGATGGCTGCCGAGGGTCTCTTTCATCAGCGACGAGTTCTCCATCAGGTCGACCGCCTGGGCGAGGGACTGTGGCAGAGCCGCGGTGCGCTCACCCTCGGCGGGCAGCGCGTAGTTGCCCATAACCCCGCGCAGCCCGGCCGCGAGCACGACCGCGAAGGCGAGGTAGGGATTCGCCGCCGGGTCGGGCGAGCGGTACTCGACGCGCGTGGAGTCGATCCGACCGGGCTTCACCGAGGGCACGCGCACGAGCGCGTCGGTGTCGTAGCGGGCCCACGCCGCGCCGACCGGCGCCTCGGCTCCGGGCACCAGACGCTTGTAGGAGTTGACCCACTGGTTGGTGATCGCGGTGATCTCCGGGGCGTGGCGCACGAGCCCGGCGATGAACTTTTCGGCGAGGTCGCTCAACCCGTAGGTGTGCTCGCCGATGAAGGCGTTGCGCTCGTCGCGCCAGAGCGAGAGGTGGGTGTGCAGCCCCGAGCCCTGCACGCCGACGAAGGGCTTGGGCATGAAGCTCGCCGCGACGCCCGCCTGGCGGGCCAGCTCCTTGACGACGTGGCGAACCGTCATCATCGTGTCGGCCATGGTGAGGGCGTCGGTGTAGCGCAGATCGATCTCGTGCTGGCCCGGGGCGTCCTCGTGCTGGGCGTGCTCGACGCCGATGCCCATCTCCTCGAGCGTGAGGACGGTCCGCCGACGCAGCTGGCTCGCGGTGTCGTCGGCCAGCAGGTCGAAGTAGCTGCCGTGGTCGAGCGGTACCGGACCCCTGGAGGGGTCGAGATCGGCCAAGTAGAAGTACTCGACCTCGGGCGCGACGAAAAACGTGAAGCCCTGGGCGCGCGCGTCATCGAGCACGTGGCGCAAGCGCTGGCGGGGGCAGCCCTCGAAGGGCGTGCCATCAATGTTCACGATGTCGCAGAAGACGCGCGCGACGCCCGCACCCGGCTCGTGCCAGGGCAGCAGCTGGAACGTCGTGAGGTCGGGCCGAGCGAGCAGATCGGACTCGGTCGTGCGCGAGAAGCCGTCGATCGCGCTGCCGTCAAAGGTCATCCCCTGATCGAGGGCGTCCTCGAGCTCGGCGGGCGTGACGTGGAAGGCCTTGTGGCGCCCGAGCACGTCGGTGAACCAGAGCTGGACGAAGCGAACGCCGCGCTCCTCGACGGTGCGCAGCACGTACTGAGCCTGACTCTGCATACTCGCCATTCTCGCACCTTCTCCCTCAGGTCCCAAGCGCGAAGCAAGAAGCCCGCCGCCAACGGGCGGCGGGCTTCTGAATTCGCTCAGCTCACCTTCTTGGTCGGCACGCGCCGCGCGACGAGCTTGGGCGAGGCCCGCTTGGCGGCCACGCGCTTCGATGGACCCTTCACCGGCTTGACGAGTGTCGGCGAGGACATCGCAGCCGCGCCGCAGATGGTCTCGACCATCAGAGCCGATACCACGTACGGGTCGACGTTGGCGTTGGGACGGCGGTCCTCGAGGTAGCCGCGTTCCTCGCGCGCGACGGCCGCCGGAATGCGCACCGACGCGCCGCGGTCGGAGACTCCGTAGGAGAACTTCGAGTAGGGGGCGGTCTCGTGCTCGCCGGTCAGGCGCTGCTCGATGCCCTCGCCGTAGGCGGCGATGTGCTCCTTCACGCGCCGAGCGAGGGCCTCGCAGGCCGCCACGATGGCCGTGATGCCACCCGGCGCGCGCATCTGCTTCGTCGAGAAGTTGGTGTGCGCGCCCGCGCCGTTCCAGTCACCCTTGACCGGCTTGGCGTCGAAGCTCACGTCGACCTCGAACTCTTCGGCGATGCGCTCGAGCAGCCAGCGTGCGGTCCAGAGCTGGTCACCGATCTCGACCGCGCCGAGCACGCCGACCTGGAACTCCCACTGGCCCATCATCACCTCGGCGTTGGTGCCCTCGATGGCGATACCGGCGCGCTGGCAGGCGAGCGTGTGGGCCTCGACGATGTCGCGCCCGGGCATCTTCGCGCCGCCGACGCCGCAGTAGTACGGGCCCTGGGGCGCGGGGAAGCCGTCCTCCGGCCAGCCGTAGGGCCGGCCGTCCTTGAAGAATGTGTACTCCTGCTCGATGCCGAACATCGGCTCGAAGCTGGCGAATCGCTGGGCGACCTCGACGGCGTGGGCCCGGGTGTTCGTCGCGTGCGGCGTCATGTCCTGGTTCAAGACCTCGCACATGACGAGCACGTCGTTCGGGCCGCGCAGCGGATCGGGACAGGTAAAGACTGGCTGGAGCCCCAAGTCCGACTTCTTGCCGGTCGCCTGATTGGTGCTCGATCCATCGAAGCCCCATAGTGGTGGCTTCTTACCGTCGGCGACGATCTTGGTCTTGCTTCGTAGCTTTCGGGTCGGCTCGGTACCGTCAATCCAGATGTATTCCGCCTGATACGACAACGCTGCTCCTTAGTGTGTCGTCGCGTGTCCGCGACCACTCCCAGTCTGATGGCTCTGGCGCCGTCGACCCCCCTCGTTCTGTTAATGGCGTGTAAAACCTTCGCCCGTAATCGAAGAACCCTCGCCATTAGGCTCCAGGCGTGACAACGCTTCGGATCGCATTGGCCCAGATGAACGCGGTCGTGGGCGGATTTGGACAAAACGTCGAGACCCTCGGCCGCTTTCGCGCCCAAGCGGCCCTCGTCGGCGCCGACCTCGTGCTAACCCCGGAGCTTTCCCTGATGGGCTACCCACCCGAGGACCTTCTCTTGAAGGAGGGCTTCATCGAGGCGAGCGCGCAGGCGCTGCTCGACCTCTCCAAGGCGGAGAACCTGCCGCCGATTCTGGTCGGCACGGTCATGCCCGAAGGCTCAAGCGGCGTGACGCTCGCGCCCGCGAGCGACGGACGTGACGCGATGCGCGCCTACGACGACGAGCGGCGCCGAGGCCACGTCGGCGACGTGCTGGTGGCCCTGGGTGACGAGGGCGTCGTCGCGACAGCGACCAAGCGGCTGCTGCCCAACTACGACGTCTTCGACGAGCGCCGTTACTTTCACCCGGGCGTCGGACCCGAGACCATCGTGAACGTAAGGGGCGTCGCGGTGGGCCTGCTCGTCTGCGAGGACGTATGGACGGCGGACGGTCCGGCGGCCGCGCTCGCGCGCGAGGGCGCCACACTGATCGTCGTCGCCAACGCGTCGCCCTACGCGCACGGGCGCCGCGAAGAACGAGAAGCCATGTTGCGCGAGCGCGCGCTCGAGACGAACTGCCCGATCGCCTACGTCAATCTCGTGGGCGGCCAGGACGAGCTCGTCTTCGACGGCCAGAGCACGGTGGTCGACGCCAGCGGCGAAGTTGTCGCGCGGGCCAGTGCCTTTCGCGAGGAGCTCCTCGTCTGCGAGCTCGAGGTGCGCGCTTCGAGCGTCGGCGTGGTGCTCGATACGCGCTACGCGCGCGAGGAGTCGCACACGGGCGCCTCGCACGTCAACCACCTCCAAGAGCCCCTTGGTGAGACCGAGGAGATCTACGAGGCGCTGGTGCTGGGCACGCGCGACTACCTGCGCAAGAACGGGTTCCGCGAGGCGATCGTGGCCTTGTCGGGCGGGGTGGACTCGTCGCTCGTCGCGGCCATCGCCGTCGACGCGCTCGGTGCGCGAGCGGTGCGGGGCTTCGCAATGCCGAGCCGCTACTCGTCGGAGGGATCAATTGTCGACGCCTTCGACTTGGCGGAGCGACTCGACATCGATGTGACAACCCTGCCGATCGAGTCGGCGCACGAGATGTTCAGTGAGTCGCTCGCCGAGGTGCTTGTCGGGGGACCGACCGGGCTGACGGACGAGAACCTGCAATCGCGGATTCGGGCCGTACTGATGATGGCCATCTCGAACGCGACTGGCGCGATCGTGCTCACCACCGGCAACAAGTCCGAGATGGCGGTGGGCTACTCAACGCTCTACGGCGACTCGGCCGGCGGCTTCGCCGTCATCAAGGATGTGCCGAAGACCCTCGTCTACGAGCTCTGCCACTATCGCAACGACAGAGCTCGCCGCGACGGCGACGCCGATCCGATCCCGGCGTCGGTCTTGGAGAAGGCGCCCTCGGCCGAGCTGCGCGCCGACCAGCGCGACGACCAGTCGCTGCCGCCCTACGAAGTGCTCGACGCGCTGCTCGAGCTCTACGTCGAACAGGACGCCACCGCCGAGGAGATCATCGCCCTCGGCTACGACCGCGCGCTGGTGACCCGGGTGACGCGCCTCGTCGACCGCAGCGAGTACAAGCGCCGCCAGATGCCCCCCGGCGTGCGCATCACGAAAAAGGCCTTCGGCCGTGACCGCCGCATGCCCATCACGAACGCCTTTCACCCCGAGGCGTAGTGTCGTCGCGCGAGACGATGGAGCACCTCTTTTCGTGCTTCGAAGCCATGTACCACGTGCTCGGCGCGAGTGCGCCGAGTCTTACCGACGACGCCTACGTGGTGCGGACCTACGAGACTGGTCGGGCCATGGGCGACGTGGCGCTCGCTTTTCGCGAGTACCTAGGTGAGGTCGCGGTCGAGCCCTTCGCTCCACTGCGCGACACGCTCATCGAAGCCGTCGCCAGCGATCTTTCGGGCGCGATGGTCCTCTACTGCGTGGCGACGGTCGTCGGTCCACGGGTCGCGGTCTCGCTACGCGACGCTCGCGAGGAAGTCGACCTCGACGGGCCGGCGCGCGAGGTGCTTCGAGGAGCGAGCGAAACGCTGGTGCGCGAGATGCTGGCCGCCGCGCACGCGGCCCACACCGGGACGGTCGAGGATCGCCACTGGCAGGAGCAGGCCCGCGGGCTGGCCGAGCGCCTCGAGGCCGGTGGCTACGCCGAGAGTTTCGGGATTACCCAGTAGCCGTTAAGTTGCGTACCTCCGTATAACTAGTAGTGGCGGAGATTCCGAGACCTCCGTCCCAAAGGGGAGCCATGGCAAAAGACCGCATTGACCGCGACGACGAGGACCTCGTACGCCTGTACCTGTCGGACATCGGCCAGTACACCCTGCTCACCAAGGACGACGAGGTCCGCCTGGCCCAGACGATCGAAGAGGGCCGCGATGCCAAGGCCGAGCTCGAGGCGGCCGAGAACGACAAGAAGATCAAGCTGACCCCGAGCCGCAAGCAGGCCCTCAAGCGCGCCCAGCACCGCGGCGACCAGGCCGAGCGGGACTTCGTCCAGTCCAACCTGCGCCTCGTGGTCTCAATCGCCAAGAAGTACCAGGCCTCGGGGCTGCCCCTGCTCGACCTCATCCAGGAGGGCAACCTCGGGCTGATGCACGCTGTGGAGAAGTTCGACTGGCGCAAGGGCTTCAAGTTCTCGACCTACGCCACGTGGTGGATTCGCCAGGCGATCACGCGCGGCATCGCCAACACCGGTCGCACCATTCGCCTGCCTGTGCACGCGGGCGACACCCTGGCGCGGGTGCAGAAGGCCCAGTCGCGTCTTGAGCTGAAGTTCGGGCGACCGCCCACGATCAAGGAGCTCTGCGACGAGTGCGAGATGCCCGAGGACAAGCTCATCGAGGCGCTGCGGTTCCGTTCCGAGCCGATCTCACTGTCCGAGCCGCTGCGCGAGGATGGCGACGCCGAGCTCGGTGACGTCGTCGAGGATCGCTCGGCGGAGTCGCCCTTTGACGTGGCCGCGGTAAAGATGATGCCGGCTGCTATCGAGAAGCTCCTCCAGCCCCTCGACGAGCGCGAGCAGAAGATCCTGCGCATGCGCTTTGGCCTCGACGGGGCGGGCGAGATCCGCACGCTCGAGGACGTGGGAGCCGAAATGAATCTGACGCGCGAGCGCATCCGCCAGATCGAGGCGCGCGCCATGAGCAAGCTGCGCCACCCTTCCTCCGACACCGGGGCGCGCGACCTTCTAACGCTGTAGCTGCTAGCGGCGCTGGAACTTCGCGCCGCCGAAGACGGCCGCCGCCCCCACGATGAGGGCGCTCACGAAGAACGGGGTGTGCGACCTCGAATGGCTGAGCGCCGTGACGGGGTGGCTGAAGGTCAGCAGCGGCCACTGGTTCTCGTGGGCGATGCGCGCGAGCGTGCGGTCGGCGTTCACCGCGAAGGGGTGGCCAACGGCCTCGAGCATGGGCACGTCGGACTCGGAGTCGGAGTAGGCGTAGGACTCGGCCAGGTCGATGTCGCGCCTCTCGGCCAGCTCGCGGATCGCGAAGACCTTGTTGTCGCCGAGCGCGAAGAACTCCATCTCCCCGGTGAACTTGCCGTTCTCGTCGATGGCCGCCTTCGAGGAGATGGCGCCGGTCATGCCGAGCAGCTCGGCGAAGGGCTCGACAATCTCGGTCGGCGCGCTCGAGACGAGGTAGACCTCGTCGCCCTCGCCGAGGTGGAAGTCGATCAGTTCGAGCGCCTCAGCGTAGATCAGCGGCTCGATCGCCTGGTTGAGGGTCTCGCGCACCAGCTGGCGCACCTCATCGCGATCCCACCCCCGCGTGATCTTCAGCACCGCCTCGCGGACCTTTTCCAGACGTCGGTCGTCGGCGCCAAAGCGCTGGAACCAGAGTTGCCCGATGCCCGCGCGGATCAGGGTTCGCCGGTGCAGCAGTCCGTGGGCGTGCAGCTGGGGCCCGAGGGCCATGAGTGACGACTTCGCGATGACCGTTTTATCCAAGTCAAAGAAGGCCGCGCGCACGTTTTCATGCTAGGTGTCGTGTTGCGCGAAGCCGGTGCGGCTAGCCAATGAATGCGGCGGTGCAGTCCTCGGTCGTGTCGACTCGGGCCATCAGCACGACGTGGTCGTGTTCGAGGAAGTGCATCGTCGAGCTGGGAACGAGAGGCTGCTCGTTGCGAACGACGGCGACGACGCGTAGCGAGTCGGGCAGGCGCAGCTCGTCGAGAGTCGAGTTCTCCACGACGGCGGGGGAGTTCGCGTCGAGCGTGACCTCGATGAGACGCATGCGACCGTGAGCGAGGGTCATCAGCTGGATGATTGCCCCGACCTCGACGGCCTCGTCGACGAGCGAGGTCATCAGCGCCGGCGTCGACACCGAGACGTCGACGCCCCAACTCTCGTTGAAGAGCCACTCGTTGCGGGCGTTGTTGATCCGGCTGATCACCCTCGGTACGCCGAACTCTTGCTTGGCGAGCCAGCTGATGACCAGGTTGTCCTCGTCGTCGCCCGTGGCGGCGATCATCACGTCGGCGCTTCGCACGTCGGCGGTGGCGAGGCTCGAGAACTCGCAGGCGTCCGCCGCCATCACCGTCACCCCGGGCAGCATGGACCGCAGCTTCTCAGCGGTCGCTGAGACTTTCTCCATCAGGGTCACGTCGTGGTTGCGGTCGACGAGGTCGAGCGAGATCGAAGTCCCGACGGAACCGCCGCCCGCGATGACCACCCTCACGACGAGCCCCCCGCAAGAAGTTCGTGCAGCTGGGCGAGGCCCTCGTGGGTGACCAGGAATTCGAGGATGTCGTCCTCCTGGGCGAAGAGGCCCTCGAGGTCCACGCGACCCTGACCGCCGCGGATGAGGCCGACGAGGCGCACCTGGTCGCCGAGGTTGAAGCGGGCGACCGGCTGGCCGGCGAGGCCGTCGGGGACGATGCGCTCGATGAGGTGCATCGTGTTGCCGGCGTCGGTCCACTCGATGGCGTCCGGGGCCGGAATCATCCAACGCTTGACCTGCTGGGTCGTCCACTTCGACGTCGCCACCGTGGGGATACCCAGCTTCATGTAGATGTCCGCGCGGGCCGGGTCGTAGATGCGCGCCACGACGTTCTTGATCCCGTAGTGGTCACGCGCGATGCGGGCGCACAGGATGTTCGAATTGTCCCCGCTCGTCACCGCGGCGAGCGCGTCGGCGCCCGTGGCCTCGGCTTGGAAGAGGACGTCGCGGTCG
>Ga0116216_10002358_pt1 | contig 12584 bp, 11 predicted proteins | sample Sb_taG_11_FD_89696 | JGI IMG/M metagenome (GOLD analysis project Ga0116216, IMG submission 89696) | Peat soil microbial communities from Weissenstadt, Germany - Sb_50d_3_AS metaG | ecosystem: Environmental > Terrestrial > Soil > Wetlands > Peat | place: Germany: Weissenstadt | collected 2010-09-21
CCCTTTTTGGATCTCTACACCGTCTTCCAGCAAGGTGGATTCATCGGTGACCGCTGGTTCCCCGTCGACCCAATTCATCCTGAAGGCGAAGCGCACGCCCTCGCGGCCGCCGAGATCGAAGCAAGACTCGACGGGCTCGGTTTGCTTCCGGCGCGCGACCCCGAACCCAAGGTCGGGGAGGGATCAGGACACCTGGGTAACTGATAGAGATTATTCGGATCCACGATCAACCTGACGTCGCGGATCTGCGCCCGCGCGCGGCCCGAGCAAATCCTGGCGGCACCCGTTGTTCGCGACCTATGCGTCGGAAAGTTGTTTCCGTTCCGAGAGCATGGCCAAGTCGAGTTGAAGGGCATTCGCGGCCCTTTGCTACGCGTTGGCTTGAGTGTTTTATGATCGTTCGACGACGCCGGAAGGAGGCGGCAGTACGTCGAGGCGATGGTGACGATCGCCGCGCATACCGTCTGGCTAGTGAGACCCCTTGAAATCTCTTATTCCGCGAGGGCTTGGTGCTTTAGACGTTCGAACTCGGTTTGGATAATGGCGTTACTCGCACGAAGACGGGTAAGACGTTCGAGGACCTCGGCCTTCTCCTCGAACGATGGGTCGCGCGCAAACAAGCCGCGAAAAATCGCCCTGCCCTTCTGAACGAGAGCGTCGTAAGACTTTCGAAGCGTCTCTGGTTCCAACTCTGAGATACCCCTTTGTGCCTCGAAGTGCGCTCGGAATAGCTGACCGACCGCAAACGTAGAAGCAGCGGCGAAGCCGGCCTGGGCAACGACACACGGTACGATTCCCCCACCGGGGATGGCCTTCACCGCCGACGCGCTGACGCGTGCTGTGCTCGCCCCCACGAGGGAGACAACGAGAGCTTTACCCGTAGCCTGATCGAAAGGCACCTCATAGACGCGAGCGAGTGCACGAACGAGATCAACCTACACTGCGGTGACCGCCGCGAGATCGAGGAACGGAATCGGAATGGCGCCTGCTGCGACGGCGTAGAGCATGTGATTGTGGATGAAGTGATCGGCCATCGTCAGTTTCCCCCACCCAGCACCTCCGTCCAAGGTGCCGTCTGCGGCTCTGCCGCTCCATCGCCGTCATTCTGCCCAAGGAGCGGCTGGCGTGACAGATCGAGCTAGCGGGGGAGCCCGAGCAGGCGCCGGCTCAGTGCGTCGCGCGCGCGGTCGGGCAGCAGCCAGGCGAGCAGAGCCTGGATCCGGGCGTCGATGCCGACCAGGTAGCGCGTCCTCGGGCGCGCTGCGGTGAGTGCGTGCTCGATCCGGCGCGCCACCCGGTCTGGCGGGATCGCGCTCCCCTCCATCTTCGCGAAGAAGTCGAGCCGGCGCGGCCCATCTTCCCGTAGAGACGCTTGCCTTCCTCCGGAAGTCGTGCCAGGGCCAGGTCGCCGTACGGACCCGCCTTCTCAAAGATCATCGTCTTCACCGCGCCAGGCTCGATCACTGAGACGTGAATGCCCGGCGGTGCGAGCTCCATGCGCAGCGCATCGGCGAGCGCCTCGAGCGCAAACTTCGAGGCGCAGTAAGGGCCGATGATTGGGTTCGAGAAACGCCCACCAATCGAACTCACGAAGACGATGCGACCGCGACCCTGCCGTACGAGGGGGAGGAAGTGCTGGGTCACGGCCATCGGGCCAATGGTATTCACCTCGAGCTGGCGGCGTAGCTCGTCGAGCGGCACGAACTCAAGCGGGCCGCCGAGCGCAACTCCAGCGTTGTTCACCAGTCCCGCCAGGCCGCGCTCGCCCACCTCGGCCGAAACGGTCTTGGCCGCTGCCTCAATGGACCCGATGTCCGTCACATCTAGAAGGACCGGCGCCATTCGTTCGGAGCCCTCAGCGCGGAGCCCATCGGCGTCCGCCACCCGGCGTACGCCCGCGAAGACACGCCAGCCCAGCCGATCGAGATGGAGCGCAGTTGCGCGTCCGATTCCGGTTGACGCCCCTGTGATCAGCACGGCAGCAGGAACTTCACGTCCGTTCATTGATTCTCCTCGGGCGCGCGATCCGCGCATACACCGAATCGCGCCCAGTAAGGGAACTCGGTTCGCCGATGGGACGTCATCTCGAGCGCCCTCTCGCACGGCGCCCACCGGGTGCCGAAATCGTCAACTTCTCTAGGTCCTACGACTCGCAATCGGAGAAAGGTTATCGTTCGAGCTGTCGCAGTCACTCATCCGCTCGGTGCAGCCACCCGGCCATTCCCATCTCTTGGAAGGTCCGCAAGCCTCCCGCAACGCGAGTGCGAAACCCCCGGTCCGCTTCTCGGTCACGCCCTCCTAGCCGATCCGTGGCTTTGCCGTAGGCTCAAGCCCAGCATGGATTTGGGCACCATCGCGAACCTGATCGCCGCCGCGGGCGTTATCGCCTCACTCCTCTACCTCTCGCGGCAGATTCGACAGAACACGGACGCTGTACGCGCATCGAGCTACCAAGCCATCGTCGATGGGAATGCCGCGTTCATGCTCACGTTGGCGCAAGATGCAGCCCTGACGGCGCTCTTCATCCGCGGTTCGAGCGTTCCGGGGGACCTCACATCCGAAGAGCAGGTTCGCTTTAGCGCGCTGCTTGGCCAGATTGTGGCACGCTTCGACCTTGCGCTTCACTTGCACCAGCAGCACTTTATCGACGTCGACGTGCTCGAGACCTTCTTCCGCATGCTCGAAGACAATCTGAAGAGCCCGGGCGGAAGCGCGTGGTGGCGTGCGAACAAGCGCCTCTGTTCCGACCAGTTCAGGCGTTTTATCGAACCGCGGCTCGCTCCAGCAACACAGGGCGACCCCCCCTCTAAACTCGGGCGCCTCGATTGAGCGTCCTCAGCCGAGGCTGTCGCAGGGCCACGAGGAAACCCTGGCAACCTAGATTTGAGGGGCAACCTTCGTCTTGTACCGTTCAGAGCGGAAGGGGAACATATGAACATCAGCGGCAACACGATCCTCATTACGGGCGGTGGCTCGGGCATCGGACGCGGACTGGCCGAAGCATTCTTCAGGGAAGGCAACCGAGTCGTGATTGCCGGCCGTCGGCGCGAAGCGCTGGAAAAAGTGACAGCAGCGAATCCAGGGATGAAGGCCGTCGTGCTTGACATCGAGAGCCCCAAAAGTATCCGCACTGTTGCGTCTCAGATGGCAAGCGAATTTCCTACCCTGAATGTCGTCATCAACAATGCCGGCATCATGCGCCCCGAAAACCTGATGGCCCCGCCCGAAGACCTGGTCGACGCCGAAGCAATGGTGACCACCAACCTGCTGGGTCCGATCCGCTTGACAGGTGCTCTGATCCCGCTGCTCAGGCGGCAGCCGCGGTCGACGATCATGAATGTCTCGTCCGGGTTGGCCTTTCTCCCGCTGGCCATGACCCCCACTTACTGCGCGACCAAGGCTGCCATCCATTCCTACACGCTATCGCTCCGCTGGCAGTTGAAAGGAACGACCACCGAGGTCATCGAACTGATCCCGCCCTACGTCGCGACGGAGCTGATGGGCCCGCAGCAGGTAGAGGATCCGCGGGCTATGCCGCTTCAGGATTTTCTGGCAGAGGTCATGCGGATTCTGCGAACACAGCCGGGCACCGAGGTTTGCGTCGAGCGGGTCAAGCTGCTCCGCTTCGCCGCCGAAAGCGGCAAGTTCGACGCGACTTTTCAGGGTTTCAATGAAGCCATGCCGGCGCCCCACTGAGCCCAAAACCGCGGCAGATCGGCGCTCATCTAGGTTGTGGCGTGAACCGCTGCAATGAGACCTATGAGATCACATCCGATTCGCACAGAATTCCAGCGCAGCCACCCTTTCACCAACCGCTCGCACACCGCGGCCTCAATGGGGCTCATGCCAGCGTCCGACGGGAGCATGCCAAGCGCGCGGTTGGTCGGAATGAAGAAGAAGGTGATGAGGCTCGTGTGTGCGATCCCGCACAGCGAAGCGAAGAGCAACCAGATTCGCGCTGGCGTATCCAGAAAAAAGGCCGACAACAAACCTAAGAGGGACGCGGCAAGGAGGGCCGGCAGAAGGCGTCGAAAGTGCGCGACCACCTTCCCCGACGTCGGATTGGCCGCCCATTCATGTACCGACTCCGGTGGCTTCGCGCTCCAGGAAGGGACCAGAACCGCTGTGTCGAATAAGTGACTCCCAAGGAGCGTGGCGAAGAGCAGGATTAGAACCCAACCCACTCCGTTGGCGATTAGGCTCATCTCCCCTCCTCCTGAGCGAGCACTGCTCTGCGCGCTCGGTGTGCAACAGGCAGGCCTCGCCCGGCCGGCGCTGAGCCATGAGCCCGCCGGTTTGTCGCGTCATGCTACCGCCCCTGAGCCCAATCGGTAGATTTTTCAACCGTCTGCTGCCGTGAGTTCTGGCGGGGAGAGCGGCCTGATCGGAACGCAGTGACAGCGACTCCCTGCGCCGCTGACTCGGACCCCGCGTGGGTACCAAGCTCAACGACTCTAAGCAGGTGGCTTGTGATGAGGGAAGCGCTTCAGGCACGCGCGGGCGCACGGTTCGCAGTCTGGGGTTCCCGTCGGCCGCCCGGGCAACGCGCGCCGGCGTCGCGAGGCGGCGCGCCGTAAGGCGGCGGAGCCAAGCCGACGAAGCGACCTCGACCCGACGCTAGAGGGGGCCCTCCGCTCGCTGCGGAACGATTTGTCCGAGACGCTTGCGGCAGAAATCTGCGAACCAGATCGCGCGGGTGCGGGGATCGAAGGCGAGCCCGGCTGCGAGATGCGCGACAGGCTCTCCCGCAGCACGGCATTCCACGCCCGTGCTCACGTAGGGATAGAGCGAGATCGGCGGCAGCAGGATGACGCGGCCCGTCTCGGCCTGCACGTAGCCCAGGGTGGCGCCGCGCGCCGGATCGTCGCGTCCGTCGGGAGCCTTGTCGCTCCCGTCAACGCGGCCCTGACCAAACCAAAGATTGCCATCGTCGTCGCGCGCGAGGGAGTGCATCTGGTCCTTTCCCGGGCGGAAGCTCAACACGGGATATTCGATGACACAGGGATTCATGCCGCGGGCGTCGAGAACGGCGCAGCGCGGATCGTCAAAGCGCTCTTTCGGGATCCGGGACACGCTGCCCGCCTCCTGGGCAGAGAACGCGACGCCGCCGCCTGCGTCTTCGGCGAGGCCCCAGGGGCCCTGCCCAATCAGGCGGTAGAGGCAGCACTGGGATGGGCAGGGGTGCACGGCGCTCCTCTCGGAAAAGGAGCACGTGCAGTGCGAGCGCTGGCAGCTGGCCTCGCCGGGCGGGCGGGCGAGCGGGAAGCGCTGGAAGGCCCCCGTCCCCGGATCGAAGCGACCGACGTAGTTCCCGCCCCAGTACCCGGAATACCAGATCGTCCCGTCGGTGTGTCGGAGCAGCGGCCCCGGCAGCAAGAGCGGCTCGCTGCCCGTCGGCACCGGAATGGGATACTCGCGGAAGCAGGCGCGCTCGTCCCGCGCACCGGGTGCGCAGACACGCTCGGCGAGCACGCAGTCACGATCGTCGAGGCAGCGGCGATGTCGGGTCTCGCTGCAGACACCGACGCGCTCACCTGCCGGGACCTCGCATCGCTGGCGGGGCGCGAAGTCGAAGGTCGGGTCGGACGGGATCTCGGCCGGGTCGAAGCTCGTGAGGCGCGCCTCGTACGCCACGTGATCCACGCCACCCTCGCGGACCGAGCGGCGGCCCTGTGTGAACCAGACGCGACCCGTCGCGGGGTCTACGGCAAGCCCCACGATCGAATTGTCGTTGCCGGGAACAGGCCAGATTTGCGGCGCTCCCCCCTCCGGCGCGAGCATCACGATGCGCGAATGGTTCGGATGCACGCCCCGGTAGAGTTCCCACCCGCCCTCCGTCGCGAAGACCCGGCTGCGCTCGTCGACCGCAACGGACTCGCCCAGCATCGAGACCGGGGTCGGGCCATCCCCGAAGAGCTCCGACGCGAAGATGCCCTCCGGGCGTCCTTGGGGCAGATCGAACACCGTCCATCCGTCGTCAGGGGCGAGGCGCTTGAGCTGGGTGTGGAACTCCTCGTCCACGACCACGCGCGAGCGTTCGTCGACGGCAACCGCGAGCGGCGAAGGGTTGCTGGCGGGGTCGGAGCGTGGCACGTCGTAGTGTCGGTACCGGAAGCGCTCGACGTGCGCCGGGAGGCTTGCGGCGAAGGGGATCAAGACCTCGATCGAGAGCTCGGTTTCGTCCGCAAGCTGGTCCGGCACGGCGATCACGATCCGCTGGTTGCCCCAGAGCGGCACGCGACTGCGATCGTCGGATCCGACCTCCAAGGCGACACGGCCTCCCGCGCCGCGGAGAAGAACGCCAGACCCCGCGCCCCGAAGGCCGAAGCCGCTGCCCGTAACAGACAGGAGTGCCAGTCGACCGGGGTTGTCGGCCGGATCGTCGTGCAGGAGCGCCGTCGCCGGCGCGTACACGCGCGGAGCAGCACAGCCGGTCCAGGCGAGGGCCGCAGCGAGCATCAGCGACGAGAGCGGTCGCATGTCGTACGGCGCCTCCGCCCTGAGAGCTCTGGGTGGGATCGAATCGACATCGTCGTCCAGCGTCCCCAGAGGCCAGCCCCGCTTCGGCAGCCCACCGCAGGTCCCGGAGGCGGGGGCGCGTGCTGGCGCCGACCCTTCGGAGCCGTTGCGAGTCGACTCGATTCCCCGATCATACGTTCCCATCGTGCAGCCTGCCGTCCCTCGCGAAGCACGCATCGGCCGACTCACCGGGCATTTGGTCGAGGCGCTCGCCGCGCTCGTGCTGACAGCGCTCCTGCTGGCGGGCGCGGAATGGGGCGCCGGCGTGTACCTCGGGCGACGGGCGGCGGCAATCCACGCGGCGAACCTCGAGGAGGCGAAGACGGACTTCGCGGCTGGGGTGCAGGTCTGGATGGACATCAACCCCGTCCCGCTCGTCCCGGATCCGGAGCTCTTGTGGCGCAACCGGCCGGGCAGCCAGAAGACGCAGCCGATCAATCCGGAGGCTTACGATCGGCCGGCTTCCTGGACCGCGACGGTCGACGCTCGCGGCTACCGCAGCGGACCGCCGAGCCTCGCGGCGGATCACCCCGGTGTGTATCGAGTCCTCTGCGTCGGCGACTCGATCACCTACGGCTTCAACGTTGACGGCGACGAGACCTATCCGCGACAGCTCGAGGCGCTCCTCGAGCGCCGCTACCCCGGCCGGCGTTTCGAGGTGATCAATGCCGGCGTGCCGGGATGGTCCTGGATCCAGGGGCGTCGTTATCTCGAGCTCGAGGGCCTTGCGCTGCGGCCCGACGTGGTCGTCATCGGGCACGGAACCAACGACCAGTTCTTCCCGGCGACGATCACCGACAACGAGCGCATCGGCCACTCAACGGGCTGGATCGCGCGCACGTACCGACGCCTCGCGAGCCGACTCACGCGGACGAATCTCTCCCAGCTCGCCCACCTGCTGTCGTCGCCTCGCGCCGGGCCCGGCCGAGGCTGTGCGGCGCAGCCGGCTGGCGCCTGCCGGCGGGTCGCGATTCCGGAGATCGAGGCCGCAATCCGGGAGGTCGATGCGATGACGCGCGCCGCTGGCGCCGACCTCGTGGTCTTGAACACCGACTTCATGGAGACCCCGGCAGTCGAGGGTCTGCGCCGCGCTGCGGCGGCCGAGCCGCTGCGGTTCCTGGACCTCGTCGCGCGCTTCCACGCGCTGCGGACAGAAACCGAGGAGCGGCGCGAGAGAGAGCGCGGCCTCGCGCCGGCCGGACCGCTCGATGCGCCGCCGTCGGCCGACGCGCACACGGTCGTCTTGCGCCTGGCGAATGCGCCCCGGGCGAGCTCCCTACGCGTCCGGGGGAGCGCCTTCCTCCAGGATGCGTTCCACTTCGACGAGCCCGCGTACGATGACGGAACGCACGGCGACGAACGAGCGCAAGACGGCGTGTTCACGGCCACGCTCGCGGTGCCGGCCGGGGTCCTCGCAATCGAGTACCTGTTCGTCGCGGACGGGCAGCCGGAGTTCAGGCCGCTGCCGCCCTTTCCCTCCACCCAAGGCCTGCGGATGCTGCCCGTGGGTGAGAGTGCCCGTGGACCCGTCGAGATCTTCGGTGCGCTCGCCTACATGGCGGAGCGGACACACCCGAATGCTGAGGGTCAAGGGATCATCGCCGCGGCGGTGGCGGACGAGCTCCCCGCCCTGCCGTCGTTCCGTCGCGTGCTCCAAGGCCCCTATCGGGAAGAGACCGGAGACACTTCTCTTCGATAGACGACGGGGAAGTTCGGCCCGGCGTCGACCATCGGGGTTCCGGGGGGAACCGTGACGCGCGGATCGATGGAGGCCGTCGCCATGACGCCGTCAGGCATGTAGAAGATCGTATAGCCGGCGCGTCGCCGTCCCGACGTGTTCGCCGGTGAGCCGTGCCACGTGTAACCGTGGTGGAAATGGACTTCCCCCGCCTTCACGGGGCACGACACTGGCGCGCCCCACTCCACAAGTGCCTCCCGCGGGTTCGACGGAGGCTCGATCGCAACGAACTCGTCGCGTGTGGAGCGCGTCCTGAAGCGGTCGAGGTGGAAGGTCTGATCGCCCCAACGCTGGCTGCCCGGCACCATCCACATGCAGCCCGAGTCTTCGTCGGAGTCGTCGAGCGCCACCCACGCCGTGAGAAGTCTCGTCGGCGGGGAGGTCGACTTGTGATAGGGAGCGTCCTGGTGCCACTCGAAGGCGGCGCCCTCGTGCGGCGGCTTGTACTGCACGGTGTCCTGCCAGACCTGGAGGAGCGACGCGCGCGCCAGTCGAGCCGCCATGCCGGCGATCGTCGGGTTCTCGATCAGCCGCCGGAATGGCTCCGACACCTTCCAGAGATCCGTGATCTGGAGGTGGCGGCGGCCGGTCCGCCGGCTCGCGTCGGTCCAGTACATAGGGATCTCCACCCCGCGGTTCCGGTCGCGAAACAGGGTGTCGACGAAGCGCTCGAGTTCATTGGCCAGAAGCTCGACCTCTGCCCGGTCGAGGACCGGGCCTCCCAAGACGAAGCCGTCCCGGTTGAATGCGCGCACCAAGGCGCCTTCCTCGGGCGTTCGCAGCGGCGCGCCAGATCCGCTTTCGAGAATTTCGTTGTGCGAGGAGATCACGCCCCGTCCTTCGTGGCATGGCCACCCGACTCGCGTTCCGCGAGCAGGGCCCGTACGCGCTCGATGGAACGACGGGAGCGCTCTTGCCGGCGGGATGTGGCGCGCAACAAATCGCCTGCATGCGCAGGCGTCAGCTCGAGCGCGCCGCTTGCGACTGCGGCCCGGAAGGCGTCTGCGATAGACGCCGCTGTGGCGCCGGCGTCCGCAGGGAGCGGAAGGGCACCGTGCAGTGGGAGCTCGCGGAACGGAACGACCCGGTAGTCGAGCGCGTTCCAGTAGTACTGCCAGCGCGGCGACGTCCAGCCTTCATAGACCCGCTCCCAGGACTGCCGCCCGAAGTGAGGCTCGAGGCAGGGTGCAGTGAGCTCCTCCCCCTCCTCCTGATAGCGGAAATCAACGGAGAGCCGCAGATGCACCTCGCTCGCGTTGTGCAAGGCCGCGTGCGCGGTAAACGCCGTGAAGAGCAGAACGTCGCCCAACGCGAAATCCGTGGTGACCCACCGAAGCGACTCAAGCAGATCGCGCGGGATCCGCGCCTGGCGATTCCCAGGGCCGGGATGGGGCTCGAGGGGCAGCACCCCGAAGCGATGCGAGCCGCGGAGGACCGCCAGGGGACCGAGCAGCTTCGGACAGTCGCTGAGCGGGATCCAGGAGGCCGTGAGGCGAGGCGTCCCCTGATTGTTGGGGTAATCCTGATGCGGCGGCGTCGTCATCTCGTAGTTCGCCGGGAAGACAAGCCGCGCGACCTTGAGGGGGTGAGGGAACGCTGTCGGCCCAAGGACCTGTCGCATCGCGGCGAGCAAATCCGGGTGGTGGGCGAGGACATGGAACTCCTCGATGCGCTGGACGGCGTCGTAGGCCTCGGCGAAGTCCTTATGGCTCTCGTCGAGCGGAGGCCGGACCGGCATGGCGTCGAGCAGCCACTCGCCGCCTGCGATCCATCCGTGCTGCGCCAGGACCTCGAGGATCTTCCGGCGCAGCCGCAGCAGGAGCTCGCGATCGAGGAGCTTCGGGAGGTATATGTATCCGTCCTGCTCCATGCGCCGGCGGAGTGCGGGCGCATCCCCGAGTAGCTGGCTCGAGTCGCGCATTGGCAGGAAGGCCCATTCGTTATTCATCGCGTGGAGCCTATCCAGGGGCTAGTGCACGGGGCGACGAGACGAAACGTAGAGACGGACCCGAGGTACCTGCGCAGACGAACCCGCATTGCGACACCCTGATCCAGAGAACACGAGGAGGGATCGGGCGAACGACGTTCGGGATTGAGCGCGGGTTCCGAAGAATCCCACGGCTACCCTCGAGCCACGCGCGCGCGATCAAAAAAACCTCAACGAATACGAGTCTGATCGAGTTTTCGGAAGGATAGGGGGCTGAGTTCCCGGCGTGGGCGATCTGCCGGGCCGTAACCGGCGTGGCAGAGGTCCAGGGGATGGGAGGAACCTCCACGCGGGCGCTCCCTCCCATGGGTTGCAGGCGAAAGCACATTCGGTACCGACACGCCCCGGCTTCGGTCGGGCCGTTCTCTTGCTCGGGCCGCGCACCGTGGGGCTCGCAGTTCGATGCCGCCCTCCACGAGCAGTAGGTGGGGGTGTCGCGTCACACGCGCGTCGGCTTCGAGCAGATTGAACCTGGACGGAAAGCTCGGCCTGGCCAAGAGCAGGACAGACTCGAACGCCTTCTGCGACGCATTCGCAGGGGTCGTTGTGAAGGCCGAAAACAAAAGGGCTGTAGCGTCGGTCCCTTCGGTGACATGCGCTCGCCGCGGGCCTCCACTGGGAACGCGGGCTGAGCCAACCGCGCGTTGCGCCCGCAGAGCGTATCCTCTCCTATCGAAGGGGTCCTTGTCGCGGGCTCCGGGACCGCGTGCCGAGCGGTGACTTCGGTCACAGAGTCGCCTCCAGCACTTCGATTCACCGTTGTCCCCGAATCGTCTTCGCGAGTCTCCTTGCCTACCGTTTCCCACACCACCGTGTTTCACTCACAGTTGCCTGTGCGCTGCCGTGCCTCCGGTCACAGACGCCCTCCGTATTTTTGGCCACCATGTTCTCGGCCTTGGCGCTAATCCGCGAGGGCCGCCGGCGCTCTGAGCCCATCGGGTAGCCAGTCCCTCCCCGTTTGAGCTCTCGGCGCCGGCCTCCTTCCCGTCGCCCTTCGACCCGCATGATTGTCGGCATACACACAACCTTGACCGCTTGGCCAAGAACGCTCCAGCCCGGGTCTGGTTTGCTCTACACCTCTCGACCGGTGTGGGACGAGCTCCTTCGCGGTCGCCGACCACGTGGACCGCGCAACACTCCGCCAGAGTGAGCGGCTTTAGACACATCCGGTTCGTCGGCCCGCCCATGGACCGGGCCCGGCGCACCTTTCAGAATTTCTACCCGTTTTGTGCCCGGGGCGTATGCTGGCCTCAGGCCCCGCGTGACCAATTCGCGGAGGCGCGGCGCCGTGGGCCAGCAGCGCCCTTACCCAGATCGAGTCGGGCGTCTGGTGGTTACCGGCGCAAGCAACGGGGAGCCCAAACTGGGGTCCCTCGCTGCGAGCAACCAGGAGAAGGCGTGATGACTCCCGATCAGTTTATCAAGCCGCTCGTGATCGTATTCGTCGTGCTCGTGGTGTTTCTGGCCGTCCGGGGTGGCAGTCGTCGTCAGACCAGGTAGGCGGCCCGAAGGCCCAAGCCCTGCACGTCGGGCTGACTTCGCATTGATCATGCGGCAAGGATGTCCTCTGGCCGAAGCGGTGTTGTCTGCTCTCGGGGTGAGGCGAAGTATGATCGAATCTCGTAATGCAGAGCGTTGGGAGGTGGCGAGAGACAGAAATCGAATGGCCAGACCATGGATCGCGCTCGGGCACCAGGGAAACCTCGGGAGAGGTCCGGCGATCGTGGCCAGACTCCGCAGATCGAAGCACGCCATTGAGGACCCGATTCCTCGGACCACCGCCCGTCAAATGGGCCGCCCCGGGCGGTCCCCGAAGCGACTGGAGGAGCCCCCTAGCCCATTCCCCTGGGGGAATGGGGAGCAAGGGATGCGGGTATCCCTCTTCTTGGCTGCGACCTGCCAGCCCGGTTGAATCCTCACCTCCGTCGTCCGCTGGAGCGCCCTGGGGTGATACGCCCAGTCTTTACCAGATTGATGAGGGGGATACCCGACCGGAAGAGCATGGAAGGAGTGCGGCGCGGGACAAAATCACCCCAAAGACGGGGCCGAATCAAATTATGGTAATATTGCTTACCAAAACTTTACGCGACCGTAACCAAAACTCGATGAGCGCTCAGGTGTCTTGCCCCTGCTTTGGTCTTTCGTCGTTGTAGAGGAGCCTTCCTTGCCGCGGTGTTCTCCCTGCATGGTTGAGTTGGCGGCCAAAGCATCGAAGCGCGGAGCTGCGTGCGGTCGGCGTGAATAGCGATCTGGCGCATCCTGGGAGGGATCCGGCCGGAAGGGCCGAGTCGCAGATCGCTGCCGATTCACGGCCGGCGCGAGCGGTCCAACCACACGCCG
>Ga0116216_10002360_pt1 | contig 12580 bp, 13 predicted proteins | sample Sb_taG_11_FD_89696 | JGI IMG/M metagenome (GOLD analysis project Ga0116216, IMG submission 89696) | Peat soil microbial communities from Weissenstadt, Germany - Sb_50d_3_AS metaG | ecosystem: Environmental > Terrestrial > Soil > Wetlands > Peat | place: Germany: Weissenstadt | collected 2010-09-21
CGTCACGTCGGCCGTGGCGGTGAAGATCGCGCTGACGATGTCGTCCTCGGCGAGCTCGTTGCGGGCCATGATCTCGCGCATCAGCTCCTGCGAGCGCTCCGTGACCTGGACCACGGTATCGGCGTCGACCGTCGTCGCCCCGCGCAGACCCCTGACCGTGAGAGCGGGTGCCATGGCCGGTCACTCTACCGGGCCGTTTCGCCGCCCTCGCTGGTCGCGGCCTCGTGGCTCATTCCCCGAGCGGCCGGGCCGGCCGAGGCCGCCAGGGAGCGGACCTCCTCGCCACTCAGGGCACGCCAGCGTCCGGGGGGCAGATTCGTGTCCCGCACGGGGCCGATCCGGGTGCGCACGAGGCGCCGCACGGGATGGCCGATGGCGTCGCACATGCGGCGCACCTGGCGGTTGCGGCCCTCGTGGATAACCAGGCGCAACATTCCCGGCGCCAGCACACCCACCTCCGCCGGCGCGGTCGGGCCGTCGTCGAGCTCCACTCCCTGCCGCAAGGTGCGCAGGGCGCCGGGCGCCGGCGTGCCCCCGGCCACCTCGGCGATGTACTCCTTGGTCACACCGTGCGACGGATGGGTGAGCAACTGCGAGAGCGCTCCGTCGTTGGTGAGGATGAGGAGCCCCTCGGTGTGACGGTCGAGCCGGCCGACCGGGAACACGCGTGGCTCCGCCGGCACCAGCGACACGACCGTCGGCCGCCCCTGGGGGTCGTCGGCAGTCGTGATCACGCCGTCCGGCTTGTTGAGCAGGTAGTAGACGAGATCCGGTGCGACCGGCACCAGTACACCGTCGAGCTCGACCCGAGCCGTCGAGGGGTCGATCCGGCACCCCAGGATGGCGACGTCGCCGTCGACGTTGACCCGCCCCGCCGAGATGAGTTCCTCGCAGGCACGTCTCGACCCGATCCCCGCGCGCGCCAGGACCTTCTGGAGTCGCTCGCCCTCCGGTCCCTCAGGCGTCGTCAGACGCCGCCTCGACGCCGAGTCCGAGCGCCGACTGCAGGTCGCGCTCGAAGTCGCTGGCGACCTCGGGCCCGGGGAGGAAGTCCTCCACCGCCGGGAGCTGATCGAGTGAGTCGAGCCCCAGGCGCTCGAGGAAGAGCTCGGTCGTGCCGAACAGCGCCGGCTGGCCCGGTCCCTCGGCGTGGCCCACGACAGCGATGTAGCCCCGCTGCTCCAGCAACCGGGTCACGCCGTCCACGTTCACCCCCCGCAGCGCCGAGATCTGGCCCCGGGACACCGGCTGGCGGTACGCGACGATGGCCAGCGTCTCGAGAGCCGCGGTCGACAGCCGGTGCGAGACCTCCCGGTTGGCAAAGCGCTCCACGTAGGGCGCCAGATCCGGATGGGTCTGCAACCGGGCGCCGCCAGCGATGCGGGCGAGCACGAAACCCCGCTGTTCGCGCTCGTAGGACTGGGCCAGTTCGGTAAGGGTCACCTCGACGCGCTCGACCGACTCCTCCAGGAGCTCGGCCAGCAGCTGTGGCGGCAGGGGCTCCACCGCCACCAAAAGGATGGCCTCGATCGTCCGGCCCAGCTCGGCGTGCTCCACAGGACTCAACCCCTCACCCTTCGTAGTCATCGATCTGATAGCCCGCCAGCTCGGCGAGGCCGCGGCCGCTCGCCACTCCCGCCAGATCGTCGCTGGCCAGCCACGAGATCCGCAGGTCGCCGAAGGTCTCCCCTTGCCCGAGCGACACCCGCCCCATCTTGCACAGCTCGAGCAGGGCGAGGAAACGCACGATCACCTCGATCCGGGTCCGGCAGTCCTGCACCAGCGACCGGAAGGAGCCGGACCGGGCCAACTCGGGCATGGCGATCAGCTCGGCCACCGCCTCGGAGACCGAGACCGTGTCCACGGTGACGTGCGAGAGGTCGACCCGGGGCACGGGCCGCTCGGCCGATCCATGCAGGTAGGCCTGCGCCACATCCTCGGGTGTGATCCCGGCCAACAGGTCCGGGGCATGGACCACGAAATCGTCGTCGAGCCCCACCTCGCGGGGTACCGATCGGGACGCCTGCTCGGCCAGGGCCACGAAGACGTCGGCGGCAGCGGCGTAGGCGCGGCACTCGAGCAGGCGGGCGAGCAGGAGGTCCCGCTCCTCCCATCCCACCAGGTCCTCCTCGTCGTCGACGGCTTCGCGACCGGGCAGCAGCTTCTGTGACTTCAGCTCGATCAGGATGGCTGCGACAAGCAGGAACTCAGAGAGCTGGTTGAACTCGATCACGTCCCGCTCCTGCGAGAGAACGCGCACGAAGCCATCGACCACCGGCAGCAGCGGGATATCGAGGACATCGAGCTCATGCGAGGAGACGAGGTGCAACAGCAGATCGATGGGACCCTCGAAAGCTGGGGTGGAGACCGCGTAGGCCACCCGTTGACGTTACCGAACCTGCCGGCCCTGCCCGCGCACCCCGGGGGACACCCGGCCGGATGCAGCGCCGGTGCGCCCTACCATGGCGCCCCATGAACAGGGTCCTCTCCGGCATCGCGCCCTCGGGCAATTTCACCCTGGGGAACTACCTCGGGGCCCTCAGGCACTGGGTGTCCTTCCAGGAGGGCAACGACGCCTTCTACTGCGTCGTCGACCTCCATGCGCTGACCTCGGACATCGACCCGGTGAACATCCGGGCCAACACGCTCGATGCGGCGCTCAACCTGCTCGCCATCGGGCTGGATCCTGACCGCTGCACCCTCTTCATTCAGAGCCACGTCCCCGAGCACACCCGGCTCACCTGGCTGCTCGAGTGCACCGCCACCATGGGCGAGCTCCGGCGCATGACCCAGTTCAAGGACAAGGGCCAGGGGCAGGAGGCGGTCCGGGTCGGGCTCTTCACCTACCCGTGCCTCATGGCGGCCGACATCCTCCTCTACGACACCTCGGCCGTCCCGGTGGGCGACGACCAGCGCCAGCACCTGGAGCTGAGCCGCGAGGTCGCAGTCAGGTTCAACAACCGTTACGGGGAGACCTTCACTGTCCCCGATGCCGTCATCCCCGGCACCGGGGCACGCGTCATGGACCTCCAGCACCCCGAGCGCAAGATGTCGAAGTCCGCCGACTCGCCGCTTGGCACCATCCGCCTGCTCGACTCCGACGAGGAGATCACACGGAAGGTGCGCAAGGCGGTCACCGACACCGACGGGGAGATGCGCTACGACCGCGCCAAGAAGCCGGGCCTGGCCAACCTCCTCGAGCTGCTGGCCGCCGCGACCGGACGCACACCCGTCGAGGTGGCGGCGGGCTACGAGCGCTACGGCGACCTCAAGAACGACGTTGCAGCTGCGCTCTGCGATCTGCTGGGACCGGTGCGTCAGCGGCGGGCGGAGCTCGAGAGCGACCTGCCCTACGTCGATGCCGTGCTCGGCCGCGGGGCGGCCCGCGCCCACGAGGTCGCGGCAGCCACGTACGCCCGGGCAGCCGGCGCCATGGGGCTGCTGCCCGCGGCGCCGGGCTAGATGCCGAGCACGTTGACCCACCAGTTGAACAGGCGGTCGAACAGCCACGTGATGGGCCCGTGCGGGTACAGGAAGAAGTTCAGGAGCACGAGCCCCATCAGGATCGGCATGGTGTACTGCCGGTAGCGCAGATACGTGGGCCACCAGCGCGCCGGCAGCAGGCGCTCCAGGAGCACCGAGCCGTCGAGGGGCGGGATCGGGATCAGGTTGAAGATGCAGAGCCACACGTTGACGAGACCGGCGTAGAAGACGATCAGAGCGCCGGTCGAGAGGGTTCCGACGGGCGGCAGCCCGGGACGGATCACCTTGATGAACACGATTGCGAAGATGGCGGCCAGTAAGGCGTTGACGGCCGGTCCGGCCAACGACACCAGGACACCCTGGTTGCGCGGGCTGCGCAGCCGTCCGGTGTTGACCGGGACCGGCTTGGCCCAACCGAAGACACCCGCCGACGCAAGGGAGAGGAGGGCCGGGACGATGAGCGTGCCGACGGGGTCGACATGCACCACAGGGTTCAGGGTGAGCCGGCCGGCGCGCTTCGCCGTGTCGTCGCCGAATGCGTAGGCCACCCAGCCGTGTGAGACCTCGTGGAGGATGATGGAGGGCACGATGACGCAGAAGACGATGATCTCCGTCTTCGTGATGTTGTGGTGGGCCACAAGCGCCACCAGCAGGATCGCGCCGGCCAGTATCCACAGGGCGCGTTTGGTTCGCTGATCCAAGGGCCGCCTCCCCGAGGAGGCCCCGGGTGTGCGCACCTAGTGCTTGGCTGCGTCGACGATGCAGAGCCGGGCGGCCGGCATGGCCTCGAGACGAGCCGCGCCGATCGGCTTCCCGCAGACCTCGCAGATCCCGTACGTGCCGTCCCTCAGGCGCACGATGGCGGCCTCGACCTCGTCGAGGGCCTCACGCAGCTCCGACGCCAACCGCTCGGCCTCGCCCCGCTCCGCTGTCACCTGACTCGAGTCGGCGAAGTTGGAGTCGTAGCTGAGGCCGCTGCCCTGGTCCGCATAGCCGAGCTCCTTCAGCTGGGCCTGGAGCCCGGCCTGCTCGTCACGCAGCAGGGTCGCGAAATCGATGTCGGCGGTCTCCGCCGTGGGGGCCTCGTTCGGCATGGGCTCATGCTACGCGGTCCCTCCCCCCCTTTGTTCCCGCTCGCGGGTGGGCCCCCTCGTAGGCCCTCCGGAGGTGCTCGGGTGACACCTTGGTGTAGCGCTGCGTGGTGGCGATGGAGGCGTGACCCAGGAGCTCCTGGACGACACGCACGTCCGCCCCCCGGGCCAGCATGTGCGTGGCGCACGAGTGCCGCAGGACGTGGGGGCTGACCTTCTCCTCGAGGCCGACCCGGGCGGCGTACTTCTTGACCACCCCGAACACGCCCACCCGGGACAGCCGTCCACCACGGGCATTGAGGAAGACGGCCTCGGCGTCGCTGCGCCGACGCCACTGCGCCGGCTCGAGGTGCGGACGGCCCTGGCCCGAGAGCCAGTCGGCCAGGGCGGCGCGGGCCATCCTGCCCAGCGGGACGACCCGCTCCTTGTCGCCCTTGCCGAGCACCCGGACGAGCGGGAGGTCCGTGGCCTCGAGTGCGCCGGCCACGTCCCCCAGGTTCAACCCGACGACCTCACTGACCCGGGCCCCCGTGCCGTAGAGCACCTCGAGGAGCGCACGGTCGCGCAGGACGATGGGGCCCGTCCCGACGACCGAGCCGAGGAGCCGCTCGGTCTCCTCCTCGCTCAGCGCCTTGGGCAGGAGGTCGGTGACCGAGATGGTCGGCAGGTCCAGGGTGGGGTCGTCGCCGCGCATCCCCTCCTCGACGAGGAAGCGGTGGAAGCCACGGATGCTCGAGTGAGCCCGGACGACCGATGCCGCGCCATGCGTCTGCCGCAGCGCGGCGAGGTGCGACGCCACGTCGCTGGACGACGCGGCGTCGATGTCGGTTGCGCCGGCCGCCCGCAGGTCCTCCTGGTATGCCGCCAGGTCCCGCCGGTAGGCCGCCAGGGTCCGGGGCGACCGTCCGCGCTCCACATCGAGCCAGCTGAGGAACTCCTCGGCCCCGCGGGGCAGCTCCGCCGTCACGGCAACTGCCCACGAGCCGCCAGGCGATCGCGGGCCATGTAGAGCCCGAGCACCGTCGTTTCGTCCTTCAATGACCCGTCCGCCACCAATTCCTCGACGTCCGCGAGGCGCACGGTCTCCACCGTCATGTAGCGCTCCTCGATCCCCTCGGGCCCGCTCTGGCACGGCGAGAGACCCGTCGCCAGATAGATCGTGGTGTGCTGGTCGCTCACGCCGGGCGTGTTCCAGGTGCCGATGAGCAACTCCCAGCGCACTGCCTCGAGTCCGGCCTCCTCGGCCAGCTCGCGGCGGGCCGTCGCCTCGAGGGACTCGTCTCCTTTGTCGCGGGTCCCGGCCGGGATCTCGAGCACCATGGCGTCAACCGCAGCCCTGTACTGCCGGACCAGCGTCACGGAGCCGTCTCCGTGTACAGGGACGACCGTCACCGCACCGGGATGGCGGACCACGTAGCGGTCGAAGGGCTCGTCCTCGGGGTCGACCAGATGGAAGCGGTCGACCCGGAACAGCCAGGCCCGGAGGAGCACCTCCTCCGAGACCCGGCGGAATCCCGGCACGCGGCTAGGAAACGGCGTCGAGATCGAGCAGGTGCGGTTCGCGTCCTTCGGCCCGCTCCAGGGCGGCGGCGACCAGCTCTCGGAACAAAGGATGGGGCCGGTCGGGCCGGCTCTTGAACTCGGGGTGAGCCTGGGTGGCGACCCAGTATGGGTGGTCCTCGAGCTCCACGAACTCCACCAGACGCCCGTCGGGCGAGTTCCCCGAGCAGACCAGGCCGGCGGCCTCGAGCTTCGACTTGTAGCGGTTGTTGAATTCGAACCGGTGCCTGTGCCGCTCGGTGACAGCCAGCGTTCCGTACGCCTTGGCCACCTTCGATTCGGGCAGCAGCACCGCCTGGTACGAGCCCAGCCGCATGGTGCCGCCCTTGTCGGTCACCTCGGTCTGGTCGGGCATCAGGTCGATCACCATGTGCGGCGACAGGCTGTCGAACTCACGCGAATTCGCCCTCTCGAGCCCGGCCCGGTCACGGGCTATGGAGATCACCATTACGTGCAGGCCGAGGCAGAGACCGAGGCAAGGGATGCCGTTGTCGCGGCTGTAGCCGGCCGCGGCGATCATGCCCTCGATCCCCCGCTCGCCGAAGCCGCCGGGGATGACGATCGCATCGAGACCACGCAGCCGATCGGTGCCGAGGAGGCCGGGGACGAGTTCGGCGTCGATCCAGTCCAGCTCGATCTCCGCGCCGTGCTGGAAGCCCGCGTGGCGCAGCGCCTCGACGACGGACATGTACGCGTCGGGCATGTTGACGTACTTCCCGACGATCCCGACCTTGACGCGACGCGCCAGCGATTCGACCCGCCCGACGAGCGACTCCCACTCGGAGATGTCGATCTGATGGGACGCCTCGTCGAGGCCGAGCGTACGGCACACGTAGGTATCGAGACCCTGCTCGTGGAGCACGAGCGGGATCTCGTAGATGCTGGGCGCGTCAACGGCGGAGATGACCGCGTCGATGGCGACGTCGCACTGCAGCGAGATCTTGCGCTTCAGGCTCTCGGAGATCGGCTTGTCGCTGCGGCACACGATCACGTCGGGCTGGATACCGCGACTGCGCAGCTCGGTCACGGAGTGCTGCGTCGGCTTCGTCTTCTGCTCGCCCGACACCAGGTACGGCACCAGTGTGAGATGGACGTAGCACACGTTGTCCCGACCGATGTCCCGCCGGAACTGCCTGATGGCCTCGATGAAGGGCACGATCTCGATGTCGCCGACGGTGCCCCCGATCTCGACGATGACCACGTCGACGTCCTCGTCGGCCAGCCGGCGGATACGGTCCTTGATCTCGTCGGTCACGTGCGGGATCACTTGCACCGTACGTCCCAGGAAGTCGCCGCGACGCTCCTTCTCGATGACGGAGCGATAGATCCCACCGGTCGTGGTGTTCGAGCGCTTGGAGAGGTTCTCGTCGATGAACCGCTCGTAGTGCCCGAGGTCCAGGTCCGTCTCGCCCCCGTCGTCGGTGACGAAGACCTCGCCGTGCTCGCCGGGGTTCATCGTCCCGGGGTCGACGTTGATGTACGGGTCGAGCTTGCACATCGTGACCCGCAGCCCGCGGCACTTGAGAAGCCGGCCGAGCGAGGAGGCGGTGAGACCCTTCCCGAGCGAGCTCGAGACACCGCCTGTGACGAAGATGAACTTGCTCACGCCGCCTTGGGGACGCCGAGCATCACGCTGTGTGATCGGTGCACCCGGCCACGATAATCGAACGGTGGCGGCGTCGTCGCGGACCCGGTGCCGCGGCGCCGTCCTGACGATTCACGACAGCGGACTGCCCGCTCCGAGCAGCTCACGGGCGTGGGCGCGAGCGGCCTCGCTGTCGGGATGCCCCGACAGCATGCGTGACAGCTCGGTGACGCGGTCCTCACCCACCACCGCGGTCGCCGTCGTCGTGGTGCGGCCCCGGGCCTCCGCCTTGACCACGCTGATCTGCGCGTCGGCCCGCGAGGCCACCTGGGCCAGGTGGGTGACCACGAGCACCTGGCGGTCCCCCGCCACCTCGTGGAGGGCCTCCCCGAGGGCGAGGGCGGCGCCCCCGCCGACGCCCGCGTCGACCTCGTCGAAGACCATCGTGTACGGGCCCCCCAGCCCGACCAACCGGATGGCGAGCATCGCCCGAGCCAGCTCACCGCCCGAGGCGGCTCGGGCCAGGGGCTGGACCGGCTCCCCGACGTTCGCGCCCAGCATGAGCTCGACCGGCTCACCGGTCCCGGCGGGCGCCACCTCCACCTCGAGGCGGGCACCGGCCATGGCCAGTCCCGCCAGGCGCTCGCCCACGAGGCGGCCGAAGTCCCCGGCCGCCCGGGCGCGCACCGAGCGCACGGCCGCCTCCACCTCGGCGAGGTCGGCCACACGCTGCACGCGCTCGGCCTGCAGCCGCGCCGCCTCACCCTCGGCGTCCTCGAGGGTCACCAGCCGCGCTTCGGCCTCGCGGCCGAATTCCATCACGGTGGCCACGTCCTCGCCGTACTTCCGCCGCAGCTCCCCCAGCAGGCGCCGCCGCTCCTGCACATCCCCCAGGCGCCCCGGGTCGTCCTGCCACCCGTCGAGCTCGTCGCGCAGCGACCGCGCCACGTCGGAGAGGTCGATCGCGGCCGCCGCCAGGCGCTCACGGTAGGGGTCGAACGCCTCGCGGCCCGACAGCGCGCCGGCGGCACGGCCCAGTTGGTCGAGCACGCCGCCCTCGCCGGCCCCGGGGTCGAGGAGCTCCACGGCCTCGAGAGCGGCCTCGCGATAGGCGCCGGCATCCGCCAGTCGGTCCTCCTCGAGGCGCAGCGCTGTCTCCTCCTCCGGGTCCTCGAGGTGGGCTGCAGCGATCTCAGCAACCTGGTAGCGCAGGACGTCCGCCTCGCGTGCCCGCTGCTGGTCGTCCCCCCCGAGCCCGGCCAACGCCTCGTCGAGAGCGCGGATCTGGCTCCGCAGGGCACGCACGCGGCTGAGGTCGGTGCCGGCGAAGGCGTCGAGCACGTTGCGCTGCGCTGCGGCCGCAATGAGGGCGCGGTGCTCGTGCTGCCCGTGGATCTCGACCAGCTCCGAGGCCGTCTCGCCGAGCGCGCCGAGCGGCGCCATCCGGCCGTCGACCCAGGCGCGCGACCGCCCCTCGGCGGGCACCGAGCGGGCCAGCACCACCTCGCGCGCCTCGTCACCCTCGCCCAGGACGAACCGGGCCTCGACCAGCGCCTCCACCGCACCGGCGCGCACCATGCCCGGGTTGGCCCGGCCCCCGAGCACCAGCTGGAGGGCCTCGACGACCAGTGTCTTCCCGGCTCCGGTCTCACCTGTGAGCGCGGTCATGCCGGGACCGAACTCGAGCGCCAGGTCCTCGATCACGCCGAGGTCGCGCACATGCAGGTCCGTCAGCATGGTGGCCTCACTCGTCCCGGTGGGCCAAGAGCCGGAAGCGCAGGATCGTGCCGAAGGTGTGGGGCTCGTTGCGTACGACCCGTACCGGGCGCGCGGCCACGGTGCACGTGACGGTGGCGCCCGGCTTCAGTCGCCCCACGTCCTGCCCGTCGATCACCAGCGCACCCGAGCGGTCCGGGACGACCTCGATCCTGACTTCCTGCGTGTCCGTCAGCACCAGGCTGCGGTCGAGGGAGAAATGGGGCGCGACCGGCGTGACCACCATTGCCCGCAGCGTCGGAGCCAGGATCGGGCCGCCGGCCGAGAGGTTGTAAGCGGTGGAACCCGTTGGCGTCGCGATGATGAGCCCGTCCGCCGAGTAGGTCAGGGCCTCCTCGCCGTCGACCATCGTGGCCAGGCGGACGGTGTGCCCGAAGTCGATCTTCTCGATGACCACCTCGTTCAGAGCGAGCAGGGTCGAGACGTCATCGCCGATGGAACGGTCCGAGATGCACACGTCGAGCGCGCACCGTGACTCGATGGCGGCCGTCCCGTCGAGCACCTTGGTGAGGGCGTCACGGAGTTGATCCGGCAGGAGATCGGGCAGGTAGCCGAGGCGACCGAAGTTGACGCCCAGGACGGGCACGTCCTCGGGCGCCGCCAGACGTACGACGCGCAGGAATGTGCCGTCCCCGCCCATGCTGACGGCGACGACGGTGCCGGCCAGGTCCACAGCGGCGAGGTCGATCTCGACACCGGCCTCGCTCACCCGGTCCGGGCCGCTGAAGCGCAGGATGCGGGCGACATGCCCAAGCTGCTTCAGCCAGGCGGCGGTGTCGGTGGCCAGGGCCAACGCATCGGGGCGGTCCGGATGGACCAGGAAGGTGATCGTCGCCATCGGGCGGCGCGGCTCAGCCGGCCGGGTCGGCCGCGGTCAGGTGCCCCTCCGCCTCCGACACGGCGACCGAGAGCAGGGCGGCGGCCTCGTCCGCGTCGGATCCCGGCGAGCCCTTGCGGGCGTGCAGCAGGAATTCGACGTTGCCGGCGGCGCCGGTCAAGGGGGAGGCCATCGCCCCCATGATGCCGGTTCCGGCCTCATGGAGCGCGGACACCACCCCCTCGAGGGCCCCCAGCCAGATCGCCGGGTCACGTACCACGCCCTTGCCGCGCGACACGGCGGCGCGTCCGGCCTCGAACTGCGGCTTGACCAGCAGGACCAGGTCGGCGTCCGGTGCCGACACCGGTCCGGCGAGGGCGGGCACGACGCTGCGGAGCGAGATGAACGAGAGGTCGGTCACGACCAGCGGGCACGGCTCGAAGGCGGGATCCGCCACGCGCAGCTCGGCCGTGGTCAGCGTCCGCGCGTTCGTGCGCTCGAGGACCGTGACCCGCGGGTCCGCCCGCACGGCGGGATGGAGCTGGCCGTGGCCGACGTCGACGGCGTAGACGCGGCTCGCTCCACGCTGCAGTAGGCAATCGGTGAAGCCACCGGTCGACGCCCCCGCATCGAGAGCACGGCGGCCGCTGACCGGGACGGCGAAGCGGGACAGCGCCGCATCGAGCTTCAGTCCGCCGCGGCTGACGAAGGGCGAGGGCGGCCCGAGGACGACGACCGGCTCGTCGGGCGCGACGAGGCGCGCCGGCTTGTCGGCGGGGGCGCCCGAGACGAGGATGCTGCCGGCGGCGATCGCCGCCTGGGCCTCGTGCCGGCTGGGGAAGAGGCCCCGTCGCACGAGCTCCGTGTCGAGCCGGCGGCGGGAGCCGGAGCTCAGCTGGCGGCCTTCTTGACCGACTTGGCGGTCGAGGCGGGCTTCTTCGCTGGGGCCTTCTTGGTCGGCGTCTTGTGCGCGGCCGAATCCTTGGCGGGCGCCTTCTTGGCGGCGGTCTTGCGCTTGTGACGTCGGGTCGGCGCCACCTTGGTGGCGGCTGCCCGCGCCCGCGTGGCAGTCTTGCCGACCTCGCTGCGCACGCCCTTGGCCGTCTTGCCGGCCTGCGTGGTGACGCCCTTGGCGGTCTTGCCGGCCTGCGTGGTGACGCCCTTGGCGGTCTTGCCGACCTCGGTGCGCACGCCCTTGGCCGTCTTGCCGGCCTGCGTGGTGACGTCCTTGGTCGCGCTGCGGCCGGCCTCGGCCGACTTCTTCAAAATGTCGGCCACCTGGTTCGCGATGGTCTCGAGCGACTTCCCGTCGATCTTGCCGAGCTGCGTGGCCACCTCGTGACGCACGAGCTCGAGCACCTGCTCGCTGGTCTTCCGGCTCCGCTCCACCAAGTTGTCCACCCACTCCTGTGCCTGGTTGCGCTGGATGTCTCCGGCGTTCACCAACTCTCGCACGATCTCCTCGGCCCGGCCACGGCTGACCTGCCCGAGGACGGTCCCCGCATCGAGATATTTGCGTATGCGCTCATTGCTAGCCATGAAACAACAGTATCTCAAATGCTAGCTGGTAGCAAGCATTTCTCATGCACCGTCCAGGGTGCCCCGGACCAGGGTGGCCAGGTCCGGGGCGACGGCGGCGGCATCGGCGTCCGGTGGCACCTCTCCCTCCCGGGTGACGCCCGAGAGGACCAGTGCGAAGGGGATGCCCAGCTGGGCGGCCAGGGCCCCGTCGGTGGCCGGGCGGTCCCCCACCATGACCCTCAGCTCCCCGGCGGGCACCCGGCTGGCAATGGCCCCGACGGTGGCCGGGTGGGGCTTGCCCGCCACCTCCGGCGTGGCTTCGGCCGCAGTGGAGACCGCGGCGAGCAAGGAGCCCGTACCGGGCAGAAGGCCCTGGGGCGTGGGGTAGGTCGGGTCGTCATTCGTCCCGATCAGGCGGCCGCCGCCCCGCACGGTCGCGGCGGCCCGGGCCACGCCGTCGAAGGAGAACGAGCGCGTCCATCCCACCACGACGGCGTCCGCCGGCGGTTCGGCTACAACGGCCACCCCTCGGCCGGCCAGGGCCTCGATGACGCCGTCGTCACCCAGCACCACGGCCGAGGAACCGGGGGCCAGGAGGCCCGCCGCCACGTCGGCCGAGCTCAAGAGGTCCGCGTCCTCGGTGGTGATGCCGCAATGGGCCAGGCGTTTGTGCAGCTCGGCGCGGGTCGGTGCGGAATTGTTGGTGGCGAACAGGACGCGCACCCCCGCGCTGCGCAAGCGGGCCAC
>Ga0116216_10002365_pt1 | contig 12567 bp, 9 predicted proteins | sample Sb_taG_11_FD_89696 | JGI IMG/M metagenome (GOLD analysis project Ga0116216, IMG submission 89696) | Peat soil microbial communities from Weissenstadt, Germany - Sb_50d_3_AS metaG | ecosystem: Environmental > Terrestrial > Soil > Wetlands > Peat | place: Germany: Weissenstadt | collected 2010-09-21
GCACCGTCGCCCGCCCGATTCCGCGGGAGGCTCCCGTCACCAGCACGCTCGGCATCCCGCTGGAATATCAGAACTCGGGCGGGCGCGCGTGCCGAGCGCGTTCAACAACGCGCGCATCACCATCCATCGCGCGGACGGGATCGCATTCGCCCCCGGCAGCAGGCACCGGCTCGCGATCGCATCGGCGACGATCGGATGCCCCGATCAGGCCGTCTCGGCGGGTCCGGATCGGCGCCGCGAGTCTCGAGATTGGCACGAGCGGGTACCGCGGCGGGTTCGGGCAGAGACCCGCTTTTCCGATTCGACGCCGACTCTCGACCCTCGTCGGCGGCGCTGCTCCGTGCGTTCCGATGGTGCGGTCCGGACCGGCATCGCCCGCGCTGTCAAGCCAGGGGGTGGTCGCCTGGCCCTAACGCGCGGCGCTCAGACGGAACCATCCTTGAGCCCGGCCTCATACATGACGCCCGGAAGCTCGTTTTTGGAGAGCGCGAAGTAGAGAGCGATCGCAGCGTCGATCGCGAACGAGAGCGGCGGCACGAGCAGCGCGAAGACGATCGCTGGCAGGTAGGCAAGCGAGCCCATGAGCGCTCGGCGGGCGCCGGCCGGCATCGCGGGCCGTGCGGGCTCGGCGAGCAGCTGCTCGTGCTCGGCGAGATACCTCCAGCTGAACGCCATCGACAGGCCCATCAGCATCATCGTGGCGGCGTACAGCAACGCGGCCGCGCGGGCCGCAGCTCCGCCCTGACGGATGTGCTCGGCGGCCAAGGCCGTCGGCCACGGGATGATCGAGACGAAGAGCAAGAAGATCAGTGTGCGCTCGAGGAACCGCCGATTGACGAACCGCACCGCGCTCATCATTCCGTGATGCTCGATCCAGATCAGCGCGATCGTGGCGAACGAGACGACGTATGCCGCGTAGCTCGGCCAACCCTCGACAAACCGGTGGACGAAGTGAGCAGAGCCTGGGAGCGCCGGCAAGTCCAAGACAAGCAGCGTCACCGCGATCGCAAAGACGCCGTCGATCAGCGCATGGAGACGACCAGGACCCACGAGACGGTTGTTCCGTGCACGCCTGCGGCTTCCTGCCGGGACTCCCCGGTACAAGGCGTCGGGCTGCATGGCGATTCGGGACCTGACCGATTAAGAGAATCTGTCGCCTCGCTGTTGCCGGTGCTCGACGGTCCCGGCAGGACCGTCCTCCCGACGAGTGTTGCTGAGCGCCGCCTTCGTCGCCGACGCTGCGCTTTGGAGGACCCATCCAGCCGGCTGCCGGCCCTGCGGGCCGGTCGCGGTGCTGCGACTGCTACGCGTGCCCGTGACGGCTGCCGCCGTTTGTACTCACTGGCGGGCCAGGAGAGCACGAACGATCAGGAGGAGTTGTCTCTTGACCGAGGCGGAAGCGCAAGGCCGCAGCCCTGCCAACCGTCTTGTCGCTCACTTCGAGCGTGCTCGCGATCGCCCTGTTGCTCATTCCTAGATGCTTCGCCTTTTTGAAGATCCTCAGGAAGACCGACATATGTCTGCCCGTCCACGATCACCACAACCGCCGGAATCGCCGCCGGCGAGTGGCGGGAGCGCGAAGCTGGGCACAATGCGGCCAGATGGCGGCCATCGCAGAGCGGATCCAGCCGCAGGCTCCGCCTGAGGACCGTCGCCTCCGCTACCGCGCCGACATCCAGGGTCTGCGCGTTGGTCAGGTTTGTCCCGCCCAGCGACGGAGGCAGCCCGATCACCTCCTACACCGCCACCGCGACCGATCAAACCAACCCCACCAACGGCGGTCAAGCAGCGACAATCACCGGCATCACCCTCGCTGAGGGCGGTCCCGCCATCACCGTCAACGGGCTGACGGCCGGCGATACATACACGTTCACGGTGACCGCGACCAACGCCGTCGGTGCCGGCCCCGCGTCGTCGCCTTCGAATCCCGTTGTGCCGACAACCCCGATCACGAAAGGGTCCGGGGGCGGAGGCTGCACCGGGAGCAAGTGCCAATAACCGGACGCGCGGGGCCTCGCGCCGCACGACGCTGGCGAATGCCGCCACTTGGCGCTCGTCGGCGTCGCTTCCGAGCACGGCGATCGCGAGCGTCGTCGGCCGGACCGAGCCGGCCGAGCCGCGGCCCGCTAGACGCTCACCGGACCGTGTCCCCCCACCACGTCAAGCGACTGGTCGACGGCGGACCAGGAGCCGGCGGCGATCATCCGAGGTCGAGCAGCCGGTCCTGCTTGCGGCTGATTCGATGCGCGAGGCCGAAGCGGTCCATGAACCCGGCATCATCTCAGCACCGACAACGACGACCGAGGGGCCGAGCCATGCCTCAGCGTGCAAGCGATCACGCGACCATGTCGTTCGAGCTGGCCGAGCGCCGGCTGTTTGCCGCTTGTGGAGTGCAGGTCGCGAGCCGGCGCGTGCGTCTGGCTGATCCGGCGGTTGCCGTGCGCGTCCTGGAGGCTGGCGACGGCCCGCCGCTCGTCCTGGTGCACGGTAGTGGCATGAGCGCTTCGACGTGGGCGCCGCTGATGCCGTGTCTGGGAACGCGCCGTCTGATCGCCTTCGACCTCCCCGGGTTCGGCCTCAGCGACGCCTTCGACTACAGCGGCCGACCGTTGCGAGCGCACGCCGTTGCCCAGCTCACCTCGCTGCTGGACGCGCTCGGCCTCGAGCGAGTGCCGATCGTCGGCACCTCGCTGGGCGGGATGTGGGCGCTCTGCCTGGCCCTCGACGCGCCGGATCGCGTCGTTGCTCTGGCGTCGCTCGGAGTCCCAGCCGTCGCGCTGCCCGGCATGCACGGCGACCCGGCCTTCACCGCGCTCTCCACACCCGGTCTGCGCCAGCTCGCGGCGCGGATCCGCTCGCCGAACGTCGCGACGACACGCTGGTCGATGGCCCGCGGCGCTGTCGGCCCTCGCGCCGCCGAACGAGCGCCTGACGGGTTCTTCGAAGTCGTCCACGAGGGTCTGCGCCAGCCCGGCTTACGGACGGCGATGCTCAGCCACATGCGGCTCGCCATGTGGCTCGGCCGGCCCCGGGCCGAGAACTTCCTCTCAGAGGCCGAGCTACGGCAGCTCATGGTGCCCGTGCTCATGATCTGGGGCGACGAGGACCCCTACGGCGGCCCGGAGATCGGCCAACGCGCATGCGCCCTCCTACCCGACGCGCGCCTCGAGGTCATCCCAGGACGCCACGCCCCGTTCCTCGACGACCCCGAACGCTGCGGCGCGTCGATCGACGAGCTCCTTCGCCGCGCGACCACGACCTAACCCGGGCATGACCCGGCGCGAGCCCAGCGCATCGAATCGCCGCTCCTTGGGAACGACCTCGAGCGCATCGACCAAATCCGCCCCGAGTATCGCGATCCCGCGGATGCGGGTGCCTAACCCGCCCGGGGACCAGGGCTCCTGCAATGCATGTGAAGCAGTACCTATTGTCTGACCGCGGAGCGCCGCCGGGAAGGAACCTGGCACCGCGGCGCTTGACGCAGTAGATCGGCGACCTCACCCAGGGGTGCCATACGATTGCGCCGTGCCGTTCACGCTCAGGAACCTCAAGGAGGACCTGGAGGACGTCGGGTCCAGGTTTGACGGCGCGCCGGACCTGGAGTTCCGCATGGCGACCGACGGGCTCGAGCTCGAGAAATCCGGCCTGAGCTACCAGCGCGTGCCGCCCGGCTATCGCTTTCCGTACGGCCACACGCACAAGAAGCAGGAGGAGGTGTACGTGGTCTTGCGCGGGAGCGGGCGGATGAAGGTCGACGACGAGATCGTCGAGCTCAAGGAATGGGACGCGGTGCGCGTCCCGCCCGGTACGTGGCGAGGCTACGAGGCCGGGCCGGAGGGCCTCGAGATCCTCGTCATCGGCGCGCCCAATCTCGGCGACGCTCCGCGCGAAGACGTCGATGGCCAGCGCGACTGGTGGGCTGACTAGCGGCCAGGTAGGTGAACATAAAGCGGGAGAAGGAACGCGCTCAGCCGAGGGCAGTGCACGCCGCCTTTCTGGCCCGTAAACCAGCCAGAAGGTGGACGACGGGTTGCGCTCCGGACGAGGAGGAGAAGTCTCCGTCTCCGCGCCGCCGCGCCAGGCATGCTTTCCGTGCTATCGAGGAGCGGTGGCGACGCTGGCGAAATCATCGCGCCGTGGCGAAAGGGGATCTATGGCCGTAGCCTTCGGCCGTGCGCCTAAACCAGGTGACGCTGGCCGTGAGCGACCTTGAGCGGGCGGTCGACTTCTATCGCTGCCTCGGCCTAAAGCAGATCGTCGCTGACGATCGCTACGCGCGCTTTGTCTGTCCAGACGGCGACAGCACACTGTCCCTCGACCAGAGAGAGATGGTCCCTCCATCCGCGACAACCGTCTACCTCGAGTGCGACGATCTTGACGAGAAGGTCTCGCAGCTCCAGGCAGCTGGTGTCTCTTTCGAGCACCCGCCGATCGACCAGCCTTGGCTCTGGCGTGAGGCCCGCTTGCATGATCCAGACGGCAACCCGCTGTGCCTGTTCCAGGCCGGCGAGAACCGACTGAATCCGCCTTGGCGACTCCCGGGCTGATGGGTGCACGGGCGGATCCTGCTGCCAATCGCAGCCACCGCCCGGGCAAGTTCGGCTTCCCTATGGAAGCCGGCAACCCCCATGCCCGGTCCATGCCTTTCGCGCGTTTAGGAGACCTCTCGCTGTCGCCGTCGATATGCCCGTCGTGGGGTCAACAGGGAGGTGCTGTCGGCCTCGAGCGTGGCTCATGGGGCGATGCGCTTGGCGCGTCGTGGGTCATCTGGAGGCAGTTCGCGCGACCCACAGCTGTTTGCGGAAGATACGGGCGTCCCTCAACGGACGATGAGAAGCGGCTGCCGGCCTTCGCATCGTGTACCAGCGCGCGATACTCCGTCGGGGTCCGAGGACAGCGGGCCGCGCCGGCCACGTCGCGGGGGGCCAGGAGAAATCAGCTATGGGCAATCAGGTCATCCGCTACTCCGAGCGTCCGGATCTGTGGGATGCGATCACCGTGCTATCCGAGGAGGTGTGGCCTGAGTACAACTTGCACGGCGATGTCCTCGGCGGCTACTGGGACCGACTCTACGACGAGTTCGCCGAGTTCCAATTCGTCCTCTACGACGACGAGGCGCACGAGGTGATCGCCGAGGGCCATACCATCCCGTGCGATTGGGACGGCACGCCCGAAGGCCTCGGGGATGGGATCGATTCGATGACCGCGGCCGCCTTCGACGCTCGAGAGGGACGTCGGGCGCCGACCGCGCTGTGCGCGCTCGCGGCGGAGATCAGGCCGCGCTTCCAAGGCGGCGGGCTGGCCAACCGGATGCTTGACGCGATGGCCGATCTCGCCCGTGACGTCGACTTGACCCACCTGATCGCGCCGATCCGCCCGAGCTTCAAGGATCGCTACCCGATCACCCCAATCGAGCACTACGTGACCTGGACGCGCGAGAACGGCGAACCATTCGATCCTTGGATCCGGATTCACACCCGCCGCGGCGGTCAGATCGTCAAGCCAGTCCCGCACTCGATGCGGATCACCGGCAAGGTCGCCGAATGGGAGCAGTGGACCAGTATGCGGTTCCCGGGCGACGGCCAGTACACGTTCCCCGCGGGGCTCGCGCCCGTCAACATCGACCACGGGCGAGACCGCGGAAGCTACTGGGAACCGAACGTCTGGATCGTGCACACGCTCCGCTCCTAACCACACGAACAGGACTCGCCCCCGCGAGTGCATACCGCGGTCACCACAATGCAGGTCTCAGCCTCGCCGACGCTGGGCGACCCGCTGCTCGCTAGAAGCGCGCCTCGGTGCTTGCTTGCTCGGTGCCTGGCTCCGACAATCACGAAGGCTGAGGCATCTGAGCAGCTGGGGTTGCAGCCGACCCTGGCTGCTGCTCCCGATCGGCGACCCGCCGGAGCGGCAGCCCGCGGCTAGCTTCTCGCGTGGCGACAAAGGGGCACTCTCGGTGGTGAGCCGGTGTCAGGCTCGTTTTGCGCGCGAAGGCCTCGGATGGAAGTTCAGCTGGCGCGCGGAAGCGGGTCTTTCGCGACAGGTCGCGGCATCCGCGCTGGCTCGGGGCGGATACCAGGGCCGAGCTTTCCCACGTTCGGCTGGCGAACTATCGACCGTCGACGGTGGCGTTCAGCTGGTGCTGGTTGTCGGCTCACGGCGGTGTGTCAGGGGCAGACTTGGCTGTATCTGTAGCCGGTGATGAATCGGGACCATTCCTCGCGGGTGAGGTTGCGGCCGGCGACGGCACATGCGTGGTTCGCCAGGGCGGGGAGGCTGACGGGCCAGAGTGATCCGTTGCCGTTGGCGTCGACGGACAGTAGGCCTTGTCCGTTTGGAGTGAACTGCGCGTTGCCCGATGTTCCCTCTTCGGGGTCGAGGGTCGTGCCGTCTTGTTGAAGGCTGGAGGTGAACCACAGCTTCAGCCCGCCTTCGGGTCCGCCGGCCGTCGCGAAGCGTTGCCCGGAGGGGTCGAACGCGATACTGGCGACGGGCGCCGCCGCGACGAGCACGGGGTGGCCGATGGAAGCACCGGTCGACGGGTTCCAGAGTTGGACGACGCCGGCGTAGGTTCCCGTTGCGAGCGTGCCGTTTGGGGCGAAGGCGAGGCTGGTGGTGCCGCCGCTGCCGCTCTCGAGCGGATGAATCGCGCGGAGTTGCGTTCCGTTCGAGGAATGGAGGATCAGTACCGGGCCGGCGGTCGGCACGATCGCGGATCCGGTCGCGACCGCGAGCAGCCGGCCGTCGCGGGAGAACGCGACTGCGTTGGCGGTGGTCCCACGTTGAAGGGCCGTGGTGATGGGCGTGCCCGTGCGGGCACGCCAGATCGCGATCCGGCTGTTCACCGTCTCGGTTACGGGGTCATTACTGACGTCGCTCGCAGCGATCAATCGACCGTCGGCTGAGAAGGCGACGGATTGGATTGCTCCGGGAACGTGCCTCGTTGACGGCGCCATGGTGAGTGTCCGCACGAGATGTGGCGCGCCGCTCACGTCCCAGAGTTGCAGCAGGTCGTCGTCGCCTCCGACGGACAGCTCCGAACCGGCCGGCGACCACGCGAGCGCCGTGATCGTTGCTGCTCGCGGGATCGTCAAAGAGGTCAGCGGGAGCAGTGTGTGGACCGAGAAGATCCCGACAGTGCCCGCCGCCGTCAGCGCTGCGAACCGGGATCCGTCTGGCGAGATGGCCAGCGGTGGTGTCAGCGGGGCGTTGGCCGCCGGGGTGGGTGCGTGCGCACCGGTCGTGAACGGGCGTCCGAAGCGGCGCTGGGATCCGAGATCCCATTCGAGCACGGTGCCATCGAGGGAGCTTGTGTAGAGCGTGCGACTGTCGGCGCTGAACGCGCTGTCCGTCGGGCGGCCGGCGTGACCGACGAGCGTCTCGAGCGGTTGTGCAGTCCTCGGGTCCCAAACGACCACGTTGTCGTCGTCGGCTGTGCTCACCAGTATCCGCCCGTTCGGCGAGTACCGCACGCTCTGGACGTTTGCGGTGTGCCCGCCGGCCGCGGCGTGGATCGCACCGGTCGACAGGTCGATGAACAAGATCGTTCCGTCGGGGGGGCCGACGGTGGCGCCCGTGCCGCCGGGACTGATGGCGGCCACGGATTCAATGCAGCATGAGACGTCGCCCACGACGCCGAGCCGCGCCGGCAGGTTGACGGCGACCTTCCGCAGCGGCGCGAGCGTCCGCGCGTCGAGCGTCTGAGCCGCGGTGTCACCGAGCACGATCAGGCGCGTTCCGTTGTCGATGAGGCGTATCGCCACGAGGCCGCGCGTACTCACGCGGCTGCTGGAGATAAGCCGCCCGCTCGCTAGCGACCAGCGATCAAGATATCCCGCTCCCGGCTGGCCGGAAACGCTGACTAGGGCGTACGCGTAGTAGACGGTCCTGTCGTCCGGGGACACGAACAGGCTCTCGGTGGGGTTGTCGGCGTCCAGCGTGCTGAACCAGCGGCGGTCATACGGCAGGCGCGCGACGCGCCGGAAGGTGTGAGCGTCGAGGACGTTGATCGCGGTGCCGGGGCCGTTGGGCAGCAACAGCAACGAACCGTCGGGCGAGTAGACCGGGTCGTCGTCGCCGTTGAGGTTGGGTATCGGGGGGTGCTGCTGGCGCAAGGTCGCGGGGTCATAGACGTACAGGGTGCCGTTGTCCGCGAAGACCAACAGCGTCCGCCCGTCGGGGCTGAGGCTCAAGTTCGTGGGCCGTACCCCGATCGGGAGCTCGAGGCTGGCGATCGCGGCGGGGCTGCGCAGCAGGGTCGCCAACAGCGTGCTCTCGGTCTGCTGACTGCGATCCAGGTTGACGGCTTCGCGCGCGAGCAGCATCGCGAGGTCGATCTGCGGTTCGATCACGGCCTGGGCCCCGAGCCGCTGTGCGAGCGCAACGCGAGCCTCGGTCGTCGCGTCCTGTTTCTGCACCAGCGCGATGACCCCGGCGAACAGGGAGATGACCAGCAGCGCGGCGACCCCGGCAAGGACACCTCGCAGCCTGCGGGCCGCGCGCCCGGCAGCGCCTCTGCTTGCCCCGACAAACTCCCGCTCGACCGGGCTCAGCTCATCCGAATGCTGAGCAGACCAGTCAAGCGCCGCGGCGAGTCTCGCGCCACGGTAGAGGTCGCCCGAGTCCCGACCGCCTGCATCCCACTCCCGCGAGATCTCGGTCAGATGCGCGTGCAGTCGCCGACCGGCCCGATCCTCCTCGAGCCACGCGCGGTAGCGCGGCCATTCCGTTAACAAAGCCTCGTGCGAGACCTCAACCTCACCGTCGCTCGCGGTAAGCAGCCGGGCGTCGGTCATCGCCGCCAGCACCGGTGCGGACCCGTCGATTCGCTCGAGCTCCGCAACCGGCAGGCGTCGACGGACAAGCGCGCCGTCCTCGCCGTGCGCGAGCCGCAGCAAGAGGCCGCGCGCAACCCGCCGCTGCGCCTCGTCGAGCCGTCCATACGAATCCTCGGCGAGCCGAGCGACCGCCCCCCGCACCCCGCCGCTCGCCGCGTAGCGCTCGACGCGCAGCACGCGCCCGTCGCGCACCCGCCAGAGCTCGAGCAGCATCGTTGACAGCAGCGGCAGCCCACCGGGCTCACCGGCCACGTCGGCGACCAGATCATCGACCAGTTCTCGCTCGACGTCCAACCCCGCGCGAGCCGCCGGCAACTCGATCGCCCGCGCCAGCTCCTCACGCCGCATCGGCCCGACCAGCACATGGCGCGAGCTCAGCAGCTCCGCAAAACGGGTGTAGGTCGCGCAGCGGCCGTAGAAGTCCGCGCGCAACGCCACCACGATCAACACCCGCCGCTCGGTGTCACACGCCGCCGACGCGAGCCGATCCAGGAACCCCACACGCTCGCTCTCGCGCTCACAGACCGTGAACAGCTCCTCCAGCTGATCCACCGCGACCACCAGCCGATCGCCCGGCTCCAGCCTGGACAGCACCAGGTCGAGCTCCTCACCCCCAAGCGCTCGGGCCAGCTGCGCGCACGGCCGCTCGCCAGGGCGGACCAACAGCTGCCGCCAGCTCGCGCTGCCCGGCAGCGCGCCTCGGCTCAACGCCGACAGAAGTCCCGCACGCAGGAGTGAGGACTTCCCAATCCCCGAGGGACCTACGATCCCGACCAGCGTCGATTCCGCCAGCCGAGCAACCAGATCGGACACCACCCGCTCGCGACCGCAGAAATACTCAGCGTCGGAGCGATCAAACGAAGCCAGCCCCTTAAACGGACAGACCGCCCCCTCTTCCGTCACGCCCGCCGACGACGTGACCGACCGCGCCGCCAGCTCGAGCGCCGGATCCTGACGCAGCACCTGACGCTCCAGCTCCTGGAGCCCGCGGCTCGGCTCAAGACCGAGCTCTCCGCGCAGCAGCTCACTCGTCTGCCGATAGACCTCAAGCGCCTCCGCCTGACGGCCGGCCCGATACAGCGCCAGCATCAGCTGCGCGCGCAACCGCTCCTGCAACGGGTTGGACGCGACCAGCCCCTCGAGCTCGGCGATCAGCTCCGAATCGGCGCCGAGCGTGAGATCGGCATCGATTCGCTCCATCACCGCCAGCAAGCGCAATTCCTCCAAGCGCCTGATCTCAGGCTGCGCGAACTCGAGCAGCGCCAGATCCGCCAGCGGCGGCCCCCGCCACAGCGCCAGCGCCTCTCGCAGCCGCGCGGCCGCAGACGCGGCATCGCCCGCGCCGAGCAGCCCTCGCGCGTCGGACAGCAGGCGCTCAAAGCGGGCGGCGTCGAGCTGCTCGGGCCCGGCCCTAAGCAGGTAACCACCGGGCTGCGTCAAGAGCACCCCGCCGGCGTCGCCGTTCTCCAGCACCCGTCGCAGGCGAGACACCGCAACCCGCGCCGTGTTGAGCGCGCTATCGGACAACTCCTCGCCGAGCAGCAGGTCGACCAGATGCTCGGTCCTGACCAGCTCGTTGGCATGCACCAGCAACAACGCCAACAGCGCCCGCTGGCGCTCCCCCCCGAGCCGCAACAGCATCGCGCCGCGCCACGCCTCTAGCGGACCGAGCATCCGAAACTGCAGCAACCCCTGGGGTTCGTCCCCCATGGCAGGCGATTATCCGCGCGCTCAGGCCGTCACGCAACCTGATGTGACAAGACCTGTTAGGCGAATGTCACGAGCACGTCACATAGCCGCGGGACGCTCCCTGCCGACCGGATCGCACCGGGCGATCCACCCACCAGGAGGCCTCTCAATGACTCGCAGCATCCTCTTCCGCCGGATCGTGGGCGTCGTGGCTGTCACGCTCGCAATCGGCGCGACGATCGCCGGCCCGGCCTCGGCCAGAACCTTCTACTTCAACTCACATGGCTCGCTCGTTCAGCAGCCAGCCCCGAGCACCCCTGCAGCGGCCCATCCAGCGTCCGGCGGGAGCAGCATCGACTGGGGTTACATCGCGATCGGCTCAAGCGCCTCCGCGCTCGCGCTGATCGCAGTCGGCGCCGGGCTCGCCGTCTCCCAGCGCCGTGGCCGGCGCACCCGCGACAGCACCGCCTGACCAGCCGACCAGGCGAACGTAGCTGCACTCGGCCTATCACATTTACGCGCCACGGGCCTGCGGCGCCGCCGGGCGAGCGGCCGTGGGCAGTCGGCATTGGGGCATTCGCGCTCGGCGAGGCGATTGCCGTTGCGGTGGCCGTCCCGCTCCTCGCCCTGAGCGGTGCGGACGAAATCGGCGGGCCCGCCGCATCTGGCGGGCTTCGCCGACCCACCGTCCTGCGGCAGGCCGTGGCGGTGCTTGGCCGCGCCGCCCTACCGACGAACCAACCACTAGCACAAGCAAACCGCTCGAAAGACAAGCAAACCGCTCGAGGGGAGCAGAGATGAAAATCAGAATCGATCCGGCGCGCACCGGCAACTCGCCAAACACAGGAGGGACGACCCGGCCACACTCGCTTTTCGCAACCGGGGTAAGGCGATGTTCGGTATTCGCCGCCTGCGTTGCGGTCACCGCGTGTGCCTCGGTTGGAAGCGCCCGCCCGCCCGCGCGACCAGCCCCTGGCCAGACCGTGGCGGTAGCCCGGCAAACCCGGTCGCGATGGCCCGACCCAGCCAACTACAACACGATCACCGTCGCGGTCAAGGCCCGCAATCAGGCCCTGCATCTAAAGACGTGGGACGAAAAGGCCTACGCCGCCCAGTTGGCGCTCGGGACGCTCGTGACCCTCGCGGACTCGATGCTCCCGGGCAGGTGCGCCCGCTTCGTGGCCCATCTCTACGACGAGCTGGCGGATCTCAGCCAGGCGTACCCGGGCGAGGACTGGCAGCCGATGTTCGACGTGGTCGCACACGATCCCAGCGCCGCATCACAGTGCGCGGCCCCGCGGGGCGCGCACATCGGCCCGAAGCCGATGCCGGCACGAATCAGTACACCCGCGATCCTGACCGGATAGGTCCTGCCCACGCCCCGGCAACTGGGACCAAGCGTCGACACTTCCGCAATCACGAAGATGCGGCAGTCCGGCAGGAGCCGAAATGAACCGCACAGGCAGCCGCTCCGATCGATTAGCAGCAGTAGACCCAGCTAATAGACAAACGCGGATAGTGCAGCCGCTACTTCGATGGCGGTTAGCGGTCCGAAGCGCAATGTCCAGCCGCCATCGAGCTCCTGTCGGAACATGTGTGGCACGCCGCGCTTGATCAGATCCGTCTCGTGATGTTCTGCGCGCTCGAACCCGCACGCGCCTTAGAACGTGGCATCGAGTCCGTAACGTCCGTCGTCGACCGGCCAAATTGCCATCCGGTCAGGCACTGGTCCTGCTTTTGTGGGCAGGTTCCGATCACCATCCACCACAACTTGATCGGTCCTCGACGAATGCTCTCCCCAGCCAGCTACGAACAATTCTCCCTGCTCGGCGGTTGAGATCAATCGCTCGAACAACAACAATCAACACCAACAACCAAACCCGGGTGGCACGCAAACCGGGGGAGGCCCAATCGGGCCTTGCCTGCTGTTGCCGTACCTGCGGACCCCCTGTTGCATCGCGGTCCCACCCTGCTACCCGCGTCGCCGCGGATGCCGCCCGCCGCTCACCCCTCCGTGGCGTGGTGCGCGGACCCTGCCGGA
>Ga0116216_10002371_pt1 | contig 12555 bp, 9 predicted proteins | sample Sb_taG_11_FD_89696 | JGI IMG/M metagenome (GOLD analysis project Ga0116216, IMG submission 89696) | Peat soil microbial communities from Weissenstadt, Germany - Sb_50d_3_AS metaG | ecosystem: Environmental > Terrestrial > Soil > Wetlands > Peat | place: Germany: Weissenstadt | collected 2010-09-21
ATGCGCTCCTGCCGGTGGTGACCGTGATCGGCCTCTCGGTATCGGGCCTGATGGCCGGCGCGGTTCTCACAGAAACGATCTTCTCCTGGCCAGGCGTCGGCAAATGGCTGATCGAATCGATCGGCCGGCGCGATTATCCGGCGTTGCAGGGCGGCGTGATGCTGGTCTCGGCCGTCGTCATCTCCGTCAATCTCCTCGTCGACCTCATCTATGGGGCGATCGATCCGAGGATCCGCCATGGCCGCTGACATTGCCGCCGCGGCTGAAGCCTCTCCCCCCGACGACAGCGTCGCCGAGGTCCTGGCGCAGCCCTCGCCGCTCGCGGCCTTCTGGGCCGCGTTCCGCGAGAACAAGGGCGCCGTCTTCGGCCTGACGGTCTTTGGCCTCGTTCTCCTGCTGGCGCTGACAGCGAATGTCGTCGCGCCCTATTCGCCCGTCGAGCAGTACCGCGAGGCGGTCCGCGCGCCGCCGGTCTGGGAAGCCGGAGGCTCGTGGCGCTTCATCCTCGGCACCGACGGCGACGGCCACGACATGCTGTCGCGCCTCATTTACGGCTCGCGGGTGTCGCTCTTCATCGGCTTTTCGGTGATGAGCGTCTCCTTCGTCATCGGGGCAATCCTCGGGCTTCTTGCCGCGATGACCGGCCCGGTCGTCGACGTCGCCGTCACGCGGCTCATGGACCTCATCATGGCGGTGCCGAGCCTGGTTCTCGCCATTCTGGTCGTCGCGGTGCTGGGGCCGAACCTCGCCAACACGATCGTCGCGGTGACCATCGTCTATCTGCCGCGCTACGTGCGCCTTGTGCGCGCGTCCGCGCTCGGCGAACTCAACAAGGACTACGTGACCGCCGCGCGGGTCGCGGGCGTCGGGCCGCTCAGGCTCGCCTGGTCGACCGTGCTGCCGAATTGCCTCGCGCCGCTGATCGTGATGGCGGCGCTCGGCGTTTCGGATGCGATCCTTGAGGCGGCGGGCCTCGGCTTTCTCGGCCTCGGCGCGCAGCCGCCGACGCCGGAATGGGGGTCGATGCTGGCCGATTCGCGCGAATTCATCCGATCCGATCCCTGGATCGTCACCCTGCCCGGCCTCGCCATTCTCATCACCGTCATCGCCATCAACCTGACCGGCGACGGTTTGCGCGACGCGCTCGACCCGAAAATGCGGCGGAGCTGAGCCGAAGAAAGGGTTACGCGGTCGACGCTTGTGCTAACTTGCCTTTAGATGCGGGAGCTTGCCGTGGCGGAAACCCGAAAGATTGCGGCAATTTTGGCAGCTGACGTCGTCGGTTTCAGCCGGCTCACTGGCGCCGACGAAGACGGCACACTTGCGGCGCTAAGGGCGCTGCGCGCTGAACACACCGACCCGACGATCGCCACTCATAACGGCCGCGTCTTCAAGCGTACCGGCGACGGCTTTCTCGTCGAATTTCGCAGCGTCACCGAGGCTGCACGGTGTGCGGTAGGGCTTCAGGCCAAGATGCCGGAACGAAATGCTGGTCTGCCTTCGGACCGCCGCATCGAGTTTCGTATCGGGGTCCACCTCGGCGACATCATCGAGGAAGCCGACGGCGACCTGATGGGCGATGGCGTCAACATCGCGGCCCGCCTCGAAGGCATATGCGAACCGAACTGCGTCTGTCTCTCTGGCGCAGCCTACGACCAGATCCGCGACAAGCTCGATTGCCGAGTCATCGATCTGGGAGAGAAGGAACTAAAGAACATCAGGCGCCCCGTCAGGGCCTACCAGATTGAGGCGAGCCCGGCGGCAGTCGCACTGGGGGCGACCGCGCCACGCCGGACTGAGTCGGGCCGGCCCTTGACGGATCGCGCCTCGCTCGCGGTGCTTCCGTTCCAGAACCTCGGCGGCGATCCCGAGACGGACTACTTTGCCGACGGCGTGATCGAAGACGTCATCACGGCGCTCAGTCGTGTCCGGTGGCTCTTCGTCATCGCCCGGAACTCATCCTTCATCTACAAGACAAGGTCCATCGACGCCCGTCAGATCGGGCGCGAACTCGGCGTTCGATGCCTTCTCGATGGATCAATCCGCAAAGCGGGAAAGCGGGTTCGGATTTCGGCGCAGCTCATCGAGGCCGCTACAGGCCGGCACATTTGGGCCGACCGTTTCGAAGGCGACCTCGCGGAGATATTCGAACTCCAGGATCGCATCACGACAGGCGTTGTGGTCGCGGTCGAGCCGAACCTTCGGCTGGCCGAGATCGAGCGCGCGCAAAGGAAGCCAACGAACAATCTCGACGCTTACGATCTTTACCTTCGTGCCCTGCCCTGCATCAACGCCTACACAAGAGAAGGCTTCGCTGAAGCCGAGGGTTTGCTGCGCAAGGCGATCGCGCTCGATGGCGCCTACGCGGATGCTCTCGCTGCCCTGGCGGAATGTCTCGTCCGGATGACGCTGAATGGATGGAGCGCGGACAAAGAGGCGAGCACGAACGAAGCTTGCGATCTCGCGGCGCGGGCGGTCGGGGCCGATCCGGAAAACGCGGCTGTCCTCGCTGTCGCGGCCTGGGCCTACGCCACTCTTGGCGTCCACTTCGAGCAGTCGCTTGAACTGGCGAACCGGGCGCTGGCCCTGCATCCAAATTCCGTTCACGTCCGTTCGTTCTGCGGATGGGTTTTCAATTATTTCGGTGAAAACCAGCTCGCCATCGAGCAGTTCGAAGAGGCGCGGCGTCTGAGCCCAGTCGATCCGAAGAGCTACTTCCCGATGCTTGGCCTTGCGGCCGCGCACTTTTTCGCCGGCCATTTCGAGGAGACCGTAAGTCTCACGAGTCGCATCCTCGCGGAAGTTCCCACCCACAATGTCGCGCGACGCTATCGAGCCGCCGCACTGGGACATCTGGGCCGCAAAGACGAAGCAAAGGTCGTGATCGCCGACCTCTTGGCCGCTCAGCCGAACTCGAACCTGCGAAGCGCCCGAAGCACCAACTTCCGAAATGTTCAGATGTCCAGGCTCTACGTTGAAGGCCTTAAATCCGCTGGATTGCCTGAATGATCCTCCATGTCGCGCTAAGCTTGTTGTGATCTTCCATGCCGCTCCTCGAAATCCGCAACCTCACCGTCTCCTTCGCCACCCGCCACGGCGCGTTCAAGGCGGTCGACGGCGTCGATATCTCCGTCGATCGCAACGAGGTGCTGGCGATCGTCGGCGAGTCGGGCTCGGGCAAGTCGGTGGCGATGCTCGCCGTGATGGGACTGCTGCCGTTCACCGCCACGGTCGAAGCCGACGCGATGGCTTTCGACGGCGCCGATCTCCTCTCGATGAGCGCGAGGGAGCGCCGCCGCCTCGCCGGCAAGGACATGGCGATGATCTTCCAGGAGCCCATGTCCTCGCTGAACCCCTGCTTCACCGTCGGCTTCCAGATCGGCGAATCGCTCAAAGTCCATCTTGGCCTCGATCGCAAGGCGCGCGAGAGACGCGTCGTCGAACTCCTGGCCGAGGTGGGTATTCCCGATCCGGCGCGCCGCGCGCATGCTTTCCCCCATCAGCTTTCGGGCGGCATGAGCCAACGGGTGATGATCGCTATGGCGCTCGCCTGCCGGCCGAAGCTCCTGATCGCCGACGAGCCGACGACCGCACTCGACGTCACCATCCAGGCGCAGATTCTCGATCTTCTCCTGGCGCTGAGACGCGAGAACGGCATGGGGCTCGTGCTGATCACCCACGATATGGGCGTCGTGGCCGAAACCGCCGACCGCGTCATCGTCCAATACGCCGGCCAGCAGGTCGAGGCCGCGGCGACCCGCGACCTCTTCGCCGATCCGCACCATCCCTATACTGCGGCGCTGCTTGCCGCCTTGCCTGAGCGGGCGACGGCTCGCCGCCTGCCCGCCATTCGCGGCGTCGTGCCCGGCCAGTTCGACCGGCCGCGCGGGTGCCTGTTCTCGCCGCGTTGCCGGTTCGCTTTCGACGCCTGCCGCCGGATCGCGCCGCGCCGCGCGCCGCCGGAGCTTGGCGCCGCGCTCTGTCACACGCCGCTCGATCACGGCGTTCCGCAAACGGCCGCAATGCAGGAAGCGGGCTCGTGACCCCGGTCATCGAAGCCAGAAGCCTTGCCCGCAACTACGCGGTTTCGCGCGGCGCCTTCCGGCCGCCCGCGATGGTGAAGGCGCTGGCCGGCGTGTCGTTCGCGCTCGAGGCCGGCCGCACGCTCGCCATTGTCGGCGAATCCGGTTCAGGCAAGTCGACGCTGGCGCGGCTCCTGACGCTGATCGAGAAGCCTACCGCCGGCGCGCTGATGATCGACGGCGAGAATGTGGCGCTGGCGAGCGCCGCGACGCGGAAGCGCCTCCGGCAGGAAATCCAGATCGTCTTCCAGAACCCTTACGGCTCGCTCAATCCACGCCAGACGATCGGCAAGGCGCTGGAGGAGCCGCTGCTCGTCAATACCGCCATGGGCGCGGCCGAGCGCAAGGCTGCGGCGCTCGCAATCATGGAGAAGGTCGGCCTCCGGCCCGAATATTATCATCGCTATCCGCATATGTTTTCCGGCGGCCAGCGGCAGCGCATCGCTATTGCCCGCGCGATTGTGCTGAGGCCGAAGATCCTGGTCCTCGACGAACCGGTGTCGGCCCTTGACGTCTCGATCCGTGCCCAGGTGCTGAACCTGCTGGCGAGCCTGCAGGAGGAATTCCAGCTCGCTTATGTCTTCGTCTCGCACGATCTCTCGGTCGTGCGCCACATCGCCGACGACGTGCTCGTGATCTATCTCGGGCACGCGGTCGAGATGGGCTCGCGCGACGCGATCTTTCAAAGCCCGAAGCACCCTTATACTCGGGCGCTCCTGTCGGCGACGCCGGTCGCCGATCCGGGCGTCAGGCGCGAGCGCATCCTGCTCACGGGCGAGCCGCCCTCGCCGCTCTCGCCGCCGCCGGGCTGCCCGTTCAATCCGCGCTGCCCTCTCGCCTTCGACCGTTGTCGCGTCGAGAAGCCGCCCCTCGAACGGAAACAGGGGCGGGAGGTCGCATGCTGGGCGGTCGAGCCATGAGCGAGGGGCGGCTCTTTCTTCCGGCCGACGGGCGCCGGTCGGAAACGGCGCTGATGATCACGCGTGGGGTGCGTCGGCTGCTCAGGGCGAGGGGCTTTTCCAGCCTGACCGAGTTGCCGCTGATCGGCGGGCGGCGCGCCGACGTCGTCGCGGTCAACGCGGAGGGCGAGGTGCTGATTGTCGAGATCAAGTCCTCGCCGGCGGACATGCGCGCCGACCGCAAGTGGCGCGACTACGCCGCCTGCTGCGATCGGCTCTATTTGGCCATTTCGGAGCATACGCCGGTCGGGATCATGCCGGCCGACGCCGGCCTCATCCTCGCCGACCCCTATGGCGCCGAGATTGTGCGGGAAGCCGAGATACAGCGCATGGCAGCCTCGAGCCGCCGCGCGCTGCTCCTGCGCTTCGCCCAAGCCGCCGCCGACCGGCTGCATCGGCTGGCCGATCCCGGCGGCGCGTTCGAGTTGTGATGGTCAATGCGACATCAGCACCGGCAGCGACTGCTGGCGCATGAGGTCGAGGCTGACGCCGCCGAACAGGCCCTCGTAGACCCGCGAGTGGCCGAAAGCGCCGGCGACGATGAGGTCCGCGTCCTGCGTGTCGAGGCTCGCAAACAGCGCCTCGATCGCGGTCAGATCGCCGGTGTTGGTCCAGTCCGAAACATGCGCGGCGACGCCGTGCGATGCGAGATGGTGAACCAGCATGACGGCGGACGCCCGAAGATCGCTCGGCCGCGAGGAGAAGGCGAAGACGGTCACCTTTCTCGCCTTCTCGAGGAACGGCATGGCGTCGTGGACGGCGCGCAACGCCTCGCGTCCAGCGTTCCAGGCGATGACGACGTTTTGGCCGACCGGTCCCGGGGTCCAGTCGGGGGGCAGGATTAGCATCGGCGCGCCCGACTCGAGCAGCGCATGGTCGAGCGCGCCGCGTCGGATAACCTCCCGCGCCGGGCCGCCGGGGGCCGGGGCGACGATGAGGTCGACGCAATGGGTGAAGGCGTCCCCCTCGCCCGGCTTTTCCGCCGGCACGAAGACGGTCTTCAAACTCGCCTCGTGTGTCGCCTCGTCGAATATTTTGCGGGTGACCTCCGAACTGTCGGCGGCCGCGGCGCCTTCGGCCGCGCTGGCGTCGAGGCCGATGAGCCGCGCGCCGTGCGTCTTGGCGAGGTCGACGGCAAAGCGCAGGCGCTCGACCGATTCGGCCGTCGGATCGAGGTAGACCAGAATATCCTTGTAAGCCATTCCTCCCTCCCGTCCGCCGCCGGGCGGCTATCGGCTCCGCCTCGGCATTTAGCATCACTGGCTCGCCGACTGTAACATGCGGCGCGCTTCTGTCGACGGCTAGCCATAGCGCGGGGCGACGGATCAGGCTGAGCCGTCATTGCGAGCGGCGAAGCGACGAAGCAATCCAGGTGATCGAAAGGCTGCAGCGGGCGCCACTGGATTGCTTCGCTGCGCTCGCAATGACGACCGTGCGGCGGTGCCCGCACCAATACATCTGCACGACGATCCCGAAGAAGATGGAGATCGTCGGCATCGCCAGATCCTCAGTTGTCGAGGAAGCTCCTCAGCTTCCGCGACCTGCTCGGGTGCTTCAATTTGCGCAGCGCCTTCGCCTCGATCTGGCGGATGCGTTCGCGCGTCACCGAGAACTGCTGGCCGACCTCCTCGAGCGTATGGTCGGTGTTCATGCCGATGCCGAAGCGCATGCGAAGCACGCGCTCTTCGCGCGGGGTCAGCGACGCCAGCACCCGCGTCGTGGTCTCGCGCAGGTTCGACTGGATCGCCGCGTCGATCGGCAAGACGGCGTTCTTGTCCTCGATGAAATCACCGAGATGGCTGTCTTCCTCGTCGCCAATCGGCGTCTCGAGGCTGATCGGCTCCTTGGCGATCTTCAAGACCTTGCGCACCTTCTCGAGCGGCATGGCGAGCTTCTCGCTGAGCTCCTCCGGAGTCGGCTCGCGGCCGATCTCATGCAGCATCTGGCGCGAGGTGCGCACGATCTTGTTGATCGTTTCGATCATGTGGACGGGAATGCGGATCGTGCGCGCCTGATCGGCGATCGAGCGGGTGATCGCCTGCCGGATCCACCAAGTGGCGTAGGTCGAAAACTTATAGCCACGGCGGTATTCGAACTTGTCGACCGCCTTCATCAGCCCGATATTGCCTTCCTGGATGAGATCGAGGAACTGCAGGCCGCGGTTGGTGTATTTCTTGGCGATCGAGATCACGAGGCGGAGGTTCGCCTCGACCATCTCCTTTTTCGCCTGTCGCGCCTCACGCTCGCCCTTCTGGACCATCTGGACGAGCTTGCGGAATTCCTGGATCTCGAGCCCTGTCTCGGTCGCGAGCGACTGGATCTCGCTGCGGATCTCCTTGATCGGGTTCTTGTCGGCCGCCACGAACTCCTTCCAGCCGCGCGTCGTCAGCTTGGAGATGCGCAGGAGCCACTTCGGATCGAGCTCCGAATTCTGGTAGTTCTTGAGGAAATCCTCGCGGCTGACGCGATGCGCTTCGGCCATGCGCATGAGGCGCACGTCGAGGCCGATCAGCCGCTTATTGATGTCGTAGAGCTGCTCGACCAGAGCGTCGATGCGGTTCTGGTTGAGCGACAGCGACTTGACGTCGCCGACGATGTCCTTCTTCAGAGCCTTGTATTTGCGCTCCTGCGCCGGCGAGAGCGACTCGCTCCTGAGCTTGTTCTCGACGTTCTGGTCCTGCAGGCGACGCAGCTTCTTGTACGCCTCGGCGATGCGGTCGAAGGTTTCGAGCACGCGGGGCTTGAGGTCGGCTTCCATCGCCGACAGCGAGACGGAATTCTCGAGATCGTCGTCGTCGTCGAAGCCGTCGACCGGCGCGGCAGCGCCCTCGCCCTCGAAGCCGTCCGGCGGCGCCGCCGGCGCGGTCGCCGGCGCCAAACGGTCGCGAACCGGATTGGGCGCGGGCGGCGCGCCGGGCGCCGTGTAATCGGTCTTCGGCGGCCGCTTGCCGTCAGGGCCGGTGTAGCTTGCTTCGAGATCGATGATGTCGCGCAGGAGGATCTTGCCCTCGTTCAATTCGTCGCGCCAGATGATGATCGCCTGGAAGGTCAGCGGGCTTTCGCAAAGCCCCGCGATCATTGCCTCGCGGCCGGCCTCGATGCGCTTGGCGATGGCGATCTCGCCCTCGCGCGAAAGGAGCTCGACCGAGCCCATCTCGCGCAGATACATGCGCACCGGATCGTCGGTGCGCTCGGCCGGCTCGGAGCTGCGGGTCGCAACCGCCGTCGACCTCGGCGCCTCGACAATCTCGCCCGCCTCGGTCTCCTCCTCGTCGTCGGCGCTTTCCTTTTCCGCCTCCTCAGCGTCCTCATTGTCGACGACATTGATGCCCATCTCGCTCAGCATCGCGTTCATGTCCTCGATCTGGTCGGAGGAAATCTCTTCGGAGGGCAGAACGGCGTTGAGCTCGTCCTGGGTGACCCAGCCGCGCTTCTTGGCGACCTTCAGCATCCGCTTGACGGCGGCGTCGCTCAGATCGAGAAGCGGACTGTCGGCCGTTTCAACCGCCGCCGCTTCCCCTTCGACCTTCGCCTCGTCTTTCTTCGCCATCTCGGTCTCCATCATCCCGCGACCGGCACGCGGGTTTAAGGTTTCATTTGGGCCGAGGCTAAGGCGCGCAAGGCCGTTCCCAAAACTCAAGCGACGCAACCTGCCCCTCTCGGGGTCGGGCTGACGCCGCTTCCCATGACGCTGGTCCCCTTAAGCCCGCTTTAACCCTGACGCGGGCCGGCTTAGATGCTCGGCGAGGGTCTCCCGGAATGTTCGCCGAACCCGTCGATTGCCGCCTCCGCGTGCGCGAGATCGGCCAAATGCGCTTTGATATCCAGCAATCGGGCGAAATTCTGCTCGTTAGGCTCGGCAGCCAGCGACCGCTCCGCGAGTTTCAGTTCCCTATTTAACGCGCCCGCCCGCCGATGCAAGGCCAGGCTTTGCCTTAGCACATGCGCGGCGTCGGAAGACGCGGCGTCTGCGCTCAGGCACCACCAGTTGGGCATCTTGGCCGCGAGCGCAAGGACGCGCTCGCGCTCCTCCGCTTGACCCCCGGCCTTCAGCGCCTCCGCAAGGGCCTCCGGCGATTGCAGCGCCTCGGACGGCGCGGCGATCAGCGCGTCCCGGAAGGCCGCAAGCCTCTTGCCTGCGAAGTCCAGCGCCGCCAATTCCTCCCAGTGCGCCTCGAGAAGCGTCGGATGGCCGAGCGCGATCGCCAGGATCATGACCTCGCGCGCCGGCTCGCGCGCCTTGCGGCTTAGCTTGTTCTGCGCGGGCAGCGGCGTTTCGGCGAGGCCGACGCGGGGGTCGCGCGGTGGGAAAGGCGCGCCGCGCCGCTCGAAGAAAAAGGGTCGCGGTTTGCCTTCGCGCCGGGGCCCGGTCGCGCGTTCTTCGCCGAAAAATGCGGCCAGGCGGCGCCTCAGATCCGCCTGATAGTGACGCCGGAGGATGTCGTCGCCGATCAGACTGACGGCATCCGTCAGTCTGCGCTCGAGCGCGGCGCGGCTTTCCGGCGTATTGAACTCGTGGCCGTCGCTCTCGCGCTGAAACAGCATGTCGGCGAAGGTCCGCGCGCCCTTGAGGACATCGGCCATCGCCGTCGCGCCGCCCGCCCGGAGGAGGTCGTCGGGATCCTGGCCCTCCGGCAGAAGCGCGAAACGCAGGCTCTTGGCCGCGCCGATCAGCGGCAACGCAGTCTCGATTGCGCGGAAGGCCGCTTTCCGGCCAGCATTGTCGCCGTCGAAGCAAAGGATGGGCTCGGGCGCCATCCCCCACAAAAGCGCGCACTGATCGGGGGTCAGCGCGGTGCCAAGCGGCGCGACTACGTTGGCAAAACCGGCTTCGCCCATCGCGATCGTATCGATATAGCCTTCGACGACGATGATTTCCCCGCGTTCGTGCGCAGCCTTTCGCGCGCGATGGTGGTTGAAGAGCAACGCGCCTTTGTGAAAAAGCGGCGTCTCGGGGGAATTGAGATATTTCGCCGTCGCGCCAGGGTCCATCGCCCGGCCGCCGAAGGCGACGACCCGGCCGGCCCGGTCGTGGATCGGGAACATCACCCGCTCGCGAAACCGGTCGTAAGGGACGGCGATCCCCTCGCCGTGAACGAGCAGGCCCGCCTCGATCATCTGATCGACGGCGACGCCCTGACCCGCCAGCGCATCGCGCAAGGCAAACCGCTCCGGCGATGAAAATCCGAGCGAAAACCGCTGCTGCGCAGCCGGACCGAGGCCGCGGTCGGAGAGATAGCCGCGCGCTTTCGCACCGATCGACTGCTGCAGGTTGTCTTCGAACAGGCGCGCGGCCATGGCCAGCACGTCGAGGAGGCTTGCGCGCCTTTTCTCCTGCTCCGCCTCAGCGCCGCTTTGCCGCGGCATCGGCACGCCCGCCATCGTCGCCAGCCGTTCGACGGCGTCGGGAAAGCTCAGGCCCTCGGTCTCGATCATGAAGCTGAAAATGTCGCCGTGCTTGCCGGAGGAAAAATCGTGGAAGAACCCCTTCTGGTCGTTGACGAAGAAGGAGGGGGTTTTTTCCGCGTTGAAGGGCGAGAGGCCAGCCCATTCCCGCCCCTGCTTGCGCAATTTGACGCGCTTGCCTACAACTTCCGAGACCGGCAGCCGGGCCCGGATCTCGTCCAGAAAGGCGGGGGGGAACTTCATGCGCCCCAGATTGGCCCAGCGCCCTGTTTTGGCAAGCCGGGTTTTCCGTTGTCCCCGCCTTCCACAGCGGGCGAATCTATGGGGCCGCGATCGCGGCCGCTGGCGGCCGCGGCTGGACATGGTGCTTCCGCCTCTTGCGCCAGCGTTAGCGACTCACCCGGGCGTCGCGCCCATCAGCTTGCGGGCGGCGGCCGCACTCATTGGCTGGCCGAAAGCCGTCCCTTGTGCGAACTGGCAGCCGATCTGCGCGAGTTCGACCGTGTCCGACTCCGTCTCCGCGCCTTCGGAGATCACGTCCATGCCGATTTCCTGCGCCATGGCGACTATCGGACGCAGGATCGGCGAGCGGGCGCCCATGGCTTTGGGCCTCACCAGCGAGGCGTCGATCCGCATCGCGTCAAAACGATATTCCGGCAGATGGCCAAGCGAGGTATAACCGGCGCCGAACCTGTCAAGCATCAGGGCTGCACCGATTTCGCGCACGCGCTGCAGGAGCGCGGCGGCGTATTCCGGGTTCTCCATCACCACGCTCTCGGCGATCGCGATCCTGAGCGTTCCGCGCTGCACGAGATGGCGGCTCAGCGCGGCCCGCACGTCCGCAACGAGATCATGGCTCAGCATCTGAGACGAGGACGCTGCGACGGTGGCGAAAATCGGCGGATTGACCTCGAGCGCCTTCTGCCACGCCGCCAGTTCCCGCGCTGACGTCTCGAGCGCGTAAGCGCCAATGTCGACGATGGCGCCCGTCGATTCGGCGACCGAGGCGAACTCGTCCTCCTCGAGGACGCCGAGCTTGGGATGACGCCAGCGCACAACAGCCTGGAATCCCGCGACGGTGCGGTCTTCGAGCCGCACGATGGGGCGGAACAGGATCATTATCTCGCCCCGCTCGAGCGCGCGGCGCATGTCGTTCTCGAGCATCTGCCGATCGGAGCGCTGCGACCGCATGACCGGTGAGAACAGCTCGACACTGTCGCCGCCCGCCTTCTTCGCATTGGCGAGCGCGAGTTGCGCGTCGGCGAGAAGATCGCCCCCTTTGAGATGGAGCTTCGGGTCGTAAACAGCGACGCCAATCGAGACGGTCAGAGCAATCTCCCGCTCGCCGAAGCTGATCGGCGCGGCGAGCGCCTTCCGCAATCGGTCGATCTTGGCCGCAAGATCGGTCGAGTGCGATTCGTCGAGAATGATGGCGCCGAACTGATCCCCCGCAAGCCGCGCCAGCGTGTCGCCCGGCTTCATGTCGCGCGACAAGCGCCGGGCCACCGCCAGAAGGGCGGAATCGCCGATCGAAAGACCGAACGAATCGTTGACCGTCTTGAACTGGTCAATGTCGATGACCAGCACTATCGGCGCCCTCGCTCCCGGCTTCTGCGCCAGCATCATCGCCGAGGCCAGACGATCGTAGAAGAGCTCGCGATTGGGAAGGCCGGTCAGATTGTCGTGGATGGCGTCGTGAAGCATTCGCTCCTCGGCCGACTTGATCTCTGTCACGTCCGCCAGGGAGCCGATCACGCGCACCACCTCCCCATCTGGGCCGACGACTGGCCGCGCCTTCAGCACGTACCAGAAATAGTGGCCGTCCGAGCCGCGCAGGCGAAGGTCATGATTGATCCGTCCCGAGCGCTGATGCAGGAGCCCGTCGAGGGCGAGCGTGTAGCGATCCCGGTCGAGCGGGTGCAGCACGTCGAGCCAGCCGGCCGCCGGCCCCTCTAGCGCGCCGCGCTTCAGCCCCAGCTGGCTTTCGATCGCCTCGCTGCCGGTCACCTCGTCGTTGACGACGTTCCAGTCGAAGATCGCCTCGCCCGAGCCCGTCATGGCGAGAGACCGCCGCTCCGCGTCCGCGCCGTTGTCCGCGCCCCCGCCTG
>Ga0116216_10002377_pt1 | contig 12540 bp, 12 predicted proteins | sample Sb_taG_11_FD_89696 | JGI IMG/M metagenome (GOLD analysis project Ga0116216, IMG submission 89696) | Peat soil microbial communities from Weissenstadt, Germany - Sb_50d_3_AS metaG | ecosystem: Environmental > Terrestrial > Soil > Wetlands > Peat | place: Germany: Weissenstadt | collected 2010-09-21
AGTGAGTTCGCGGCGGGCCGGCCAGGGCTCTACCTCAACTGGACGCTGCTATTTATCCCCAGCCGCACGGCGCTAGAGACGCTGGCCGCGTCGCTGGCCCAGCTCCAATCGCGCCGAGTCAATTGAGGCGAGGTGGCGAGCGTGCCGATCCCCAGCCCGACGGAACTACCGGAATCGTTCGAGGTCGTCTCCGTGGCGATCGGGCATTGGGCGGTCGCCGCCGCGCCAGCCCGGATCCGGACGCTCCTCGGCTCGTGCGTGGGCGTCGTGCTCTACGACCGCGTCGCCCGGCTGGGGGGCCTGGCCCACGTCGTGCTCCCCTCGGCGCAGGGGGCCCTCGACCACCCGGGCAAGTACGCCGACACGGCCATCCCGGCCCTGATCGCCGACCTCGAGCGCCGGCTGGGGATCAAGGTCCGCTCGCGCCTGATCGCCAAGCTCGCCGGCGGAGCCAGCATGTTCCAGGTCAATCCCGACGCCAATTCCATGCTCAACATCGGCCAGCGGAACCAGGACGCCATCGAGCGGATCCTCGCCGATTGGAAGATCCCGATCCTGGCCCGCGACCTGGGAGGGACATCCGGCCGGCGGCTGACGCTGGACACCGCCTCGGGCAAGGTTGCGATCAAGGTACCCGGAGGCGCCGATTATGAGATCTGATTGGTCCGTGGTCCGTGGTCCTTGGTCCTTCGCGGCTCCGCGCCTTCGCGGGGCGGGGATGGTCAGGCTGGGGTCGGGAACGGCACGAAGACAATGGGCCGCGGCTCGGCATGGTACACTAAGGACCGGGGACCAAGGACCAAACCCATGAAGCGGCTCCTGGTGGTTGACGACGCACTGTTCATGCGGAAGATGATCTCCGGCGTGGCGGCCGAGGCCGGGTGGGAAGTCGTGGGCGAGGCCGGGGACGGGGCGGAGGCCGTCGCGCTCTACGATCGGCTCCGTCCCGACCTGGTGACGATGGACCTGGTCATGCCGGTGATGGGGGGCCTGGAGGCCTTGCGGCGGATCCGCGCCGGCGACCCGGCGGCCCGGGTCGTCGTGGTTACGGCGCTGGACCAGAAGCAGGCGCTGATGGACTCGATCCGCGACGGCGCCGTAGACTTCATCGTCAAGCCGTTTGAGCGCCAGCGGATCCTCAACCTGCTGGCCAAGCTGGGGGGCGCGGCCCCCCGGTCCACCCCGGGCTGAGCCGCGCCACTCCCGACAGTCCCCGTTCCGTTGGCGAGGCACGCATCCGATTTCGACGAGGCCCACCGTGGCAACGCCCGACCGAGAGGATCAGCATGGGCCGGATGGCGATCTGCCGCACGACCGGGTGCGCGTCCTGATCGTGGACGACTCGGCGTTGATGCGCCAGTTGCTTTCGGACCTGCTGGGCTCGGCCCCGGAGATCGAGGTAGCCGGGGTGGCGCGGGACGGGCGCGAGGCTGTCGTCCAGGCCCTGCACCTCAAGCCGGACGTGATCACGCTGGACGTGGAGATGCCCGAGGTGTCGGGCCTGGACGCGCTGCCGGCGCTCCTGGCCGTCAATGCGGCGCCGGTGGTGATGGTCAGCGCCCTGACGCAGGAAGGGGCCGACGTGACCTTGCAGGCGCTGGAGCTGGGCGCGGTCGATTTCCTGCCCAAGCCCGAGCGGAACCAGCTCGCCGAGATGCGCGCCCAGCGCGACCTCCTGGTCGCCAAGGTCCTGGCCGCGGCCCAGAGCCGCGTCCGCCGCCCGCGCCGCGCTGCCGCGCCGCCGACATCGGCACCGACGGCGATGACGACACGCCCGGCCCGCCGCGAACGGAGCCGGGTGCCCGGTCCGGTCGCGACGCCCCCATCGCCGCCGCGATTGCGCTTGCCCTGTGTCGTCATCGGCATCTCCACCGGCGGCCCGCAGGCGCTCAGCCAGGTCTTCCCGATGCTGACCCCGCCGCTCCCGCCAATCCTGGTCGTCCAGCACATGCCGGCGCAGTTCACCGGCATCTTCGCCCAGCGGCTCAATCGCTACAGCCACGGTGCCGTGACGGTCAAGGAGGCCGAGGAGGGGGACCTGATCCTCTCCGACCGGATCTTGGTCGCACCGGGCGGCCGCCACATGACGCTGGCCGGCCAACTGCCCCGGGTGCGGGTCGCGCTGTCCGATGGTCCGCCGGTTAGCGGCCATCGCCCCTCGATCGACGTGCTCTTCCAGTCGGCGGCGAGCGTGTACCAGTCGTCCGCCGTCGGGCTGCTCATGACCGGCATGGGGCGCGACGGCGTGGCGGGCTGCAAGGCGATCGTCGCCGCCAAGGGGTTCACTCTCGGCCAGGACGAGGCCACCTCCGTCGTCTACGGGATGAACAAGGCCGCCTTCCTCGAGGGCGCCGTCAAGGCCCAGTTCGCTCTCGACGAGCTACCCGATATTCTCCAGAACATCGACGCTCTCCGCACCGAGCTGGACTCGCCATTGCCCTCGGATTGAGGACGCAGAGCTGGGTTTCAAACCCGCCGCGTCTTTCCCCAACGCTCAGTACGCACCGGGTTCCAAATGGCCATTGGAGTTCCGCGTGTTCGCCGCATAATCGGCAGGGATCGGATCGGCGGATGTTTAGCGCAGCGGCGAAACCTTGGTTCCCGCAAGGGTAAGCGGACGGTTTGTTGGCCCTCTCGCTGACGCCGTCCTCTCATTTCCAGGTCTTTTCCTGGGTGATCCCAGGGTTATTGCTGTGATGTGTTCTACAGTAGCTCTATAAGCGTTTTTTTGGCGGCTATCCTGGTACTGGCCCACGCATACGGTCGGTTGGCCTCGTGACGGCCCGTCGCTTACACGACCCGTGGTCGGATTCGACGCCGCCAGTGAGGGCGCCAATATGGCCAAGATTCTGATCGCCGATGATCATCCCAGGAACCGGGAATACCTGGTCAATCTCCTCCGCCACTGCGGCCATAACCTCCTCGAAGCGGGCGACGGGGCCGAGGCCCTGGCGCGGGTGCGCGCCGATCATCCCGACCTGGTCATCGCCGAAATCTTGATGCCCACGATGGATGGCTACGAGTTCGTCCGCCAGATGCGCGGCGACCCGGCCGTTGCGCAGACGCCCGTGAACTTTCACAGCGCCACCTACGACGAGTGCGAGGTGCGGCCGCTGGCCAGCGCCTGCGGCGTCTCGCACATCCTCCATAAGCCGGCCCCACCCAGCACGGTCCTCAAACTCGTGGGCTTGGTCCTGGGCACCGCTCAGCGCCCCGTCCCGGGCCGCCGCCGCTGACGGAGTTCACCCGAGAGCATTTGCGCCTGCTCACCGATAAGCTCTCACAGAAAGCCGATGCGTTCGAGAGGGCCAACGCACGGTTCAACGCGCTGAACACCGAGCTCGAGCAGCGCGTCCAGGAGCGAACGACCGAGCTGAGCCGCTCGAACGCCGAGCTGGAACAATTCGCCTATGTGGCGGCCCATGACTTGCAGGAGCCCTTGCGCAAAATGGTCGGCTTCACGCAGCTCCTGGCGGAGCAGTACCAAGGCCGGCTCGACTCCGATGCCGACGAGCTCATCAACTATGTCGTCGATGGGGCGACCCGGATGCAGCAGCTCATCCGGGAACTCCTGGCCTATTCGCGGGTCGGGAGCAAGCTCCACGCCCCGCGGCCGATCGATTGCGAAGAGGTCCTAAGGCGTTCGCTCGCCAATGTTCAGGCAGCGCTCGAGGAAAGCCGGGCGGTCGTGACCCACGACCCGTTACCCACCGTCACAGCCGACGGGGACCTCCTCGTCCAGGTGCTTCAGAACCTGATCGACAATGCCGTCAAGTTCAAGGGGCCGGACCCGCCGAGCGTGCACATCCACGCCGAGCGCCGGAGTGATGAATGGGTCTTCTCGGTGCGCGATCACGGCATCGGCATCGATCCGCAGTTCAAGGAACACATCTTCGTCATCTTTCAACGCCTCCATAGCCGGACCGAGTATTCGGGAACCGGCATCGGCCTGGCGATCTGCAAGAAGGCCGTTGAGCGCCAGGGGAGACGGATCTGGGTGGATTCGGAACCGGGGAAGGGCGCGACGTTCTACTTTACCCTGCCCGCCTGTCGGGACCCGCAGGAGGCGGTCGATGAAGGCAATGTCGAGCGCGGAGCCGGTCGAGATCTTGCTGGTGGACGACGATCCCCTGGACGTCCGCCTGACGGTCGAAACAATGAAGAAGTGCAAGCTGCATGCCCACCTGAACGTTGTCGGTGATGGCACCGAGGCCCTGGACTTCCTGCGCCGGCGGGGACGATACGCCGACGCGCCGCTGCCGGCCCTCGTCCTGCTCGACGTGAATATGCCCCGGAAGGGCGGCCTCGAGGTGCTGCGCGAGATCAAGCAGGACCCCTCCATCAGGCACATCCCTGTCGTCGTCTTGACGACCTCGGAGTCGGAGCAGGACGTTTTCCGTGCCTACGATTGGCACGCGAACTGTTTCATCACCAAGCCCGTCGATCTGGCGCAGTTCACCAAGGTGGTGAATGGGATCGCGGACTTCTGGTTCACGATCGTGAAACTTCCCACTAAAGGAGGACAAGGCGGATGACTCGAACCACGCGGATTCTGTACCTCGAGGACGACTGCGGCGATGCCCGCTTGTTCGAGATGATGCTGGTGCAAGCGCGAGCGGACGAGTTTGAGGTGACCCACGCCGAACGACTGAGCACGGCCCTTGAACACCTCTCGAACGGTCCCTTCGATTTGATCGTGGCGGACTTGACGGTGCCCGATAGCCGGGGGCTTTCCACCTTCACACAGCTCCAGGCTCAGGCGCAAGGCTCGCCGATCGTCGTGATGACCCGTCTGGATGACGAGAGTGCCGCGATCAAAGCCGTGCAGCAGGGGGCTCAGGACTTCCTCGTGAAGGGCCAGGTCACCGGCACCACCGTCGTGCGCTCGCTGCGCCTGGCGATTGAGCGGCACCGACAACTGGTGGAGCACGGTGGGAACAGTGGTAGGCCGGCGGGCCGGGTGCTGGCATTCCTCGGCGCGCGGGGTGGCGTGGGCACCACCACGGTCGCCCTTAACATCGCCGCGGGACTCACCGTTCTGGAAAAGCAGGTCAATATCGTGGAGCTGCGTCCCTACTTCGGGACGCTGGCTCTCCAGTTGGGTCAGCGCCCTGTCGACAACCTGAAGCTGGTCCTCGATCTCGAGGCACACCTCATCGATGAACGGGAATTGGACCGCCGGCTCCTCACCACCCACTTCGGACTGCGCGTCCTGTGCAGCCCGCAGAAACCCGCGGCGTTCGGGGAGATTGATCCGGATCGCGCCGGAGCACTGATCGCGACCCTCGCCGGCATGGCGGACTATGCGGTCGTCGATCTGCCGTGCCAGCCTTCCGTCGCTAGCCAGGTCGTCGCGCGGTTGGCTCATCACTTGATCATGATCATCGATTGTGAGCCGATTGGCCTGGCCTGCGGGCGGGTGCTGCGCGATGTCATCGGGGCTTGGGAAGTCCCCCCGAGACGGGTAGGGGCTATCGTGGTCGACCGCAGTGCGGATGGACCGAGCCCGAGGCTGCCCGAGATTCGATCGCGCGTTGGTTGCGAACTGATCGGGGTCTTGCCCCCGGCAGCCGATGACTGCAGGATCTGCGAGCAAACCGGCGATCCACTCATATTATCACATTCTCATTATCCAATCGCTGCCACGATGGCCGAGATCGTGACCAGGCTCGCTGCCGACCCGATCGCACCGATGAAGCTCGACGCTCTCGAGCTGCAACTTTCGTCTTTCTAAGCGAAACTTCAGTAAGGAGGTGTTCCCGGCGCGGTTCACAGGGCCTGGACGATGCCAGCCCCATAGCAATCCTCGCATTGCGAGTCGCAGTCCGACAGGCCCTTTTCTGGAGACGCCCCGATGTCCACTGACCTTTCGACCACAAGTTACCACATCGACGGACGACCCCTGCTGGCGATCGTGCGGCCGGCCGGCCAGGGCGACTTTTCCTGCCGATTGCGGCTGGACGAGACCGGGATCGTCGGGGAGATGGCCATGGCGTTCAACTTCCTCATGGACCTTCTGCAACGGTCCACGGAAGAGATGCACCGGGTCATCACCTTTGCGATCCGCGACACGGGGATCGGGATCTCGCCGGACAAGTGCAACGTGATCTTCGAGCCGTTCCAGCAGGGCGATACGGGCACCGCCCGGAAGTACGGCGGCACCGGGCTGGGACTGTCCATCAGCCGGGAGATCGCCCAGCTCCTCGGTGGTGCGATCCGCCTCGAAAGCACCGTCGGTAAGGGAAGCACCTTTACCCTGTACCTCCCTGACGCCTGGGAGAGCCCGTCGCCAGCCCGCACGCAGGACTCGTCCCCTTCCAAGGAAGAGGAAGCATCCGCCCGGGAAAACGGACGCGATCCCGGCGATACCCCCGCGAGAAAGCCGGCGGCCGGCGGCGCCCTCCCCCTTGACACGGGCCAGACGGCAACCGTCGGCGCCGACGGCGACCGTATCCGTCGCGCGCTGGTGGTGGAGGATAACGAGATCGAGCGGCTAGGTATCACGGCGCTGATCAACAACGAGTCGCTGCACGTCACGGCGGTGCCAACGGGAGCAGAGGCGCTAGCCGCTTTCGCGGACCGGTCGTATGACCTGGTGATCCTTGACTTGAAATTGCCCGACATATCCGGCATCGAGGTGTTACAAAAGATGGCCGTGTTTCCCAACTTCCTCCGCGGCCAGATCCTGGTCTACACCGGCGTCGAGATCAGTCACGAGGAGGAAAAAGAGCTGACGCGGTTGAGTGAAGCGATCATCCACAAGGACGAGGCCTCTCCCCAGCTCCTGATTGCCGAGATTCAAAAGTGCCTGGCCAACCCGCAACCTACGTCGGCGCCCGCCAAGCCGGCGTGCCCGACAGACGGGGCGTCCGGTGTGTTTCGCGGCAAGAAGGTCCTGGCCGTGGACGACGACTATCGAAACGTCTTCGCCATCGCCGCGGTGCTGGAGCAGGAGGGGATCGAAGTGCTCGCGGCTGAGAGCGGTCAGGAGGCGCTCAAGCAACTGCAGGAAGCCCCGGGGATCGACCTCGTCTTGATGGACATCATGATGCCCGAGATGGACGGCTACGAGGCCATGCGCCGCATCCGAGCCATCGACCGCTTCCGCTCAGTGCCCGTCATCGCCCTGACGGCGAAGGCCATGAAGGGCGACCGCGAGAAGTGTCTGGAAGCTGGAGCGTCCGACTATGTGGCCAAGCCGGTTGATCGTAATCGCCTCCTGGAAGTAGTTCGGTGCTGGATTTGTGGACCACAACACGCGAACTGACCCCCAAGGTGTACGGGAGCGTGGCTGACCGGCCGTCTGGGTACCGACCCGGTGGGTTGCGAGGCAACCGCCGGAAATAGACGACCGTGGTTCGCGATCGACGACCAACCAAGAACGGACACATTCTGGTCGATCATTTTCTGCGGACTGCCCGAGAGGTGCTGGCGCGACACCCAGCTTGAGGTCTCAACATGCACGACAACCGAGGGATCAGCGTCCTGCTGGTCGATGACAATGAGGCCAACCTGCTGACGTACGAGGCGATTCTCGAGGACTTGCACCTCAACCTGGTCAAGGCCCGTTCCGGCAAAGAAGCCCTTCGGCACGTCTTCGACGGTGAATTCGCTGCTATACTCCTGGACGTGCAAATGCCGAAAATGGATGGGTTTGAGGTCGCCGCCGCGATTCGGCAACGACGAAAGTCGCGGGAGACACCGCTCCTCTTCGTGACGGCGGCCTTCCCCGATCAGCGTCACATATCCCAAGGATATTCTCTGGGGGCCGCTGATTACCTGATCAAGCCTCTCATGCCCGAGGTCCTGCGCTCCAAAATCGCGGTTTTCGTCGAGCTGTTTCGGAAGCGGCAGGAACTCGCCGCGGCCAACGCCGAGTTGCTGACGGCGAAGGAAGTGGCCGAGGCGGCCAACCGCGCCAAGAGCCTCTTCCTGCGGAACATCAGCCACGAGTTGCGGACCCCGCTGACCGGCATCATCGGCTTCACGGGCCTGGTACTCATGCAGTTGTCCGGCCCGTTGACCACGGAACAGGTACATCAGGTGCGCTCGATCGAGAGCAGCGCCAACCACCTGCTTTCGCTGATCAACGACCTGCTGGACATTAGTAAGATCGAGGCGAACAAGGTGGAGATCCGGCGCGAGGTTGTGGTCTGTCAGCAGGCGCTGGAGGAGGTGGTCACGTCCTTGCGCGGGATGGCGGAGGTCAAGGGGCTGGAGATCCACATTACCAGTCCCCGCGACGGGATCTCCGTCTGCACCGATGCCCGGGCGCTCAAGCAAATCCTCCTCAACTTGGCCAACAACGCCATCAAGTTCACCGAGACGGGGCGGATCAACCTGGGGCTCGACCGTCGCCGCGACAACGGGCACCTTCTGACCGAGTTCAGCGTGGCCGACACCGGACGGGGCATCGCGCCCGAGGACCAGCCCAAGTTATTCCAGGCGTTCCAGCGGGTGGGCCCCACCGGCGTGCGCCCTCAGGATGGGACCGGTTTGGGGCTGTACCTCAGCCAGAAGCTCGCGGCCCTGCTCGGCGGCCGCATCGAGTTCCAGAGTGAATTCGGCAAAGGCAGTACCTTCCGACTGGTCCTGACCGAGGACACATGAGATGGCCGTACGGATCTTGATCATCGAGGACAACCCGACCATCCTCGAGCTGATGGGCTACTTGCTCCGTGCCTGTGGCCACGTCCCGCTCACCGCGCACGACGGCCTGGAGGGGATCGAGACCGCCCGGCGCACCGACCCCGACCTGATCGTTTGCGACATCCAGATGCCGGGCCTCGACGGCTACGAGGTAGCCAAGCGGCTCAAGAGCGATCCCGTACTGCGTACGGTCCCCTTGGTCGCAGTGACTGCGTATGCGATCGTCGGCGATCGCGACGCGGCGCTGGCGGCTGGGTTCGACGGCTATCTGACCAAACCGATCGTGCCCAAGACCTTCGTCGCGCAGTTGGAGGCCTTCCTCCGGCCAGGACCCAGGCCGGGTAATAAATCGTGTACCCATTCGGCCTCAACGTGATCGGGCAAGCCGGGATCGGTGCAACAAACGAGTTTCGGTCCACGTTGGAGTAGGCGTCCGCCACGCCTTGTATGATCGATCGCAGCCAGTTCGCGATACTGGGATCAGTATGCGATACTGGTAGCGTGTCGTGAGGAGAGCGATGCCACGCCTGAGGCATTGACCTCTTAGGACAGATTGTTCCCTCCGGCTCGGGCTCAAGGCGTTGGTAGATCAAGTGGCTTGGACCGGTTATTGCAAGGATCACCTTGCGCCAGATCTGCGGAGGAGACTCACGCCTTCCTCTTTGACACACGTCGTACCGGACGTCCCGAGTTTTCCCGATTGTCACTGTATCATGATCAGGATACAGTCTTGATAGACCAGCGGGAGCTCGAACGATGCCCAAGAAACTCGCGGCCGAGAAAAGTCCGGTACTGACCAAGGTCACGCGCCGATCCAAGGGCGCCAAGACGGGGATGATCCGCGCCCGGGTCTCGCCGGAACTGAAAGCTCAGGCCGAAGGCATACTCGCCGAGATTGGCCTGAGCGCCACCGATGCCATCCGGATGTTCTACAAGCAGGTGACCCTTCGCCACGGTCTTCCGTTCGAGGCGTGCATCCCCAACGCGACCACCCGTAAGGCACTCCGCGACGCCGAGGCCGGCCGCAACATGACCGATTACGCCAGCGTGGACGAGATGTTCAACGACCTGGGTATCTGACGTGGCCAAGCGGAAGTCCAAGCCCGAGGAGCCGGAATCTCCTTCGCCTCCTCTAACACCTCGGCCGGGAGCGGAGTTCAAGAGGGACCTGAAGCGCCTGTAGAAGCGCGGCTGGGACGTGGAGAAACGCACGCCCAGCGCGCCCGCCGAGGTGCCCTCTCGCTCCGGCTCAAGCGCTGGTCTCATCGCCCTGGACGATCTGAGCACGACCGCCGCCGGCACAGCCTCATGGGCCAAAAGTGTCCCCTATACCCCGAGCGTTGACCTGACCCAGGTTGTGTTCGGCTCGCCGTTCAGCAAGAGAAAGTTCGGCATCGGGCAATTCCAGGGCTGATCGATCGATCGATAGGCGGTGGGTTACTGGGGCCATGGCACCGGGATCGCGACGCCCAGGAAGCGGCGTGCTGGAAGGCCGCAATGGAAGAGAGAATCGTTCAAGGCCAGAAGCGAGATTTAGCGCCATTGTCCTCCCGGGATCCTGCGTGACTGCCGATGGTAATGGGATCGCCGGCGTGTTTCGAACAGCCACAACACGATGGCCCTTCGAGGCCCACGAGCGGCACAAGATCGCACAGCGGTGGAGATAGCTCGTCGAGGGGCAATGGGGTATTCCCTCTTATATCTTCCGGCTCGTGATCAGGAGTGGCGAACGTCTCTTGATGCTTAGAAACGACGCGATGTCGTTATCAAAGAACGATTCGAGCCTAAGATCAGTTCTTGGCTTGAAAGGTCCTTTCAATGGACTATCCTCGAGCCTCGCCACGCCGCGGTTAGCTTAATTTTGCATCGGGCGTTGGCGAAGCGGCGATGCCGCCACGTTTTGTTCGACGTCCTCTTTACTCGGAGAGAGGCCGAGCTCACCACTCGGTTTTCTGGGGACCTGCGCGCGCAGGATTTCCCTGACATTTCGCGAAGAAAGCGTGGAGATTCGGACGGCTCGAAGGTTTTGGAGTGTGGATCAGCCGGCCTGCTCGTGCATCCCGGAATGACTGACGACTCAAACTCCTTCAAGACGAGAGATTGTCGATTTCTTCTTACTACTCAAGGGCGCGAAACCATGTCGAGACTGCGGTCGATTTCCAAGCGGTTACCTTCTCAACGAGCGTCCAGACTCGCCATGCGTCCCCGCGCAGAGGTGCTGGAAAACCGACTCTTGCTCTACTCGAAACTTGGCGACCAATGGACCTACGACAGCCGGATCACCTACAGTTTCATGCCTGACGGAACCAGCGTCGGCGGTGTTCCCAGCGCGCTCTTCCAGTCGCTGAACGCGAACTACCCGACGGCGACGTGGGAGAATCAGATCGAGCAGGCCGCGTCGCTTTGGGAGAGTGCGACCAACGCCAACCTGGCGCTGGTCTCCGACGGCGGAGAGCCCGTCGGCACCTCGGGCGACCAGCAAGACGACCCTCGATTCGGTGACATCCGAATCGGGGCTGTCCCGTTGCCATCGGGCGTCCTCGCCGAGACCTTTTTGCCCCCGCCGGCCAACGGCGGCACTGAGGCGGGCGACATCCTTCTCAACTCCAGCATCAACTGGCAGATCAACTCGAACTACGACCTCATGACGGTGGCGGCCCACGAGTTCGGCCATGCCCTGGGCCTGGGCGAATCGTCGGTCTCCACGGCCGTAATGTACGGCACATACAACGGAATCAAGCAGGCCCTTACCAGCGATGACATCGCCGGCATCCAGTCCATTTACGGCACGCGCCAATTCGATCGGTTCAACTCCGGCGGCCAGCATAACAGCACATTCGCCACCGCGGCGAACATCAACTCGTACATCGCCAGCAATGCCCAAATCGCCATCCCCAGCCTGGACATCACGATGGCGGGCCGCGCCGAGTGGTTCTATGTCAACGTGCCCGCCACGACCACGGGGACGATGTCCGTCACCGTGCAGTCGAGCAACCTGAGCTCACTCGCCCCCAGTCTGCAGGTTTACAGCTCCTCGCTGAGCTTGGTGGGATCGACCTCGGCGGCCGACACGTTGGGGGCGACAATCAGCGTATCGTCGAACGTGGCGTCGGGTCAGGGCTATTACATCAAGGTCGCGGCCGCGGGTGGGCCCGGGCCGATCGGTGGCTACGGTTTACTCGTCAACTTCGGCAACCAATCACAATCGCCGATTCCACCCCCGCACACAGTCGTTGCCCAGCAACCCGATCAGGGGGCTGGTTTGTCCAGCAACGCGATTTCCAATATCGGTGCCAACAGTCCCGTCGTCGGCTCCAACGGCGGCGTAATGCTGCCGATTCGGATCGCGATTGGGTCTCTTACCGAATGGACCGAGGTCTTGACTGTCTCCCCGCCCAGCTTCACGGCTCCGACGAACCCCGGCGTTCCCATCAGCAACCCGACGCCAACGCCCGTTAATCCGCAGCCCGTCGTTCCGGTGGCGACACTCACGACGACCGCGCCGGCGCCGAAGCGCTTGCCGAGCCACCTCAAAGTCGCGGACAGGAGGCCTCAGCACCGGACGGTCGTCCACCAAAACAAGTATGTGAATGATCACATCAAGGCTAAACATAGTCGTTGAACCTGACTGAAGCCGGAGCCGGGGCACGCCCGGCGCTGGCTGGCGTTATCACCTGCGGCTGAGCCAGTCCAACCACGTCGCTTGCGCGTCCAGATCTGGTGCGGCATCGACTCTGCCCCACGTCAACGGGCGTTTTTGCCGTTGTCCTTGAACAAGGGCCGCCCGGCTGGGACTGATCGCGAGTTTGGAGCCAATTTCGATCACGTAGCCGGAGCCATCGGCCAGGCGCAAGTTGAGTGGCCGGAGACATGCGCGCGAGCGAACGCCCC
>Ga0116216_10002381_pt1 | contig 12532 bp, 9 predicted proteins | sample Sb_taG_11_FD_89696 | JGI IMG/M metagenome (GOLD analysis project Ga0116216, IMG submission 89696) | Peat soil microbial communities from Weissenstadt, Germany - Sb_50d_3_AS metaG | ecosystem: Environmental > Terrestrial > Soil > Wetlands > Peat | place: Germany: Weissenstadt | collected 2010-09-21
CTAGAGCAGCGGCTCAGCGAGGCGCGCGGCCGGGCCGTCGTCGCCGCGCTTCCTCGGCTGTTGCTTTATGAGAAAGGCAAGGACGTCCTGGAACCGATCGTCCGCGAGACGCTGCGGATTCTCGGCGTGCAGGTCGAGGACCCGGACGTCGAGGGCATCGAGGACGGCAAGCTGTTCCGCGAACAGGGGCGAGCCGTACTGGAGATCAAGGGTCGTAACGGTCCGATCAAGCAGGATGACATCCGCCAGGTTGTCCAATGGGCCAGCGACACCAGGCTCAAGGACGGCGCGGACTACAAGCCGCTGATCGTCGGTAACCCGCACTGCTCGAAGCCGCTGGACGAGCGTGGCGAGACCGTCGCGCCGAACGCGGCGACCTACGCCAGCAACGGCGGCGTTGCCGTTGTCACGACCGCTCAGCTCTTCCAGGCGTTACGCCAGAAGCAGGCCGGAACCTTCGACGAGGCGCGCTTCTGGAAGACCGTGTTCGAGACGAGCGGCGTCGCCGATCTGGACGAACCGACGCCCAACGGCACCGGGTAGTGAACGAGGCGCCGAGCCGAACTTCCCGACCGGCGGGATCGAGCGCTAACTGACAAGGACGTCCACACAGCCTCCTGCGTGTAGACCGAAGGGGCAGGCAGGCTGACCTGGGTTTCCCGACGAGCGGAGCGGGGCGACGATCGCGCCTGGTCCGTCCTTTCGAACCGGCATGGGCTTCGGTTATCTGAGCACTTTGTCTGTGTTGTAGGGTGTCCTTCTTCATCAAATCGATTGAGTTACTTGAAGTTCGCACCGTATGCACGATCAGGAGCAGTTCGTCGACGAGGACACGTATTTCGCGGTACGCGAGGAGCAGCTCGTCCGCAAGCTTGAGCGCTCCGGCTACACGCGCCGCCAAATCCTGAGAAACGGGGCTGCGGGAGCGCTTCTGCTCGCGGGAGCGGGGCGCCTGGCGAGCGCGGGCAGAGCGCGCGCCGCGACGACCGCGAGCAGCCCGATCGTCAAGCCTCTGCCGCCGGAGTGGTTCATCGACTACGGGACGAACGCCGAGATGCGCTGGGACGCCGTTCCCGGGCTGGGCTATTTCATCCCCGGGGAGCGGTTCTTCGTGCGCGATCACACCTCGACGCCGCTGATCGAGGCAAACACGTGGACGCTCGGCCTGTGGGGCGACGGGCTGCGCGGATCGCCGACGCAGTCGAATCCCGTCACTCTGAACTACCAGCAGCTGCGCAGGCTCCCGTCGGTCGAGGTACCGGCCTTCATCGAGTGCGCCGGCAACGGCCGCAGCTTCTTGAACACCCAGCAGAACACCCCTGCCAGCGGGACGCAGTGGGGGCTCGGGGCGATCGGGGTGGGCAACTGGCGTGGCGTTCCGCTGGCCGAGGTGCTCGAGCGCGCCGGCATCTCCCGTAGCGCGGTCGACATCATGCCCGCGGGCCTCGACCCCGACTACGTCGACGCCGGCGGCGTCGATCACGGTCCGGTCCGCCGGCCGCTCCCGATCGCCAAGGCGTTCGAGAACACGATCCTCGCCTACGAGCTGAACGGCCAGCCCTTGCCGCCCGACAACGGCTATCCGGTTCGCCTGGTCGTCCCCGGCTGGGTCGGCGTGGCCAACATCAAATGGGTGGGACAGATCCAGGTCTCGCGCGAGCCGCTCTACTCCTACTGGAACACCACCGGCTACATCCTCGAAGGCCCGGCGTACCCCAACCCGATCCCGCTCAGCACCCAGGTGGTCAAGAGCGCCTTCGAGCTCGCCCTCAACGCCACGCTGCCCAACCAGCGGCAGGTGCTGACCGGCCGGTCGTGGTCGGGGCTGGCACCGATCAAGCGCGTGGACATCAGCACCGACGGCGGCCTCAGCTGGCGGCCGGCCAGGCTGCGTTGGCCCAACCTGCCGAATGCCTGGGTGCGCTGGGAGTACCCCTGGACCCCGCCCGGCCCAGGGAGCTACACACTCCAGGCGCGCGCCACCGACTGGGCCGGACGAGCCCAGCCGGCGACCGTTCCGTTCAACACCCTCGGCTACCTGTTCTGGGCAACTGTCAAGCACCCGGTCACGGTGGCGAGCTAGCCCTCACCGCGACTACCGGGTCAGGCGCGGGTCGAAGGCAAGCAACGGCCTGTCGCGGTCCTCGGCTTATCGGGTACGCCAAGGTCGTCGAGGTCCCGGCATCTCTGGGGCTCCGTCGCGGGACTCGTCATCGATCCCTGGTTGCCGTTCACGCCGGCTGTGCGTGTCGCGCCGGCCCAGGCCGAGAGCTCGTGCCGGTCACGGCGGTCTGGAGGTAGCGGGCCGCGACGAGGCAGGCGATCACTCCGAGCAGTCGTCGCAGGTTGCGCTCGGGAAGCCGTGATTGGAGCCGGGCGCCGCAGTAGCTCCCGGCGAACCCGCCAGCGCCGAGGCACGCCCCGAGGATCCATTGCGGTGCGATCGCGCCGCCGTGCACGGCTTGAAGGACCTGATAGGTGCCGATCCCGGCGACCGAGGTCAGGAACGTAGCCGCGAGGGTCGCGGGCGCGACATCGTAGACCGAGTAGCCGAGCGCGATCAGGATCGGCGCGAGGATCGAACCGCCACCGAGGCCATAGACCCCACCGATCGTCCCGACCACCAGCGCCAGCAGCCAGATGGCCTGGCGGTGGCGGCGAGTCGGCGCCGGGCGTGGCCGCGCGAGGTTCTGCGCACCGAGCATCAGCCACAAGCCGAGCGGGAGTAGCACGAGCCCGGCGATCAGGGTGAAACTCCGCTCGCCGGAGAACACCTCAACGCGGAGGATCGCCCCGGCGATCACGCCGGGAAGCGTCCCGGCGATGAGCAGCCCGGTAAGCGGAGCACGGAGCCGCCGCTCGCGCGCGAACCGCAACAAGCCGCCAGGGGTGGCAGCCACGTTGAACAGCAGATTGGTCGGCGTGATCGACGGACTGGGAACGTGCAACACGCTCAGCTGGATGGGAAGCAGCAGCACCGCGCCCGACACGCCCGCCGGCGTAGTCAACAGCGCGAGCAGGAACGCCAGCGCGGCGCCGACGGGCCATTGCCAGTGCACCCGCGGAGCGTAACCCGGATCGGCGGCTGGAACTGCCAACGCTCCGCATCACGCACCGGCCGCTCACGTCGTGGCACAGCGATAACCACGAACACCACGTAATCGCGATCATCTGCAGCGACCGCGGTCTAACCAAGCTTCACGAGCTCGTCGCAAACCGAGGTCACCTCGGTATCGCTGGGGGCCAGGACGCCGACCGCGCCGAGTCTGGCTTCGCGGACCAACGGTCGAGCACCACGTGGCGCCGGTAATCGCCTCGGGGTCCTCGACCTCGGCGGCGACCTGCGGCGCAGTGTGCACCGCGAGGCCTGCGGAGCCACCCTGAGGATGCCCTCGGTCAGCGCGAGCGTGCGGGTCGTGAGAAACGGGGGCCTCGGATCAGGGGCGCGCCAGACCCGGCCTAGTTCGGCGTGGTCACCGCCGATCTCGTGTCAGCGGGCGCCCGCGTAGTCTTCCGCCGAGATGTCTCCCCGGGCCGCACGTCTCGAGGGACTTGGGACAACGATCTTCACCGAGATGACCGTGCTCGCGGGGCGCACCGGTGCGATCAACCTTGGACAGGGATTTCCCGATACGGACGGGCCGTCCGAGGTGATCGAGGCGGCGGTCGCCGCGCTGCGCGGTGGCGAGAATCAGTACGCCCCGCTGGGCGGAGTGCAGAGCCTCCGCGAGGCGGTGCTTGAGCACCAGCGCAGCTACTACGGCCTCGACCCCGAGGACGTGCTTGTTACGTTCGGCGCGACCGAAGCGATCGCGGCGGCGCTTTTGGGGCTGTTGAACCCGGGTGATGAGGTGGTCGTGCTCGAGCCCTACTACGACTCCTACGCGGCGTGCATCGCATTCGCGGGTGCGCGCCGGCGGCCGGTCACGCTGCGCCCGCCGGAGTTCGCGCTCGACATCGACGCGCTGCAGGCCGCGGCCCGGCCCCGCGCGCAGGTGCTGCTTCTGAACACGCCCCACAATCCGACCGGACGTGTGCTCAGTCGTAGCGAGCTCGAGGCGATCGCCAGGGTGTGCATCGAGCACGACCTCGTTTGCGTCAGCGACGAGGTCTACGAGCATCTCGTCTACGACGGCGAGCACGTACCGATCGCGACCTTCCCCGGTATGGCGCAGCGCACGCTTACGATCTCGAGCGTCGGCAAGTCGTTCTCGTTCACGGGGTGGAAGATCGGCTGGTGCTCCGGCCCGTCGGAGCTCGTCGCCGCCGTGCGGGGCGTCAAGCAGTACCTGACGTTCGCGGGCGGCACGCCGCTCCAGCACGGAGCTGCGGCCGCGCTGCGCCTGTCGTCATCCCACCTCGAGGCGGCGCGCGACGAGCTGCGTACGAGACGCGACCTGCTCTGCGCGGGGCTGACGGAGGCCGGGCTGCAGCCGCTGATCCCCGCCGGGACGTATTTCGTCAACGCGGACGTCGGCTCCGGCGCGGTCGAGTTCTGTATGACGCTTCCTGAGCGGTGTGGCGTCGTCGCGATCCCGACGTCGGTGTTCTACGACGATGCCGGCGCGGCTCCGAGGCTCGTGCGGTTCGCGTTCTGCAAGCGGGAGGACGTGATCGCGGAGGCCGCGCGGCGGCTGGCCCGGCTCGCGGGGAGTGACTGACGCCGCCGGTGTGGCCGACGTGGCGTCCGGGACCCTCGCGGACTACGCCCGCGCGGTGCTGGGGCTGGCGTAAGCGCTCCGCTCGGCGGCCAGCGAGCCCGTGAGATGATGGATCACCTCACGCGCGTCGTCCTCGATGCCGTGGATGAACGTCGACTTGCGCCGCCTGAGCACGGGCAGCCCGAGGGCGTAAAGACCGGGGCTGTCGACGACGCCGCCGTCATGGCGGAGCCGGCCCTTGGGATCGATCACGGGCACGTCGAGCCACCGGTAATCAGGCCGAAACCCCGTCGCCCAGACGATCGAGCGGATCTCGCCGCTCCGGAGGTCAAGCTGCAACCGCGGCGATCGAGCCACATCAGTCGGTGCGCCACGCTCGGGGGGATCGACCTCGGCGTCCAACCCCTCGGCCCGAGCCCATTCGTCGAACACTCCGAGCAGCCGTCTCATCTTCAGGTCCGCGAGCGAGCAGACGTTGCGCAGGCCGCCGGAGAACAGCGCGCGGCCGTCACGGACGGCCGCGCAGCGTCCCACCAGCTCGACGCCGATCGCGGCGAGCGCGTTGAGATCGAGCGTCGCCCGCTCGGGGGTCCCGACGAGCTGCGGTGAGGGCAGCTGTCGCGCCCGCCTGAGATCGTCGAGCTCGTCGTAGCGCTGGTCCCAGACGCCGGACGCGTCCATCCACCACAGGACATCGCGGCCGCGATAGGTGCGCGGTAACCGCACGTGCTCTCCGACCGACAGGGTCACCGGCCGCCCCGATCGCCTCAGCTCGGCTGCCAGCTGGACTCCGGTCGCCGACGCTCCGACGACGAGCACGCCTCCCTCGGGGAGTTGCGCGGGGCTGCGGTAGCCAAGGGGCGTCAGCTGCTCGACCTCCGCCGGCACCGCCTGCGCAAGGCCGGGCACCGTCGGATGGTTGCAGGCACCGCTCGCGATCACCACCGTGCGCGAGCGGATCTCGCCGTCGCTCGTGGTCAGCTGGTAGCCGTCGTCGGTGCGCCGGACCGAGGTGACGTTCGTGCCGGTGCGGACGCGCACGCGAGCACGCGTGGCAAAGCGATCGATCAGCTCGACGACCTCGGCGGTCGTCATGTAGCCGTCGGGATCCGGGCCTTTATAGGGAACGCCGGGTAGGCCGCACTGCCAGTTGGGGGTCAGCAGCCGGAGGGAGTCCCAGCGCTCACGACGCCACGAGTTGGCGATCTCGCCGCGCTCGAGCACGACGTGATCGATCGACCGCTCACTGAGAAAGTGGCTCGCGGCGAGACCGGCGTGCCCGGCGCCGATGACGACGGTGGTGACGCGCTCGACGACGAGGCCCTCAGGCGACCGCGACGGCGACCTCCGTCGGGTTCGAGATAGCGTCGAACACCGCGGAGCGCTTCTGAGACTGGGCGACCAGCGCTTCGATCTCGTCCTTGGAGGCGTCGGCGTCGATTGTGAACGTCACCTTGATGTCGTTGAAGCCGTTGCGAACGTCGCTGTCGACGCCGAGCATCCCTCGGATGTCGTGGTTGCCCTCGACCGTCGACTCGACCGAGCGCAGCTGAATCCCGCGATTTTGCGCGACGGACGCCACACCCGCGGTCAGGCAGCTCGCCAGTCCGACGAGCAGATACTCGATCGGCGTGATCCCGTTGTCCTCGGCCGCGAAGATCTCGGGATGGTCGGCGTCGAACGCCGTTTCGGTCTTGTGGCTCTGCTCTTCACCGAGGCCGAAGTAGTTCTGGATCGTCGTCGTGCTGTGGACGCCGGTCGTCCACTTCGACGACGCGCGCCAGGTGAACTGGGCGGCCTCCGGCGCGCCTTCCAGGACTTCACGCGCGTCGAGCAGCGCCTGCACGTTGACTCCGTTATCAATCGTCGTCATCTCTGCTGTTCCGTCCCTCTTCGCATAAGCTAGTTTTTCTATCAGGAAACCGGACAATATCAGGGTGCTGGCGAACAAAGAGAGAACCACGCCGACAGCCCCCGCGCCGACGCTGGCGGCCGGCTCGGTCGGGACCGTCGAGACGCTTTATCTCGAGCTGCCCATGCCGGTGAGACTCGATTGCGGACGGAGTCTGGATCACGTCCGCGTGGCCTACGAGACGTACGGCGCGCTCTCACCTCGGCGTGACAATGTGATCATGGTCTGCCACGCGCTCAGCGGTGACGCCCACGCCGCCGGCTTCTCGAAGGCGGCGGCGGCGCAGAGCACTCGCGACGGGTTCGGGGCCGAGGATCGCGACGGCGCAGCCGGTAAGGGACTCGGTTGGTGGGACGGGATGATCGGCCCCGGCAAGGCCTTCGACACCGACCGGTATTTCGTGGTCTCCACGAACCTGCTCGGCGGTTGCCGCGGGACCACGGGACCCTCGTCGCTTGACCCGGAGACGGGCGTGCCGTACGGCTCGGACTTCCCCGTGATCACCGTCGCCGACATGGTGAGAACCGAGCGCGCGTTCCTCGAAGAGCTCGGGATCGAGCGGCTGGCGGCGGTGGCGGGCGGCTCGCTCGGAGGGATGCAAGCGTTCGAGTGGGCGATCACGTTCCCTGACCAGGTCGACGCGATCGTCGCGATCGCCAGCACGCACGCCCTCCACCCCCAGGGGATGGCCTGGAACGCGATCGCGCGCGAGGCGATCATGCGCGACTCGGCGTGGCATGGCGGCCATTACCACGACACCGAAGCGGAGCCGAACGCCGGCCTGGGCGTCGCGCGAATGATCGGCCACATCACCTACCTCTCAGCGCCGGCGCTGACTGAGAAGTTCGGCCGGCGGCTCCAGTTCGCCGATGACATCCGCTACACCGTCACCGAGCCGGAGTTCGAGGTCGAGAGCTACCTGCGCCACCAAGCCGATTCGTTCGTCAAGCGCTTCGACGCCAACACCTACCTGTACACGTCGCGGGCGCTGACCTACTTCGATCTCGCCGGGCAGCACGGCGGCGGGTCGCTGACGCGCGCTTTCGATGACGTTTCGGCGCGGACGCTGCTGATCGCCTTCAGTTCCGATTGGCTGTACCCGCCGTCTGGGTCGCGCGAGATCGAGGACGCGCTCCGGAGGCTCGGCAAGCCCGTCGAGTTTCACCTAATCGACGCGCCATACGGGCACGACTGCTTCCTTCTCGAGGAGGCGCGGCAGACGCCGATCATTCGTCGCTTTCTGGGAGAGGGTCCGTGACCGACGAGCGTGACCGACCCGACCAGGTGCGCGGGGAGCGCGAGCGACTCGAGCAGGCCCGTGAGTTCGGGTTCGAGACTCGCCAGCTCCACGCGGGGCAGCGGCCCGACCCGAACACGGGAGCTCGCGCGGTGCCGATCTTCCAGACGACCAGCTACGTGTTCGAAGATCCCGAGTCGGCGGCGGCCTACTTCAACCTGCAGGAGTACGGGAACACCTACTCGCGCATCATGAACCCTACGGTCGCTGTGTTCGAGGAGCGAGTCGGGAACCTCGAGGGTGCGTGCGGTGCGGTCGCGTTCGCGAGCGGGCTCGCCGCGCAGGCGGCGGCGCTGTTCACGCTGCTGCAGCCGGGCGACCACGTCGTCTCGTCCGCGGCGCTCTACGGAGGGACGGTGAATCAGCTCAAGCACCTGCTGCGAAAGCTGAGCGTGGACCTGACATGGGTCGATCCCGACGACCCCGACGAGTGGCACAAGGCCATCCGCCCGACCACCAAGGCGTTCTTCGGCGAGACGATCGGCAACCCCGCCGGCAACGTGCTCGACGTCGAGGCCGTGGCGTCGGTCGCGCACGAGCACGGGTTGCCGCTGATCGTCGACAACACGTTCGCAACGCCATACCTGTGCCGACCGATCGAATGGGGCGGCGACGTCGTGATCCACTCGGCGACCAAGTTCATCGGCGGCCACGGGACCAGCATCGGCGGTATCGTCGCCGAGTCAGGGACGTTCGATTGGTCCAACGGACGGTTTCCGGTGATCGCCGATCCCTCGCCGGCTTACCACGGCCTGCAGTTCCACGAGACCTTCGGGATGTATGGCTACCTGATGAAACTGCGGGCCGAGACGCTGCGCGATCTCGGCGGCGCGCTCTCACCGTTCAATGCTTTCCTGTTCCTGCAGGGGCTGGAGACACTGTCGCTGAGGATGGAGCGTCACGTCGAGAACGCGCGAGTGGTCGCGGCGTTCCTCGAGTCGCACGAGCTGGCCTCGAACGTCACCTATCCCGGTCTGCCGGGGAGCCGCTACCGGCCGCTCGTCGAGAAGTACCTGCCGCGCGGCGCGGGCGCGGTGTTCTCGTTCGACTGTGCGGGCGGCCGCAGCGGCGGACAGGAACTCATCCGTGGCGTGACGCTCTGGTCCCACCTCGCTAACGTCGGTGACGCGAAGAGCCTGATCATTCATCCGGCGAGTACCACGCACCGCCAGTTGAGCGACGACGAGTTGGAGGCGGCCGGCGTCAGGCCCGGAACGGTCCGCCTGTCGGTCGGCACCGAGTCGGTTGACGATCTGATCTGGGACCTCGAACAGGCACTGGCAAGGGTGACTTGAGATGACCGACCTAGAGCGCTATCGGGACCCATTGACGATCCAGCGCGTGCTCCACGGCGCGCGTACGATCGCGATCGTTGGTCTGTCGGGAAACGCGCTGCGCGCCAGCCACTTCGTCGGCTTCTACCTTCAGCGCCATGGCTACCGGGTGATCCCGGTGAACCCCCGCGAGACCGAGGTGCTCGGTGAGACGAGCTACGCCAGCCTGCTCGACGTGCCCGTCGCGGTCGACATCGTGAACGTCTTCCGCACCCCAGACGCGCTTCCGGCGATCGCTCGCGAGGCCGTCGAGATTCACGCCGGCGCCCTCTGGTGCCAGTTCGGCGTGATCAACGAGGAGGGCGCCCGGATCGCCGAGGAGGGCGGCGTGGCCGTGATCATGGACCGCTGCCTGAAGGTCGAACACGCGCGCTATGCCGGGCGGATGCACTGGTTTGGGTTGAACACTGGGCGTATCACTTCGGTCCGGACCGGACTTCAGTAGCCGGTGCGGAGGCGCACTTTGTGTGCGCGGCCGAATGGCGTCTCCCGCGCGGTCCCGGCACCGATGTCTCGGTGTGCCATGAGCTGACGGACTGACGTGATCCAGCAGCCGAGCAACACCGTCCCAACCACGATCAATCCACCAGTCTGGAATGTCGGTGGTCGCGTGTTGGATTCGCGTGGCGGAGCACTCGTCCGGTCGCGGCGGTCGTGTCTACGGCGACCTGCGACCCGCCAGCCCGTTTCACGGTTGGCGCGAGCTCGGTTCGGCAATCGAGGAACTGCGGGCCGCGGCGTTGGCCCGTACCGAGCCGTTCGCCGGCGAGCTTCGACTCCGCGTCATACGGTTATCGGATCCCACCAGCCAGGAGGCCCGGGGCATGACAGGTGACCTGGCGCATCCGCGGCTCAGCCTTCCTGTTCGGACGCGTCGTGGCTTCCCTGGTCCAAAAGTTCAGGGAGCAGCCCTCAAAATCTCATGGAGCTTTACCGATGTGCGCAAGCTCGACGACCGGTATCAGTGGCCTTGATCTTTGTTCGGATGAGCGTTGACTATTCAGCGGGAGTAGCGCTGTTGGGGCGCTCGACTAGCGGGACTTTCCGGGATCGTGAGTGGTGGGGCCTCGGATCACCTTGTGGGGCGGGCGATCTCGGGTGCGGGTGGTGTATGACCTAAACGTTGGTGGGCGCGAGCGGCTGTAGCTGGAGTGCCTGGTAGAGCTGGCGCTGGGTGTCGTCGAGGTCGGCGAGGACGGTTCTGACGCGGGGGCGGCCTTGGCGTCCGCCGGCGGGCGGGTAGATGAGGGTGACCTCGTCGATCTCGTTGAGTAGCCGCATCGCGAGTTTGGCGCCGAGCGGGAGTCCTTCTTGTTGGATGCCGACGTGGCGGATCTGCCGTTCGATCAGGGAGACGATCATCAGCGCGATCGTTGTGTAGAAGCCGTGTACCTTGAGTTTCTGGTCGGTCCAGTGGAAGGTCGGCGAGTATGAGACGAACTCGCGGTCCTTGTCCTGGCGGAAGGCGTTCTCGCCTTTGGACTGGGCGCGGTAGGCCGCGACGATCTCCTCGTCGGTCCACTCGTGGCGGTCGGTGAAGATGATCCGCTTGCCCCATTCCCGCTCGGCGATGTGGTCGATCGCGTCCGGGTCGGTGCGGTAGGTGAAGGTGCCAGCGGCGAGGTCGTGCTCGATCGTGATGACGTCCTTGAGCCAGCGACGGCGAAGGATGTTCTTGACTCGTTCTTCGAGCGCGCGCTCGTCCATGCGGTGCTTGCCGCGCTCGACGATTCCCTTGAGCTCGTCCAGCTCGCGGTGTGCCTTGGCGAGCGTCTGGCCGAAGCTGCGTCGCTGCTTCGCCGCGAACGAATCAGAGCGTGAGATGACGATCGTGCGCTCCTGCTCGTAGACCTCCATCTCGCTGCGGTAGGCGAGCGTGCCGGGCATGTTCTCGAGCTCTGAGAACTGGTCCGGGCCGACGTCGAGCAGCTCGGGATGCCGGGAGGGGGACAGCGAGCCGACCGCGCCCAACGGCAGCTCGTCGACGAGCGGCTGGTTGGTTTTGGAGTTGTTGCCCTTGTCATAGACGAGCGTCAGCTGCGAGATCTGATCATCGCTGAGCCCCAGGTCCATGAGGCGCGTCTTGATCAGCTTGATCGCCTCGGGGAACTGCGAGCTGTCGTTGCGGTTGCCCTCATAGGTCTGGTGACACAGCGGGAAGTTGGAGTCCAGCGCCACGCACAACGCCAGCCCGATCAGCCGCAGATCGCGCCGGCCGCCCTTCGGATGCCCGCGCTGCGCGATCGTGTTGCGCTCGTTGGCGGAGTCGATGAACGTCGCAAAGTTCGTGGCGTCATAGATCAGCGGGCGCAGCTCGATCCCGTAGCGCTCGATCGCGCGCCCCACGATCTCGGTCTCGGCCTTCGCGATCGCCTGATCGGAGACGACATCCATCGCATCCCAGAACCGCTGCGAGCTCAGCGCCCGACGCTCGGCGGGCAGCAGCCGGACCAATGCGGTGCGAGCGTGCCAGTCACCGAGCTGGCGCTTGGAGCGCGGCTTGCACGCCCGGTTGATCGCCGCCAGCATGATCATCTCCCCGACCGACAGACCCTGCCGGCGACCGCCGGTCGCGTCCAGCGCCCGGTCGATCGCCGCGGCCACCTCGAGCTCCCGGCACAGCCTCAAGGCGGCCGCGACCGCGCCGAAGCTCCGCGAGATCACCGACTTGGGGTCGGCCGTCCCCGCCAGCCGCTGCTCGATGTCCTCCGCGCGCCCCAGATACACCTGGCGCACCACCTTCACCCGGCCACCCACCCGGGCGGTCTCCCGCAAGTAGTAGTACGGCCGGCCGTTGACGATCTTCTTCGTAAGGCTCGCCATGATTTAGGTCATACGTTAGAACCCGCGTCGGACGGAAAGTGCCGCAAACCCAGCCCAGAACCCACGAGAGGCAGCGCCAATGCCACGCTTCCGCCCACAGACAATTAGGTCATACGCCAAATCAACGCAGAACCGAGGCTACCCCCAACCCAGAAAACCCCGCAAAACCAGCACAACCAGCACCCGCCAGCGCCGGCACCTACCCCTCAATCACCTCGAAACCCGGAAAGTCCCGCTAGGGAGGGCATCCAACTTGGAAACAGCCAGGTCGTCTCGCTCTATGTCGTATCGATCGGCTCCACGAGCGTTGGGGGGGCTACTTCGGGGAGCGCTCGATGGAAGGGTAGTGCGTTTCGCGGTGTGTGCAGCGGTGTCGGTCGTGGCGATCGTTCTCGGTCAGGCTACTCCAGCGCTCGCTGCGGGCTGGTCGATCGAGTCCACCCCCGTTCTAACCGGGGCGACGAGCAGCGCTCTTGCCGGCGTGGCCTGCGAGACGGCTACTTCC
>Ga0116216_10002382_pt1 | contig 12530 bp, 9 predicted proteins | sample Sb_taG_11_FD_89696 | JGI IMG/M metagenome (GOLD analysis project Ga0116216, IMG submission 89696) | Peat soil microbial communities from Weissenstadt, Germany - Sb_50d_3_AS metaG | ecosystem: Environmental > Terrestrial > Soil > Wetlands > Peat | place: Germany: Weissenstadt | collected 2010-09-21
ATTCTTTATGCGCGCGTTCGCGCAGTTCGCGGATCTTCAGCTGGCCAAGCTTGTAGCTGAGTGCCTGCGCCGGCCACGCAATGTAACGGTCAGTTTCGGACTGGATGGTGGGCTCATCGACGGCGCCCGACTTGCGGAAGAACTCCACGACTTCATCGCGCGTCCATCCTTTTGAGTGGATTCCGGTATCGACAACCAGGCGCACGGCACGGAAGAGTTCCGAGGACAGGCGCCCGTAATCAGACACCGGGTCCTGGTAGAAACCAACCTCTTTGCCGAGTTGTTCCGCATACAGGGCCCACCCTTCTACATACGCAGTGAAGCCAAGGCTATGGAGACGGAACTTGGGCAAACCAGTGAGCTGCTGCTGCACGGACAGCTGCATGTGATGCCCCGGAATGCCTTCGTGATAGGCGATGGCCTCGTCGTTGATCAGCGAGCGCTCGGCGAAGTTGGAGGTTGCAACGACGACGCGGCCGGGGCGCTTGCCATCCGGCGTGCCGGTGACGTAGTGGGTTGCCGCCGCAGCCTGGAATGCCGGTATGGCCTCAACCGTAACCGGCGACTTGGGGAGTAGGGTAAATAGCTCCGGAAGTTTAGGCTCCATCTGCGCGATGTAGTGGCGGAAATCGTCCAGAATATGGTCCGCCGATGTGGGAATGTATTTGGCGTTGGTTTTGAGCGATGCCCGGAAGGATGCAAGGTCGGCGAAACCCTCCTTCTTGGCTATAGCGGTCATCTCGGACTCGATGCGGTCAATCTCGCGCAGGCCGATCTGGTGTATCTCATCGGGCGACATGCGGGTGGTCGTCCGCCCGTAGATATCGTTTTCGTAGCGCTTCTGGCCGTCTGGCAGAGATGTAACCGCGAGAGTGGTGCGTCCCTGAGGCGCGTATTCCGTACGCAAGAAGGCGGCGAACGTCTTGTACGCGGGAAGAACGTCGGTCGTGATGGCCTCGGTAATCTGCTGGGTCAAGCGTTTCTGGTCTTCGACGGAAATGCTCGCAGGGTACTTCTTGGTCGGCTGCAGAAACGGATCGGCGTCAACGATGCCCTCACACTGGACGGGGAGCTTTTCAAGCAGAAACCGTACCGGCATCAGCTTGTCTTTCATACCCGCGCGCAGGACTTCGGTGGTTTGATTTAGCGCTCGCGGGATCTGGTGAAGGCGCGCGATGTAGTCCTCGTACTGCTTCACCGAGTCAAAAGGGACGGAAAGCGGCAGATCTGCGAGGCTGGTGTGGATGCCATTCTGCTGATTGATAGGCATCTCATACTCTTTGAGATCAAAGTCGGCGATGCGCTGCTGGAGGACGCGAATCAGGAGATCGTGTGAGAGCTGGTCCTGGTCGGAGAAACCGGTGGTGGGAATGGCTTCAAGCCGAGAAAGAAACTCCTGGTCGGTCTTATGACGCCGGGCAATGGCGTCGAGCGAGTAATCGGCGAGCTTGTCGTTGTAGCGATAGTCGCCGAAGGCCGTGGCGCGTTCCGGGAGGTTGCGAAGATCGGATTCGTACTGCTCTTCGAACAACGCGTTCTGAGCGGCGAGACGGTCGGCAACCGGTTTTACATTTTGGGCAAAGACGGAAACGGCTGCTGCGACCAGCAGAAATAAGCTCCGGGTGAGACGCATAATGTATGCAGGGTAGCAGAAGGGACAGGCGACTTGCGCGAAGAAATAGGCCTGCGGCTCCGTCGGCGAATGCTCACAATCCGGTACAATCTTTAACTTGGTTGAACAAACTTGGTTGAGCACGGCGGAAACTACAATCGCCAATCCGGATCACCCATGACTATGAGAGTTCGTAAGGCTGTATTCCCCGCTGCAGGCCTAGGCACGCGCTTCCTGCCCGCCACCAAAGCTCAACCCAAAGAGATGCTGCCGCTGGTGGATAAACCGATCATCCAGTACGGCGTGGAAGAGGCGCTCGCCTCGGGGTGCGACCAGATCATCATCATTACGGGCCGTGGCAAACAGGCGATTGAAGACCACTTCGACGTCAGTTACGAACTGGAGAAAATGCTCGAGGAGCGCAAGAAGACCGATTTGCTGAAGATCGTGCGCGGTATCTCCGACATGATCCACGTTGCCTACGTCCGCCAGAAAGAAGCGCTTGGCTTGGGCCATGCCGTGCTCATGGCTCGCGAACTCGTGGGCAACGAACCCTTCGCGGTCTTGCTGGCCGACGACATCATCGACGCCGACCCTCCTTGCCTTAAGCAAATGATTGACGTCTTCGATCAGACCCAATCCTCGGTGATTGCAATCCAGATTATCCAAGGCAAAGCGATCTCCGCCTACGGCGTGCTGGACGTAAAACCCGCCGACGGACGATTCGACGGGAGGCTGTTCGAAATCCGCAACATGGTGGAGAAGCCGAAACTGGAAGAAGCGCCGTCAGACCTCGCCGTGATCGGCCGCTATGTCCTGACCCCGACGGTCTTCGAAACTCTGGCGCAAACCAAGGCGGGCGTCGGCGGAGAACTACAACTCACCGACGGCATGCGCGCCCTGCTCAAGAGGGAGAAAATGTATGGCTACGTGTTCGAAGGCAAGCGGCACGACGCCGGAGACAAACTGGGTTTCCTGAAAGCCACAATCGAGTTCGCCCTGAAGCGGCCCGACCTTGGTGGCCCACTGAGGGAGTATTTGAAAGGGCTCAAGCTGTAAAGGCGGAACAACCACTTTCAAAAATGTACTTCCGGTGGTTCCGGTTCGGCTACGCCGTCCGCGCGCGGGTCGGACGCAGCCGAGTTCAGACCCGTCTTCGAATTGTGCATTACCGCTTGTCCTCGTCCCATTCGCGCCGTGTACTCTTTGCGCACGATAAGGTTGTGGCCCTTGTCGCGCAGCGCCTGCAAAACCTCGGGCTTGATCCGCGACTCGATTGGGATGTCACAGCTCACCGTATTGTCAGCCACGGTGAATCGCGGGGCTTCGAGCGCAGCCTGAATGTTCATTCCATAATCTACAAGGTTCGAGACAAACTGCGCGTGCGCCAGCGGCTGATTTGGACCGCCCATGATGCCGAATCCGATGTGCACGTCGCCCTGCTCCATAAAGGCCGGAATGATGGTGTGAAACGGCCGCTTGCGCGGTTGCAGCGCGTTGGGATAGCTGGGATCGAGCACGAACAGCGCGCCCCGATCTTGCAGCGCGAAACCCATCCCGCTGACAACCACGCCGGAACCGAAGCCGGCGTAATTGCTTTGAATCAACGACGCGATGTTCCCATCTTTGTCTACGGCGGCGAGGTATACGGTGTCGCTCGTCGCCGGACTGCCAGGTCCGGGATTGCAGTTGGCTTTGTTCGGATTGATGAGAGCGGCGCGCTCGGCAGCGTAAGACTTCGACAGCAGCCCCTGCACTGGAACCTTGGCGAACCGCGGGTCGGCGTTGTAACGATAGAGATCGGCGTAGGCCAGTTTCATCGCTTCAATCTTCTTGTGCAATTCCACCGTGCCTTGCGGTCCGCCAGCGTCAGGCTGAAACGTGCTCATGATGTTCAACATCTCGAGCGCCGCCATGCCTTGACCGTTCGGAGGGAGTTCATAGATCTTCCAGCCGCGATAGTCGATAGAAATAGGTTCAACCCACTCTGCGGAAAAGTCGGCCAGGTCGTCCAACTGCATGGTCCCGCCAAACGACGACGACGTGCTTACAATCGCCTTCGCGATCTCGCCCTTATAAAACGAGTCACGGCCTTGCTCGGCAATCAGACGCAGGGCTTTGGCCAGGTCAGGATTCGAAAACTTGACCCCAACTTTGGGAGCTTTGCCGCCGGGAAGAAAAACCCTTCGCGACTCGCTGGTCCTTTGCAGCTTGGCTTCTTCTTCAACCCAATAGTCGTGGATGATCTCGGGTACGACATAGCCTTGTTCTGCGTAGTAAATGGCCGGAGCAAAAAGATCTTTCCAGGGCAAGCGCCCGAAGCGACGGTGGGACTGGCTCCATCCTTCAACCGCGCCGGGTACCGTGACGCTGTGAATCCCATCCTCCGGCATCGACGTGATGCCCTGCTTCGCCAGAAATTCCACGGAAAGTCCGCGTGGCGCCCAGCCGCTCGAATTCAGGCCATAGAGTTTGCCGGTCTTTGCGTCCCAATAGATGAGAAACAAATCACCACCAATCCCGTTGTTCATGGGCTCGGTGACGCCGAGCACGGCATTGGCGGCAATGGCAGCGTCCATCGCGGTTCCGCCTCGGGCCAGGATTTGCGCTCCAGCCTGCGACGCAACGTAGTGGCTGGTGGCGACAATGCCGCGGTCGGTCATCACCACCGAGCGGCCGTAAGCACGGTCTTGACCGGAAAGCTCCATATTCAGGGATAACAGTAGCAGGAGAAGAAGAATCGGCCGCAGCATGCGCACCTCAGTTCACGTCAATATCGAGTGGTCATCCTGATCGTAGCGAAGAATCTGTGCGCGTTGTTTTACGGCGCACGGGACAACGGCCATTACGAAAGCCTCGAAGTTCCGCGAGACGACTTAGCTACCAAGCGTGATCTTCAGCTTCCGTGACTTCTCTTCCACGCCGTTTGCCAGTTTTTCTTTGTGAGCTTCAAGTTTCTTTGCGATGCCTGCGCTGGAAAGCCCTAGCATTTGCGCCGCCAGAACTCCGGCATTGGTCGCTCCGGGTTTGCCGATAGCCACGGTGGCAACGGGAATGCCCGCGGGCATCTGAACCGTCGCAAGCAGAGAATCCATCCCGTTGAGGGCCGTGGATGGAATGGGAACGCCGATCACCGGCAGCGTGGTATGCGCCGCAATCACTCCGGCGAGGTGAGCAGCGCCGCCGGCTCCCGCAATAATCACTCGGATGCCGCGGCCCGCAGCTTTTCGCGCGTAGTCGGCCGTGCGATCCGGAGAACGGTGCGCCGAAGTCACATCGATCTCGTAAGTAATTCCGAAATCCTCCAGCGCCTTCGCCGCCTCGCGCATGATATCGAGGTCGGAATCACTTCCCATCACAATCGAAACCAGTGGCTTACTCATGAATTTCCCTTTTTAGCGCCGCCATGCTCGGCGGCTGTTCGTCGCGCCCCTAGGTTGCAAGCCGCCGAGAACTATTTCCTCAGCGCTCGCGCCGCGATGTCTTTGCGATGGTACGCGCCCCCGAAACTGATTTTTTCCACGGCCTCATAAGCGCGCGCCACGGCTGTCTCAAGACTGGGGGCCCGAGCGGTGACACCCAGAACACGACCGCCTGCGGTAAAGTACGCATCGTCGTGCTTCGTGGTGCCCGCGTGAAATACCTTGACGCCGTCAACCTTCTCGGCTTGTTCAATGCCGCTGATTTTCTTGCCCACTTCGAACGTGCCCGGATAACCTCCCGAAGCCATCACCACGCAAACCGAAGCGTCTGTCGACCAGCGAAAGTCGCCGTCACTGACTCGACCCTCGATCGAAGCTTCCAGCGCTTCCACCAGATCACTTTCGAGGCGCATCAGAATCGGCTGAGTTTCAGGATCGCCGAAGCGGCAGTTGAACTCGAGCACCATCGGTCCGCGAGCCGTCATCATCAGGCCGCAATAAAGGACGCCCTTGTACTCCGCGCCTTCGGCCTTCATCCCAGCGACCACGGGACGCGCGATGTGCTGCAACAACCAGTTTTGCATCTGTGCGTCCACCATTGCCTCGGTAGAATAAGCGCCCATGCCTCCAGTGTTCGCGCCGGTGTCGCCCTCGCCGACTCGTTTGTGATCCTGCGCGGCAGCCAGCGCGGCCACACGCTCGCCATCGCTTAGAACCAGAAAGGAAAGCTCCTCGCCTTTCAGGCATTCCTCAATCACCACGCGCGAACCAGCCTCGCCCAGCATTTTCCCACTGAGCATTTCTGCTGACACCGTGGAAGCCTCTTCTTTACTCTTACAGATCACTACGCCTTTGCCCGCAGCCAATCCGTCCGCCTTCACCACCACCGGCATGTGGAAATGGGGCAAGGCGTCGGCAACATCCTTCACGTTGTCGCAGATGGCATAGTGCGCGGTTGGGATGTGATGACGCTGCATAAATTCCTTGGCGAAACTCTTGCTGGATTCAAGCCGCGCCGCGGCTCGCGTGGGCCCGAAGATCCTCCAACCGTTCCGAGTAAACTCATCCACAATGCCCAACTGCAACGGCAACTCCGGGCCCACGATCGTAAGGTCCGGCCTGATCTGCGCTGCCAGCGCCAGCAGCGACTCGACATTCTTCAAATCAGCAGACAAGCACGTGGCTTCAGCGGCAACGCCAGCATTGCCGGGCGCACAATAAATCTGCGAAACGCGCGGTGACTGGCGCAGCTTCCACACCAGCGCATGCTCGCGTCCGCCACTTCCGATAACGAGGACTTTCATAGCTCGGGAAAGACAAGGTTAGGGGGCGGAGCAGATGATGTCAAACGGGGGATGGGCAATTCCGTGGTGCGATCGTAGCATCGTAAATCGGCAATTGTGATCCCGCCGCCGGTTAACTATGCTTAAGACGTATAATTTCCCCAAATGATCACCGTCTCCAAGGAGGACTACCTCAAGGCAATTCTCGCGGCCGAGAGCGAAGGTGAAACCGTGATCTCAGCCACGCTGGCTCACTGGTTGTCGGTGTCGCCGCCTGCGGTCACCATGGCTCTGCGGCGTTTGAAAAAAGATGGATTGGTGCGAGTGCAGGCCGATGGCCACGTCGGGTTAACCTCCGCCGGACGCAAGATCGCGCGCAAGCTCACTCTTCGCCATCACCTCATTGAGCGCATGCTGGCAGAAATGTTCGGGATGGAATGGTACCGCGTCCACGACGAAGCCGAGCGTCTGGAACATGCCGTCTCCCCCGATTTCGAAGCTCGGCTACTGGCCAAATTGGGCCGCGGCGGAGCCTGCCCACACGGCAATCTAAGCGAACTGGAGAGTCCCGGCAGCCGGCGTCGCCGGGGGCTGGTGCTGCTCGCGCACGCCGACGCCGGGAAGAATTATGTCGTCAGCGGCATTTATGAGCGCGATCGGCACTTGCTGGAATTTCTGGAAGGGCGCGGCGTCCGTCCCGGAGCGCGAGTGCACGTCGCAGGACGGAACTACGATCAAACCCTAACCCTTGCCACCGATGCCGGAACGGTTGCGCTCGGCCGCTCAGCGGCCGAGAAAGTCTGGGTAAGCGCCGAGCTCGGCAAGACGAGGCGTGCTTCCTCGCACTCCTCTTCTTGAACTGCCGCAAGCAGCCATTCCGGCAAAGTTGTTAACCATAGTTTACCCGCTGATGTATACTTACGCTAACTTATTCGACTATGAGCGTAGGTTCACAACCCCATCAGACAAGACGCGTTATCGGCGAAGATGAAGACATCGTCATCACGCACGAAGATGTCGATCGGGCGCATGACCGCGTTCGCGTGTCTGCGGCTCGTGCTCAGCGCGGCTTCTTCTCCGGCGCACGGCTATTGTGGTTGCTGGTCGGGCCGGGCGTTCTGGTCATGCTGGGCGAGAACGATGGGCCGAGCATGCTCTCCTATGCCGCAACCGGTGCGAAGTTCGGCATCGGATTCTTCATCCCCTTCGTTGTGCTCACCTTTTGCATGGCCATTGTTGTGCAGGAGATGACTGTGCGCCTCGGCGCCGCCACCCATCGCGGACACGCCGAGTTGATCTTCGACCGCTTCGGGCCGTTCTGGGGATGGTTTTCGATGCTCGACCTGGCCATCGGAAACTTTCTCACTCTCATCACCGAATTCATCGCTATACGCGCGGGCCTGGGTTTCTTTGGCGTACCTCCGTGGATGGCAGTTCTCCTCGCCCTGGTTATTTTGTACGCGGCGCTGATGAGCCATCGCTATTGGACCTGGGAGCGGATCACGCTCGCCGCCGCCGCGTTCAACCTTGTGTTTATTCCGGTCGCGCTCATGACTCATCCGAGCTGGCATTCGGTGGGCCACTCTTTGATTACGTGGAAACCGCTTCCTGGCTTCAACAAGGACACGCTCCTGATCGTCCTGGCTGATATCGGCGCGACGGTCACGCCCTGGATGCTTTTTTTCCAGCAGAGCGCCACCGTTGACAAGGGAATGACCACGAAAGACATCCGCTTTGGACGCATCGATACTGTGCTAGGGGCCGCACTAGCGACTGCCGCCGCGGTGGCCACCATCGTCGCAACCGCGCCGTTGTTTGCGCATCAGATGACGGCCGACAATTTCCAGGCTGCCGAGTTTGCGCAAGCGCTCCAGCCAATCATCGGCCGATTTGGCGCTTCGCTGTTCGCCCTTGGCATGGTTGAAGCCGGGATCGTAGCATCGATCACGATTTCAGCTTCTTCTGCATACGCGTTCGGAGAAGTAACGCACAAGCCGCATAGCCTGAACCTTCCCCTGGGAGAAGGCAAGTCTTTTTACTCCGTGCTGACGCTGTGCGCTGTGGCCGCCGGCGCCATCGTTCTCATTCCTGGGCTGCCGCTGGTGTACGTGGTTCTGGTCGTGAACGTCGTCGCTGTCCTTGCCATGCCGCCCGCGCTGGTGTTTCTGTTCATGCTGGTAAATGACAGGGAAATCATGGGCGATCGAGTCAGTCCGGCGTGGGCGAACGTGCTGTCCACGGCGGTTGTATTTGTCCTGACCGCAGCGGGTGTGCTCTTTGGCATCAGCGTGATTGCGCCAAACATCTTTGCGGCGTTGGGAGGGGGGTAAGGAGACCTATGGTGAGGAAAGATGAAGGACACGTTTTTTCCAGCTCTGATCAAGAGCTGGTCTTGTCGTCACTCGAGCACGATCAACTGGTTCGCGCAAAGAAGCATCACATTCCGAGACGGCATCTCAAAGGTCCTGAGCTGGCCGTGCTGTGGGCGCTTCGAATCTACCTATTGTTCATGATGGCAGTCGTGGTTTACCAAGTATGGATTGCCGCGCACTAGCTCGTTTCCTCCTATGACTGGAACTCTTGCGAACGCTTTGCGCCCTGCATAGGTATAATGTAGCGGCTTCGCTGGCTTGATCTCCGTCGCGTGGAAGGCCCAATGCGCTTGTCGCTGGATACTCGCGAGGTTGGACGCGTCACCATCGTGCGCTGCAACGGAAGGATTGTTGCTGGTGTCGAGACCGAATCTTTGCGCACGCATGTTGCCTGGCTGTTGCGCGACCGGCGCGCTATCGTTCTGCATCTGGGCGAGGTTGGATTCATTGACAGCAGCGGGCTCGGCGCGATCGTCCGCAGCCTGACCAGCACCCGGCAGGTGCACGGAGACCTGAAGCTCTGCAACGTCCCCGAACATGTGTATAAGGTTTTGGAGCTGTCGCACCTGACGACTTTGTTCGACACGCACGAATCGGAGGAGAACGCAGTTGCCGCTTTTTACCGCCCCGCGGCACGCGCCGAAACGCCAGCCCGCGTCGGCCGCGCCGTTCTGTGCCTGGACCACAACGCCGACGTGCTCGCTTACTTGCGTGAGCTGTTGCACCGCGCCGGATACGATGTGCACACCAGCAGTAAACGGGGCGATGCAATGCTCCTGATGCGGGTCACACGTTTTGATCTCCTGCTGATCGGCTCGGGCATGACCACGTCTGCAGTCACGCCACAAGCCTTTCACGCCGCATGCGCGGGTCTTCCGGTCATCGAACTGGGCAGCGAGTTTTCCACGTGCGACGCCGGCGAAGCCATTGCGGGATTGCTGGCAAACATCGAGGCTCGGCTCAATCCGAAAATTGCATAAATTCGGTGGTTGATGAGCGGACGCAGACCGCCACAGAAATCAAGGCAGTAAGTGCGGAGCAATAATGAAGAAGCGATCTCGCGCCGGAGTTTCTGTAATCGCAATCGTCGGGCTGGGTTTTGCGTTTGTGATAAATGCTTGGCCGCAGTCGTCAGCTCGAACTCCGAGTGCAGATACGATCCAAGAAGGAAAAGCTATGCCGACGCACGCTAGCGGAACTTTTGAAGTGAAGCTGAATCCTCAGCCTTCAGACGACAAAGTCGGCGATCCAACCATAGGCAGAATGTCGATCGACAAGCAGTTCCATGGCGATCTTGAAGGGACCAGCAAAGGACAAATGTTGACCGCGATGACGGACGTAAAGGGTTCGGCCGGCTATGTCGCCATCGAACGCATTACGGGAACACTGCATGGCCGCAACGGAACCTTTGCACTGCAGCACACTGGCACGATGCAGCGCGGCGCGCCACAACTGAGTGTGACGGTTGTGCCGGATTCCGGCACCGGTCAGTTGGTTGGCCTTGCCGGCAAGATGGAGATTAAGATTGTTGACGGAAAGCATTTTTACGAATTCGAGTACACGCTCCCCGCCGCCCCTGATGATCAGCCACTTTCGTGCAGCCGCCGGACTACGCAATCCCCCGCAGAACGACTAAACTATTCTTTTAGGTGAGCATCGCCGGTCGGCTTGGTTCTCACCGTTTCGGTGCCGCATCTATTTCTTCAGGAAGGCAATCTTCTATGAACAGCTTTGGCAGCCGTTCCAACCTTCGCGTTGCTGGCCACGATTACGAGATCTATCGCATCGACCCGCTCGACAAGCAGGGCATCTCGACTGGGCATCTACCTTTCTCGCTGCGCATTCTTTTGGAGAATTTGCTGCGCACAGAGGACGGCCGCAGCGTGACCAAAGAGGATATCCGCGCGCTGGCGGCATGGAATAGTAAATCGAAGCCGGACAAGGAAATCGCCTTTACGCCGAGCCGCGTGCTGATGCAGGACTTCACCGGAGTGCCCGCGGTCGTCGATCTCGCCGCCATGCGCGATGCCATGAAGGTTCTCTCCGGCGATCCCGCGTTGATTAATCCCTTGCAGCCTGCTGAATTGGTAATCGACCACTCGGTGCAAGTCGACGAATTCGGTACCCCGCAGGCGTTCCAACTGAACGCCGAACTCGAATTCCTGCGCAACAAGGAACGCTATGGATTTTTGCGCTGGGGGCAGACCGCTTTCCGCAACCTTGCAATCGTTCCTCCCGATACCGGTATCGTGCATCAGGTCAATCTTGAATTTCTTGCACGTGTTGTTTATGTGCAGGAGTTGAACGGTAAGCGTGTGGCTTATCCGGACACGCTGGTCGGCACGGATTCGCACACCACCATGATTAATGGTCTCGGGGTGCTGGGCTGGGGCGTGGGTGGCATTGAAGCCGAGGCGGCGATGTTGGGACAAGCCGTGTCTATGCTGATTCCGCAAGTGGTGGGCGTGAAGCTTACAGGCAAACTGCGTGAAGGCGCCACCGCTACCGATCTTGTCCTCACCGTCACCGAGATGCTGCGCAAGCATGGCGTAGTCGGAAAATTTGTCGAGTATTTTGGACCCGGCCTGCCGGAACTTCCGCTGGCCGACCGCGCTACCATCGCGAATATGTCTCCGGAGTACGGCGCAACCTGTGGCATCTTCCCGGTCGACAAAGAAACTCTCACCTACTTGCGGCTGACTGGGCGCACTGAAGAGCAGATCGCGTTGGTCGAGGCATACTGCCGCGAGCAAGGATTGTTCCACGATGACAAAACACCCGAGGCGCAATACTCCGAACTGCTCGCGCTGGATTTGGGCACAGTGGAATCCAGTCTGGCCGGCCCCAAGCGTCCGCAGGATCGTATATTGCTCGCCCAGGCGCGCGAGTCGTTTCAAACGTCGCTTCCATCGCTGATAAAGCCAAAGTCAGGCGCAACCGTGTCCGCACCAACGACCGACTCCGCGAAAAAGGTAGCGGGTTGGGAACAGGAAGGCGGCAGTCCAACCGCGGTCGGCGTGGGCGATCATCGAGCCGAGGAGCACGTTCCTCAGTCTGCCGGCGCGGCCTTGCGCCACGGCAGCGTCGTCATTGCCGCCATCACAAGTTGCACCAACACTTCGAACCCTTCTGTAATGGTTGCGGCGGGCCTGGTAGCGAAGAAAGCGGTTGAACACGGCCTGCAAGTTCCATCGTGGGTAAAGACTTCGCTGGCGCCCGGATCCAAAGTGGTGCGCGACTACCTGGAGCGCGCAGGACTGACGCCGTATCTCGAAAAGCTGAAGTTTCACATCGTGGGGTATGGCTGCACCACCTGCATTGGAAACTCCGGGCCGCTTCCGGAAGAAATTTCCAAGGCGATTGACGAGAAGAATCTGGTGGTCGCGTCCGTGCTCTCCGGCAACCGCAACTTTGAAGGCCGTATCAATCCTGACGTGCGCGCGAATTATTTGATGTCACCGCCGCTGGTAGTGGCCTTCGCGCTGGCCGGCCGCATTGACCTCGACTTGCGCAAGGATCCCATTGCCAACGACAAGCAAGGCGCGCCCGTATATCTGGCGGACATCTGGCCTTCTCGAAGTGAAGTGGACGAGGCCATCAAGAAATCGATCTCGTCCGACATGTTCCGCAGAAGTTACGGTGAGGTTTATCACGGGGACGACCGCTGGCGTTCCCTGCCCGTTCCCAAGGGCGAAACCTACACATGGGACAAAGATTCGACCTACATCCGTCGCGCTCCGTACTTCGACGGCATGACGCTCAAGCCTGCCGGGGTGGAAGAAATCAGAAACGCGCGCGTGTTGGCGGTGCTCGGCGACAGCGTCACCACCGATCACATTTC
>Ga0116216_10002385_pt1 | contig 12524 bp, 10 predicted proteins | sample Sb_taG_11_FD_89696 | JGI IMG/M metagenome (GOLD analysis project Ga0116216, IMG submission 89696) | Peat soil microbial communities from Weissenstadt, Germany - Sb_50d_3_AS metaG | ecosystem: Environmental > Terrestrial > Soil > Wetlands > Peat | place: Germany: Weissenstadt | collected 2010-09-21
CCGGGCGGGAGGAATTCGAACACAAATCGTCCCTCGGAATCGCTGGTGACGAAGTAGCGAAAGCCCTGGGCAGAGTCGACGAGAGCGATGGAGGCATCGACAATCGGATGCCAGAAAGAATCGACCACGGTTCCGCGAATCGCCCCGGACGAGGCGTCCTGCGCCGAGGCAGGACTGGCGACGAGAATCAGGGAAGCGAGAACCAACCCCGGAGCACGGAAACAAAAAGACCAAGGGCACGGCATCAGACATCACCTGCAAAATTCAAAGGTGAGTCCAGCCTTGACGGGAGACATTTTCTGTATAGCACTGCGGGGCAGGCGATGTCTGTGCGGAGCGGGTCTTTCTTTTGGGATTGCTCCCGAGACGGGAATGCCCATTTCTGAAGAAACGCTCAGATCTGAAGGACGGACAGGAATGGTTCGCGAGAGGTCGCCATTTACAAACCCAACTGTGCATTGACTAGCAATTCGATACGGGATCATAATGGTTCGCCCGTTCGGAGGAATTATGCTGGCAAGAACTTCGAACCAAGCGCTTCGGAAGGCCGATCCGGGCACCGGGCTTCAGGGCGCTGGCCAGACTTACCCGGCCTTTGGCGTGGGCGATTTTGTTGTATTTTACATATCCGTGACAATTCAGGGCACGGCCACTTGTTAACTGCTTCCTGGAGGGAACGACCTTGAAACTAAGAAGCTTGGCGGTAATCACTCTTCTGGTTCTCGGCTGCAGCGCTGCTTTCGGGCAGAACTACAGCTTTGGGTTCCTTAGCTATGACAAAACGATTCAGTATTGCGACTACGAAGTGCTGACGGTAACGCCGCCTCTTGCCGCAGGGGTTCACAACATCCAAGCGTGCCCAGGCGGCACGAGTGGCAACGGCATCATGGTGGGCGTAGCGACGACGGACTTAAAGGACAGCTCTCGCTCGCCGGTAACTGGGAACGCCTACGCATTCGCTGACAACGCGATCGAGGTCGGCTACAACGGCGGCTTTGCCTGCGGCTGTGCCGTCCTCTACATAACTAAATTGAAAGCGGCCACTGGGGCAGAAAAGAAAGCCGGCGCTGCTTATGGCTGGGAACTCTATTACAGCCTTGATCCAGGCTACGAATTCTTCGGCACGTATGGTTTCTTGACCAAGAAATTGGGCGGATCGGGCAAGGCCACCTACGACGTGGCGCGTTAAGCGAAACGTAGGGCTCTTCTTAGGCTCGAAAGACCACGCCGATTTACGGCGTGGCCTTTTTTTCGCAGAAAAGTTCAGCCCGGAGTTCATCTACAGTGATATCGCGTGACCGAATGTTGTCCGCCGAGAATTCGTCGAGCTCACGGTGCTTTGCAATGATTCGATTCGTATGCTTCGCCGTGTGGATTGGTTGCGTGACGGTGCCACTGCTCGCGCAAAAGCCAAAGGAACAGGATTCGGCACAACAAGCTCCCGCCGCCGGGGAACAGTTGCCGGTTGCGCGGAGCGCGCCGGCAACGCCATATCCGCTCGATTCATTCACAGAGTTTTCCGCGGTCATGGTCGGCAGCCGGGTCGAGCCGGGTGAAGGTTCCTCGGAAGGCCACATCTACCGCTCGGGCAATCTGATGAGAACGGAGGACCCCGGGAAGCGCGGTTACTTCATCACCGACCTGGCCACAGGCGAAACCTACGGGATGTCAGAAGCTGGCTGCATGCACGACGGCCGTCCTTTTATCCGCACTTTTCCATTTTCCGCTATGAAGCCGGGCGCCACCGTAACGCGAACAACGGCCGGGAAGGAAACTGTTGAGGGCCACTCCTGTCAGATTGAAAATGTTGCGGTGTCGTTGCTGAATTTTGCCAACGCACTGCAGATGCGAGTTTGGGAAGCGGAAGATCTGCAAGGTTTTCCGATCAAGATAGAATTTCTGCTCCCTGGTGGCCATGACGCGATCGTTCGTTACCGGAACGTCTTTTTGGGTCCTCAGGATCCTACTCTCTTCATTCATCCGGAGTCCTGCGAACCGCTCCCCAAGCGGCAACCAACGCCAAAATCGGCGCCGGTCCCCAAGCCAAACCCAGTGCATTGACTGGCAATTCGATAGGGGATCATAATGGCTTGCCCGTTCGGAGGAATTATGGAACGGTTCGCCAAAACTCCGTCACAACTGTCCGATGCGCTTCATCGTCGGCTCAATTCTTATGTCCTTGCTGCCAGCGCGGCCGGAGTGAGTGTCCTCGCGTTGTCGGAACCGGCTGCGGCCAAGATCGTTTACACGCCCGCCAAAGTAAAGATTGGCTACGTCGCTTATGACCTTGATCTCAACCACGACGGGATCACTGATTTTGAAATCGAACTTGGATATTCCAGCACTGTGTCGGGGTTTAGCACCGCGGATATTTTCGCGTTTTCTCCGCCGAGTCAACGAGGCAACAAAATGGCACACGCCAAGGGGCGGGTAGGTCTGGCACGCGCCCTGAAGCCGGGTGTTCGGATCGGGCCAGGGGATATTTCTTCCTCGGGTGGGTTTCTAGTTTGGGAGGGATACGGAAGAAAAGGTACTCACATTCGTACAGGCCAATGGATCAATGTCAAGGACCGGTATCTGGGCCTTAGCTTTCAGATTAACGGAAAAACTCATTATGGTTGGGCACGCCTGAACGTCAAAGTTACCAAGCGAGGAATATCGGGGTTCGATGCCGTCCTCACAGGCTATGCCTACGAAACCATCCCGAAGAAGGCCATCATCGCGGGAAAGACCAAGGGACCGGACGATCTTGCACTGCAAACTGGCAGCCTCGGCGAATTAGCAGCAGGAGCGCCGCGTCGTCACTAGTGAACGGGCAACACGTAAGCACACGCTGGACGGATTCCCTTCCCCGGTTAGCTGACTGACTCTCTCAAACTATCCAGCCGGTCAAAAGCACTGTTCAAGCGGCAATGGCATATAATTGCTGCTGTTTTTTGACGGCTAAAGGAGATCTCAATGAGTTCAAGAGGGGGTAGGTTCGCTTTCGGCGATTTTGCGGCTATTTGCGTGATCGCCCTGTTGCTGGCGGTTTCCGCCGGTTTGAGCAGCGCGCATGCAGCGACGAAGCTGCAAAAATTAAGCACGGACACGTTCACCAACAGCTACAGCGAGCACAGAACTGAAGTTGAACCGCACACCTATGCTTACGGATCCACGATCGTGAGCGCCTTTCAGGTGGCCCGCTGGTTTAGTGGCGGTGGCGCGGACATCGGATTTGCGACCTCCACCGACGCAGGTAAAACCTGGGTGAATGGCTATCTCCCAGGGCTGACCCAGAACTACAAAGGGGGCACGTATTACACGGCAAGCGATCCCGCGGTGGTTTATGACGCCAAACACGCCGTGTGGCTGATTAACTACGTACCCATCACCACCAACGAAGACGCCGTGGACGTGGGTGTAAGTAGTTCCACGGATGGCATTCACTGGAGCAACCCCGTGCTGGTGGACCAGTCGGGTGTCGACGACAAAAACTGGATTACCTGCGACAACAGTTCTAGCAGTCCTTATTACGGCAACTGCTACGTGGAGTGGGATCTGGGCTTCAGCACCGGGCAGATTCAGATGAGCACGTCCAGCGACGGTGGAAAGACTTGGGGAGCAGCCGAGGGAACCGCAGACGGGGCGGGCGGGATCGGCGGCCAGCCAGTGGTGCAACCCAACGGGACCGTGGTCGTGCCGATCGAAGCAGGCATTGGCATCAGCGCGTTCACTTCGACCAACGGCGGCAAGAGCTGGAGCGGCCTCACGTCGGTTTCCGGTATCGACTATGCGAATGACCAGGGCGGCATTCGCAGCGGCCCGCTACCTTCGGCCCGAGTGGATGGCTCGGGAAAGGTCTATGTAGTCTGGGGCGACTGCAGATTTCGTAGCGGATGCACCACGAACGACATCGTCATGAGCACTTCCACGAACGGAACGAAATGGAGCGCGGTGACTCGGATACCGATTGATCCGACCAAGAGCACGGTCGATCACTTTCTTCCCGGCTTGGGCGTGGATCGCGCCACTTCCGGCAAGACAGCGCACCTCGCGATGACCTATTACTATTATCCGGTTTCGCAGTGCGGCAATTCCTGCAAACTTGAAGTAGGTTTTACCGTTTCGCAGGATGGCAGGAGCACCTGGACCGCCGGGAAACATCTGGCCGGACCGATGGATCTGAGTTGGATTGCGCCCTCCGACAACGGACAGATGGTGGGAGATTATCTCGGAGTGGACTTCGCGAACGGAAAGCCATTCGGGGTTTTCGCCGTGGCCCAGGCTCCCGGCACAAAGCTGAACGAGGGCATGTATACGACCAACGCGCCTCTCGTGGCATCGCCCGGCGAGCCGCGATTCAGTTCCAAAGGCGAGAAACGAGTTGCTTCACGCACCTGGGTACGCAAGTTCTACGATGACGATCACCAGCGGCCCATCCCGCCTTCCGAACAGGAACCACCGGCTCAGAGCAGATGAATGCAGCGGGGCGGAAATGGATTCGGTCTCGGATCCTTCCGCCCGAGCCTACACTATTTGGCCAGCTTCTGCTGCACTAACTCTTCTACCCGGCGCAGCACTTCGTCTTCTGTCAACGTGGTGGAATCAATCATGAGCGCATCCGCGGCTGGTGTTAGCGGGGATGCCGCTCTGGTGCGGTCACGGCGGTCGCGTTCGCGCAGCTCGGCGGCGGTGGCCGCGGCTGCGGTTCCGAGAAGATTTAATTGCTGCAGGCGACGCTGTTCGCGGACTACCGGGTCGGCATCCAGAAAGATCTTCACATCGGCATTGGGAAAGACTTTGGTTCCGATGTCGCGACCTTCCATCACCACTCCTCCGCCTGCGCCCAGTTCCCGTTGGCGCGCGACCATCCACTCACGCACCTTAGGATGAACGGATACGCGGGAGGCTCCGGCGGTTACATCAGTCTCGCGCACGCGCTGGGTTACGTCGCTGCCGTCGAGCAGAACCCGGGTGCCGCTCGAGGCCGGCTCGAGGAGGATGCGCGAGTCGCGCGCCGCCTTGGTCAGGGCGGCTTCGTCATCGAAGGAAATATCCCATTCGATGGCCTTCAACGCCAGCGCGCGATACATGGCTCCGCTCTCCAGGTTGGCATAGCCCAGCTTACGAGCCAGGCGTGAGGCGATCGTGCTCTTGCCCACGCCCGCCGGTCCGTCGATGGCGATGATGAGTTTGCGAGGTTGAGGAAGCTTCATCGTGAACGAATGATTTTACACGCTCGAGGGGAGGTACCCACATTGGCTCTCCCTTGCACAACGGCCCCTTGCTTGATTTAGCAAAACTTTTACAAATTCCCTCGCCGGGGATACAGGGTTGGGAATATACTGGCGGCCTCCAACAAAATTGCGCGAGGTGACTCACATGTTCAGCATCCGAAAGTCGATGGCTGTATGCGTGTTGATTGCTTGTTTCATCGGGTTGATGTTCGCCCAGGGCGGCGCTACTGGAGCCATTACCGGCACGGTTCAAGACGCAACCGGGGCCGTGGTTTCCGGCGCCAAAGTGGATATCATCAGCGAGGCTACGGGACAGGTGGAGCGCCATCTGACCACAAACACCTCCGGAACATTCACGGCCACGCTCTTGCCTGTGGCGAGCTACACCGTGGAGGTTAGCGCCGGCGGATTTTCCACGACGAAGTTTCCACGTGTCGTGGTGAATATCACGGAAACCACGCGCATGACGGCAGTGCTGAAGGTGACCTCGGTTACCGAGGTGGTGGAAGTTCAGTCCGAGGTCGCCCAGGTGAACACCTCCGACGCCACCACTGGGCAGTCGCTGACCAACGCCACGATTACGAGCCTTCCGCTGGCTACACGAAATTTTCAGCAGTTGCTCGATTTATCGGCAGGCGCAACTGCCAACTTGAACAACGCTGCGGCGCTGGGCCGAGGCGATGTGCGTATCGACGTCAACGGTGGAAGAGAGGATAACAACAACTACCTGATCGAGGGAGTTTCGGCTTCGGACTACTCATTCGGAGAACTCACATACACGCCGGTTCCCAATCCCGACTCCATCCAGGAATTCAAGGTCGGCACCAGCCTCTATGACGCTTCCCAGGGGCGCAACGGTGGCGGCAACATCAACGCCATTTTCAAGAGCGGCGCTTCCAGCTTCCACGGCGATCTGTGGGAGTATTTCCGCAACACTTCGCTGGATGCCGACGACTTCTTCATCGGCCGCTTCCGGCTGCAGCAGAACATTTTTGGCGGCGATTTCGGTGGCCCGGTTGGTCCTAAGGCCAAATTCGGATACTTCTATGTGAACTACCAGGGCACGCGCCAGCGCAGCGGCGATTCCCTCGGAACGTATATCAGTGGCGCGCCCGTTCCAGTGTTGCCTGAAAATCGATCTGAGGCAAACCTACTTAGCACGTTCTTTTGCGGTGCGGCCTGTGGCGGAGCTACAGCCACAGCCATCGACCCCGTGGCGTTGGCGTTGCTCAATGCCAAGGGCACTCAGTTCGGCCCGGGCGTTGGTGGTGGTTTTCTAATTCCCAGCGTCGCCGGGACGCCAGGATTTACCAATGGCGTGCTGAACACCGGCTCACTGACTCTCAGCGTCCCGGGCAGCTACCGGGATGATCAGTTCACGGCCAACTGGGACCGCGATTTCAATCACGGCAAAGACCGCGTCTCCGAGCGATTCTTCTGGTCGGATTCCGAAACCGCCGAACCATTCGGCGCCGATAACTTGCAGGTTCAGACCGGCTACCCGGCCTCTTCCACCAACCTGAATTTCCCCCTCGACATCCCGCTGCGGGGACGGTTTGGCAGCGTCGCCGAGACGCACTCTTTCAACAATAGCCTGATCAACGAGTTTCGTTTCGGCGTGAACATCATCAGCGATTCCCTGCAGAATGTTCCCATCGCCGGTGCTTCGCCGGCCGACTTGGGTATCAACAATGGATCAGGTGCGCCGGACATGTACAGGTTCCAATTCAGCAGCGGCCTGCAAATTGGACCTTTCCCCAACCAGCTGCAATCGGCGTTGTCGGATTCCCTGGTCTGGCTCGATACCCTCAGTTGGACGCACGGCATGCACTCGCTCCGTTTCGGAGGAGAGATCGACCGCACTTCGATTCGCCGCAACCTCCCCGTGCTGGACAATGGTTTGGTCTTCTTTACTCCCGGCGCCAACAGTGCCCTCAACTATTGGCAGAACTTCCTGCAGGGCTCGCCAGTTTTTGGTGAAGGGGGCAGCGGCGCTGCCAATCACGATTACCACATTCCAGCTTTTGGTGCTTTTGTGCAGGACGATTGGCGGGTCAAGCCCAATTTCACCATGAACCTGGGATTGCGCACGGAGTGGGTGGGCGCGGCCTCTGACAATCTTTGCCACTTGGGCAACACGATTCCCAATAATGCCAATACGATCGGCGATGCCTTCGTGTATCCGAGTTGTGTCAGACAGTACGGTATTTCGGGTTTCAGCGGTACGCTGAACAGCGCCGCCTTGAATAACGAGTATTCCACCGTCATCGAGCCGCGCCTCGGCTTTGCCTATGATCTGGGTGGCAAGCATGACACGGTGGTTCGCGCAGGGTACGGCATCTACAGCGTTCGCGAAGACATCGGCGCTGTGGACAACTTGTCGTTTACGCCGCCGTTTTATCCGATATTCGTGAGCGGCAACGCGCCCCTGCAACTGGGCAGCCTGCTCTCCGGCCTACCGCCGCTGGGTAAGGTGCCCACCGCCGACGTGCCGACACCGTCCTTTTTTCAAGGCTTTCCGGGAGGCAACACGAGCGCGGCCCCAATTTTCTCCGGTACGGCCGCCAATTTCTTTGGCCTTGCCACTCCTCTGCACTGGAGTGTGCCCACCACGCAGCAGTGGAACATGACAGTGCAACGCCAGTTGGGTGGAAACTGGGTCCTCGAAGTCGGATACGTGGGCACCAAAGGCACGCGTCTGCGCTCGACCTTTGATCCTGACCAGCCCAACCTGGCCAGCCCATCCAACCCCATCGTCGTGACCGCACAGAATGGAACCAAGTACACGATCACCACGAACACATTCGCCAATTCCACGGCGCGAGTACCTTTCCTTGGAATTAATCCTTCCGCGTTTGAGGCGTTCTATCCCAACTCCGATTCTGCCTACAGCGGTTTGCAAGCCACGGTTTCGCACAAATTCTCGAAAGGCCTCTACTTTCAAAGCGCGTACACCTATTCCAAGTCGATCGACGACGTTTCCACCGCCAGCGTGGCTTTCCTCACGCGCGTCAATGATCAGAACAACGCTGAAGCCTCGCGGGGTCTTTCCGACTTCGATCATCGCCAGCGCTTCGTCACCAGCTTCAACTATGCCTTGCCTTTCCTGGCCAACCGCCACGATGCCATGGGATATGCGCTTGGGGGCTGGGAGGTCAACAGTGTGATCGTTGCGCAGACGGGATCGCCCATCACGATTGCCGATGGGAGCGGCGGAACAAACTACAATCTGGCCAGCTATCCCGTGGCTACGGCCGATTTCGCTCCCGGCTTCAATTGCGGCAACGCTCTGAATCACGGGAACCTCGCCACCAAGCTTGCCAATTGGGTCAACCCTGCCGCGTATAAACCCGACGCCCCTGTCCCGTTTGGTGATGGCACCACCGGTTTCGGAGATTCGCCGCGCAATTGCATTTACGGCCCGAAGCAGGTGAACATCGACGCCACGCTAGGCAAGACGTTTAGACTCGGCGAACGGCAGAGCCTGCGTTTCCGCACCGAGGTCTTTAATCTGTTCAACCATCCCTCGTTCCAGAACCCATTGTTCACCGGGAATGCGAACGTTGAAGCCGTGAATCCGAATGGCACCAGTGCAAACGGTGAGATTACCCAGACCAACGGAACGCCGCGGCTGATTCAGTTCTCGTTGAAGTATTCGTTCTGACGAAGTCGGAGCCGGGCGATGTCTCGCCCGGCTCCTGCAACGTCTACAGCAGTTTTCGAGTTGCTGTATCGGAAACCAGGAACACTAGGGCACGGCCGTAACCAGAGAACTGCCGTCCAAGGTCTCTCCCCCGAGGTACACCAGAGCAGCAGTTCTCATCCCAAGATACAAACGTGCTTAAGACGTGTTTCGCCGGAGGGTTGCTTACCTCCCCTGGCTAAAGAACTACTATCCAATGTCCCCTCCCCCGAGGAAGACCAGAGCAGCAGTTCTCATCCCAGATACAACGTGCTTAAGACGACTTTGAATTTAAAATATTCGCTTCCAGGAGTCTGGTCAATTTTGATCACGTCTCGATGGCGGTGTCTTTTCGGTAAGGCTGCGTGGCACGGCGGAGTGTTTGCTGGCGCTTTGAACACCGAACCGCCCCATCCATCTCATTCCAACAATCGACCCCAGTTGTGCCTCGTCCTCGGCCAATCCTACCCGCGAAAGAGGACGCTACTTTAGCAGACTTGTGATGGTGGACTGTCGGCGATAGCTTCAATCTTAACTCTTACATTTTTCTTAGATCGTCGGAGCAGAAAAGGAGTTCCATGTTTCGCAGATTCGTTTTACTACTCGCAGGTCTCATGCTGCTCATAGCACCGCTGCGGGCCGGAACCATCCACGAAGTCTTCAACCAGACCTATACGCTCACGGGTGCGCTCGACACTATCGACCTGCTCACGCCACCAAACGTCGACGGGAGCTACCTGATCACGATTTATTACAGCATGTCCGGCACTTCTTCTGCAGGTGTAAAGGATACCGCGAGCCCGTACTTCTCATGGACTGACGATGTGGGAGCGGAGCAGTTAGGCAATGGGCTCTGTCCATGGAATGACAATGGCAAGCCAAAGAAATGCACTTCCACCCAAACCTACGGCCCATCGCTTCCGGCGCTACAAGTCTACGGAGGCGCAGGACACACCCAGACCAACGCGGGCCCCATCGCAGTCACTTTTCCCGTCCGTGTGCTGGCCAACACTCATCTCACGCTCACGATTCCGGTTTCTAATCCAGACAACCTCACCTATCAGGTGAATGTGCAGGTCCAAGGCTGGTAGCCCCACAACATCACGATCACGCCGACTCACCAGACTTTGCAAACTTTGTCCGGCGGATTCACCATGGGCTGCCCCGCCTTGCAGGAGAACGCGTGTTCAAACTCCGGCATGTTCACCACCACGCCGTTGATGCGGTACTGCGCCGGGGAATGCGGATCGGTCATAGCGCGTACTCGCAGATCTTCGTCGCGCATATTGGCGCAATCCCATTGCGCAAAGCCAACAAAGAAACGCTGCTCAGGCGTGAGACCATCGATCGGCTGGAGATTCTTGTCTTTGGTCGCATCTTTCCACGCCATGAAAGCCAGAATCTCGCCACCAAGATCGGCCACGTTTTCGCCCAGAGTAAGTTCGCCGTTGATGTGAACATCATCGACCATCACATATTTTGAATACTGATCGTCAACGCATTTGGTGCGCGCGTCAAACTTTGTCCGGTCGTCCTTCGTCCACCAGTTCTTCAAATTGCCTTTGGCATCGAACTGGCTGCCTTCGTCGTCGAAGGCGTGGGTCAGTTCGTGGCCGACGGTGCCGCCGGTGTCGCCGTAATTGGGAGCGTCATCCATTTTGGCGTCGTAAAGCGGAGGCTGCAGCACTCCGGCGGGAAAGTTGATGTCGTTCATCTGCGGGTTGTAATAGGCGTCAACCGTGGGCGGCGAAATGTCCCATTCGCCGTGGTCGACGGGCTGGCCTATTTTATTGATCTGGCGATGCTCTTCGAACTCAGCCGCACGCTGAATGTTTCCCGCCAGGTCGTCAGCCACGATCTTCACCGAGCTGTAGTCGCGCCACTTGTCGGGGTAACCGATCTTGTTGCGAATCCCGGCCAGTTTAACCAACGCTTGCTGCTTGGTTTCAGGACTCATCCAGTCGAGCCCGCGAATGCGCTCGCCCATCGCCGCCTCAATGCGCGTCACCATATCGAGCGTGCTCGCTTTCAGTTCCGGCGAGAATACCCGACGCACATACACTTGCCCCAGCGCCTCGCCGAGGTTGTAATCCGTGTACTGCACGCAGCGTCTCCATCGCGGCTGCATTTCTTTGGCTCCGTGCAGATATTTGCGATAGAACTCAAAATTCTCCTGCACAAAGTTTACCGAAAGAAAAGGCGAATACTGGTCGGCCACGTGAAAGCGAAGATAAGTTCTCCAGTTCGTCAGCGGTTCGGCAGTGAGTTCCGCGCTGACCTCTTTATAGAATGCCGGAGCATCGACATTCAGGATCTCAATCGCCGGATACTTCATCTCGCGGTAATAAGCCGGCCAATCGAAATTCGGAGCCAACTGGCTCAAGTCCGCGAGCTTCATTTTGTTCTTCAGCTTATAAGGATCGCGACGCTCGACCCGGGTCCACGAAGCCTTGGCCAGCGCCGTTTCCATGCGCATGATGGTTCCCGCATTCTGCTTTGCCGCGGGCGGATTGTCGCCGAGCAACTCGAATACCTTCTGCACATGCTGCAGGTAGCGCTCGCGAGTCTCTTTCGATTTGGCATCGTCTTTCGTGTAGTAATCGCGATCGGGCAATCCCAAACCGCCCTGGTCGAGATCGGCAATCTCCTGCTCGGAGTTGTCAGGGTCCTGAGTTGAACCAGCGGCAAAAAGAATGGTCCGGCCAAACGGGAGGGCCAGGCGTGCAACCAGCGGAGCCATGCCGCGCACCGAATCCAGACGGCCGATGGCATCGAGTTGTGGCTGAATCGCTGCCAGCCCGCGCTTTTCCGCAGTAGTTTCATTCATGCAGGATGCGTAGAAATCGCCAATCTTTTGCGTGACCGCGTCCCTTTGTGCGGCACTGGACCCAGCCTGCTCCAGAATGCCGCGTAGGAAAATCAGATTGTCCTGGTAGAGCTTGCCGTAAACGCTCCACGAAGTCTGGTCCGCCGGGATGGGGTTCTTCTTCTGCCAGCCTCCGCAAGAATAGTGATAAAGATCCACGCACGGATCGATAGACTTGTCCATCGAAGTAACATCAAGGCTGGGAATATACGGCAACGCTGGCGCTCCATTTTGAGCAGCCGCGACTGATACCACGGTGAATGCGAGCAAACAGATTCGGACTGCAAAGCCTATCTTCATATTCACCTTGGACTGAATTCCGGCAAAACCGTCAACCGATCAAGCCCGCGGCGCCGACGTCTTCCGCGTCTTTTCCCGTGGTCCCGAAACCCGCTGCACCGGTTCCACTTTCGCCGGCGTGATCTGAATCAACGACCGGTTGCCCACGCGAATAAAGCTCAACTCCCGCGCCGCCAGCAGCGCGTTAATCGCCTCCTTAACCCGCGAGCGCGGAACGAAGTTGCCGAAAAACGATTCTAACTCCTGTTGATCCGCAGCCACCACGCAATCCAGATACTTGGACACCAGCGCAGAGAGCGCTTCTCCCACCGAAAGGTTCACCCCCGCCCGCACCGCATCCGGCGACCACCGATACAGCACATCCCAGAACGCGCCTTCAGCCGGATTGTAATCAACTCGCGTAATGCGCAACCGCGACCACAACTCCCCGAGAGCGTGGTCGAGGGCGACAAAAGAC
>Ga0116216_10002392_pt1 | contig 12513 bp, 11 predicted proteins | sample Sb_taG_11_FD_89696 | JGI IMG/M metagenome (GOLD analysis project Ga0116216, IMG submission 89696) | Peat soil microbial communities from Weissenstadt, Germany - Sb_50d_3_AS metaG | ecosystem: Environmental > Terrestrial > Soil > Wetlands > Peat | place: Germany: Weissenstadt | collected 2010-09-21
CAGCTCGTCGTGTCGGGCGAGGTCGTTGAACTGAACCGGCGGCAGGCCAAACGTGAGCAGTGCCGCGTCCAGCGCGACGTATGTGCCTCTGAGGTTGCCGTCGACGAACGGGTGGGCGCGCAGCACCTTGGCGTACAAACGTGTCGCGGCGTGAACGGCGTTGAAGGTGTCGGTGCTCCCGGAGTCGCGGATGACCGCGGCGGCGCTGTTGAACTCGGTGCAGACCTTGTCCAGGCGCCGGCGAAGTTCCCGCGGAGTGGTTCCGCGGTAGCCGCGGCTGTGAACGCCGAAGTACACGTGCTCGGCCTGGCCGTCTCGGAAGCCGCGCAAACGTCCGGCTCGGTCGGGGAAGAGCTCACCGAAGATCTCGTGGTGCCAGGAGCACAGAAGTTCGGCGGACATCTCGATCGCTCCGGACTTCGCGACGGGCCCGAGCTTCACGAGCAGGCGGGCCAGCCGGTCGATGCTGATGTCCCACGTCTCCTCCGGGGTGTGTCCGGCAGCGCAGAAGAACGGCGACTCGGAGTCGTCGCGGAATCCTCGGAACGGTGCGCCGTGGCTCGGGGTCATCGCACAGGACTGTAGGGAGCACTGCGGAGGCCTCGGCGAATCCGCCCAGCTGCTCGTGGCGCCCGCCGGAAGGAGCGCTAGATTCGACGGGCAGTGTCCGTCGAGCACACCCAGTTCCGCGTCGCGCATCTTGATGCCGATGCCTTCTACGTCTCGATCGAGCTGGGCCGTCACCACGAGCTGCACGGCAAGCCGGTGGTGGTCGCGGGGAGCGGACCGCGGGCGGTGGTGACCACGGCGAGCTATGAGGCGCGACGCTATGGCGTCGGCTCGGCGATGCCCGCCGCGCGGGCGCGGCGGTTGTGCCCCGACGCGGTGTTCCTGCCGCCTGATTTTCCCACCTACCGGGAGGTGTCCGGGCGAATGATGGACCTCGTGCGCTCGCATGTGGAGCGGGTGGAGGTGGTGGGGCTGGACGAGGCCTATCTCGATCTCGAGGGGCTGTACTCGCCGCGCGCGGCGATGCGCCGGCTCCTGACCGAGATCAAGACGGCGATGGGGCTGACGTGCTCGGTAGGGATCGGCCCGAACAAGCTCGTCGCGAAGGTGGCCTCCGATGCGGAGAAGCCCGCGGGCTTCGTCGTACTTTCTCGCGAGCAGGCGTGCGCGCGGTTTGCCTCCTCGCCGCCGGGGCTGGTGCCGGGGATTGGGCCGAAGACCGCCGCGCGCCTGGCCGAGCTTGGGTTGACGACGCTCGCTGCGGTGGGCTCGGCGCCAGAGGATGTGCTGATCGAGCGCTTCGGCCCCAACCTTGGGCGTGAGCTGGGCCGGCGGGCGCGATTCGAGCACGACGGCGAGATCGGCGCCGCCCGCAAGGTGGTCTCGGAGTCGCGCGAGCGCACGTTCGACAGCGACCTGCACGACCCGGCGCAACTGCGTGAGGCGCTTGCCCGGATGTCCGGAGAGCTGTGCGCGAGCCTCGCCGCTCACCGGCGCTGTGGTCGCACAATTGGCATCAAGGTCCGGCTGGACGACTTCACGACGGTTACACGCGCGCACACGATCGCCGAGCCGACATGCGACACCGAGCTGGTGACCGGGGTGGCGCTGAGACTGCTCCACGACTACTCGCCCTCGCGGCCGGTGCGGCTGCTCGGCGTGCGGGTGGCAGGCCTCCTCAGCGCAGACACCATCTCTCCCGAGGAGTCGGGAGATGCGCCCGAGTCTTCGATCGCCGGCGCCTGCTCGGAGTCCGAGGATCAGCTGGCGCTGCCCGTATAGGGGAGCAGTTCTTTTAGGATTGCTCAATGTCGGTCGTGCGCGCAGGGGAGATCGAGCTCAGCTATGAGCGTGCCGGCGTCGGCCACCTCTTCTACTGGGAGTGGCCCGAGCGCTCGGCCGAGCTCGTGCGGGCGCATGCCACCGTTCGTGCCTGAGAATCCGGGCACTGATGAGCTGAGCGTCCTCGTCGACGACGGGGTCAAGCTCGCCGGCGAGCAGGCCGGCGCAGGGGCGCCGATCATCCTGCTGCACGGGCTAACAGCGACGCGTCGCTATGTCGTGATGGGATCCCGCGCGCTGGAGCGCTCCGGCCACCGGACGATCGCCTACGACGCGCGTGGTCACGGCCGCTCGACTCCGGCGCCTGACCGAAAGGCGTATGGCTACGAACGTCTCACTGCCGATCTGGAGATGGTGCTCGACGCGCTTGACATCGAGCGCGTGGTGCTGGCGGGCGCGTCGATGGGCGCGCACACCGCCGTGCGCTTCGCCCTGCATCACCCCGAGCGGGTGGCGGCACTGGGGTTGATCACGCCCTCCTACGACCCTTCTCTGTTGCCCGCCGATCCTGACGCCTTCGCCGGGTGGGACGCGCTGGCGCGAGGGCTGCGCGAGGGTGGGGTGGAGGGGTTTGTACGCGCTTATGACTTGGCTGCGGTGCCCGAGGCCTGGCGGGAGACGGTCGAGAAGGTGGTGCGCCAGCGACTCTCCGCGCACGAGCATCCCGAGGCGGTCGCGGATGCCCTGGAGGTCGTGCCTCGCTCGCGCCCGTTCGAGGACATGGGCGAGCTCGCGGGCATCGACGTCCCCGCGGTCGTGGTGGCCAGCCGCGACGAGGCCGACCCGGGCCATCCGCTGGCGGTAGGCGAACGCTATGCGGAGACGATCCCGAACGCGAGGCTGGTGGTCGAGGACGCGGGGCCGCCGACGCGTTCGCCGATCGCCTGGCAGGGCGGGCAGCTGTCGAAGGTGCTCGCCGCGCTGGTTTCCCGCGCCGCGTAGATGACTCTGCGCGAGCGCGCTGTGCGGGCGTGACGCATGAATGAACCCCCCGGCGGGATGAGCCCTGCCAGGTGCCCGAGACCTTGAGGATCCGGGCTTGTGTGCGTGATAACGTACACACGTATGTCAGAGGTGCGCGAGTGGGACGGGAAGAGCTACGACCGGATCTCCGGGCCGATGGAGGCGCTGGGACGCGAGGTGCTCGCGCGGCTGGAGCTGCGCGGCGATGAGACGGTGCTCGACGCGGGCTGTGGGTCGGGGCGCATCACGCAGGCGCTGCTCGACCGACTGCCGCGGGGCAGGGTGATCGCTGTCGACATGTCCGAGTCGATGGTCTCTGCGGCCCGCGAGCGGCTCGGTCTCGACGCGGACATCCGCCAGGCCGACCTGCTGGAGCTGGAGCTGGACGAGCCCGTCGACGCAGTTCTGTCAACGGCCACGTTTCACTGGATCGCAGACCACGACCGGCTGTTCCGGCGCCTGCATGCGGCGCTGCGTCCCGGAGGCCGGCTGGTGGCTCAGTGTGGGGGAGAGGGCAACATCGACATCCTGCGCGGCAAAGCAAATGAGATCCTCGCCCGCGACCCTTACGCCGAGCACTTCCGCGACTGGCGGGCGCCGTGGAACTACGCCGCAGGAGGGGAGACCCGCGAGCGCCTGCTCGTCGCCGGTTTCGCCTCCGCCGAGTGTTGGCTAAAGCCCGCGCCCCTGCAGCCCGAGCATCCGCGGGAGTTCCTCGCCACGATCGTCCTCGGCCCGCACGTGCAGCACCTGCCCGAGGACCTGCGCGAGCCGTTTATGAACGATGTCCTCGCTGAGCTTGGGGAGCCGGTGGTCGTCGACTACGTGCGACTCAACATCGACGCCACCGCATAGCGGAACGCGCCTCAGAACGTGTTTTGAAATAGGCGGTGCGGTCGGGGCGTTCATGGACCAAGCTGGGCGACGCGGGACGGCGAAGCGCATGCTGGTGGCATGTGCAAGCCGTCACGTGGCGATCCAGCGCCGTGTCCAGGGACGCATCCGGGCGTGCCGATCTTTTCAAAACACGTTCTCAGGCCAGCGCCGCCGAGGGGCTTGCTCCGGTCCGGTCATCGGCGACCGTGGCGCCGCTGAGCAGCGCGGAGTAACGCCCGCCCAGTTCCACCAGCTCCTCGTGGGTGCCGCGCTCGACGATCCGCCCGGAGTCGAGCACAAGGATCTCATCGGCGTCGCGGATCGTCGACAGGCGGTGGGCGATCGCGATTGTGGTGCGCCCGCGCGAGAGGTCGTCGAGCGCCTGCTGGACCGCGCGCTCGGTCTCGTTGTCAAGCGCGGAGGTGGCCTCGTCGAGGATCAGCACCGGCGGGTTGCGCAGCACGGTGCGGGCGATCGCCATGCGCTGCTTCTCCCCACCGGAGAAGCGGTAACCGCGCTCTCCCACCGGCGTGTCGTAGCCGTCGGGCAGCGAGGAGATCAGCTCGTGGATCTGTGCCGCGCGGGCTGCGTCTTCGATCTCCTCGTCGCTGGCCTCAGGGCAGGCGAAGCGTAGGTTCTCGCGGATCGACGCGTGAAACAGATATGTCTCCTGGGAGACCAGCCCCACGGTCGCGGCGAGCGAGGAGAGCGTCATGTCGCGGATGTCCACGCCGTCGATGCTCACGCAGCCGCGCTCGGGTTCGTAGAGGCGGGCGACCAGGTAGGCGAGCGTCGTCTTGCCTGATCCCGTCTCACCCACCAGCGCAGTGCGCGTGCCAGCGGGAATCTCGGCGCTGATCTGCTCGAGCGTCCACGGCGAGTTAGGGGCGTAGCGGAACCACACGTCATCGAGGCGCACGTCGCCGCGCACGCCGCTCAGCGGGCGGGCACCGGGCCGCTCGACGATATCCACCGGCAGGTCGAGGTACTCGAAGATTCGCCCGAACAGCGCCAGCGAGGTCTGCACTTCGAGGCTCACCGAGAGCAGCGACTGGATCGGGAACAGCACGCGCGTCTGCAGCGTCGTGAACGCGACCAGCGTGCCGATCGAGATCGCGTGGCCGCCGGCGGCGATGTTCTCGCCCGCGAACCAGTACACCGCGGCGGGCATGATCGCGAAGCTCATCTGCACCGAGGCCATCCGCCAGCGGCCCGCCATGCGCGCCCGAACCTCCAGATCGGCGAGTTCGCCAGACTCGCCGCTGAAGCGGCGTACCAGCTCCGGTGAGCGGCCCATCGTCTTGCCGAGCAGGATGCCCGAGACTGACAGCGACTCCTCGACGAGAGTCGACATGTCGGCCAGGCGGCTCTGACGCACCGACTGGATGCGCCGGCGCTCCTCGCCGACACGCCGGGTGAGCCAGACGAAGAACGGCAACAGGATCAACGAGAACGTCGCCAGGCGCCAGTCCAGCAGGAACATCGCCGCGACGACCGCCACCACCGTCGTGACGTTCTGGACGATCGATGTCGCCGTCGAGGTGACAACGCTGTCGATCCCGCCGATGTCGTTGGCTATCCGCGACTGCACCTCGCCCGTGCGCGTGTGCGTGAAGAACGCGAGGGACATCCGCTGCAGATGCGCGTAGACGGCCGCGCGGAGGTCGTGCATCACGCGCTGACCGACCTGGTTGGAGATCCAGGTCTGTGCGACCCCGATCACGCCGCCGATGATCGACAGCGCGATCATGCCCACGACGAGCTCCGTGAGTAGCGTCGTTTTGTGCTGGGGGATGGCCTTGTCGAGGACTTCCCGCAACAGGAACGGGCTGATCACGCCGAGGCCGGCCGACACGAAGATCAGGGTCAACAGGAGTGCCAGGCGGGGGCGGTAGGGCCCGAACAGCCGGCCGATGCGCCGCAGCGAGACCGGCGCGGAGGGGATGTCCTCGGGCCGCAGGTCCGGCCGGGGCGCATGGCGTCCTTCGCCCGACCGTCCCTGGGCGAAGGGCTGGCTACTCAAGGAGAAAGCCCTTCGCGCACGATCGATCTGCTCACCTGTTGGATTTTATCGCCAGCGTCATAGGGTTAAGGCTGTGAACCTCTGTCTTGCAGCGGCGCCGCGGTCATGAGCCACGTCCACCTGATCCTCGCCGCCGCGTCCTCCTCAGACACCGCCACCGGTGTGGGCATTCCGCTCGCGCTCGCCGCCGGCCTGGTTTCGTTCCTCTCCCCGTGCGTGCTACCTCTGGTTCCCGGCTATCTCTCGACGGTCATCGGGGTGACGCCCGCGGATCTCAAGGAGGGTGTGGGTGCGCGCCGGGTGCTCGTCCCGAGCCTGCTGTTCATCGCCAGCTTCTCGGCGATCTTCATCCTGCTGGGACTGAGCGCGACGGTCATCGGCTCCACGCTCCGCGACCACAAACACGCGCTCGAGCAGATCGGGGGTGCGCTCATCATCGTGATGGGCGTCGTCTTCCTCGCCACGCCGTTCGTGCGCATGCTCAACCGCGAGTGGCATTCGGAGTCACTGTTGCGGCTCGCCGGCCGCGGCGGGCCACTCGTCGCCGGCGCAGCCTTCGCGATCGCCTGGACGCCCTGCACGAGCATCACGCTCGGCGCCATCCTCACCCAGGCGGCGGTATCAAGCTCGGCTGCACACGGCGCCGTGCTGCTCGCCTTCTACTCCGCGGGCCTGGCGATCCCTTTCCTTCTCATCGCCCTCGCGTTCGAGCGCATGACCAACGCCCTCGGCGTCGTCAAACGCCATTTCCCCCTCATCATCGGGATCGGCGGTGCCGTCATGATTGTCCTCGGCGTGCTCATCATCACGGGCGAGTTCACAATCCTCAACAACAAGGCCAACGAATTGCTGCAGGGCACGGGCCTGAACGTGTCCAACGTCTGAGCGGTCCCGGGGCGCACAGCGGCTCAGCCGGCGGGCGCCGCCTCGGCGTTGGCGCGCTGGGCGCGGCGCTCGAGGTAGCGCCTTTCCCACGCCTCCTGGTTGCGCTTGGCGTCCAGCACGAACGGGGAGAACCCGATCGCCTTGACGATCAGCCGGTTGATCAGCGACTCGGGGAAGGGGAGAGGGCGCAGGATGTCGACGAACAGCACTACTCGCGTCTGGTCGGTGTCGTTCCAGACCTCGTGGTTGAACGTGTCGTCGAACACCATGCTTTTGCCCTCTTCCCAGTGGCGAACGTCCTCGCCGACGCGGATCCGGCACGCCTCTGCGTCCTGCGGCACGATCAACCCGAGGTGGTAACGCAGCACGCCCTTGTACGGCCCGCGGTGATCGAGGATGTGCTTGTGCGGGGAGAGGATCGAGATCATCGCCGTCGTCATGCCGGGGATGTCGCGCATGAGGGCCGCGGTGCGCGGGCACATCTGCACGCCCAGCTTGGCCTCAAAGCCGTATCCGTAGAGGAAGAACGTCTTCCAGCGGTCGTCGTCGGTGATCTCGATCTGATCCTTGGAGATGTCCTGGAAGTTGGGCAGGTCTGCGTGATCGGCGAGCAGCTGCTCGACCTCCTCGCGGATGACCATCCAGTGCTCCTCGATGTGCTCGATCCAGGGGAAGCGCTCGAGCGAAAAGAACGTGGCATCGCCGACGAGCGAGCGTTTGCCGATGAAGCGCTCGATCGGGGCCAGGACCCGTTCGCCGACCGCGATCGTCGTCTCGACAGTCCTCTCCCACAGGGACTTGGACATGGCGCGCAGCCTAGCGGACTCCTCCAGGAAGGCCGGGGCGCATGCGCCCCGGCCCGGGGCGGTGCATGCACCGCCCCGCCGACCGGTGCATGCACCGGTCGGAACAGAGGGACGAATAGGGGGTGCTACGCCGCCTCGCGCAGCGCCGCCAGCTCAGGCGACTCGGCGAGCTTCTTCAGGGCGCGCTGCTCCAGCTGGGAGGCACGCTCGGCGGAGAACCCGAGCCGTTTGCCGATCGCCGTCAGCGTCTGGGGCTCCTCGCGTCCGGTTCCGAAGCGCAGCGTCAGCACGGTCCGCTCGGTTTCGGGCAGCTGCTCGATCGCGCGGTGCACTATTCGCTCGCGCTCGTGCTCCCAAGCCGTATCCTCGGGAGCCTCCACGTCGGAGGGCAGCAGGTCACCGAGCGCGGTGTCGCCGTCTTCGCCGATCTGTTGGTCGAGGCTGACCAGCGCGGCGCGCTGGTGGCGCACCTCCTCGACCTGCTCGATCTCAAGGCCGGTCTCCTGCGCCAGCTCCTCGACCGTCGGCTCGCGCCCAAGGCGCACCGACAGCTCGCGCTCGACTCGCCCGACCTTGCGCGAGCGCTGAGCTACATGCACGGGCAGGCGGATCGTGCGCCCTGAGTTCTCAAGGCCGCGCTGAATCGCCTGGCGGATCCACAGGGTGGCGTAGGTGGAGAAGCGAAAACCCTTGCGCCAGTCGAACTTCTCGCTGGCGCGGATCAGGCCGAGCATGCCCTCCTGCACGAGGTCGGCGAGCGGCAGGCCCTGGTTCTGGTAGCGCCTCGCGTTGGAGGCGACCAGACGCAGGTTGGAGTTGACGAGCATTTCCTTGGCGCGCAGGTCGCCGCGCTCGATCTGCTTAGCCAGGTCGATCTCCTGGGCCGGCGCGAGCAGGGGGTAGCGACGCGAGTGCGCGAGCAGCTGGTCGACCGCCTCAGGGATGAACGTCTCGGACGTGCCGAGATCGATCCGCTCCACAGGGCTGTCCAGCCGCCCGGGCGCAGCCACAGGCGCGCCGTCAACGATGGCGTCGGGCTCCCGCTCGGCGTTCTCAGCCGGGGCGACGGGATCTAGCGTGGGGGTTGAGCTTGCGGGGGAATCTGACATGAAGCGTCCTTCTAATCCGATGCTTGGAGTCGGAATTATACGTCACGATAGTTGCGTTGTCAATCATCCTCTGAACAGACCTATTTGCGGCTTCTTGCTGCTCCTTCGACGCCAGGTACGCGCTCACCTTCCCGCTTGAGCACGAAGTACGCTTTCTGGGCCGTCGGCACTCCAAACCCGCGAGCCGGCCAAAAGGATCGCTTGCCTTGCAGAGCAGATATCGGCGGACTCCCGTCGAGGTGTGAGGGTTGGCCAGGTAAGCTCGGCAAATGGGCATCGATCTCTCAGACCAGGTGGTCGCCGTCACCGGCGCCTCATCTGGCATCGGCGAGGCCACTGCGCTTGCCTGCGCACGCGCGGGAGCGGCCGTCGCGCTGGCCGCCCGCCGCGCCGAGCGAATCGAGGCACTCGCCAAGCGCATCGAGCAGGAGGGCGGGCGCGCTGTCGTCGTGCCGACCGACGTCGGTGAGGAGGCCCAGGCACGGGCATTCATCGAGCGCGCGCATGCGGAGCTCGGTCGCCTTGACGTGCTCGTGAACAACGCGGGCGTGATGCTGCTCGGCCCGATCGAGAACGCCCCGACAGAGGAGTGGCGACGGATGATCCACGCGAACGTCTTCGGGGTGCTCTACTGCACGCATGCGGCCCTGCCGCTGATGCGCAAGCAGGGTTCCGGGCACATCGTCAACGTCAGCTCCGTCGCAGGGCGTATTGCCCGCGCCGGCTCGGGTGTCTATAACTTGACGAAGTTCGGCGTGGGTGCCTTCTCGGAGTCGCTGCGCCAGGAGGGGGTGGGAATGGGCGTGCGTGTGACGACCGTGGAGCCTGGCGCCGTGGCGACCGAGCTGCCCGGGCACAATCGCCCCGAGGTGCTCGAGCAGATGGCCAAACGCTTCGCGGGCGTGACACCCCTCTCCGCCGAGGACATCGCGGGCGCGATTCTGTACGCGATCGGCCAACCGGCCAACGTGAGCATCAACGAGGTGCTCGTCCGTCCAAGCGGACAGGCCGGCTAGCGACTCATAACACGGCGGCGGACCGCGGCGGGTGTCAATGCCATTCGGTCGTCCGCCAATTGGCCGTCGGGGACTCCGGCGCGTGCCACTGCGGCAGGCTCAGCTCCAGTCGCGTCGCGAGGGCGTAGATGTAGGGCTCATAGAGAGCCCGCATCCGTGCGAGGCGTTCCTCGACCCTCGCAAGCTCGGTTGCTGGCTCGACGCCTCGCTCGCGCAATTCGCCCAACAGCGCCTCGAGATCTCCGCGAGGAAGACGATCGACCGCCGGCACCGTCGGGTCGACGCGGAAGCTGTAGCTGAGGTCGACGACCGCGTGACGCGCAATCGCGAAGGTGAGGCGGGCGGAGTCGACAGTACCTACGGGAGCGCACGCGATCGTGATGGAGCACGCGTCGAGGATCGTGCACATCGCAGACAACCAGTTCTGGTTTACGTGCTGGGAGCGGAAGTAAGCCAGGATCGGATAAGCCAGATGTGTCTCCATCAGCTCGGCCGCCCACGTCTCCCAGCCGCTCAGGTAGTTGCTCAGCGCCGGCCAGCCGCCGTGTTCGGCGGAGCGGATGATGAGCCGACCCGCGCTCGGCGGCGATCCGGCGCGGGCGTCGAGTTGGGAGACCGTGGTCTCGCGGCGCGAGAACGCCTGATAGAGCGACGGGAGATAACCGATCACGATGGCGACCACCGCCAGGCCGCTCCCGGCGTCGATCACCTGCACCACCCTGGCGAACGTGGTGTGCGCGCTCAGCTCGGCTGTGCCGCTGCTGGCCATCGTGGCGGCGCTGAAGAAGAGGTCGTTGCCGAAGTCGACGGACGAGTGGACACCGGTCAGGTGGGAGCCCCCGGCCCACTGCAGGCAGGCGTAGCCGAGCATCATCGCGGACACCCACAAGATCAGGTTGAGCAACAGACCAAACGGGCCGTAGATGCCGAGCATCGTGTCCTCGGCCTGCGTCGGCAGTAGGTGCGCCAGCCGCCGCCAGGGCCGCCAGGCGTAGTCAGACACGGAGCGCACGATCCGCGGATCGCGCTTGACCCTCCGCGGCAAAAGAAACGCCAAGAAGATCTCGACCAGCATCGAGACGACGAGCACCCCGCCGAGAACGCCAATGAGGATCCGCATCACCCCGCGGACGATATGAGTCTGCAAGGACGCCCGCCGGCCGACCCCTGTCCGCAGCTCGATCGGCTCGTCAGCCTGGCTCCGATACAGCCGCGGGCGGGGCGATCTCGAGGAGCTGGTTGCCGGCGTGATCGACCTGGAGGGTTGTGTGGTCGAGCCCGAAGCGCTCGTACAGCATCACCTCCATCTCGCGGCGCGCCACATGGCAGTCGCGCTCAGCGGTGACGAGCACGTGCGCCGAGAGCGCCGGGAACCCGCTAGTCACCTCCCACACATGCAGGTCGTGGACCTCTACGACTCCGTTTTGGCCGATCAGTGCCTCACCGACCTTCTGCGGATCCAGTCCCTCCGGTGCAGCCTCTAGGAAGACGCGGCCGGAGGCCTTCACGAGCGCGTAGCCGGAACGGGCCATCAGCCCTGCGATCAGCATCGAGACGATCGGATCCGCCCGCTCAAAGCCGGTCAGCAGGATGACCATTGCAGCGACGGCGGTGCCGATGAAGCCGTACAAGTCGACGAGCACGTGCTGGAAGCTGCCCTCGACGTTCAGGCTGCGCCGGTCGGCCTTAGCCAGCGTCCATGCCGCCGCGAGGTTGACGAGGATGCCGATCAGCGCCACGACGAGGATCAGCCCACCGCGCACATCGGGCGGGTGAAACAGGCGGCGGACCGCCTCGTAGGTGATGAACGCGGCGAGGATCAGCAGGGTCACCCCATTCGCCTGGGCGGAGAGGATCTCCACGCGTCTGAAGCCGAATGTCATCGCGCCGCCAGCCGGTCTGGCAGCCAGCTGTAGCGCAAGCAGCGAGAAGCCGATTGCGCCGGCGTCGGCGAGCATGTGGCCGGCGTCGGAGAGCAGCGCGAGCGAGTTGGCGATCACGGCCGCGGTCACCTCGACGGCCATGAAGCCGACGATCAGGCCCAGAGCGACCGCCAGCTTGCCGCGGTCGGCATCGGCGCGCGTACCGTGGGTGTGCCCTGCATGATCGTCAGCCATCGGCTCACGATACGCCGCATCGGCGCGCGGGCGGGCCGCGCGCAGGGGGGAGGAGCTCCTCAGCTGGTAGTGGAGCCGGGCAGGCGAACTGCCCCGCGACGGGCAGCGGGCGAGTGAGGACCCTAAGAGCGCCTATCAAAAAGATCGGCACGTCCGGAATGCGTCCCTGGACACGGCGCCGGATCGCCACGTGACACCTCGCACGTGCCACCAGCACGCGCTTCGCCGTCCCGCGTCGCCCAGCTTGGTCCATGAACGCCCCGACCGCACCGCCTATTTTGATAGGCGCTCTTAGTCTCTAGCGATGGCGCAAGCCACGGAGAACGAGGAGGCGCTCGCGCCGCGACGGACGACCCTCGTCTCGATCGCCGCGGCCGGCCTGCTGGTGACCCTGAAGCTGGGGGTCGGCCTGCTGACAGGCAGCCTGGGGCTGATCTCGGCCGGGATCGAGTCCAGCGGCGATGTCATCGCTGCGACGCTGACATTCTTCGCGGTGCGCTTGGGCGGCCGGCCCGCCGACCCCGAGCACCCCTACGGCCACCGCCGAGCAGAGAATCTCGGAGCATTGGGGGAGGCCACCATCCTGCTCGCCGGTGGCCTGCTCGTCACCATCGAGGCGGTCGGTCATCTGCTCTCGGGCGCTAAGGCGCCCGAAGTTCACCTCTACCAGTTCGCCGTGATCGTGGTCGCGCTGGTCGTGGATCTCAGCCGCACGACCATCTCTTTGCGCACCGCTCGACGCTATGGCAGCGCCGCGTTACGCTCCAACGCCTTTCATTTCGCCGGCGACATGGCGGGCTCGCTTGCGGTGCTGGTCGGGCTGCTCACCGTGCGCGCTGGGTTTGCCCAGGGCGACTCCATCGCGGC
>Ga0116216_10002393_pt1 | contig 12509 bp, 9 predicted proteins | sample Sb_taG_11_FD_89696 | JGI IMG/M metagenome (GOLD analysis project Ga0116216, IMG submission 89696) | Peat soil microbial communities from Weissenstadt, Germany - Sb_50d_3_AS metaG | ecosystem: Environmental > Terrestrial > Soil > Wetlands > Peat | place: Germany: Weissenstadt | collected 2010-09-21
CCGTCAAGGCCTACTCGCGCTGTAGGGGGCGGTAAACCGGAAACACGATTCAGAACGCCGTGCATATTCCCACCATCCAAGCGCGGCCATCGCACTCAACCAGAAGCAGCCGGCACGCGCCATTGACAGCCGCGGCCTACGAGCGCGCGTCCCGCGCGGTCACTTACCTCCGCGGGATGGCTTATCTCGCCGCGGGCTCCGGGACGGAAGCCGCAGCGCGATTTCAAACCATTCTCGATCACCCCGGCCAGAATCGAACGAACGTGCATTACGCGCTTCCGTACGTAGGACTGGCACGCGCCGCGGCCATGGGCGGCGACCGCCCCAAGGCACGCAAAGCCTATCAGGACTTCCTCGCTCTCTGGAAAGATGCGGACCAAGATGCGGACCAAGACATTCCAGTCCTCGCGGCGGCAAAGGCGGAATACGAGAAGGGTAAATTCCAGGGGCGAGCGGGCAGCGGCGCGGTGCAATCAAGGGGGTCGGCCCCACCAAATTCGTCGCAGGCTGAGAAGATTTGAGACTGGTGCAGTACAAAAGGGAAGTTTCCGGAGACCAACGGGGAACTCGACCTGCGGTCACCAAGGCCCTTGCACACGGCCGTCTATTCCTCGTGGATCACGTCGATGGGGTTGAGGCGCGAGGCGACGCGCGCGGGGTAGAGGCCCGCCAGCACGGTAACGGACCAGACCAGCAGGAGCGCTCCGGCCAGAAGCTGGCCCGGCGGATGAAACTGAATGGTCCATCCGAAGCTCTGCTTGTTGACCACGAAGACCAGCAGCAGGGAGAGCGCGAAGCCCAGCGCCAATCCGAGCAGTGCCGCGAGCAGGCCGAGGAAAGCGGCTTCCGTGAGGATCAGTCCGCGGACCTGGGCGGCCGATGCGCCGAGGTAGCGCAGCAGGCCCAACTCGCGGCGGCGGTCGAGCACCAGGGCCAGCAGCGAATTGGCCGCGCCCAGCATGGCGACCAGGATGGCCACGGCCTCCAGCGCCCAGGTGATGGCGAAGGTGCGGTCGAACACGGCGATGGCGTTGCGGCGCAACTCGCTATTGAGCGCCACCGCGACGCCGAGGCCCGATGTGCGCAACTGGATCTGCCGTTGGACGCCCGCGGCATCGGCGCCGGGCGCGAGATAGACGGCGGCATTGGTGGCGGGCTGGCCGGGGAGATAGCGCAGCAGCGTGGAGCGGTCCAGGATCACATAGCCCTGGCTGCTGGAGTAGTCGTAATAGATGCCGGCCACCGCAAGGGTCACGCTGCGCTCGCCGATGGGGATGGTGAGGCGGTCGCCGGTGCGCACGCCGTGGCGGTTGGCGAACGGCTCGCTGACGATGGCGCGGTCGCGGCCGGGCAGCGAGCGCAGGACCGAGTCGCGGTCGGCGCCGGGGAGAAATCGCAGGCGGCCGTAGCGGCGCACGATCTCGAGATCGCCCGCGCCGAGGGTGGCGCGCTCGCCGCGGTAGTGAAACTCGAGACCGTGGAACACATCCACGGCCGCGACCCCGGGGATGGCGGCCAGGATCGCGGGAACCTCCGCGGGCAGCGGCGGGTATTGGGCGGCGGTGGCCGGCATGGACGCGCGCACGTAGAGATCGGCGCGAAGCTGCACGTCGAGCCACAGACTGACGGTTTCGCGGAAACTGCCGACCATGATCCCGACACTGGCCATCATGGCGATGGCGGTGGCCAACGCGCCCACGACTACCGAGGTGCGCGAAAGCGAGGCGGTGAGGCTGCGGCTGGCGAGGAGGCCGACTACGCGGCGGCGGACGAGGGCGCGGGTGGCGCGATTCACGGCCAGCACCACGGCGGGAGCGGCCATGGCGGCGGCGGCGACGGAGAGCAGCGCGGCGGCATACCCACCGAGCGGGAATCCGTCCACGGGGGCGGCCTGGGAGGCGGCCAGGGCCAGCACGGCGCAGACGGCGGACCAGGCGAGTCCGCGGCGCCAGCGGAGGCGCGCGTGGTGCTCGTGGGCGCCGCGGCTCATGGCCTCGGTGGGGGCGACGTCCATGGCCTCACGGGCAGGGAAGAGAGCCGAGGCGAAGGCCACCAGCGCGCCGGTCGCGAAGCCGATCCATGTTTGGCTCCAGGTGAGTAGGATGGGGGCGGGGCGGCTGGTGGTGTAGAGGGCATTCACGGTTTCGGCGATCAGGTGGACGGTGGCGCCGGCCAGCAGGCGGCCCAGCGCCACCCCGATAGCTGCGCCCACCATGCCGAAGAGCAGGGCTTCGGCCAGGAACAGGGTGAACACCGTGGCGCGCGCGGCGCCGAGGGCGCGCAGGATGCCGATTTCGGCGCGGCGGCGGACCACGGAGACGGAGATGGTGTTGTAGATCAGAAACGCGCCGACCACCAGCGAGATGTAGCTCAGGACGCGAAGATTCCAGCGGAAGGCGCGGAGCATGCGCTGATTCTCGTCGCTGCGTGCGCCGGGTTTTTCGAGCAGGTAAGCCGGTGGCAGCGCGGCGCGGACGGCCTGCTCGACGCGGGCGAAGTCTTCGGCGGGGGAGACCACGACGTCGATGCGATCGAGCTTGCCGTAGCGCCCGAGGGCCTGCTGCGCCGCGGCGATATCGATCGCCAGGAATTCGGCGGGCCCGGCTTCGGCGATGCGGCCCACCTGGAAATGGACGGGGCGGCCATCGATTATCGCGGTGAGCGGAGAATCGGGCGCAAGGTGCAGGCGTTGGGCGAGGGCGCGCGAGGGCACGGCGGCGTTTTCGGGCGCACCGGCGAAGTCCACGCCGTAAAGCGGCACGGAGCCGACGCCCTCGATCACGGCCTGAGTTTCGACGATGGGAGAAAAATGCGCATCGAAAGGGAGCGCGGCGAGGCGGCCGATCAAGCGCTCGTCGATGCCGCCATTGGCGAAGATCTCGAGGTCGGTCTTGCCGGCGAGGGTCTCCATGGAGGAGCGGAAGGAGCCGGTGGCGGCGTCGCCTGCGAGATCGATGGCGACCACTACCGCAACTCCGAGGGCCACGGAGAGGATGGTCAGCGCGGTGCGCAGGAGGTCGCGGCGAAGGGGCCTGAGGATGAGAGTGCGGAGGAGCTTCATGGGCCGCCGATGGATTGAATGCGGCCATCGCGCAGGCTTACGCGGACGTTGGCGATGGCGGCGGCTTCGGCGCTGTGGGTGGCCATCAGGACGGTGGCGCCGAAGCGCGTGGCGCTTTCGCGGAGGAGCGCGAGGACCTGGTCGCCGCTGGCGGTATCGAGGTTGCCGGTAGGCTCGTCGGCGATCAGCAGGTCGGGCGAGTGCACCAGGGCGCGGGCGATGGCCACGCGCTGCGCCTGGCCGCCGGAGAGCTGGTAGGGAAGGCTGGCGGCCTTGTCTTCGAGGTCCACCCAGCGGAGGCGGTCGCGGGCGGTTTGGGTGGCTTGGGGTGCGTGCGCGAGCAGCAGCGGCAGCTCGACGTTTTCGAGGACGGTGAGGGTGGGGAGCAACTGGAAGAACTGGAAGACGAAGCCCACGCGGCGGCGGCGGAGCGCGGTCAGCTCGGATTCGGAGAGCATGCGGGTGGAGCGCCCGTCGATGAGGACGTCGCCCGAAGTCGGAAAGTCCATGGCGCCGGCGAGGTTGAGGAGGGTGGTCTTGCCGCAGCCGCTGCGGCCGAGGAGCGCGGTGACGGTGCCGGGGACGGCGGTGAGCGAGATATCGTGCAGGACCTCGACCGGCTGGCCTCCGTTGCGATAGGTTTTGGAAACTGCGCGAAGCTCCAGCATGGTGGCAGGCGAGCGCGCCCGTGTCCTACTGATAGCGCAAAGTGTGCGGTGGGTCCAGCCCGCTGATGTCAAAACTTGACACCCGACCGCAATTTCAGCTACCAAGGTCTTGGAGGTCCGAAATGTCTCAGGACGGTGTTTCCAGGCGACACTTCTTTTTTGGCGCGCTTCTAGCCGGGGCTGTACCGGTGGGCGGCTACGGCAGCGTGCCGTCACTCAAGGCCATGGGGTACAAACCTTTCTACGAGAAGCTGAACGTGGCGGCCATCGGCTGCGGCGGGCAGGGCGGCGCGGACTTGAACGACGCCGCGCGCACCGAGAACATCGTGGCGCTGTGCGACGTGGACCAGGACCGCGCGGCGGCGAATCTGAAACGCTTCGAGAAGGCGCCCAAGTACAAAGACTTCCGCGTGATGCTGGACAAGGAAGGCAAGAACATCGACGCCTGCACCATCGGGATCCCGGACTTCATGCACGCCACGGTGGCGCTGGCCTGCATGCAGCACGGCAAGCACGTCTACCTGGAGAAGCCGCTGACGCGCACGCCCTGGGAAGCGCGGCTGCTGCAGGAGGCGGCGGTGAAATACAAAGTAGCCACCCAGATGGGCAACCAGGGCTTCTCGCACGAGTGCAACCGCGTGGCCGCGGAGATCGTGTGGAGCGGGGCGATCGGCGACGTGACCGAGGCGCACATCTCGACGACTCCCGGGACCCATCCGACGGGATTGCAGGAGCCGCCGAAGGAGGAGTCGGTCCCCGACACGCTGGACTGGGACCTGTGGCTGGGCGGGGCCTCGATGCGTCCGTTCAGCAGTTGGTACGTGCCGTACAATTGGCGGGGCTTTTACGATTTCGGCACGGGCCAGATCGGCAACTGGGCCACGCACACGGCCGGACCGGTGCACACGGCCTTGCAATTGGGCGCGCCCACCAGCGTGGAATGCGTCAGCGAAGAGGGCCGGAGCAGCATCACCTTTCCCCACCGCGCGGTGATCCGGCTGGACTTTCCGGCGCGCGGCGGTATGGGGCCGGTCAAGGTGTACTACCACGATTCCGCGCGCCCCGAAGATCCCGATGCGTACCACGTGCCGGGCATGGAGAACGAGACGATTCTGCCGCCCACCAACAACCTGGCGGACAAAGGACGCCCCATGGGCGGTCGCGGAGGGGCCGGCCGCGGTGGCAGAGCCCCGGGCGCTCCCGCTGCGCCGGGATCCGCGCCTCCCGCGGGTGGACGGAACGCCGGCCGGGGCGGCGCGATGGTGGGAGCCGGGGGCCCGGGCGTGAAGGTGTTCATCGACAGTCGCGGCGGCGCGCCGCAGCCCGGCATATTCAGCGGCAACGGGGCGGTGTTCATCGGCACCAAGGGGATCATGGCCACCACGAGTCGCGGGGAAGGCGTCTGGCTTCTGCCGGCGGAGAGATGGAAGGACTACGTGCTGCCGCCGCAGTTGCTGACGCGGTCGCCGGGACACATGCTGGACTGGATTCGGGCGTGCAAGGGCGGGGAGGCGTCCTGCTCCGACTTCAGCATTACGGCGCCCTATGCCGAATGGCTGGCGCTCACGGCCATCGCGTTCCGCGTGCAGGGCAAGCTGGAGTGGGACAGCAAGAATCAGCGATTCACGAACAGCCCGGAGGGTAATAAGTGGGTTAAGCCGGTGTTCCGGAAGGGGTGGGAGTTGAAGATTTGATTAGCTGCTCCCTAACCCGGAGGATGAGCAACCGAGGAAAAATGCGAATTAACCGCGGAGGCGCGGAGGGGCGGAGGAAGACGCGGAGCAAAACCAAGAGGAAGCCAAAACCTGAGAGCGCGGAGGAGGCGGAGAGCGCTGAGAAAACCAAGGCCGGTGGTGCCGGTGGTCTTGGGTACGCTATTTCTTCAAGAGAGCTTCCACGGCTGTCAGCGAGATGGCTTCGTCGACTTCCGAGGCCGCGCCGCTGCAGGCGATGGCTCCGATGGTCTGGCCGTCGACCTGGATGGGCACGCCTCCCTGATTCGGAAACGAGTCCGGGAAGACGAGCACGGCCATGTTGCCGTTCTTGAGTTGATCGGCGGCGGCTTTGGACGGCCGGCCGTACAGTGCCGCGTAGCGGGCCTTCTTCTGTGCGAACTGAATGGTGTTCAGCCCCGCGCCATCGGCCTTTTGCAGGAAGAGCAGGTTGCCGCTCTCATCCACGATGCAGATGGTCACCTGCACGTTTCGCTTCTGCGCTTCGGCCTCGGCGGCGGCGGCCATGGTCTTGAGCGCGGCGAGATTCAGGTATTTGCGGGTGGGGAGATCGGCGGCCACCGCCGCGACCAGGAATGTGAGCAGCAATATGGTCAATCGAGCCATGCCGCTATCTTACAACCCTCCCCACCCGCTGGAGTAAATAAAGATGAGAGGGTCCCGTTTGCAGAAAAACTAAACAGCGAGCCCCTATAAGGTTTTTGGGTGAATCCGCCGATGTCTAGTCCAGGTATGGGAACGCACGATCGAGGACTCGCGCTTCAGCCGTTGGTGGAGTGGCGCGCGAGCCGGATCGACGACCCGGTATTGAAACTGAAGTACCTGCGCAGCGCGGTGCCGCGGCTGGAGAAATCGGGCCGGCGGATGCGGGCCTTTCTGCGTTTTCTGCCGCTGGTTCTGGCGTTCGTGACGGTGTCGGCCTGCCTGGTCCGGGCCATGGTGCAGGTGGATCCTCTTCCGACCCACATCCGGCATATCAAGGCCCCGGTGCTGGGGGCGGAGGGTCTTCCCGACGTCTGGCAGGTGGAGGGCACCAAGGATTGGGAGATCTACAGCAACGGCCTGCGCATCGACAACCGGTTTGCGGTCTCCAACCACCCGCGGTCGTACCAGGTCTTCCCGGTGGACCATCCGGAGGAGCCTGGCGAGCCCCGCACGCAGCCGGCCGGGATCGTCTTTCATACCACCGAGAGCCAGCAGGCGCCGTTTGAAGCCGGCAAGAACGGAGTGCTCAAGCAGGTCGCCGAATCGCTGGCTGAATTCGTGCGAATCCATCGTGCCTATAATTTCCTCATCGACCGTTTCGGCCGGGTCTATCGCATAGTTTACGAGAGCGATGCGGCGGATCACGCCGGGCACTCCGTGTGGGCCGATCGGGAATGGCTCTACGTGAACCTGAATGAGAGCTTTCTGGGGGTCTCATTCGAAGCTAAGACGGAGCCGGGACAGGAGGTGCCCACCGTCAGCCCGGCCCAGGTGCGCGCGGCCGCCATGCTGGTGGAGATGCTGCGCGCCCGCTATGGGATCTCGGCCACAAATTGCGTAACCCACGCGCAGGTTTCGGTGAACCCGTCCAACATGCGCGTGGGCTATCACACCGACTGGGCTTCGAGCTTTCCGTTCGAGCAATTGGGTCTCCCGAACAACTACGACCAACCCATCCCGGCCCTTATGATCTTTGGTTTCGAATCCGATGCGACGTTCCTGCGCGTCTCGGGCGCCCGGTTGTACGCCGGAGTGGAACTGGCGGAAGAGCGGCTGAAGGAGCAGGCCGACGAGCGGGGGCTGCCGCTGGCGGCTTATCGCAGCATGTTGCAGCGTCTGTACCGCGAGAAATTTCACCGTCCCAGCGCTACGTCGGTGGAGCAGGCGGAGTAAGAGCAGGGGCCAGGGGCCGGGGGCCGGTACACGGCGACCGCTCCCTCGCTCGCCAACGGCGAGTTACGGTCGCGGCTCTGTAACAGGGCGAGTTGCACTGTACGACAATAGTATTTTGCGAACCGCAATTGCCAGTGGCTTGCTCGCTCTCGCAGCCGCCGCGCTGCTTTTTCCCCAGAACAAGCCGCGGAAGCCGGCGGCGGTCGAAAAGGTTTCGATCGACGCCATCGTGACCGACGGGACAGGGCACGTGGTCCCAGGCCTGACAGCGGCCGATTTCGAGGTTTTGCAGAGCGGTAAGCCGTTAGCGGTCACCGACGCCGCTTACCAGGCTCGTGCCGCTTCCGCTGCAGGGGACACGCCGACGTTCAGCATCTTGGCATGGCCCACGCGGCAGCCCGCCGGCACTTCCTCCGGCGAGAACCACCTGACCGTGGTCCTGGTGCTGGACGATCTGAGCCTTTCGACCGGGGGCCGGAACCAGGTTCGCGGCGCGGTGGAGCATTTCATCGACGGCCAGATGCAGTCTGGGGACCTGGCAAGCATCGTCCGCACCGCCGGCGGAACCGGCGCGCTTCAGCAACTGACTTCCGACAAGCGCATCCTGCACGCGGCCCTGGACCTCATGAATCGCCAACCGGCCGGCGCCGCCGCCATGCCGGACGTGAAGCGGGAAGATGCGCTGGCGGACATCGGGCGCTCCATTCTGCGCACGGTGCTCGACGGCCTGCGCCCAGTCGCGGGACGAAAGGTGGTGGTCCTGTTTTCGGAGAACACGAACCTGTACCGGGGCGCGCAAGGACTGGCGCTGGTGGGCGTCACCGCGGACGCAGGCGGCGACCTGATGGCCGCGCGCGCCAATCGGTCGTCGGTGGTTTTCTACACCGTGGATCCGCGAGGCCTGGCAGCGGCCCCGGCGCAATCCCCGGAGCAGATGGAGGCGTACGCCGGTATCGGAGAGCTGGCCAGGGACACCGGCGGCATCTTCTTCGACAACACCAACGATGCCGCGACAGCGGTGGCGCGGGTGCTGCAGGACCAGGAGGGCTACTACCGGATCGGGTTTTCGCGCGAAGAGCCGGCGGATTCGCCGGGCGGCGGCCTGCTGCTCAAGGGGATCGAGGTGAAGGTGAAGCGCCCCGGCTTGCACGTTCGCTCGCGCCGCGAGTTTCCGCACGGCGTCGAGAGGGATGCTATCGATCGGGAGGACGCGCCGCTGGCACAGTTGCTGCCCGCGCAACCCTTCACCTCGGGCGGGATTCACCTGCGCCTGACCCCGCTGGTTTCTTATGCCGCGGCATCTTCGTTGGAGGTGTTCCTGCAAGTCGACGCGAAGGATATTGCCTCGACGGCCGACTCGAAGGGCGTCTACAGCGCGGGGTTGGAAGTGGTGGCCGCGGCGTTTCTGGCAAACGGCGTGGACGACGGCCGCATCGGACAGAGCTACGCGATCCAAATCCCGCGCGAGCGCTTTCAGGGCTTGTATGCCGACGGCCTTCTGGCCTCGTTGCACTTGCCGGTGCGCACCCCGGGACCGCTCCAGGTGCACGTGGTGATGCGCGATACGACGTCCGGCAAAGTTGGTTCGGCGCGGCAGTTTTTGGACTTTCCGGATTTCGCCGGCGGACAACTGCTGATCTCCGGAATCGCTCTGAGTGGCGCGTCCGGCGGCGTCGAGCCTGGCGAGGACGCGGCCATGCGGATCTTCAAGGCCGGCCGCACGATGAACTTCACGTACTGCATTTACAACGCCCGAGTGGATGCGGAGAAGCGCCCCCGGCTGGAGATCCGGGTTCGTGTGCTCCGCGAGGGGCAGGAGATCTATCGCAGCGAGCCGAACGCGGCTTCATCCGGGCAGGAAAAGGATCCGGCCAGCCGCGTCCGGATGGGCAGTTTGTCGCTTCACGCGAATGCCACGCCGGGCCAGTACACACTGGAGCTTACCGCTACGGACAGTGCTACGGCGCCGCCGCGCACCGCCACGCAATCGATCGATTTCGAGGTGCGGGCTTCTACGAGCGCGCCGGCGAAGTGAGGGATACTGGGCGTAACGATGCGATTTCATCGGGTCCCGGCCGCCCTGTGCGCGATGGTATTGGGGGCGGCGGCCCAGGGACCTCCGCCGGTACTGATCCACGCGCCTTACGTCACCACTCCCGCGCGGGTGGTGAGCGCGATGCTGCAACTGGCCGGCGTCACGAGAAACGACACGGTGTATGACCTGGGCTGCGGCGACGGCCGCATCGTGATCGCCGCCGCCAGGCTCGGGGCGCACGGGGTGGGCATCGACATCAATCCGGAGCGCATCCGCGAGGCTCGCACCAACGCGCGGAAAGCAGGAGTGGAGGGGCTGGCCCGGTTCGAGGTTGGCGACATCTTCGACGCCGATCTTAGGGGCGCCACGGTGGTGGCGCTTTACCTGCTGCCGGACTTGAACTTTCGGCTGCGCCCCAAGCTGGCCAAGGAACTCAAGCCCGGCACGCGCGTGTTGTCGCACGCCTTCGATATGGGCGACTGGATGCCGGAGAAGAAGCGGGTCGTCGATGGCAGTCCCATCTACCTGTGGACGATACCGGCGAGGTGAGGCTTGGCGCGGGGCACGTGATCGCGATATGCTTTACGCAACAGAGAGGTGAGGCATGAAACTCGGGATGATGTTCCTTTTGTGCGCAGCGGCGGCCGCACAGGAAGCCGCGCATCAGCATCCAGCGGCGGCTCCGCCGGTGGCGCTTCAGCCGCTGGCGCAGCAAGTGCGGCAACTCGAAGAGGCGCTCAACTACCTTGGCCAGCCGCTGCCGGCGGTGAGCCACAAGCGGATCAACGACGCCATCGGCGATCCGGACCAGGGCGCGGCGGTGGCGCAGATCGAAGCCGCGCTCGATCCCTACGTCCTGGCCACGGTGGATATCAATCCGGAAAGCCGCGTGAAGGTGGAGCAGGGCGCCGCGAGGCCGGAGCTGGTGGAAGCGGGCACGCGCCTCTTCCTGGTGAAGGTGATCAACAACGGGCACGTGACTGCTCCGCTGGCCGTGGAGAGCCCCAACAGCGGAGCCGTCTACATCCGGTCGACCGGCAATCCGGCGCCGCCCATCCAGCTCACGCCGCGCGAGTCGGCCGAGCGGTGGGCCGACATCTCTTTGTACCAGCGGCCGCCCATGGGCCGGCGCCTTTCCGGGCTGGGGCTGGAGTATGCCGTTCTCGAAGTCTACAGCCGCGACGCCGGCGAGCGATCGGCCAAGATCAGTTTCAACGTCGGGCAGGGAAGCCAGGACATCGGCTTCCGCAACGACGTGACGATTCTCTTCACCGCGCAGGCCGCACGCCGCATCACGCTGCGGGTGAAAGACGAGAACGGCAAGCCGGCCATGGCATCCTTCGTGATCCGCGACCGGCTCAACCGGTTGTATCCCAACCCGGCGAAACGGTTGGCTCCCGACTTCTTCTTCCAGCCGCAGATTTACCGCGCCGATGGCGAGACCGTGCAACTGCCCGCCGGCTATTACACGGTGCAATACAACGGCGGCCCCGAGTACCTGCCGCACACGCGCGAGTTCGAGGTGAGCGCGGCGGGGCCGGGCGAGGTGGCGTTTCAACTGGAACGCTGGATCGATCCGGCGAAATACGGCTGGTATTCCGGCGACCATCACGTACACGCCGCCGGGTGCTCGCACTACATGAATCCCACGGAGGGCGTGGAGCCGGGCGATATGATCCGGCAGATTCTGGGCGAGGGCCTGAATATCGGATCGGTGCTCACGTGGGGCCCCGACTATTACTACCAGAAGCAGTTCTTCTCGGGCAAAGACGACCCGCTTTCGAAGCCCGACAGCCTGATGCACTACGACCTCGAGGTCTCGGGATTTCCCTCCAGCCCCGCGGGTCACATCGTGTTGCTGAAACTGAAGGAGCAGGACTATCCGGGGGCCAAACGCATCGAGGACTGGCCGACGTGGGACCTGCCGATTTTCCGCTGGGCGAAATCGCAGGGCGCCATCGTGGGCTTTGCGCACTCGGGGTGGGGCCTGCAGGTGATGGGCAAGGACCTGCCGTCGTACGAGATGCCGGGGTTCGACGGCATCGGCGCCAACGAGTACATCGTGGACGTGACGCACCCCGGCACGGTGGATTTCATTTCGTCGGTGGATACGCCCTACGTGTGGGAGCTGAACATCTGGTACCACACGCTGAACGTGGGGTTCCGCACCAGGATCGCGGGCGAGACGGACTTCCCGTGCATCTACGACGGGCGCGTGGGAATCGGGCGCACGTACGCGCGGGCGGAAGGCGGGCTGAGTTACTCGGGGTGGCTCGACGGGCTGCAATCGGGCCGCAGCTATGTGTCGGACGGCAAGACGCACCTGATGGACTTCCGCGTGAACGGCACGGAAGTGGGCAGCAACGCGAGCGAGGTGCGGATGGCCGCGCCGGGGACGGTGACGGTCACGATGAAGGCGGCGGCGTACCTGCCGGAGCTGCCGGACGCGGCGATTCGCAATCTGCCGTACGACCAGAAGCCGTACTGGGACGTGGAGCGGGCGCGGGTGGGCGACACGCGCAACGTGCCCGTGGAGATCGTGGTGAACGGCAAGGCGGTGGCGCGCCAGATGCTGGCGGCGGACGGCCAGGTGCGGGAGCTGAAGTTCCAGGTGCCGGTGAGCGAGAGCAGTTGGATTGCCGCGCGCGTGCTGCCGTCGGCGCACACCAATCCGGTGTTTGCGCTGGTGGGGGGAAAGCCGATTCGCACGTCGCGGCAGAGCGCCGAGTGGTGCCTCAACGCGGTGAATCAGTGCTGGACGCAGAAGGCTCCGCGCATTTCGGTGGCGGAGCTGGGCGAGGCGAAGAGGGCCTACGATCATGCTCGCGAGGTGTACCGGCAATTGATCAAGGAATGCGAGCGGAATTGAGGCCCCGTTTAGTTAATGCTCCGCCTCCCGGAACGCTTTGCTGTTTATGCAGCGAATGCGGGCCGACAGTCCGTCACCGTCATCTACTTACCTTAATTAATCCCGATGACGAACCAATAGAGAGACTAGGTAGGTTTGTGCTATGTCCTCATTACGAATTGACTTCCAGTTGGAAAACGCTATCTGAGCTTGTTGGACCATCCCTAGAGCGGTTACCCGATCCCATGTGATGGTATTGTTGTAATCTGCCTTGTGGCGTTCATGC
>Ga0116216_10002394_pt1 | contig 12503 bp, 10 predicted proteins | sample Sb_taG_11_FD_89696 | JGI IMG/M metagenome (GOLD analysis project Ga0116216, IMG submission 89696) | Peat soil microbial communities from Weissenstadt, Germany - Sb_50d_3_AS metaG | ecosystem: Environmental > Terrestrial > Soil > Wetlands > Peat | place: Germany: Weissenstadt | collected 2010-09-21
ACCTGCTCGCTGCATGAGTTCCGCGACTCCAGAAATGTTCGAGTCTTGGCTCTGGTTCAGGGATTGAATGACTCGCGCTTGTTCCCCCTTGGTGCGATTTTGGCTGAGCTTGAACTTCGCTTCTAATCTCTTGGCCTTTATTTCAAAACCGACAATATGCTTCATCATCTGGCTTCGATATTTGTCGCTCAGTTCGGACCATTGCGCCATGTATGACGATTCGAAAGTGTTGATCATCTGGTGTAGCGTTTCTCTTAGGCCCTCCTCGTCCGAGAACAAATTGGGCTCACCATAAACATGGACGGCGGCGTAGTTCCAGGTGGGAACGCTCTCACGAATCTCATACAAACTGGGCGAAATGTAGGCATGGGGGCCGTGAAAAATGACCAATTATTCCTCGTCTTGCTTCATCGACTTCCAGTGTGCATTCGCCTTCGCCACATGGCCTCGCACCACGACTTGATCTCCGGCCTCGTCCACGAGGAGCGGGAGGTGAGTGGCGAATGGAATACCGTCAGCGTTGGAAACCAGGATAGCGAATGGATTCGCCCGCATGAAAGCGAGGGCGGTAGAGCGATCTTCCTGGCGGTTGAATTCCGGTATGTACACTTTCCGCTCTCCGAGTGGTGGCTGGGAAACGCGGGCGAGGGCGCCCGCGCCACACGTTTAGGGTTGCTGCGGCACTGCGATGCCTTGGCCGTAGACTGCATCGAGGATCGCATCTCCCCCGCGCTGGAGTAAAGTATCGCCTACCGATTCTCCGAGTTGCACTGGATCTGCGCCGTCACGCGACTCACGCAGAACCTTGCTTCCGTCTGGATCGGCTACGATTGCCTGGAGGTGCAATCGTCCGTTGCGGACTTCGGCGAAGGCGCCGATGGGTACCTGGCAGCCGCCGCCGAGCTGGCTGAGCAAGGCTCGCTCGCAAGTCGTGGTCGCACGCGCTGCGGTATCGTCCAGGAACGAAAGATGCTGTTGGGTGACCGAGTCGCCGGCGCGAATCTCGATTCCCAGTGCGCCTTGCCCGGCCGCGGGGCACAGCACTTCCGCCGGAATTACCTGTCTGACGAGCTCCGTTTTGCCCAGCCGGTTCAGGCCCGCCGCTGCCAGAATGATGGCATCGTATTCGCCAGCTTCCAGCTTGCGCAGGCGAGTATCGACATTTCCCCGCAGCGGGTAGATGTCGAGGTCGGGACGCACGGCTTTTAATTGCGCTTGGCGGCGAAGGCTGCTGGTTCCAACCCGTGCTGCTCGCGGCAGATCTTCAATGCTCTTGTACTTGCGGGAACAAAATACGTCGCGGGGATCTTCGCGCTGGGTAATCGCCGCGATCTCAAACCCCTGGGAAACCTCGGTGGGAAGGTCTTTCAAGCTGTGCACGGCAAGGTCGATGCGTCCCTCGGCCAGCGCCTCTTCGATCTCCTTGGTGAACATGCCTTTGGTGCCAACTTTGGCCAGGGCAACGTCGGTGATCTTGTCGCCCGTGGTCTTAATGATCTCTAGTTTCACTTCATGACCGCGAGCGCCGAGCAGGGCGCTGATGTGATTGGCTTGCCAGAGCGCGAGTTGAGAGCCCCGGGAACCGATGCGGAGACGGGCCATCAGGCGCGTCCTCCTGGTGCGCCGCCGGATTGGGCTGCCTTCTTGTCTTTTTCTTTTTCCTGGAGGTTAAACAAGCGTCGAACAATATCGACCACGGTGGTGGCTTCGGACTCGCGGGCCGCGGTCTTTAAGGTGCTGATGGGCGTGTGCATGATCTTGTTCACGATGCCATGAGTGAGCGTGTCAATCGCTAGCTCCTGCTCGGGAGATAAGGAGCCGAGGCGTCCGCGCACACGGTCGATCTCAGCCTGGCGGATGGTTTCCAGGTGATCTTGCAAAGAAACGATGGTGGGGACAACGTCAAGCGTTTGCAGGCGGGCCTGAAAGCGCTCGACCTCGCTCTCGATAATTTCGGCGGCACGTTCGGCTTCCTTTTTGCGGTCGGCGACGTGCGAGGACACCGCCTGCTGCAGGTCGTCGATGTCGTAGACGAAGATGCCGTCCAGTTTGTTCATCTCCGGATCAACGTCGCGGGGCACCGCAATATCGATAAAGAACATGGGACGGTTCTTGCGGCGGCTGAGAAAGAGTTCACCGTGCTCGCGGCGGAAGATTGCGTGCGGAGCTCCGGTCGAGGTAATCACGATGTCGCCTTTGTCGCAGGTATCGTAAAGGCGGCTGAATTCAATGGCCTGGCCGTCGAATTTCTGGGCCAAACGAATGGCTCGGTCGTAGGTGCGATTCGCCACAAAGATCGACGCCGCGCCATGGGCCAGCAGATGACGCGCCGCCAATTCGCTCATCTTCCCCGCTCCGACCAGGTACACATGCTTGCCATTCAGCGACCCGAAAATCTTCTTGGCGAGTTCCACGGCGACCGAGGCTACCGAGACTGCGGATGCGCCCACGGCCGTCTCGGTGCGCACTCGTTTGGCCACGGCAAAAGCTCGGGTAAGCAGCAGGTCCAGTTGGGAGTGAATCGCGCCCACGGCCCGCGCGGTGGCGTAGGCTTCCTTTACCTGGCCCAGGATTTGCGCCTCGCCGACGACCATCGAGTCCAAGCTCGACGTCACCCGGAACAAATGGCGGATGGCATCTTGTTCGCGATATTCGTAGAGGTGCGGCTCAAGCTCCGAGTGCTCGATATGGAAATACTCGCTGAGAAATCGACGCAGGTCCGCGCTGCCGTTCTTGGTTTGAGCCAGCAGTTCTACCCGATTGCACGTGCTCAGGATCAGCCCCTCGTCAACCCCGGGATGCTGAGTGAAGCACCGCAGGGCTTCGGGCAGCCGGGACTCAGAGATCGCCAGGCGTTCCCGCACTTCGACCGGCGCACTGTTGTGATTGACGCCGATGAGCTGGAAGTTCATGACTGTGCGAACCTATGCATCGTGCTGAAGTAGTTGGCTGCCCAGGCGATGATGGCAAAAACAAATGCTCCGGCGGCGAGATAGGCGGCGCGGCGGCCTCGCCATCCCGCAGTCCAGCGAGTGTAGAGCATGATCAGATATACGACCCACATCAAGATCGAAAGCAGAATCTTAGGGTCGAGAAGGTTCACGCGTCCATAGGTCGATTGGGCAACGACCGTACCTGCAATCAGGCCCAGGGTCATGAAGGGAAACCCGAGCAACAGCGATCGGAATCCGATTTCGTCAATCACTTCCAGCGCGGGCAGGCGCGAGAGAAGGCCGCCCCCCTTTTTCGATTTCAACGAACGTTCCTGGATGAGATAAAGCAGGCTGGCGCCAAAACTCAAAATAAGGGCGGCATAACCGGTGAAGATGAGCGCGATGTGCGCAAACAGCCAACCTTTCGCCAAGCTCGGTGACGTGCGCAAGAATGGCTGCTGCCCGGTTGCCGCAACAAACGTTAGCAGAAAGACCAGGGGAAAAACCACAATGCCGGGAGAGGTGGTCTGATACAGCAGGTACACGAGCATGAACACGACCATGATCAGGAAGGCCAAGACGGATTCGGCATTGTGCACCGAAGCCAAAGTGATCTGGCCCGTGAGGAGTATGGAATCGGTGAGCGAGACGAAGTGGAAGACCATGCCCAGATAGGCCGCGTGCAACGCGACTTTGTTTAACAGGTCGCTGGTGCGGGTTAGCGCAACCAACGCGTACAACAGACCGACGGCATAACAACCCAACGCCACTCGTAGCCAAAGTATGGGCATAACTTGATTTACAGCCCCCAATGCGGGTCCGGGCATCCTCTCCCTGGTCCGCCAGAGTGATTATAGTCTGCCTGTGTGTGAGGCAGCAGGCAGTTGGCACGATCACACCTCATTGTGACGGAGATCACAACTTGCTGAGGACAAGAGCAGTTCGTTCTCAGTTCTCAGTTTCCAGCTTCGGTCATTCAACTCCCAGGGTGGCGAGAGTTTGCTCCAGCGTTTCAGTCTTCACGAACAGCTCCCGGCCGTCGGCCATCATGTTCTCGATCTCGTCGAAAGCCTGGAACAGCCGCATTTTGACCGCGCCGTACTGTTCAGCTTCGGTGAGAATGCGGCCGTGGGTTGCTGCCCATTGCCTCGTGGCCTCCTCCTCCAGGAAGACACTAACTGCAAAAGTGGTTTTGCGGTCGGAGGTCACATCGAAAACATACTCGGTAGCGGCACCTCGGGAAGAATTGGTCATCGCCGCACGCTTTCCAACGAAGTAGTATTGGTAGACGTACCCTTGCCCGCCAGTGTAGGTCTTCATGCGGCGGATGGTCATTGGCTTTTGCGTTTCCACATTCGCGACTGCACGAGCGAGGATGCTCGCGCCCACATTGAAGGCTAGGCTTCGATCTTCGCCTCCCGCAGGCGCTTCACGGCAGTCTCGGAAGACAGAGGCGAATAATACACCTCTTTGAAGGTGTACGATTTCGCCTTGGCAGCAAGGAGCGGCATGATCTCGATGTGCCAGTGATAATCCTCGTCGATCGTCTTCCAATAACCCAGGTTTCCCGACCGGTGCAGGCTGTTGGGCGAGGTATGCAGAACCAGATGAAAATCTTCGGTGATGGTGCGTATGCGCTTCAAAGTGCGTCGCAGCAGGGCGCCTAGATCGCGCATCGTTCCCGGACGATTCAGGCCGAAGCGTTCGAAAGCAGCCTCATGGGTGAGCGGGATGATCCAGCTCTCATAAGGCACACGCGGCGCATACGGACACACCGCGATGAAGTCGCCGCGAATCTCGATCACGCGGAGGTCTTGCTTCATTTCCTGGGAAATAATGTCGCAGAAAACGCACCGTTCCTTGCTCTCGAAATATTCCCGGCCGGCGCGCAGTTCATACAACACGCGGCGGGGCACGAATGTGGTCGCGGCCAGCTGCGACGTGGGATGCTCGAACTCCTGCCCGGCGCTGGTTCCGTAATCCTTGAAGATGCTGACATACTTGAAGCGTCCGTCGCGCTTGAGATCCTGAATACGCTGTGCGGCCAGCAGCAGGAATTGCTCGATCTCGAGGTCGCTTGCATTCCATAGGTGCCGGTCGTGCAAGGGATTTTCGACCAGCACTTCATGCGCACCGATGGGGCGCATCCGGTCGTAAATGCCGTCCCCGCGGCGGGTTGCCTCACCCTCGATGTGGTACAAGGCGGTAGGATGCACAACCGAGCGCGCCGACCAGGGAGCGCCGGGCACCCCGGACATATTGGCGACAAGCTGCGCGGGCTCGCGGGAGTCGGGACAGAAGCGGCAAAAAGCTTCCGTGCGCGGCGCGTTGTCGGGAATGTCGTCGCCAGTAATAACCCACGAGCGGGTGATCGGGTCCTTGCGAAGCTCCATGCACAAGGAGACCATCTCCTCGGAGTTGCGTCAACTGTGTTCTGCACTCAGGTGCCTTGCACCGTCCGGTAGGGATTACGGTTTGTTATAATCCGCGCACGAAGCCGCTTGAGATGACCGAGCCGTCCACCCCGTTGATGCGGCAGTATGCCGCTATCAAGAAGGAACATCCTAGCGCATTGCTGTTCTTTCGTTTGGGTGACTTCTACGAGCTCTTCTTCGACGATGCCATACTGGCGTCGCGCGAGCTGCAGATCACGCTGACCTCGCGCAACAAGGAAAAAGGAGTCGCCATTCCTATGTGTGGCGTGCCTTATCACGCCGCGGAAGGCTACATTTCCAAGCTCATCCGCAAAGGATTCAAGGTCGCGATCTGCGAACAGATGGAGAATCCTGCACTGGCCAAGAAGTTAGTACGACGCGAGGTCACGCGTGTAGTCACGCCCGGCACGGCGGCGGATTCGTTGCTGGGTTCGGAGGAAAACAACTTCCTCGCGGCCGTGGCGCAGATCGGAGATCGAGTAGGATTCGCAGCTCTGGATCTTTCCACCGGCGAATTCCGTGCCACCGAGTTTGCTGGCGAAGATGCTGGGAAACGGATTCAGGAAGAACTGCAGCAGCTCAGGCCGAAGGAGCTTTTGTATGGTTCGGTCACGCCTCTGTTTGAGGGAAAAGGATCGCGTGGAGACGGGCGTCCTCATCCGTCTGAAGGCAGTGCTGGATTCGCCGAAACGCCTCTCGATGACTGGGTGTTCGCACCCGATCATGCGATCCCTCTGCTCGAATATCATTTCGGTGTTTTGTCCCTGGAGGGCTTTGGACTCGCGGGCAAACCGGCAGCGGCTTCGGCAGCTGGCGCCATTCTCCACTACGTTCGCTCCACGCAACGAGGAACTTTGGACCACGTGGATCGAGTCGGGTTCTACGAACGCCAGAACCATTTAGTGCTTGACGCGGTGACCGTGAGAAATCTGGAATTGATCGAGCCGCTGTTTGCGGGGACGGACGCTGGGATCACGCTTTTCCGTTCCATCGACGCCACGGTCACGCCGATGGGCAAGCGGTTGCTGCGCTCTTGGATGCTGCGACCGTCGATCGAAGTAGCGGAGATCAATGCGCGGCTGGACGCAGTCGAGGGGCAGGTGCACGATACGGTTGCACGTGAAGAATTGCGACGAGCGTTAGATGGGATCCTGGATCTGGAGCGCTTGCTGAGCCGGGTGACGCTGGAGACCGCAAATCCCCGGGATATGCTCGCGTTGGCTGCATCGCTGCGAAAGATTCCTGGACTGCGAGTTGCGCTGGCTAGGTTCGCGACGGAGCGACTGAAGACACTGCACGGGCTGCTCGATGAACTGGGTGATCTGCGGGAACGAATCGACAAGACAATTGTGCCTGAGCCTCCGATTTCGCTGGTCGACGGTGGTGCGATTCAGACCGGCGTGGACAAAGAACTCGATGAATTGCGCGATCTGAGCCGGAATAGCAAGCAGTTCCTGGCGCAAATTGAGCAGCGGGAACGGCAGCGTACGGGAATCAATTCCCTGAAGGTCAAGTTTAATTCCATTTTTGGCTATTATCTCGAGGTCTCGAAACCCAACTTGCATCTGGTCCCGCCCGACTACGAGCGCAAGCAGACCCTGGTCAACGCTGAGCGCTTCACCACTCCGGAACTGAAGGAGTACGAATCGAAGATTCTTGATGCCCAGGAAAAGATTGTGGAGATCGAGCGGCGGCTGTTCGCGGAGTTGCGGTCGGCCATTGCAGGTGAAGCCCGACGCATCCGGCAAACGGGGCTGGCACTGGCCGAAGTGGATGTGCTTTCAGCATTGGCGCACGTGGCCGCTCTGCGCAACTATTGCCGGCCTAAATTTGACGACTCTGCGGATATCGAGATCGTTGGGGGAAGGCATCCGGTCATCGAGCAGCAGGAAATGGCGGGCGGCAACGAGCGCTTCGTGCCCAACGACCTGTATCTCAACGCAACCACCCATACGGTGCTGGTTCTAACCGGTCCGAACATGGGCGGCAAGTCGACTTATTTGCGCCAGGCGGCGCTGGCTGTGATTCTGGCACAGATGGGATCGTTCGTACCGGCAGCGTCGGCGCGACTCGGCATGGTGGACCGCGTGTTCACACGCATCGGGGCGAGCGATAACCTGGCGCGCGGCCGTTCCACCTTCATGGTCGAGATGACGGAGACAGCGGCCATTCTACACACCGCAACTTCTCGGTCGCTCATCCTCCTCGACGAAGTGGGGCGAGGCACGGCCACGTACGATGGGCTGGCAATTGCCTGGGCGGCGGTCGAATACATTCACGCCCGCATGCGGGCCAAGACTCTTTTTGCTACGCATTATTTCGAACTGACCGAACTGGCGGAGCGGCTCTCGGGAGTGAAAAACTATCACGTCTCGGTGAAAGAGACCACAGGCGGAATCGTGTTTCTGAGGAAGGTAGAGCCGGGAGCGGCGGACCGCAGCTATGGAATCGAAGTGGCGAAGCTGGCCGGATTGCCCAATGAAGTCATTGAGCGGGCACGGGAAGTGTTGGCAGAACATGAGAGTGCGGAACAAAGAGTGACCGAGCAACTGGCGAGTGACGAGCTGCGTCCGCGCCCACCGGCGCAACTCACGATCTTTACGCCGCTGTCGCAGCCGGTCCTGGAGCGCTTGCGTGAGGTGGATTTGAATCGCCTGACTCCACTCGAAGCACTGAATTTATTGGCGGAATTGAAGAAGCAAGTCGAGTGAAGAAAACAACATCAATCTCCGCACACATCGGCCAATTACTCATCATTGGCTTCGACGGTACTCAGATGTCCCCGCACCTCCGTTCTCTGCTCACACGATTGCAACCTGCGGGTGTGATTCTTTTCGCGCGCAATATCACCAGCGGAGAGCAGACGCACAAGCTGCTCCACGAATGCCGCGCATGCGTTGCGACGCCACTGTTCACTTGTGTGGACATGGAAGGTGGCCGCGTGGATCGCTTGCGCAACGTCATCGGCCCCGCGCCATCCGCGGCCGATGTGTTCGCCACTGGCAATCGTAGACTTTATCGCAAGCACGGCAAGACCATCGGCGAATCGTGCCGCGCCCTGGGTTTCAATACCGATCTCGCGCCGGTTGTCGACTTGGCATTTGAGGCATCGCGCAAGGTTATGAGCTCGCGTTCGGTTTCAGCCGATCCCCACCAAGCCACCGCCTACGCTCGTGAGTTCCTATCGGGACTGCGCTCAGCAGGAGTGCTCGGTGCAATCAAACATTTCCCCGGGCTCGGCGAAGCGACTCTCGATACTCATCACGAACTCCCCATCGTGGAGAAGTCGTGGAGGAAGCTGTGGGAGGCAGACATCGCTCCCTACCGCGCGCTGCGTCGCGAAGCTCCTTTGATCCTTGTCAGCCACGCAACGTATCCGGCGGTGACTCACGACCGCACACCAGCTTCATTGTCGAAGAAATGGATTGCTGACATCTTGCGCAAGAGGATCGGCTACCGCGGACTGGTGGTCTCGGACGATCTCGAGATGGGCGGCGTGCTGAAGACCGCTCCCATTGAGCAAGTTGCCGTGGAGCACATCCGGGCCGGTGGCGATCTGTGCCTCATCTGTCATATCGAGGAAAGCATCATTCGTTCGCACGATGCGCTCGTGAAGGAGGCGGAGCGTGACACAAAATTTGCGCGGCGCGTCAAGGAATCTGTTGCTCGCGTCCTCGCATTCAAGAAGAAATCCAAAGAGTTGAATCGTCTTTCGTCTCCTCCAACTGCCGCAAATCTTGAGAAGCTTTCACGCCAGTTGTGGGAGTTCAGCGAACAGGTGCGACTGGCAAGCATAAGACGGCAGGATCTGGCATGATCGTTGCCGGGGTGATGAGCGGGACGTCGGCGGATGGAATCAATGTGGCGCTGGTGCGTTTGACAGCTTCATCGCGAAGCCGGGCGGGGACGCCCGGCCTCCATCTTCTTGCGCATGCGGAGTATCCTTATCCGAAACACGTGCGTCGCGCCGTATTGGCGGCGATGAATTCGACTAAGGCCAGTGTGGCCGACCTGGCCAGATTGAACTTCCTGCTCGCCGAACTGTACGCTGACGCGGTGCTCGCCACACAGCGGCGCTTTCATTTCAAAGCTGAACTCGTGGGCTGCCACGGGCAGACGCTCTATCACCAAGGTGAGCCTGCTCGGTTTCTCGGACGCAAGCTTGCTGTCACTTGGCAAACCGGCGAGGGTGCAGTGGTGGCTGCACGCGTTCGGGTTCCGGTAGTTTCTGATTTTCGGCCAGCCGATATGGCGGCCGGCGGCAAGGGCGCGCCGCTGGTTCCCTTCCTCGATTTTCTTTTGTATCGCGATCGCCGTGCAGGCCGAATTGTGCAGAACATCGGCGGGATCGCCAACTTCACCGCCATCCCTGCCAACGCTTCTCCCCAGCGGGTCCTGGCTTTTGACACCGGCCCGGGCAACATGGTCATTGACGCCGTCACCCACCGCCTTTTCGACAAGGCTTATGATCGCGATGGGAGAATCGCTGGTTCTGGTGCGGTGCTCGACAATGTGATTAGCGATGTTTTGCGTGGGCCATTCTTTCGGCGTAAGCCGCCCAAGACAGCTGGCCGCGAACAATTCGGACGCGAGTTTACCCAGGAGTTTATCCGTCGCTGCGGACGCGTGAACAAGCGAGACATCGTTGCCACAGCCACGGCATTGACAGCCAGGTCCATCGCGGATGCGATTCGACGCTTCGTAGTGCGCCGGACCGCTACGTACCGGGACTTCATTGTTTCCGGGGGCGGAGCGAGCAATCCGACACTCATGGCAATGCTAGCGAACGAACTGCGTCCTCTCGGCTTGCAGATCCGTTCCTCCGACGAGTTCGGACTGCCCGCGGAAGCAAAAGAAGCGGCGGCGTTCGCGTTGCTGGCGTTTCAGACATGGAATCGCAAGCCATCAAGCCTGCCCTCGGCCACTGGAGCGAAGAGGCCCGCGATCTTGGGAAAGATTTCTTATGCGTGAGAAGAAATCCTTTCGCCGCATCGCGGCGAATGCACAGCCGAGGGCGGCTGTGCCCACGTGGCCTTTGGTAGCTCTGGCACTTCTCGTTCCTTTGCTGTCCTGCTCCAGCAAACCCGACCCCAACACGCTGGTGATGATCATCGAGAGCAGCCCCACCAACTTGGACCCGCGGGTTGGCCTGGACGCCTATTCAGAACGGATTGATGAGCTGATGTTCGATGACCTGTGCACCCGTGACGAACATCTTGTCGTACAGCCGGGACTGGCTGATCGCTGGGACATTCCCGATCGTCTCACCTATGTATTTCACCTGCACCCAGGTGTGAAGTTTCACGATGGACGGTCTCTCACGTCGCGCGATGTGAAGTGGACCTTCGATTCCCTCCTGCAAGGGAAGATTCGCAGCACCAAGGCGGCGGTGTATCGGCCCGTGGATCGCATTGACGCGCCCGACGATTTCACGGTGGTATTTCACTTGAAGGAGCCATTCGCCACATTTCTTTGGAACGTTTCCGACGGCGCCGTCGGAATCGTGCCCTACGGAAGTGGCGATGAGATCAGCCGTCATCCCATGGGTTCAGGCCCGTTCCGCTTCGTCAGCGCTGAACCGGACAAGGAAGTCATTATCCAACGCAACGATGGTTATTGGGGCGAGAAGGCGCGTCTGAAACGAGTGCGATTCGCGGTGATTCCGGATGCCACGACCCGAGCCCTTGAACTGCGCAAGGGGAGCGCCGACATTGCGGTCACTTCCCTGACCGGCGATATGGTTCTGACCCTCGAACGCGAGTCCAATCTGGAGGTCCTCCGCGCTCCGGGCACGGTGGTCGGGTACTTGGCATTCAACACTCGCGATCCGATCCTGAAAGATGTGCGGGTGCGGCAGGCAGTGGCGTATGCCATCGACCGAACGGCGATCATTCACTATCTAATGCGCGATTTCGCGCGGCCTGCCTACAGCCTGCTTCCTCCCGAGAGTTGGGCGTACAGCGCTGACGTCCCCCGCTACGACCACAACCCTGATCGGGCGCGGCAATTGCTCGAACGAGCGGGATATCCGGCCGTGCATGGCGTGCGCTTTCATCTCACTATGAAAACTTCGACAGATGAAAGCCCGCGGCTGGTCGCGGCCGTGCTGCAGCAGCAATTGCGCGAGGTTGGCATCGCGTTGGATATTCGCACTTTCGAGTTCGCCACTTTCCTTTCAGATATCATCCGAGGCGCCTACCAACTGCATACCTTGCGCTGGGTCGGAGGCAACGAAGATCCCGACATCTTTGAATACGTCTTCCACTCGGCCAAATTCTCGCCCAACGGTGGCAATCGCACTTACTACTCGAACCCGCGCGTGGATGCGCTGATCGACCAGGCGCGCGGCGAACTTGACCAGAATGCGCGCAAACAGATCTATGCTGAGATTCAGCGAATCCTGGCTGAGGATCTGCCTTACATCAACCTGTGGTACATCGAGAACGTCATGGTACACACCAGACGGGTACGGAATCTGACGTTGAATCCGCCGGGCAATTACGACTTTCTGAAAACTGCAGACCTGGTTCCGTGAATGTGTGGGATCGGGTCTTTGACCCGGTCAGGCGCCAACGGCGCCAGCTTCGTCCAACGTAATTCAGGGGAGACTGTCGAGCTACGCTCGACCTGGACGGGTCAGAGACCCGTCTCCACACGAGTTCGAGCAAGCAGCCGAAGGCCGCGTGTTACCATCGAACTCTCGGCAAAACTCACGTGCGCATTCTTTTTATTGGTGACATTTTCGGCAGACCTGGGCGAACTATCGTCCAAGACCGCCTTCCATCTCTAGTTAAAGAGCATGCCATTGATCTCGTTCTCGCCAACGGGGAGAACGCTGCGGCCGGCTTTGGCATCACGCCACCGCTGGCTGAAGATCTCTTCGAGATGGGCATTGACGTCCTCACCACCGGCAACCATGTCTGGGACAAACGGGAGATCGTCGATTACTTTCAGGCCGCGGACGGGAATCCGCATAGTCCGGCTCGCCGGGTGTTGCGTCCCGCCAATTACCCGTCTGGCATGCCGGGTTGGGGCGTCTATGAAGGCCGGAAGAGCGACGTTCCCTACGCGGTGATCAATTTGCAGGGCCGCGTTTTTATGACTTCGAACGACGATCCCTTTCGCGTCGCCGACC
>Ga0116216_10002397_pt1 | contig 12485 bp, 19 predicted proteins | sample Sb_taG_11_FD_89696 | JGI IMG/M metagenome (GOLD analysis project Ga0116216, IMG submission 89696) | Peat soil microbial communities from Weissenstadt, Germany - Sb_50d_3_AS metaG | ecosystem: Environmental > Terrestrial > Soil > Wetlands > Peat | place: Germany: Weissenstadt | collected 2010-09-21
TCTGCGGGCGACCGCCACGACGTCACGGCGGAACTGCTCGGGGAACGCCTTTGGCATCCTCCACTCCCTTCCAGCGAGCCAATGCTCGCAAGGTTAGGAGTCAACCGAAGCTGGGGCAGACCCTTTCTTTCCACGAGCAGGGTCGTGCCACTCTCCGCGGACCAGATCGGCGTCCACATTCTTCTTGAACCTGTCGGCATCGGTCGCTCTCTTAAACGTCTTTGAGCGTTCGTGCCCGCTGGGGTCTCGGTATCGAACTCGATAGACGGTGGCGCCGAGAGACCCATCGCTGCGTTTCTGCTGCCGCTTCTCAACATGCGCCATTGCTAACTCTCCTTCCCCGGAGCATCGGTTCCGTACTGTGCTCCCGATGACGACCTCCGTGTTCGCCACAGGTCAGCAGCGGGACGCCAGTCCTTCATCCCCCTCGGCCTACCCGCAGCCCGCGCTGCTGCCCGCCAGGCGAGACCTCCTCGGCCTAAGGCGCCGCCGCTTCCAATCAGAAGCTCCAGCACAGTCGATGCGGTCAGGTCGCCGGTGTTCCAAGCGAGAAGGGTCGTATCGTTAGGTGCCTCGGAAGGGATAAGTAGCTCCACGACAGGCACTCCGAAGAGCACAGCGAGTCCCACCAGCTCCTCGTAGGTGACTCGACGTGAAGCAGCCTCGGCCTCGGCCATGGTGATGCGCTTCCAGTCGAAGCCCAACCTCGTCATTGCTTCGGCAAGTTGCGCCTGAGTCCATCCAGCTTCCTCTCGGAGGGCCTTGACGTTCTCGCCGATGATCTGACCGAAGCTCGCCTCAAAGGTCGTCCAGCGGCTCATTCCGGCCACCGGGTTGGCCAGGCTCGCAGCCGCCCTCATCGCACGGTCTAATGCGCCGTAGAGAGCGCCCTGGTGGTCTTCTCCCTTGGCCATTCCAGTCAAAGCGTCACCGATCTGGGTTAGGTACGGCTGGATTTCTGGAGGTGGGCTAGTCCGGCTCCGGGCTGGCATGGGTCCCCTTTCTCAGGTATCTTGAGTTGCTGGAAAATACCGATCTCTGTAGCCTATAGGATCATAGCCTGGTCAAGGTGACAAGTGCGATTGCCGAGTAGGGAGGGCCGATGAACGACGAGGATCTACTGACGCTCGGCCAACTCGCGACGTTCCTCCAGGTCCCCCGGCAAACTATTTATGCCTGGCGCTGCCGGGGTGAAGGGCCACCTGGGATCAAGCTGGGAAAACACGTCAGATTCCGCCGCCGCGACGTTGAGAAGTGGCTCGATGTCCGTGGTGAAGCCGATTCTCGGAAGCACTCCAGGGATAGCGGATCGGGACGCCTGAGGTAGCCCTGTGACCCGCAAGGAGCAGTCCCCCTAGACCTCCCCTAAATAGGTCACCATGAGCCCATGACGCGTTCACAACTCAACACAGATACTCATGAGGCACCAACTATCGACGTCGGTGACCTTGCGAAGTTTCTCGACGTCTCCGAGAACACGATCTGGAGATGGGTAGATACAGGACTTATCGGTCACCACCGTCTGGGACCGCGTCTCGTGAGGTTCACTCCGCAAAACGTCGATGACTTCATCAGCCGCAGCCGAGTAGAAGCAAAAGTGTCGTAAGAGACGAAAACGGGCCACCCGCCGCAGGGATGACCCGTCTCCAACAGATTAAGGAATCCACCATGAGTATAACATGGGATACGCCATTTGAAGTTGAGCCAGTTCTCGACGCTCCGCTTTCGGACATCGTCGATTTCGTCGAAGAGATGGAACTCGAACTCTGGAACATCGACAAGGGCAAAGGACCGTCCAAGGCTCAGCTTCGACGTGCCGTCGAATGGTACGGCTACAAGCCATGGAACCGCATAGTCCATGAACTCCGTCGGCGCCGGATCCTCGCTGGCAAAGCTGTGGGCGATTTCTCATTCAGCGATGCCGGTATCGAGGTACGCCACGAGGTCATCGAGGCTGCTCTCGATGGCCTAGAGCCGATGTGTCCGTTCAGGTTTCGATTCGTGGAGACCGAGCGGTTTCAGCGCTTCGGGTTCGAGAGGCCATGTGGAACCTGGTGCTGTCGCGATTGCGGCCCGACGAACGCAGAAGAGCTTCTGGCGCAAGTCAAGCGATGCATCGGAGACCTTGAGGAGGTCTTCAGCGCGGAGGTGGCGTCGGATCCCAAGCTGTTCAGTCGCCTCTCGACGCGCCGTAAGGACCACGGGATCGAGATGTTCTGGTACCGCACGGTTGAGGGCCGCGTGTACATAATCGCCGACAAGCCGTTTCCTGGCTCGGCGCCGCCTCAGGAATGCATGCCAATGGCTCCTGAGCGGGCGATCGAGTGGATCCAGGCAAGCATGTGGGTACCAGGACACGATGACCACGGCTGGTCGAACGGTTGGCGCCAACTGGTCAATGACCCGAAGGGATCAGTGGGACCCGATCTCGACGACGACACCGCAGAAGAGGGCGCCTCAGACGCCCCGGACTCCGGCGCCGACGATCCCGCTGAAACGGTTCCCCGACTCATCGCGGTGTCCGAGCTGAGTGAGCTGCAAGTCGAGCGCGTCTTGGCGAAGCTCAAGCACGAAGCTCAGGAAAGATACGGGATCCGCATCGAGACCGGCCACATACCCGCTGACGTTCGACCGGACCTCGTGCGATTGTTGACGGATCTCATCGAAGCCGAGAAGGAATCGGGCCAGGCCAGTCGCAGTCAGCCACGCAATGATAAAAACTGATGGTTAACCCATAGGCTGATCTGCAACCCAAGGAATCGCTCTTCACCCATGGCCTGATTGCTAACCCTTTAACCAGAGTCTTTTGGGTCCAAGAGCAGGCCAAGGGTGAACGACAAGCCCTTGGGTCAACCGTCAGGATCGTGGGTCAGTCGGTAGGCCAAGGGTGAGACGGGGGGCCTTGGGTCAACCGTCAGTTCCTTGGGTCAACCGTCAGGATCGGCTCACTCTTCACGTCGGCGGCGTACTTTGTTGCCATCGAGCGAGCGAGGTCCCGGCGCGCTGACCGCCGCCGGTGACCATGCCGATGAATCCAGGCCTCGATCTCAGCCTCGTCCCAGATCAAGGACCGTCCCACCATCGCTAAGGCTCGTGGAAAGTCGCTCCGCTCTTCGAGTTGACGGACGCGCTGCCTCGTCACTCCAAGCCGGAGTGCGATCTCGCCACGACCAACCAGTCTCACAAGTTTCACAGTAGTCAAGCCTTGCGAAACGGAAGGGGACTCGATTAGGTCGTTACGCGCTCTTCGCACGAATGGCCACGTAGAACCCGAAACTAAGGCGAACTGCGTGCGGTGTAAGTCGAAGCGCTAGAGGACGGCGAAAAGAACAGGGCATCAAAAGTTTCGCCGCGTTACGCGAAGCGTAACCCCATCTCGCCGAACGGCTAAAAGAATAACTATTACGCGCGACGCGCGAACCAATAACTACTACGCGCGGACGCGACCCACGACCCACGACCCACGGACCGTGTAGCGGAGCTTGGCCCTTCGCCCCGTCACAGCGCCTCTGGCCGAGGCTCGATGCGTAGTGCCCCAAACGGGCGCCGCCGGACCTGCTCTTCGACGTCGTCCGCCGATGCGACTCGGTCCTGGCCAATCGGTAACGCCCGAGCCCGGCGATACCGGTCATCTAGCTCGGGTCTGAGGCGAGGGACCAGGGCGCGCCGTAACGGCACTTTGTGCGCTTCCCGTTGACCACGAGCCTCGCCCTGAACACTGGGTGGTGCTTTGCAGGCGCGAGCGTCACTGAGGCACTTTTGTGACGCGGTTATTTGCGACGCTATTTGGTCACCGGTCCTCCTAAGTACGGATTAGGACCTTAAGCCCCTCGAATAGGACTTGTGGCCTACGAGCCTGAGCCCTCCTCCTCTGGGTATATCAGCGCTCTACGACGACAATGCGAACGTGGATGGTCCCGAGCATGACCGAGGCCACAGCAGCGAAGCGCGCACGGCACCTGGACTCGAGGGCGCGCCGGAGTCGGTTCGGATCGGGGACCCGGCCGAGCAGGCGACGAAGCCTCGACCTCCGTCGGCACCCGAGGCGCATACAGCCGGCTCGGTGCCACCACGAGAAGACCCCCTGTGGCTCCGGGCGATCGTCGAATCGGGGGGCGACGCGATAACTGGGGTGACCCCTGACGGCTCGATCGTGGTGTGGAACGAGGGGGCCGAGCGGACCTACGGGTACAGCGCGCACGAGGTCATCGGGCGCAACATCTCCATCCTCGACCCGCCCTCGTCACCCGGCGAGACAGCGGCGAACCTCACCCGAGCGCTCGCCGGCGAGCAGGTCCGGTTGTACGAGACTCACCGCCTGCACAAGGACGGGACTCGGGTCGCTGTCTCTCTGATCATCTCTCCCGTGCGCGACGAGGAAGGAGCCGTGATCGGAGTCTTTGCGATCGGCCGGGACCTGAGCTCTGAGCACCAGGCGCTGGTTCGAAGCGAGGAGCGCTTCAAGGCGCTCGTTCAGCACTCCGCCGACCTGATAGTGGTGCTCGACTCCGAGGCGCGCCTCGTCTATGCAACCCCCGCCGCCAAGGGGATCATGGGCTTCGATCCCGAGGAAGAACTGGGCCGACAGCTCCTCGACTTCGTCCATCCTGAGGACGCGGACCGCGCCGCTTCGGTGCTGCTAGATCTCGTCACACGGCCCGGAAGTGTCGGCGAACCCGCCGAGTACCGCGTACTCCATTTGGACGGCACCTGGCGGACCTTCGAGGTGATCACCACGAACCTCCTCGAAGACCCTGCGGTCCGGGGCGTGGTGATCAACGCGCGCGACGTCACCGAGCTGCACCAGGCGCAGAAGGAGCTCGCCCACAGGGCCGGCCACGACGCCCTCACGGGCCTCGCGAACCGGTACCTGCTGAACGATCGAATCGTCCAGGCGCTCGCCCGCGCCAGGCGCGACGGGACGAGGCTGGCTGTGCTCTTCCTGGACCTCGACGACTTCAAACGCCTGAACGATTCGATGGGGCACGCGTCGGGCGACATCGTGATGCGAGAGGTGGCAGACCGCCTGAAGGCCGCGTCGCGCGAGAGCGACACGGTAGCTCGCTTCGGCGGCGACGAGTTCGTGATCGTGATCGAGCAGATCGGCGACGGCAACAAGGCTCGCGAGATCGCCGAGCGCATCCTGAAAAGCGTCTTCGAGGTGCTCTTCCCGGTCGGCGGGGACACCGTAAGACTCTCTGCCAGTATCGGTGTCGCCCTGGGCAATGGGGAATCCAGCTCCGAGTGTCTTCTGGCTGACGCCGACACGGCGATGTACGCAGCGAAGAGCCTCGGCCGCTCCCGGGTCGCGGTCTTCGACGAGAACATGAGATCGGCTGTCGCCACGCACGCCGACAACGCCGTCACCGACGCCCTGCCTCACTAACCCGACCGGTGGTCGGCTTTGGACGTGTCCCAGATTCAGCCGGGACGGTGAGCATCATCTGCCGCGGCAGACGCGCGGTGCTGCCTATCGCGAGCGCTGCTGCACGCATGAGATCACCGCTCTGTATTGCCGGTTCTGCACTCCCACCTGGTGTCGGTGGTCAATGCCCAACCCGCCCGGTAACGCTCCGGCTACGAAGACACCGGCCCATCAAGGCGCAGGTGTGTTCACGAACGGGACGTGCAAGCTCTTCGCCGCTTTCCTCTTGGCCTGCTCACCCCGACGGTCGTAGCGCGCTGTGGTCGTGACGTTGGCGTGGCCGACGAATCGCTGAACCACGCTGATGTCCACTCCGGCTTCGAGAAGATCCGACACACAGGACCGGCGAAGGTCGTGGGGTGAGAAGGCGCGAACCTTGGCCTTCTTGGCGCGCGCCTGGAGGATGGCATAGACGGCCTGATCGGTCATGGGGCGGACGGTGATCTCGCCGGTCTGGCCCACCGGGCAGAACAACGGCCCCGGATCGTTGCTCCTTACCGATAGCCACACACTCACGGCGTCCGCTGCTCCGTTGTCGATGTAGGCGACCCGCTCCTTGTTGCCCTTTCCGTGGACCGTGATGGCACCGCTCTCGGGGTCGTAATCGGTGAAGTCGAGAGTGACCACTTCAGCTCGGCGCAGACCGGCGGCGTACAGCACGGCCATAAGCGCGGCGTCACGGGCGTCGGCAGGGGTGCCACCACGACAGGAGTCGAAAAGGGAGCGCAGCTCGCCCCGGCTCAGTCCACGGCCTCGGGGAAGGCGTTCACCTCTAACCGCTGGTAGGTCGACGGCGCGCGCCAGGTCCTCTGCGCTCATGAGGCCCAGCCTCCACGCCTCCCGAAGCACGCCTCGAAGAGCTGCCAGGTGCCGGTTGGCCGTGGCCGGGCTGTAACGGTCGGCCAGTGCGGAGCGCAGAGCCTGGGTGTGCTGATAACGGAGCTGGTGCCAGGGGAGGGTCTCCTTTTTCAGGCGACCGCTGGTGAGTATGCGGGCCATCGCGTCGAGGGCTCCGGCCTGGGAACGCCGGGAGCCTGGTGCCAGCCGAGCGAGATAAACAGCCACCGGGTGACGCGAGGGGTCGGTCACCAGCGCTGGAAGGAGGTCGTCGACGACGGCGGGAAGGTGGCTCATCTCAGGCTCGCTGGTTGCTGGAATGGTCATTCTCATAAGCAGTTTGCGGGGACACAGACGGGGCCATTGCGAACAGGTGTTCGAGGACGTATCTTCCCGGTCATGGATCGCCTCTACGAGATCGAGAACCTGAGGCGCTCGCTGGCCATGCTGCCGCCGGGGACCAAGGCACTCGACCGGGAGGAGGCGATGAAGCTCCTGTCCGAGCTGCACGAGGTGCAGACCCGCCTCAGGAACCTCCGTAATGCGCTGCGTGCCGTGCTCGACGACGGGGACATCTAGGAAACGCCCGAGGCTCCAAGCTTGCGGTGATCGAACGCTGAACGCGCCCGCTCGACCAGTCCCCCCGCGACCTCTTTCCGTTTGGTTCGATGGCGCGGATGGAGTCGGCTCCACAACAGGGGACAGCAGATGTCGAGGAAGCCATCCTGGGGCAGCTCGCCGCGATCGGCCTTGTGGTCCCCGTCCGCGATCCAAACCGACCGCACACTTTGACCGAGCAGCGCTGCTGGAAGTGGGGGGTCGTGGGAGTTCGGAAGGGTCAGCGAGGGGGAGCGTACAAGGGCCGACGCCCCTGCAAGAGCTGGGGCTGTTCTGGGTGTGCGGAGTGGCAGGCGGGCAACGAGTTGACGAACGTGCGAGCCTCACAGGGGGACTTTGTCGGCATTCACCACATAAGCAAAGAGAATCTTGCCTATATGGCAAACGCCGACAAAAGGACGGGTGACGGGCTGTGGGTGACGACAGTTCCGACCCCGCCGGAGAACACCTCCAAGCTGAGGGAGCGTATCGGGACCCGCCGCAGGCGTCTCATGACGACCAAAGGAGTCCCCGCCGAGTGCGTCGTCGTGCCGTGTGACGGAATGACAGTAATCGTCGCGGACGCCGATCTCGCCGAAGACCAACCGAAGGGTCGCCCGAAGGTAGCTCCCACCACGGGATTCTGGCTTCCCGTGGCCGTGGCTTTGCTGTTCTTGGAGCGCACCCTCGCATCAGCCGCTGTTCGTGGTCAGATCCGATGGACCGACGCTTGGCAACCCGAGAAGCCCGAGCCAAAGTCCATCGCCATCTCTGGTACCCCGCTCGTTACCGATACGGCGTGGAAGATTCTTTGGAGCGAGGGCTACGAGTACAACCCCGATGCCACTGGATGGGACCTCCCCTGGGACCCCAAAGACGTGCTCTTAGAGGCCAAGCGACGCGCCGAGGAGTTCTGGGCCGACCCCCGCTGTGGCGACTGCGAAGTTCTGATAGCTCCCGACGACAAGCATTGGTGGCGCGACGGGGAAGCCCGTTGTGGTATCTGCGATCTGGCGTTCGACCTCAGCGGCTTCCTGGTCAAGGGACGAACCGAGCGTGAGATCGAGGTCGAGGTTCGGATCCGAAAGCTCACGTTTAAGCGCAATCGAGCCCTGATCGAAGCTGCCCTGGCCCGGGCCGGGGCGAAGAGACAACCGAACGGTATATGGGCGAAGAACTTGCGCGAGGAGGATGCAGCGTAGGTGGAGACGCGACGATCAGGCATGAAGCTGTTGAGGATCCCCTCAGAAGGCCACTGTTGCCGATCCGTCATCTGCGCTAGATGCCGCCTGCGAATCGACTTCGCTGACGCCGACGGGGGAGTCGTCTCCGATCTGTTGGCCTCGCACTGGGCCGATGATCACCACCTCCCCAGTTGGCGTGACGCCGCCGCCGAGGCGCGAGACCGTCTGTGGCGACAAGATCCCGACCTCTTGGAGAAGCTCGCTGAGCTGACGAGTGGAGCAGGTAACGCCAAGGATCTAGTTGGCTGACTCGTGGTCGTTATCCCGCGCGATCACTGCCATAGCAGCCACTCATTCACTCATGGGTCCACCAGCACAAGACCTATGTTTCGGACTAGAAAGAGGAGCCCTTGCGTCGGTGATTGGGACGACGCCCCCAGAGAGGAGACGGTATGCCGAAGGTCGTCATCACCCACGGCGTCGCTGACGTAGACGAGTGGCTGAAGGGCAAGTCGGAGCGGGCCGAAGCCATCGGTGCCATGGGAGGCAGCAATGTGGTGGACCATGTCGCGCAGGACGGGACCAAGGCGATAGCAATCACCTTTGATACGGACGATGTCGCAACGGTGATGGCAACCATCGCCGCTCCGCCCGCTGAGATGGCTGCCACGATGGAACGGCATGGAGTCGTCCCACCATTGACGGCTTACGTCGAGAAGTAGTCCACCGGGGCTGGAGGGCTAGTCGAAGGCCTGTCCCTCGGGTCCATCGCCACCAAACTGAACGAGCAAGGTGTCCAGACTGCGAGCAAGGTTGGTCACTGGTATCCCTCGACGGTGTCCCACATCCTGCGCTCGGTCGCACTCGATGAAGAGCTTGCGAAGACTCGGTCAAAGCATCGTCGGTGAACGGGTTAGAGCCCATACCAAGAACGGAGTTCGCTGATCCAGGGCGAGTCGGTGAGGAAGCTGATCCCGTAACGGGCACAGGCGCCTTGGAACCCGGCCTCGTCCCCCGGAGCAAGCCCGGTGACCTCCTCGAACCAGCGTTCGGTCCCAGCCGGAGTCAGCACCTCGATGATGCTCGCTGGTTCAGCCGAGGCGTTCCACATGGCGTGCATCACAGAGCGCGGCTTGAGCGCCCAGCTCCCTGCCGTCGCCGTGGCGATCTCCTCCCCGACGAGCACGCCGATCTCCCCGGACAGCACATATACCCAGACATCGTTGTCGTGGACGTGAGGAGGTATGAAGGCGTGCGGCTCCAAGGTCTCTTCAACCACTGACATGACACCGCCGGTGTCTTCACTTCGGACTTTCACGCAGACCTTGAAATCTCCACGAAGGTGGGTGCCGTCCTCTGGACCGACGATAAGCCTCATCGCTCTAGCGAACACCGTTGAGATCTTTCCTTCAAGTCCTGTGCTCCCGGTAGATTTGGGGGTCGTGGATCGCACCGCCGCGCGGCAACGATTCGCGGACGCGCGAGTGGGGCATCTGGCGACGATCACTGCCGACGGTCGACCACATATCGTCCCGTGCTGCTTCGTACTGCACGCCCGCACCGTGTTCTCGGCGGTGGACGCCAAGCCGAAGTCGACACTAAACCTCCGCCGACTCCAGCACCTCAAGGCCAATCCTTCGTGCTCTCTCCTCGTCGACCACTACGAAGAGGACTGGACGACTCTGTGGTGGGTCCGGGTTGATGGATCAGGACGAGTGATCTACGAGGGTGATGAACGCGAGCGTGCTCTCGGGCTCCTGGCAGCCAAGTACAAGCAGTACAGAGACGCACTGCCACCGGGACCCGTTGTGGCCATCGACATCGAGCGATGGCAGACGTGGCCGTGATCCCCTTACTCGGGTTCCCTGTTTCGCTTGATTGATTCCATTCCTCCGACCCCCTAAAAGGGGGGGTGTCGGAATCGGAATCTGGAACCGATTCGGGGAATCGACCGAATCGGTTCAGAATCATAGAAACGTCCGACGCTGAGTTCCCACTTAGCCCAGTTTTCGCGTATGTAAAGGGGGTCGAAGAGAACACAGAGCGGTTGCCGCGGCTGCGTGGGTGACAGCGTTACCACGTAGCCGCGGATGTTGTGGACCACGCCACGGCGAATCAAGCGGTTTCTTGTAGACCTAATCCGAGAACAGCTATCAGTCGCGGGAAGCTGGCAGCTCGCCGGTCGAGAGGGTGGGATCTGTCGGTGACGTAAAAGACAGGCACCTTGTGCCCATGGTGGTTGTCCAGGCCGGAGTCATGGCCCGGTTTTTGTTCGCAAGACGAGCCCGGTGGCCGCGTTGTCATCGAGGATGCGCAGACCTGACGCCCCCCGAAGGTCTGCGCATCCAACTTGCCGGGGTCGGTTAGTCCCAAGTTGGGCCGTTCGCCTCTGCCAGACCCCAACCCCTGCGGCTTACCGTGGGGCGAGGCGCACGGAACGAGGCCAGATGGCCAGGGATCGACTGACAGGCACCGACTACTGCGATGGGGTCGTAATCGTTCACCACGACGGCTACCGGACCTGTGTCGCTGGGTGTCAGACGGGGGGCTCGGCCAAGGATCACAGCGTCATCGTTCCGTGCGCCACCGTCCTGGGACCCGACTGCCCCCGCTGTTCGGCACAAGTGAACTAGGGAAGGCTTCGGCAACCTTCATCCAATGCGGGAAGGGCTGAAAGCGACTTCTCCGCCACCGTCACACCGGCGAGCGATGTGATGATGCCAGCCTGGTTGGGCAGGATGGTCGTGACTGTCAACCCCTGAGGGATGCCACTACACCAAAGACGGAGCGTCCTTACGAGCGTTCTTCCCCTATGACGGCGTCAGCAACGGCATCAAGAAGCTGCTGAGGAGCGACCGGCTTCGACAGTTGCGCGACGATGGTCGACCCGGCGCGGTGCCGAGTCCTGTCATCCAGTTCGTATGCAGACACTACGACGACCGCAGGGGGATCGGAGAGCGCCGAAAGCAGGGAGGCACCGTCACGCCGGGGCATCTTGAGGTCGAGCACCATGGCGTCGAACCGCATGGTGGTGAGCAGGTCCAGGGCGTCCTCGCCGTCAGCAGCTTCGATCACGGTGTAGCCAACGGTACGGAGGATGTCGCTGAACGAGGACCGGATGTCTTTGTTGTCCTCTACCACCAGCACGGCAACTTCGCCGGGGTTCTCCAGGGTGCTCGACGAGTCCGAAGACCGGCGAGACCACTTGGGTGGTTGCCAGGCTCCCCGATCCAGCGTCCCGGTTGCAGCGCTCACGATTCCCGCCTCTCGTCAGCCCCCTTCTTTTTCTACGCTAGGTAATGCGCCATCTTGCGTTTGGCCGACAAGGGGCTAGATGGTCCAGCTACCAGTTCCGTCAGTGCGGTGATCCTTGTACCAAACAATGGGTGGCGAGGAGTGGCATGTGGCCGGTGACGCTCAGCCTGGGACCGTTGTGAGCATTAGGAGCGGGCCCTATCGAACCCGCCGCTCCATTTTCCGACGAACCGGGCAGGCACCTAGACCCTGCTGCGACCGTGGGACACCAGCGGCCCTTACCTGATCGGCCCGGTATCACTCCGGTTACTCCTCCTGTAACCCTCGGGCGTGCGCACCGCTTCAAGGACAAGGCCGAAGCGTGGGTCGTACTTGCATTCTTACGACAGCGGCGAGATCGAGATTCGCGAATGGAACGAACCCAAAGGAAACCTCTCGGGCCGACCCGCACAGCTCAGATTCGATGTCGTCAGACTTTGTTTCGTCGCCTTGGCTCGTCTCAGGTGTAGTGACCGGTTGGGACATAACGCCCCCCTCGACGTCGGTACTCCTTAGTTGTTGTCGTACTCCGCGAGCCATGGTCTCGATAGAGGCCAACGGCTCTGGAAAGGGGTCAATCGGCTCTCCTGAGAACGGCTCGGGGGAGCGACGATGACGGTGTGCTGATGGGAGCAGCGAACGTCGAACACTGCGGGGGCACGGTCATCGTCCACGACGATCGAACCTTTACGTGTTCCAACGGCCTCTGCGTTGTAGCAGCCTCGGTTGAGGCCATCGTCTCGCGTCACGTCCGTTTCGTTGCCTGTCGCAAGGTGTTCGGCGAGGAGGGTTGCCCGAAGTGTGGCTGGCACCTGTTCCCGCCGATGACGTTAGGGCCGGAGCAGACCCTGTAACTCCGCCGGTCTCGACAAGTCTCGATCCGGGTCGTGGAATCGTCAGGCGACCTTCACCCCGGCTTCGTAACCCTTGCGGCCAACTCTGCAGAGGTACTCAAGCCTCTGAGCTAGATCCAGCTCGTCGGTCGGGAACTCCGCTACTTGGCGGCTGTCCCTTCTGGCTCTCATCGCCAGATCGAGTTCCTCGACGAAGTCGTGCCACTCCTCGATCGTGCGCTCACTGTCCCCGTAGGACTGCTCAACCTGAAAGCGCAGCCCGTCGTCTTCGAGCCGCTGGAGCGTGCTCAACAA
>Ga0116216_10002398_pt1 | contig 12475 bp, 8 predicted proteins | sample Sb_taG_11_FD_89696 | JGI IMG/M metagenome (GOLD analysis project Ga0116216, IMG submission 89696) | Peat soil microbial communities from Weissenstadt, Germany - Sb_50d_3_AS metaG | ecosystem: Environmental > Terrestrial > Soil > Wetlands > Peat | place: Germany: Weissenstadt | collected 2010-09-21
TGAAGCGCCGGAAGGCAATATACCTGCTGACCCTGTGAGCGAGAGGTCCGGCAAATTGCGCCCGGGCTCCAGGTCCACCAGAAAGTTCGATATCGCTTCGGTTGCCGCTTTCCCCGCGAGCCACCGGCCCGAAGACACGAATATTCCGGGCGCCCCGGCTGGTAGCGAGGCGGATGATTTCATCGCGTTTCGTGGCCCGGACCTCCGCGAGCGTCATGCCACCAGCCCCATCTTCTTGCCGACCCTCGCGAACACCTCGAGCGCCCGATCCAACTCGGCCCTGGTGTGCGTCGCGCTGACGATGGTGCGCACGCGCGCCTTGCCCTTGGGCACGGTAGGGAAGCCGATGCCGGTGGCCAGCACGCCTTCGTTAAACAACTCGCGCGAAAGCTCGTGCGCCGTCTTCGCTTCGCCCACGATCACCGGCGTGATGGGTGTTTCGCCGATCCCCGTATTGAACCCGGCCGACCCCAGACCTTGCTTGAAATACCGCGTGTTGTCCCACAGCCTTTCGATGCGTTCGGGCTCCTGCTCCAGGACGTCGAATGCAGCGATACACGCCGCCGCCACCGCCGGCGGATGCGACGTCGAAAACAGAAACGGCCGCGCGCGGTGATACAGGAATTCGATCAGGTCGCGGCTCCCGCAAACATATCCGCCCAATACGCCGACGGCTTTCGAGAGCGTCCCCACCTGCACATGCACACGCCCGTGCAATCCGAAATGATCGATGGTGCCGCGGCCGTTGCGGCCGAGCACGCCCGAGGAATGCGCGTCGTCCACCATCATGATGGCGCCGTGCTTCTCCGCCGCTTCCACCAGGCCGGGCAGCGGACCGATGTCGCCATCCATGGAGAACACGCCGTCGGAGATCAGCAGCTTGCGGCCCGGCACGCTCTCCAGATCGGCGAGGATCTTCCCGGCGGCGGCCACATCCTTGTGCGGGAAGACGTGGATCCTGGCTTTCGAGAGACGGCAGCCATCGATAATGCTGGCATGGTTCAGCTCGTCGGAGACGATGTGGTCTTCCGGAGTGAGGATCGCCGAGACCGTGCCCGCGTTGGCCGCGAAGCCCGACTGGAACACCACGCAAGCCTCGACATTCTTGAAGGCCGCGATGCGCTCCTCGAGCTGCATGTGCAGGCTCATGGTGCCGGAGATGGTGCGGACCGCGCCCGAACCCACGCCGTACTTCTTCACCGCCTGGATGGCCGCTTCCCGCAGCTTGGGATGGGTGGTCAGGCCGAGGTAATTGTTGGACGCGAGGTTGATCACCTCTTTGCCGTCAAAACGCGATAGCGCGGCGCTCTCCGATTCCAGGATGCGCAGGCGCTGGTAGGTGCCCTCGCGATGCAGTTGTTCGAGCTGGTCGTGAAGGTAGGAGAGAGGATTGCTCATCAACCATCAGTCTAGCGCCGTGAAACCCCGCGCCACCGCCGCGCACCGCGCTTCATCCGAAGGATTCGACCAGAGGCCGCCACGTTTCACCGGCGACCCCACGATGGCGACAGCGATACGCAGGTCTCGCCGCTGCCGCCACCGCCCGAGGGGACGCCGTCCCGCGGACAACTGGAGTCTTCCATCAAGGTGCGCGAGCAGTGGCCGCGGAGGGTTTTCCGCCGGAAGGCGAGCGATTCCAAACAGACCGGACACACGCGTTGCTGGGCGGACCCTATCCCCGCTAATGCCACGTAGTTTTCCCACAATTGGACGTTCTGCGTTAATTGTGGGGCGGACCCCCCGGTCCGCCGGGGGCCCCTCGGGGGAGCGCCCTCGTCGGCCTCTCGCGGATCACATCGGGCTGATTTGACGGTGTCAAAGAGCGGGTCCGGGGGGACCCGCGCGGACCAGGGGGTCCGCCCCACAATTTGTGCAGCATTCCCTATCCCCGCCCCGGCACCACGTCGATCTGCAGCATCGGATCCGCCGCCGGCACCCGCGTCACGGGCAGCCCCAGCTCGCGCCGCACCATGTTCGACCCCTGCGCAATCGCGCTCGCCTTATAGAAGGCGATCTCCCGATTGCAGCCCTGCCGCCCAAAACCGCAGTCGCTCGATACGATCAAGCGCTCCGCGGGAATGTACTTCAGCGCCTTGCGAATCTCCGCGGCCACATCTTCCGGCCGGTCCGCCTGCAGCACGCGGTGGCTCACCGCGCCGATGCAGATCTTTTTCTTGAGGTCGTGCTTGAAGGGCTCGAACAACTCGATGTCCCGCTGATTGCGGTCCTTCATTTCCAGCGTCCACACGTCGCCGCGGCAGCGCTCCAGGTAGATCTCGATGGAGTTCGCATAGCTGGTGTCTTCCATCACCCGCTGCATGTTCGGATTGCCCCAGCAGGTGTGAATCCACAGCTCCACATCGTCCAGCCCCTGGACCTCGCGGTTGAAGGCGTCGATCATGAACTTTACCTGCTCGTGGTCCTTGCCGTAGGTGTTCGCCATGAAGTGGAAGGTGGGTTCTTCGATCTGGATGCATCGGCAGCCGGCAGCGCGCAGGGCCAGCAGCTCGGTATTCATGGCCACCGCCATGTCCCAGATCACCTCGCGCTTGTCCTTGTATTGGGGCGTGTGGATGTCCAGGAAGAGCGCCATCACCTGGGAACAGCAGGTGCCGAACTTGACGGGCTTCCGCGTCTTCGCCTGCGCCAGGCGCCACACTTTCGGATAGTCCAGCGGCCGGTGCTGGATCTTGCCGGTGACGTGCGGCCAGCGCCAGCCGGTGTAGATTTCGTTCAGCAGCGTGCCGGGCGGATAGTGCAGCCAGGGCGCGGTAGTCTCTTCCGGCTGCAGGTAGTCGCCTGCGAAGCCGGACCAGCGCTGCAGGGGGTAGTGGTGCCAGGCGCGCCCCGCCATGTCCTCGTCCACGTGGAAGTCGCCGTGGGTGAGAATGTCGAGCCCGGCGCGCTCCTGATCGCTGATCACGACGGCCAGGGCATCCTGAAACTTCTCGCGGAAGTGGATGTCCAGCATGCAGGTGTCGAGCGGACGGCCCCACATGCTCACGTCGAACCAACGCGGGCGCGGAAAGGAGCCCGTAACCGTGCTGGGCAAAATCAGGCCGGCGGTAGCGGTGAACATGAATGTCTCCACCCGGCATTGTACTGCCAGGAGGAGCCATTCTGTTTTCCGGGGATTACGACGCCGAAGTGGCTGCGTTGGCGAGTTGCGTATTGCTGATGGTCCAGATCGAGTTGATGCTCCCGCCGGCGCCGATGAAAAGGGCCGCGGATGCCAGCGCCACGAAGGCCATGAGCAAGGTGTATTCGATGAGATCTTGACCGTCTTCGCCGGCAAGAAGCGTCCAGAAGATAGTTTTCATATCGCAATCCTAATACCCGAAAAGCCGCCTCTGTAAGTTGTCTCTGGTTAACAGCGGAATCGGAATGTTCCCCTGTGTAAACGGTACGGCCTGTGTTTTCTTTACGGCTGGCTGAAGATTCCAGTGGGGTGATTACTGATAACGGTCCTGTTAACCAGTCCTGTTAGCCAGCGTCGCGAGCCGGCCATCACGATAACCGGCACAACACCTGTCCGGTCTTGACCGCGTCGCCCGGCCGGACCTCCACTTCTTCCACCAGGCCGTCGACCGGCGCTCCCACCACGGTCTCCACTTTCATGGCGTCGATGGTGGCGATCGGGTCGTCCTGCCTGACGCGCATGCCCACCGCTACCTCCACCGAAACGATGGCGCCGGCGATCGGGCTTCGGCAAATCTTGTCCGACTCCCGTATGTCGGGCAGCAACGGGGGCAGCAGAACCGAATCCGGAATGGCGAGACGATACTCCCCATTGGATGGCTCCGCGGAAGCATCCGGGAGGATCTCCACGTCCACTTCGTACCTTTTGCTCTCGAGGGTAATCAGGAGCTTCACAACGTCTCCTCCTCTGTTGCTTCTTCTTCGTCCGGCTCCGATTCTACGGGAGAGTTCCGATGACGGACCGCGGGAGCCGAGCACGCCGGCGGCACGCCGCCGTGTCCAGGCCGCGGGCCGGATGTCCAGGATCCGGGCGCTCCCCACCGCCGCGGCCACCGCCGCCGCAATCAGAACTCGATGCCGCGTGGCGCAGGCACTCATGCCTGCCGCGTCGGCACTCGTGCCGACGCCTGCCGCCGACACTGTGTCACGGCCGCGAAAAGGTGTCGAGACGAGTCTCGACACGGCAGGCACGAGTGCCTGCGCCACGTCTTCCAAAGCTCCGCCGCGCCCTCCGCTCCCATCACCGCAATCTCCGCCGAAGGCCACGCGAATACGCGGTCCGCCCCCAGATCCTTCGAGCACATCGCAATGTATCCGCCGCCGTAGGCCTTGCGGACCACCACCGTCAGCTTGGGTACGGTGGACGCCGCGTAGGCAAAGAGCATCTTCGCTCCGTGCCGGATGATGCCGCCGTGCTCCTGATCGGCTCCCGGCAGAAATCCCGGCACGTCCACCAGGGTGATCAGCGGGATGTTGAAGGCATTGCAAAACCGGATGAACCGTGCGCCCTTGTCCGAGGCGTTGATATCCAACACTCCGGCCAGCACGCTGGGCTGGTTGGCGACAATCCCCACGGGGCGGCCTACCAGGCGGCCGAAACCGACCACCAGGTTCTTGGCGAACTCCTTCTGCACCTCCAGGAAATCCGACCGGTCCACGATCCGGTTGACGATCTCGCGCACGTCATAGGGGAGCTTCGACGCGGCCGGCACAATCTGGTTGAGCGCGTCGTCCTGGAAGTGCCGCTTGTCCTGGTCGCCGCGCGGCGGGTCCTCCAGGTTGTTGGAAGGCAGAAACGCCAGCAGGCGCTTGCAGATCTTGATGGCATCCACGTCGTTTTCAGCCACGAAATGCACTACCCCGGAGCGGTCCATCTGCGCCCGCACGCCGCCCAGTTGTTCGGACGTGATCTCCTCTCCGGTCACCTGGCGGATGACCGCCGGACCGGTGATGAACATGTGCGCGTAGCGGGTTTGAATGATGAAGTCGGTGAGGGCCGGACTGTAAGCCGCGCCTCCGGCACACGGGCCGCAAATCAGCGAAACCTGCGGCACGACCCCGGAGAGCAGGACATTGTGATGGAACACCCGCGCGTATCCGACCAGGCTGCCGACGCCTTCCTGCACGCGAGCGCCTCCGACGCAAGCCTTCGGTTTGTCCCGAAGCCGCGACCATCTCGGGGGACGGCGTCTCCCCTGCCGCCAGGGCCGCGGCGAGCGGGTCGCCTCCCGGCAGCGCGGCCGCAACTTGCAGCGCCGAAGCGGGGCGCTTCGCCGGGTCCTCGGCAAGGCAGCGGCGGATCACCCGATCCACCTCGGGGGCCAAGTCCGGGTGGCTCAAATCCGCAGAGGGTGGTTTACCAGTGAAAACTTCGTGCAGAACCAGGCCCAGCGCATAAATGTCACTGCGCCCCGTTACTTCCCGGCCGGATCGCTGCTCGGGCGCCATGTAGGCCGGCGTTCCGCTGCGAATGTCCATTACTTCACCGGCTACGCCCGCCAGGCCGAAGTCGGTGATACGCAACTGGCCTTGCCCGTCGAGCATGATGTTACCCGGCTTCAGATCGCGGTGCAGCACGCCTTTATCGTGCGCGGCGGCCAAGCCGGCGCAGAGCTGGCGGTCGATTTCCAGCGCCTTGTCCTGCGGCAGCCGCCCGATGCGGCGCAGCAGCGAGGCCAGATCCTCGCCATCCACGTATTCCATCGATAAGTAGGTCGAGCCCTCGGCCTCGCCGATGTCGTACACGCGGCAGACGTTGGGATGCGAGACCTGCCGCGCGATGCGCACTTCGTTGCGGAACCGCGCTAGCGTGGCCTCATCGGACGTCCATTGGGCAGGAAGGAACTTGAGGGCCACCGTCTGGCCCAGCAGCAGATCGTTGGCGCGGTAGACCTCGCCCATGCCGCCGCGGCCGAGCAGACTCACCACCCGGTAGCGTTGCGCCAGCAAAGTTCCCGGTGGGAAGCGGCCCTCGTCCATGTTCTTCGAAGAAGAAGGGCCGGAACTGCGCGGCTGATGAACCGTCTGCGTTGCTTCGCTTCGTGCTCCGTCCAGCCGGGCGCCGCACTTGTTGCAGAACTCGCTGTCCTGGGGTGGAGCTGCCGAGCATGACGGACAAAGCCTCAAGTGGCTCTCCTTTCCAGCGCAGTAAATTTATCGGGGACAGATTGCTTCCGCGATTGTACAACGGAACTCTTCGTGTCGGCGGGTTAACAGACTTCCGCCTCTCCCGCCATGCCGAATGGCAGATGACCCGCCGCGGGATCCCGCGCTGTCCAGGCTGTAATGGATCACCCGGAACAACGACTTGCCGACCAATCCCGCACGGGCCATTGGATTCACCAGTCGCGGTTACGGTTTGAAGATGGGAAGATGTATCTGTTGCGGGTCGTGGTGGCCGAAGATGAACAGCCGCCTGTGATTATCACGGCTTACCGGCCCAGCAAGATTGAGAAATACTGGAGCCCCCAATGAAAGTAGTGTACGACCCTGAAGTGGATGTCCTCAGCGTCCTGTTGAGCGACGCGCTGGTCGCGGAGAGCGATCGGGATAAGCCCGGCGTCATCCTGGACTACGACGCCGGCGGGAACGTCGTGAGTCTCGAGATTCTCGACGCTTCGACGCGCGTGGCGAATCCCATGTCCGTCGAGTACGCCGTCACGACGCCAGTCCGCCGGCCGGCTTGATGGTGCTCGATGCACTCATTCGCGAGTTCAACAGCCGCGTGGCATTTCGAGAGCGCCGCCCGGGTCGCACGGAGGCCGGCCGATAGACTCTTGCAGCGTGGCCTCCCGGTCAAGCTCTGACGGGTCGAAATCGAAAACGGCCACACCGCGCTGGCCCAGAAACTGTTGAGCCTCCCACCGGCCTCGAAGCTGCAGAAGCCGCCTGACCTGTGCGAGGGTCAGGAGACCCTGCCGGTAACCTTCCACTGCGAGGTCCTCACGCAGACGGTGCGAGAGATCTCCCCAGTCAGCCTGGAGGGCGCTCTGGATATCGTCCGGCACCTCGATCGATAAAGACGTGGCAATGGCTCCAACCGATATTATGACGCAGCGTCTGTTCCAAGGGTGAGGCTTGGCGCGCCACCGCGCCACCTCACCCCTCCGCCCGCGCCTGCGATCTCTTCCACACGTACACGCACAGCCCCACAAACACCACCGCCGAAACGATCTGCGACACCATCTCGTTCCCGTAGAACGGAGTCTTGATCCAATCCTCGGTATACCCCGGAATCAACCGGCACGCCGCCCCGAACACGCCCCCCAGCGCCCCGCCCGCCATCAGTCCCGAGGCGATGATCACGCCGCGCTCGCGCACGGAGGCTCCCCGCTTGCCCAGGAAATGGGCCAGGAAACCGCCCACCAGCGCGGGAGTATTCAGCTCCAGCGGCAGGTACATCCCCAGCGCGAAAATCAGTGCCGGAACCTCGAGCATCTCCATGATCACGGCAACCGCCGCGCCCGTTCCGAACAGCACCCAGGTCACCGGCTGCCGGCTCATGAATCCGGCCACCAGCGCCTTCATGATGGAGGCCTGCGGCGAAGGCAGCACCACGCGAACGTCTCCCGGCGCCGCATCGCCGAATTGAAATGCGCGCGCCAGCATGACAATCGTGAGCCCCACCGCGATGGAGGCCGCGATGACTCCCAGAAACTTCACCTTCTCCTGCGCGGCCGGCGTGGAGCCCAGCCAGTAGCCGGTCTTGAAATCCGTGATCGCCTGTCCGGAGACCGAAAGCGCCGTGCACACCATCCCCGCGATCGCCATCACGAAGAACATCCCGGTAGTGCCCGAAAGTCCGAACCGCAGCAGCACCACGCACGAAATGATGATGGTCAGCATGGTCATCCCGGACACCGGATTCCGGGCCGTGGTGGCAATCGCATTGGCCGCCACCGAGGTGAAGAAGAACGCAAACACCAGCGTCAGCCCGAGCCCCGCCAGAATCGCGGCCGGCGAGCCGGAAAGCCGCCCCAGCAAGGCGCCCGCCCCGATAGCGCTCACCACCACCCCCAGCAGAATCGTCATCACCGAAATGTCGCGATCGGTGCGCTCGCCCGCGGCCTCGCCTTTGCGGAAAGCCTTCAGCGCCACCCCGAACGACCCGGCCACGATGCGCATGGATTTCAAAATGCCGAAGATGCCCGCCGCGGCGATGGCGCCCACACCCACGAACCGCACGTAATTCCGGAAAATCTGCGCCGCCGCCATCTGCGCGATGGGCATCTGCGCCGGGTAAACCACGCTGTCGCCCAGGTGGCTGCCCACCATCCAGATCAGCGGAACCAGCACCAGGTTCGATAGCACACCGCCCGCGCAGAGAATCAGCGAGCTGCGCAATCCCATGACGTAACCGAGTCCAAGAATGAAGCTGATGGCGTCGAACACCACCACTACCTTGGCGCGCTCCGCCAGCGTCTTCATGGCGCCGATGAACTGGAAATCCAGGTATTCCTTCCACACGTGAAATGTGGTGACCAGGAAATCATAAACTCCCGCGATGGCCGTGGCCTCGAGCAGCAGTTTCGCCTGCGAGCCGCCCTTCTCGCCGGTGACCAGCACCTCCGTGATCGCGGTCGCCTCGGGGTAGGGAAGCAGCCCGTGCATGTCGCGCACGAAGTAGCGGCGCAGCGGGATCAGAAAGAACACCCCCAGGCAGCCTCCCGCCAGACAGATCAGGATGGTCTCCACCGGATGCGGATCCAGCTTCAGAATGTAAAGTGCCGGAATGGTGAAAATGGCGCCAGCTACGATGGACCCGGCCAGCCCGCCGATCCCCGTGATGATGACGTTCTCCAGCAGGCTCGACCGCCGCGGAAAGAGGCGCGCCAGCCCGATCGCCAGAATGGAAATCGGAATCGCCGCCTCCAGCACCTGCCCCACCTTCAAGCCCGAATAGGCCGAGGCGATGGTGAAGATCACGCAAAGAAAAAGTCCCCATCCCACCGACCGCGGGGTGAGTTCGGGCAGCGCGACCGAGGCCGGAACCAGCGGGCTGTAAACCTCACCAGGCGGAAGGGTCGTATACGCATTCTCGGGGACGGCTGCCGGGGCGGCTACGGGTGTCGGCATGGCCGTATCGTAACAGCCTACCCCATCAGAAATCGAGTTTTCTGGTTTTTGCCAAGCCGGCTTCCAGCCGGACACTTATCGGCTCTCGGCGCTCTCTGCTGCCTCCGCGCGCTCGGGATTTCTCTTGGTTCTCTCCGCGTTCTTTGCTCCGCGCCCCCGCGTCTCCGCGTCAAAACCTCGGTCTCCCCTCAGAACGAATACCGGATCTGGAATTCCAGAATGCGCGATCCGGGGTCATTGGTCGAATTGATGTCGTTGTAAGCGTTCCGCGTCTGGCCGAACAGATTGCTGATGGTGATGTTCCCCGAGCTGTTCGGCACCAGGAAGAAATTCGGATGGTTGAAGATGTTCAACGCCTGCGCGCGGAACTCGATCGATTGCCGTTCACCGATCTTCGTCCGCTTCGACAGGCTGACGTCCCACGTCTGGAACCAGGGGCCATACAGGAATACCTGGTTGCCAAACTGCCCGGCCGTGTTGGCCGGACCGATGTAAGGCTGGCTGGGGTCCACGGCTTGCGGGATCAGTTGGAACGCCGCCAGCGTATTGTTGATGAGCGACTGCGGCAGGTCGTTTACGATCCCGTTGCCCAGCTTCTGGATACTCATCATGCTCTGGAGCTGGCTCGTCGTAATGTCGTGCAGCACCACTCCGGCGTCGGTGGTGTTGAACGTTTGCCGGCCGCTGTTTAATTGCGAGGGCGTGCCCGACTGCAGCCGCGTGATGCCCGACACTTGCCAGCCTTCCACCGCCTTGCGCAGAATCGGATTGCCCACCGCGCTCAGGAACGCGCGTCCCGGGCCCCATGGCAGCTCGTACACCCAGTTCAACTTGATGGTGTGCCGCTGGTCGAAAGCCGAAGGAACCGTAATGCCGGACATGTTGCGCAGCGTCAGGAGCTGGTCGTCGACCAGTGAGTGCGACCAGGCGTAGCTCGCTCCGGCCAGCAGGCCGTGGGCCAACCGGCGGCGCAGCTCGATCTGCATGGAATTGTAGGTTGTGCCTCCCAGGTTGGTGGTGAGGTTTGCGCTGGAGCCGCCGGTCGCCGGGTTCACCTGGAACAGGTTCGCCGGATACCCGCCGGCCACCAGCCGCGCCATCTGCGAGGTGTTGCCGGCGATGCTGTTTGCCAGTGCGCCGGCCTGCCCCTGCGCCACGTAGTTGGCCAGCGTCGAATTGCTGGCGCTCGCCAGCGCGGTCGAAAGAATCGGTACCGCCGTCTGCCCTGCCAGGCCGGCGTTGAAGAAACTCGTGCTCTTCAAGCTGTTCAGTGCGGCGAGTTGGCTCACCGTGACGCCGTTGGCGATCGCCAGGTTGTTCTGCGCGGCCTGGAACTGCGTCAGGAATTGGTTCTCCACGATGTTCACTTCGTTCAAATTGATCGTGGTCCAGCTTCTTGCCGAGTGGTTGCCCACGTAGCGGATTTCGAGCACCGTGTTGGGAGTGATCGGCCGCTGCAGCCCGAGGTTCCACGATTCCACGTAGCGCGTCTTCAAGTTGGGATCGTAGTCGTTGATGCTGCTGCCCGGCGCCACCGTTAACGGATAGGTTGGCGATGATGCCACGGTGGCCACGGGGAGTGTGGGGTTGCTGAACAGCACGCTGCCGGCGGGGCCGAAGGCGGACGTGTTTTGAGAGATGGGATCCACGCTGGTGTTGATGCTCACGCCCTGGTTGCTGCTCCACGGTATAGTGAACTGCTCCCGTACGTTGGCAATCGAAAAGCCCGCCCGCAACACCGGCTCGCCCGCCCGGCCCAGAATCGCGCCCAGCAGCCCGCTATACTTGGGCAGCACATAAGCGATCCCTACCGTAGGAGACGGGAAGTGCACCGGCGAGAAGCCTGCCGTATCGGTGGTGACCGGCGTCAGCACCGGAACCGACCCGCTGCTCGCGCCCGGTTGGAACAGGTTTCCCACTCCCGATACGCCGTACAGGCCGGCGTACCCGGGACGCGTATAGGTGTTGTTGAACACGTGGTACGGATACTGATTCTCCAGCCGTATGCCGTAGTTCAACGTCAGCTTCGGCTTGATCTTCCAACTGTCCTGCACATAGAACCCGAACTCCCTCTGGCGGTACCTGCCGATGGTGTTGTTCGGGCCGTAAGTTTTGCTCGTCTCTCCCAGCACCACTGAGCGAGTGATGGATGACACGCGGCCCGTGAGCAGCGCGTAGAGGTTCTCGGCGTTCGCCAGGTCGGAGGCCGCGCTTCCCGGGAAGTTGGCCGTGGTGAACATGCCCAGCGCCGGGTCGGTGCTCTGGATTCCGAAAGAGACGCGCGGAAAGATCTGCGTGCCGTCGCTCACCGTGTACTCGGCGATCTGCGAGAAGCTTCCTCCCATGTTGACCTGGTGGCTCCCCCGCACCCAGGTCGCGCTTCCCGTGAGCTGCTTGATGGGATTGTTGCGCCGCGAAGTACTGCTCGCGTTATAGGGGACGGTCACATATCCCGCCATGTTGGGTGCATAGCCCCTCCAGGGCGCGAACAGATCGGGCGTGACATCGTTGAAGAACAGCACATTGCCCGACGTGATGCCGAACCGCACCTCGCTCGTCCAGTGCGAAGTCCACGCGGACCGGACAGCCGTCGATCCGGACCAGAAGGCTTCCCGCTGGCCGGCGTTGACTTTCGAGCCCAGCACCGTGCCGCTGCCCGGGAACACCGGAATCACCGCGTTGATGCCGTCCGGGAAAAGACGGTAGGGATTGACTCCCCCGGTGGCTTCCCAGTGGTGCTTCGGGTTGATGACCCAATCCAGCTTGCCCTGGGGAAAGTCGATCTTCTGTTTGCCCGGCGCCAGGAAGTTGAAGTTATTCCGGTTGAAGTCGTTGGCCGTGGCGCGCATCGTCACCGTCCCGCCGCCCAGCGATTGCGCGATCTGCGAAAGCGTGTTCCCAATCAGCGGATCCGGCGTGGCAGGGAAGCCCGCGCCCGCCGCCAGGTTGTACAGGTTGACCGTCTGCGGTTGGCCGCTGGAATTCTTGTAGGTAAAAATCCCGCTGCGCGCAGCATCCGTCAGCACCAGGAGCTGCGAGCCCTTGTCCTGCGCCTCGTTCCACGATTGCGGGAACCGGAAGATCTCGTAGTTGAAAAAGATGAAAAGCTTGTTCTTGACGATCGGGCCGCCGATGTGTGCGCCCATCTGGTGGAGGATGATGCGGTCCCGCGCCAGCCCGTCAATATTGTTGAAGTAGGTGTTGGCGTCGAAGAACGTGTTGCGCTCCTGGTCGAATGCGCCGCCGTGCCATTCGTTGGTGCCCGACTTGGTGACGAACTTCACCTGGATGGCCCCTTCGCCCAAGCTCTCCGCTCCCGATGCGGCACTGGTCACCGACACTTCCTCGACCGCATCCGTCCTGGGGTAAACCACAGGGTAAAACGCGCCGCCCGAGCCGTTTTTCAGCAGGTTGTCCTGAA
>Ga0116216_10002403_pt1 | contig 12460 bp, 12 predicted proteins | sample Sb_taG_11_FD_89696 | JGI IMG/M metagenome (GOLD analysis project Ga0116216, IMG submission 89696) | Peat soil microbial communities from Weissenstadt, Germany - Sb_50d_3_AS metaG | ecosystem: Environmental > Terrestrial > Soil > Wetlands > Peat | place: Germany: Weissenstadt | collected 2010-09-21
ACCTGGCCGCCCGCGCTGTCCTTGACGAAGGCGGCCGGAAGGGCGCCCCGGTGGGCTGGCCGGTCGCTGAGGTGACCGACCCGTTCGCGCTGGAGGTACACCGGCCGGTGCAGCCTGAGGATGCGCCGCCGGGGCTGCCGGTGCTGCCGCCCTATATGCCGCGCGAGCACGATCAGGTGCTGGGCCAGGTGGTGCGCGCGGCGGCGGACGGCCGCAGCGGGATCGCGGTACTGGTCGGCGGGTCCTCCACGGGCAAGACCCGGGCCTGCTGGGAGGCCCTGCGGCTGCTGCGTGATCAGAAGTCGCGGTGGCGGATGTGGCATCCGATCGACCCGTCCCGCCCGGATGCCGCCCTCGCCGGGCTCCCGACCATTGGGCCGCGGACCGTGGTGTGGCTGAATGAGGCCCAGTTCTACCTCGATGTCCCAGGCGGTCTGGGGGAACGGGTTGCCGCCGGGTTGCGGGAGCTGCTGCGCGACCCGGCCCGAGGCCCGGTGCTGGTGCTGGCCACGCTGTGGCCGCAATTCTGGGATGTCCTGACCACCCGCCCGGTGGCTGGCGCCGATCCGCATGCCCAGGCGCGGGAGCTGCTGGCCGGCTGCGACATCACCGTGCCTGGCACATTCACCGGTCCGCAACTGCAGCGGCTCAGCCAGGCGGGAGACGTGCGCCTAGCCCAGGCCGCCGAGGGGGCGCAGGACGGGCAAGTCATCCAGTTCCTGGCCGGGGCACCCGAGTTGCTGGCCCGCTGCCGCAACGCGCCGCCCGCCGCCAAGGCGCTGATCCACGCGGCGATGGATGCCCGCCGCCTGGGCATGCGTCCAGGCTTGCCGTATGCCTTCTTGGAGGCCGCCGCGCCCGGGTACCTGACCGACTCCGACTGGGACCAACTGGCCGAGGACGAGGACTGGCTGGAGCAGCCCCTGGCCTACACCGCCGCTCCATGCAAAGGCATCCGCGGGCCGCTGACCCGCATCCGGTCCCGCTTTGCCCGCACCGCCAGTCCCTCCTCCGGCCGCCGCACCGGGCTGGTCTACCTGCTGGCTGACTACCTCGACCAGCATGGCCGATCCATCCGCCGTGACCAGATACCCCCGACAGCTTTCTGGGCCGCCGCAACTAGCCACGCCGACCCAGGCGACCTGGGTGCCCTCGGCGAAGCCTCCTACGACCGAGGCCTCTACCGTGCCGCCGCCCAGCTGTACAAACACGCCACTGCTCACGGCGACACGCTCGCGGCTTCCCGGCTTGTCGGCAGCCTGCATAGCCTGCACTCCACTAGCCACTTTCCCGCCCGCTGGGCCGCCGCCGCCCACGCCGCCCTCGACGACCCGGGCGCCGTGGCCGACCTGCTGAGCGCACTGCGGGAGGCGGGTGCGACGGACCAGGTCACCGCGCTGCTGGCCCGCGACCCCGCCGCCCACGCCGCCCTCGACGACCTGGGCGCCGTGGCCGACCTGCTGAGCGAGCTGCGGGAGGCGGGTGCGACGGACCAAGTCGCCGCGCTGGCCGGCCGCGCCGCCGCCCACGCCGCCCTCGACGACCCTCGCGACATGGCCTTGCTGCTGAGCGCACTGCGGCAGGCGGGTGCGGCCGACCAAGTCAGCGCACTGCTAGCCCGCGACCCCGCCGCCCACGCCGCCCTCGACGACCCTCGCGACGTGGTCGACCTGCTGCGCGAGCTGCGGGAGGCGGGTGCGACGGGACAGGTCACCGCGCTGCTAGCCCGCGATCCCGCTGCCCACGCCACCCTCGACGACCCTTACGCGGTCCGCGAGCTGCTGGATGGGCTGTGGGAGGCGGGTGCGGGGAAGCAGGTCGCCGCGCTGGCCGACCGCGCCGCCGCCCACGCCGCCCTCGACGACCCGGGCGCCGTGGCTTCGCTGCTGCGTGCACTGCGGGAGGCGGGTGCGGCGGAACAGGTCACCGCGCTGCTAGCCCGCGATCCCGCTGCCCACGCCGTCCTCGACGACCCTCGCGACGTGGCCTGGCTGCTGGGCGAGCTGCGGGAGGCGGGTGCGACGGACCAGGTCACCGCCCTGCTAGCCCGCGACCCCGTCGCCCACGCCGCCCTCGGTAACCCGTATGGTGTGGCCGACCTGCTGGGCGAGCTGCGGGAGGCGGGTGCGGGAGAGCAGGTCACTGCGCTGGCCGACCGCGCCGCCGCGCATGCCACCCTCGATAACCCTGAAGCCGTGTCCTTGCTGCTGGGCGAGCTGCGGGAGGCGGGTGCGCGAGAGCAGGTCGAAGTGCTGATAGACCGGTTGCCGGGGGCAGGCATGTTCTGGCTCTTCGGTCAGCTAGAAGGCCACCAAGAGCAGTTCTGGTTTGGGCGGGAAGCGGATGGCAGCCCAGCCGGGCCATGGGGCTGGGAAGATCTGGACTGACGCGACAGGGTTCAGGCATGCATTCCCGGCGGTATTGCAAACGATCGTTCGCGTTACAGTGTCTTGCTTGTCGTGTCCGCATGACCTGGGAGGTTGCGAGACACTGTAACGCTTTACACGGGTCCTGATACACCCCAGATTTCCTGTCGGCTACCTCGCTGCCAACGGTAAGGCGTAATCGTGGCCGGCGAGTGCCGCCGACGGCCATGATGTCGGGACCGCGGCTGTAACGGAGGGTGAGACACCTCACGGTCATCGCCCCTGTGCGGGCACGCAAAACGCCCGAAGAATATGCGTGGCTGGAAGCCGGGACTACCAAGCGGGGCGGCTGCGCACAGATCATCCACTCTGGTGCGGTCCATCGGCCCAGGGATAGGCGGATTATGAGTCCAGCGTGCTGGCGGATACCCACAGTGGTTCCTACCTGCGTGAATGCGAGACTGATCACCGCTACCAGCGGCGACCTGGCCGCGTATTTGCCATGATCATGATCTGAGAGTCACGGTGCGGGCTGCTGTCGTTGGGTTGTGAGGTCGACGCCCGTCTCCCCCGATCGTCCGATTTTCAGGGAACAGAGCTACCGGGCCCTGAGCAGGCATGACGCTACGCGGTGGGCTGACCTGGGCGCGTATCGGGCGTGATCAGGCACTCAAGGCCAGTTTGACGGCTCGTCGCCCCCTCGCACCGCTTTATCCTTCACCCGTGGCCCGCTGTGATGTGGGAGGGCTGGCTGACATGGAGGAGGGGGTGGCGGTGTGCCGGGTGATGTGTTGATGACGCTGGCGCAGTTTGCTGGCCAGACGGTGGCACAGGCGGCGATCACTGATGTGTGGGAGGCGGTCAGGGGCCGGTTCGCCCGGCTGCTGGGCCGTGGTGATGCCCGGAAGACTCAGGTCGCGGAGCAATGGCTGACGCAGACCCGCCAGCAGCTCACCGCGGCGGCAGGTTCTGGGCTGGGGCAAGCCCGGGAGGCTCAGGCGGAGCGGTGGGCGGGCCGGTTCGCGGATCTGCTGGACGAGGACCCCGGTGTGGAGGCGGAGCTTCGCGCCCTGGTGGAGGAGGTCGCGGCCCAGTTGCCCCCCAGGGCGGTGTCCGCGGCTGATCATTCGCTGGCGGCCGGGCGGGATGTGAGCATCACCGCGTCGGGCGGGGGGACCGCTGCCGGGGTGATCCACGGGAACGTGGCACCGCCAAACCCTACCCCGCCGGGTCCGGCGCAGGGATAGCCGGACCCGGGGGGTGGGATCTGGCCCGCGGATCGGTGGGTGCCGACCGGGGCGGCACGGCGATCGGCACGCTGGAATACCAGCGGCGGCCGGAGGTGGCCAGCCAGCCGGTGCGGCTCACGCCGCGGCCGGTGTTCCTGGCGGGCCGCGAAGGGCTGCTCGCTGAGCTGGATGCCCGGCTGGCAAGGAGGCCGGGGCAGTCCGGGCCGCGGCTGGTGGCCTTGTACGGGCTGGGCGGTGCGGGCAAGACCAGCGTGGCGGTCGAGTACGCGCACCGGCATCTGGCCGAGGTGGGGGTGTGCTGGCAGTTTTCCGCTGAGGATCCGGCGGTGCTGGCGGCGGAGTTCGCGGTGCTGGCGGCGCTGCTGGGGGCGCGGGAGGTGGTGGACCCGCGGGATCCGGTGGCGTCGGTGCATGCGGTGCTGGCCCGGGTCGAGGCCGGGTGGCTGGTGGTGTTCGATAACGTGCCGGACCGGGCGGCGGTGGAGCCGTTTGTGCCGCCCGCCGGGCCCGGGCGGGTGCTGATCACCACGCAGAACCAGCACTGGCCGCCTGGCCAGGCCCTGGACGTCCCGGTTCTCGACCCGGAGGTCGCGGCGGATTTCCTGGTGAACCGCACCGGCGATCCGGACCGGGCGTCGGCACGGGAGCTTGCCGCCGAGCTGGGCGGGCTGCCGTTGGCGCTGGAGCAGGCCGCGGCCTACATGCAGGCCACCGGGACTACCCTGGCCCGGTACCTGCCGATGTTCCGGGACCGGCAGGCCGACCTGCTGGCCCGTGGTGAAGCCTCGGGGCACCCGGCGAACGTGGCGACCACGTTGGGGCTGGCGTTGTCCCGGCTGGCGGGCGAAGCCCCGGCTGCGGCGGGGCTCGTGCGGTTGCTGGCGTTCATGGCCCCCGAGCCGGTCCCGCTGGCTCTGCTGCTCACCGGTAATCAGGCTGCGGGCCTGCTGGGCCCCGAGGTGGCGGCCCAGGTCGGGGCGTTGCTAGGTGATGGGGTCGCGGCGGGGGATGCGATCGCCGCGTTGCGGCGCTACTCCCTGGTCAGTCCGGCCGGGGATGGCCTGGTGCTGGTGCACCGCCTGGTGCAGGCCATTACCCAGGTTCAGCTACCCGTGGAGGCGGCTGACCGGTGGAAACACGCCGCCGCAGCCCTAGTCGAAGCGGCGGTCCCGGCCGACGGGGAACTGCCCGCGGCGTGGCCGGTGTGCGCAGTGCTGTTGCCGCACGCCCGGGCTGTCCTAGACCTGACCAGCGGCGGCATGTGGCAGATCGCGCGGTACCTCGGGTATAGCGGCAGTCACCCGGGGGCCCGGGACCTGTTCGGGCTGATCGCCGACGCGCACGGCGGAGATGATGCTTACGGACCCGAGCACCCGGACACCCTGAGCGCCCGATCCAACCTCGCCCTCTGGATCGGGGAGGCGGGGGATGCGGCCGGGGCCCGCGACCAGCTCGCCGCCCTGCTGCCCATCCGCGAGCGCGTCCAGGGCCCCGAGCACCCGTACACCCTGACCGCCCGCCACAACCTCGCCGTGTCGACCGGGCAGGCGGGGGATGCGGCCAGTGCCCGCGACCAGCTCGCCGCCCTGCTGCCCATCCTCGAGCGCGTCCAGGGCCCCGAGCACCGGGGCACCCTGGCCACCCGCAACCAACTCGCTATCTGGACCGGGATGGCGGGCGATGCGGCCGGGGCCCGCGACCAGTACGCCGCCCTGCTGCCCGCCACCGAGCGAGTCCAGGGCCCGGAGCACCCGTACACCCTGGGCACCCGCCACGAACTCGCCCACTGGACCGGGGAGGCGGGGGATGCGGCCGGGGCCCGCGACCAGCTCGCCGCCCTGCTGCCCATCCGCGAGCGCGTCCAGGGCCCCGAGCACCCGGAAACCCTGACCACCCGCAAGCTACTCGCCTACTGGACCAGGCAAGCGGGGTAACGACTTAATCCGGCAGCCAGCGGGGACAGCCGGAACGAAAGGCGGATGGTTCACGAGCAGGCGACTCATCAAAGCTGCCCTGACCAGGCGTCATGTAACGCGGCGGACGAACCTGGGCACGTATCGGGCATGACCAAGCGTCTCAGAGTCAACCTGCAAACTTCGGCCTAGCTGTGAACGCTCGTCAGAACACTCGGCTCACCGGCTCGATCATGCAGGCCTGGGCGAGCCGAGGCCGGTGGTCCCTTGAGCGCAACGGATCATGAGTCCGGCGCGCTGCCGAGTTCAAGAGTCCGCCGTACCTGCGCAAACGCTGTTGCGATTATCGCCCCCAGATGAAATATGACCGCGTATTCCCCGTGGCCATGCCTGGGGAGTTGCAGATCACCTCGTTCTGCGCGCTTCAGCGGATGGACGCCGAGATTCCCGATGCTGCGCATAACGAGTCCGGCTACGTGTGCGCTGACCACCAGCATGTCGTCCACGCTTCGTGACGAGATGTTGGAGTGACCCGTTGCGGGCAGTTCCCGGCCGTGGCCGGGAAGGATCGTCTGCGGACAACCGGCGGAGCATCCTGTTTCCGCAGGACAGAATTGTAAAGCTAGGCGTGTACGCGCCTATATAACGCTAATGCTCGTTTCTGACACAGTCCGACGATGGGGATCGCGGCCAGCGGCTGGGCCAACGATACCGACGACCTACGCAGGTCCCAGGAACGCTTCGCCGAGCTAGCGTGTGTCGCTGACATCCCGACCCCGCACTCCCGAAGACATCATCGCGGCCTTGTTCGCACGACCGCAGACGACGGCGGCGCGCTGGCCCGGCAGCGACCCAAAGCGCAAGGCAAGACGCTGTTCGCGTCCGCGCGCAAGCTGATCCTGCAGGTCATCGGAGAGACGTTCGCCGAGGCACACCGCCGCGATCCCGGCCATGTGCGGCCTATGCTCGCCGTCGTGGACGGCAACAACGTGAGACTGCGAGAACCACCACGCCCAGCGTGCGCTGATACAGGCCGCATCTGACCGCGGGTCCGATGGTGGACGCAAACGGCTCGGTTCGGCGCCAGTCGGAGGATGGCTGGAAGCGGACTCCGACCACACCAGGTCACGGGTGGCGAGCGCTCGCGAGAGCAGGCGCATCGCCGTACGTAGGCCCTGAGGCTTGACGACCACCTGGCCTAGCACCGATGAACCGCCACAAGTTTGCGTGGAATATTTTAGCGGTATATATTGATGACTGAGATTCGGTACACGGGCGGGTAGGAGGTGCAGGATCCATGCCTGGGACAGCTGAACCCGCCGCTGATGCAGCCATGCTGACGCTCGCTCGGGAGTCTCGTGGCATGACGCAGCTCGACCTCGCCACGGCGATGACGGCGCTAGCGCAGGGCGACCGGATCTCTCAGGGATATGTGAGCAAGGCAGAGGCGGGACGCCTCGCAGTTAACGGTGCCCGGCTTGATCTATACGCCCAAGCCTTGCATTATCCAGCCCACATGCTGTGCATCCAGCCCAACGTAACGGGGATAGGGATCGGCCTGGTTCACCATCGCAAGAGGGCTGCGCTAGGCGCGCAGCCTCTGCGCAGAATTCACGCCGAACTGGCGTTGGCCTGCCTTCAGGTCCGCGGGCTAGTCTCACCCGAAGCGGACGTCATTCACAGCTTCGAACGCATCAGCGTTACCGATTTGGAGTCGCCTTCAGATGCCGCGAGGATGCTGCGCAAGCTGTGGAATGTCCCCGCAGGACCTATCCATAACCTTGTTCTCATCATTGAGCAAGCCGGTGGCTTGATCCTCGTCCGGGATTTGGGCACCCGTGATCTGGACGCTGTGAGCAACTGGGACGGGGAGGAAGCTCCGCTGTTCGTTCTCAGCGATCATGCTCCCAGTGACCGGTTCCGGTTCAGCCTCGCCCACGAGCTCGGGCACGTCATCATGCATCCTGTGGCTGGTGCGACCGTTGTACAGGAACGGCAGGCCGACGAGTTCGCAAGTGAGTTCTTGATGCCCGCTGCGGATATCGCTGCCGAGTTGCGGGGCAGACTGGATCTGGACCGTCTTCTGGCTCTGAAACAACGATGGAGGGTATCAATGGCGGCACTGGCCCGCCGCGCCGTGACATTGACGGCCATCAGTGAATGGCAGTACCGCAACCTGATGGTCGAGATGTCCGTCCTTGGATACCGAACCCACGAGCCAGGCGCCGTCGCCGGCGAGTCCCCTCACAAAGTGACAAGGATCGCTGAACAGCGCACCAGCCTCTACGGTCTTGATCAAGCAGCCAGTCTAGCTGGGCTTCTGCCTGATGAATTCAGTGCTCTATATCTACCTGACCCCCACTTGGCCAGAGAATCCGCTGAGTCCGACACCTACGCGAGGCCCGCCGATGAATGATCGCCCCACCACACAAACGGAATCCGGCGCCCCCGCCGTGGGGCACGCCTGGCGGCCCGGCCGCGCCGCGGATGCAGTGGCCGAGCGGATCCTCCTGCTCGACCGGCCAAAGTATGTGCGGCAGGTGCCCACCAACCTCAACGCTGCACATGGGGGCTTGGTCCTTTGTGATGCCGATGCTGGGGCAGGCGTAATTGCGCTGCGCAAGTCTGGCTACACGGGTGTGCTAGTAGAAGATGTGGCGGCCTACGAGACGGAAGCCGCTACGGCCGACGAGCCCTTCGCTCTCCCCGAGCCCGGGCTGTTCGGCAATGATCTCGAGAGCGTTCTGCAGGGACAGCTCGACCGCGGGGCCACCGTTGCGCTTACCCCCACCCGATATGTCCCCGCCGGAGCCTCAGATGCCCTGAAGGCGATCATGGCCACTGCGCAGGCACTCGATCGGGACGACGTCATCGTGCTTGTCCCGGTATCCATCGCGTGGCTCCGCGAGGAATCACGATCGCAGCTCACATCGGTGCTGCAACGTATCCCTCATCCCGTCGCGCTGATCTTCGGCGGGCAATACGACCCACTGCGGAAGTTCAACGCAGCCCCGTCTAACCTGCGCGATCTGCTCCAGGAAGTTCCCGGGATCGGGCTCTGGCGTACCGACCTTGCTGGCTTCGACGCCATGGCGCATGGCGCCTCGTTCGCCGCCATCGGCGCCGGTGGGTCACTACGGCACCTAGTCCCCGCCGGCGAGCGGCCAGAGTCCTCCAAGCCGTTTCCGCACCTTCCGACTGTGCTGGTGCCCGAGCTGCTGCGCTTCAGCGCGGCTGACTTCCTCGCCGACGCCTATGACGACGCGACTCCCCCTCCGTGCCCCTGCCCACTCTGCGGCGGCGGGCCCCTGCCGGTTGACTCCTTCTACGGGCTTACCGACCTGATCCGCGCGGCCGCTCACCAACACAACGCGGCATTGTGGAACAGTTGGCTCCCCAGCCTTTTCAAGAGCCACCAGCTCGGTGAACGTCAGATATGGTGGCGGAACCGCTGCAGCGCAGCAGTCGACGCTCACCTCGCCGAGAACGCGAGGATCCGCCAGCCAGGTAAGTTCAAGCCCCCGTCGGCACTCCGGCAATGGGCAAGCCTTCCACTGCGGGATACCCAGCGGCAGTCCACCTCACGCCAGCCCTCAGCCCAGCCGACGAACTGACCTGGCGATACACTTCCTCCAGGAAACGCCAGCCAGCCACCGTAAACCGATTCCTATGGAACCGGGCAGGCTCAACCAGTACCTCAGGTCCGGCGTCGGTGCCCGCGACGATCACACCAATACCGTAGAAACCTGTCTCCATGTACAGATCGTCCAGATCACGTGGAGGCACACGGAGCACCATAGCTCGCGGGCAGAAAGGCGCAAACCGGCCTGCCCGCTCCAGGCCGCTGCGCCAGGAACGCGCGGGAACCAGGGCGAGGGCCACGTCAAGCGGCGGCACCACATGACGAATAACACATGAGTGATCGAAGGACACAACGCCCTGGGGAGCGGCCCGGAGCGCCGACCGCTCCGCCTTTGTTAGTGCTGCACGGGGTACAGGCTCACCAAGGGGAAGCCCCAGCAAGAGCCGCAAGACGTCCGGCGAGGTGATGGCCCCGAGTCCAGCGGCGACGCGACGATCACACTCGTCCATATCCAGCCGGGCGAGGACTACGGCATGGATCCCCTGAATCCAGACTGGGAGGTTGTGACAGTCAGCGCCCCCCCAGCCGCTGTACACCGCGAACGCGACATCCTTGACGACATCCGCCGGAACCTGTGTCGTGCTTCTCATGGGTAACACCCTCTCGTAACCCGTCATGGTCGCATCACCTGGCCCGGGAAACCGGCCACATCGCGCAAATGCCCATGTAGTTCAGTGGGAAGACTGAGCTAACGGCTCCTACAGCCGGACGCCGCCGGATCGCTCACAACAGCGGCGATGAACCCCGGCACGAGCGACATGCGTGTAGGCCCGATGAGCGTCAGAGTCGGCATGCCCATGGCCAGAGATTATTAAAATTAATAAAGTAATGCACGTGTCCATGCCGTACGGCCCCCATAAGATCACCAAGGTTCGGCAGGTGGCGATCCCTGCTGAACTGCTGCACGCCGTCGGCCTGGAGGTCGGCGACTTCATCCACTACCGGCTCAGCGACCATGACCCGTATGTGATTGAGATCATCCCGAGCGACGTCCTCGAGAGGCGGTATAGGGCAGGAGCGGATTCCGAAGCCCTGGAACGCCTGGGCCAACCATCGACCCCAGACGACATGCTCCCTGACAGAAGCAATCGAGACTCTGGACCCAAGTGAGCCGACCCCTGCGCACTGGCTACGGGCTTGCATGGACCGTGAAAGCCGCGACAGTGGAACGCTGACTCCCAAGGCGTGCATCTCAGCAGGATTCATTCGAGCACTTCCCGCGCTCTAGATGACGCCATGCCATGTCCATGCCCTGATTAGAACACACATCCGATCAGCGTGCCAGGCCTGTGCTGAGCACACCGCCTGTTCGAGCTGGGAGTGCCAACCCGAGTTACCCCGTGACTAGGCTGTGTCCGGCGCTAACCTACTGTCGCCGGTCCCCGGATCAAGGCGCGATCAGCACAGCTTTCCTCACCCCGTCCGCCGTCCCGTTGCCTGGCGATAATCGCGTAGGTGTGGAGGTCAGGCCGCCCGGCCGCGGCAGGCGATCCTTGCCGACGCGCTGAGCGCCGCCCAGTTGATCAGCGACGAACGCTGGAAGGCAGTAGCCCTGGCCAGCATCGCGCGGGCGATTTCCGCCGGTGACCCCGTCCGCGCCGCCCGGCTCACCACCGATGCCGTACGCGTCGCCCAGTCGGTCAGCGACGAGGTCCGCAAGGCATTGGCCTTGGCCCTCATCGCACAATCGGTGGCCGCCACCGACCCTGACCGCGCCGAGGACATCGCCCAGTCGATCACCTACGACTTCGCGGCATTGGTCCTGGCCCGCACCGCGCGGGCGATGTCCGCCGACCCCGCCCGCGCCGCCCGGCTCACCACCGACGCCGACCGTGCTGGCCAGTCGATTACCAACGAGTACTCGAAAGCAATGACCCTGGCCCGCATCGCGGAAGCGGTGGCCGCCACCGACCCCGCCCGCACCTCATAGCGCCGGTGTTTGCAGCTTGACATAAATGCCGTTATCAGCCTCGAACCACGGTGAGTCGCTCGTCTTCATGATTCGTACGTCGGCGCCGGGAACATCGTGCTCGGCTTCACGCCCGGCAAGAGCAGGCTCGTGCCGCGATCCTGTGCGCGGCGGGCTCGTCGACGCCAGTGCTGCGCGGTCCCCGGCCGGCAGCCAGCGGCCGCGGTCGTTGCATGCGCGGCGCTCCGGGACATAATGCGGGGATGGCCGTGTGTGTGGACGAATCGCCGGACGGGATCGACTGGGCCCAGGCCAAGGCGGACCTGGTGGCCGACGAGTTCGACAACGGGCGGTCCCCGCAAGCGCTGCGGGCCTCGTTCGAGCGATCTCAGCATGTTGCCATCGCCTGGGACGGCGACCGGGTGGTCGGCATGGCCCGGCTGCTGTCGGACGGCGTCTGCAACGCCTACCTGCTTGATGTCTGGACGATGTCGGGTTACCGCAGGCAGGGCGTCGGCACGACGATGGTCAGGCAGCTGATGAGCCGGGTCCCCGGCCAGCACATCGGCCTGCAGACCGACAACGCGGAAGCGTTTTATGCGTCCCTGGGGTACCGCCACCAGCCGGCATTCATGTCGGCCGTGGTGGGCGAATGGCTCGCCAACGAGGCGAACGCGAGGTTACCGGCCAGCTGAGGAAGGGCAGCCGGGTGAGCAGGATCTCAGCGGCTACCGCGCCGGAAGGGGTGCAGGCAGGCGGGTTGAAGTCCAGCACCGGCCAGCACGTCGTCGAGGTGGCAGGCCAGCTGGACGGCGCGGCGAGGTCGGCGGGAGCGCTATCAGAGGTAATGCGCAGGAGTCATGTCCCGGGACAGTGCCGTTCCCGCAGGACGGCCAGCGTGTTATCAGAGATAATGCGCCGTTACCTCTGATAGCGTTCTCGCTCGATGGCTCGCGTATCAGCTCGCCATCCTGAACCCGGCCGGTCGGGTGACCGGCGGCGGAGTCAGGCCGTGCTGCCGTCGGTCTTGTCCACCTGGTCGAGCAGGGATGTGATCGTCTCAGCCAGTTCGGGGTCGTCGGCAGCCTGGGTCAGCAGGCGGGTGAACGGCTCGGTGCCGAGCTCGCGGCGGTAAGCGGCGAGGCGGCGCAGATTGTTCACAGCCTGGGGTATGCCGAGGTGGAGCCTGATCGTGAGCGCCTTTACGTGCCATGTGACGGCTGAGGTGATGGAACCTCCGCGTTTGTTTTCCAGGTCGCCGAGGTTGCTGTAGGTGGTGGCCATGCCGTCCTGGTGGCCGAGCCGCTCGTTGATGTCAAGGGCGCGCTGGTACTGGCGGGCGGCCTCGTCGTAGTCCCCCCGGTCCTGGGCGAGCATGC